>Ga0210385_10000078_pt1 | contig 110871 bp, 89 predicted proteins | sample IncBWH26OmetaG_FD_160107 | JGI IMG/M metagenome (GOLD analysis project Ga0210385, IMG submission 160107) | Forest soil microbial communities from Barre Woods Harvard Forest LTER site, Petersham, Massachusetts, United States - Inc-BW-H-26-O ...
ATGTTCGACCTTTCTCGAGCTCGATCTCGGGTCGACGAAGCGAGTGGGTCATAGAGCGGATATCACGATTCTCGAAAATCTGACTTGGAGTGACTCCAGTTCTGGTTACGGCCATATCCACCATGACATGGGCCAAGTCGTCAGCCCTGATCACCAGATCGGGAAACAGAGTTCGAAAAAGCGGGTAGATCTGTCGCAAGACGCGATAGCTAAGATTCGGTTCTTTTCGTGGCTCCACGGGATAGATATACGCCGGCCTGAAAATATAGAGTCTCGGAAACCCGGAGGCGACCAGTGCATTCTCAGCTTCTCCCTTGTATCGGGCGAAAGCCATTCGGCTTTTTCCCGTGGGGTCGGCGCCATTCCCGCTCAAGAACGAGAACGCTGCATCGGGACTGCTTGCTCGGAGAACTCGGGCAAACTCTAAGACGTAGCCGACTGTTACTGCACGGAGTTGCACGTCTGATACAGCCCCGGTGTATGCGCCAAGGCAGAAGATCGCAGCATCCTGGCCTGAGAGTGCGGAAGCGAGCGCCGAACAGTCTCCGAAGTCCTGATGGAGGACTTCGCGCAGCTTGGGGTGTGATATGCCTAGCATTCTGCGGCTGATCGCAGTCACAGGTCCAACTGTGGGTTGGTCGAGCGCATAGCGAAGAGCGTAGCCGCCCACCATGCCCGTGGCACCCAGGATAACGAGCCGTGTTTGCCCATTCGTCGGAACGTCCATTTTCGACTCCCTGTACTACGATTGTGTTCGCCGACTCCATCCGGTGGTTCGATGATTATGATAGTGCGCGCTCGTCCAGCCAGTCGACATAGAGCAGACGCTCCGCGAATAACCGAGCACCGTCCTTTTTCACAAATGTGTCTTGGTACCGGAGCGAAGCCACCATCAAACGTCTCTTTCCGCTGTCAACCGTCAAGTGGTGCGCCAGGCAGTAGGCTTCGCCGGAAGCTCGCTCATTCGTTAATGTGAAGATTGTGCTCTGCCCGACGAAGTGCGTGGTCGCCTCATACTTATTCAAATCTGCAAAGACGGGAGCCAGCGCCTCACGCGAGTTGAGTACCTGCGAGGGCGTCGGATCTTTAGCGTTCATATAAACCACGAAACGCGTATCTGGCGTGAAAAGAGACATTTGACCTTGTGCGTCACGCCGATCAGCGCAATGGGCATAGGCCTCGACGAGTTCCCGGATAGCGAGGCGATCCGCGGCTTCTTCGGGCGAGATCGTAATGCGTTTGCTCATAATCTGGTCTCCTTGGTTTAAGTGGCGATCTACGCGCTAGGCGAGAGCCTTCCGGCAGGGCCACTATTTTCCTTGGGTCATTGCTTTCCTTTCACCTATCACTTTGGGGCAACGGGGAGCTTATTCGAGGATAGCCCTCGGTTCCAGATAGGCCTCGATGCCGAACGTTCCGAATTCGCGGCCGATGCCGGAATGCTTGAATCCGCCGAACGGCGCCTGTTGATCATCCAGCAAGCCATTGATCGCAACCCGGCCGGCTCGGATCTGAGATGCGACGCGACGTGCGCGCTGAAGATCGGTGCCGCTCACGTAAGCGTGGAGGCCGTACTCCGTATCATTGGCGATCCGAATCGCATCCTCGTCATCCTCGTAGGTGATGACCGAGAGAACGGGACCGAAAATCTCTTCCTGGGCGATCGTCATATCATTTCTCACATTGACAAATACCGTGGGTTTCACAAAGTAGCCGGATTCGAGGCCCGGCGGATGTCCTTCGCCTCCGACAAGTACCTCTGCGCCCTCTTCAATGCCCTTGTGAATGTATGACTGTACCCGCTCATACTGTTTCTCGGTCACCATTGGGCCGACAGCGGTTTTTGGATCGGCGGGATCGCCGGCTGCAAAAACGGGAGCTATGTCCAGGAGCGCTTTTTTGACTTCATCGAAGCGACTCTTAGGCACCAGAAGCCTGGTTCCCGCAACGCAAGCTTGACCATTGTTCATGAAGCCGATAATGAATGCGTTCGGGATGGCTTTTTCGAGATCGGCATCATCAAGCAGAATGTTTGGGGACTTGCCGCCCAGTTCAAGCGTGACGCGCTTCATTGTCGCAGCACCATCGCGCATAATCGATCTTCCGACTGCGGCCGAGCCAGTGAAGGAAATCTTGGCCACGTCCGGATTGCGAACGAGTTCCGCTCCGACGACATCTCCTCGTCCGGCGACAACGTTGCAAACTCCCTTCGGAAGTTTTGCTTCGTGTATGCATTCCAGCCACACACTCGTTTGCAAAGCACTTAACTCGCTCGGCTTCATAACCACCGTGCATCCGGCCGCGATTGCGGAAGCAAGTTTCATGCAAAGAAAAAAGGCGTCGGCGTTCCACGGGGAAATCAGGCCGGCAACGCCAACGGGCTCCATGGTAACTGTTGTCTTGCCCCAACTCCGAGTTAGCGGAAGCTCATGGAGTGCCTTCTCGGCCGCTAGAAATACATCGGCCCCTGCCTGCACGATTGGCGCTGCAAATTGGACAACACCGCCATACTCTTCGACCATGATCCTCGTGAGATCATCGACCCGGGCCGAGACCGCCTTGTGCAGGTTGCGCAGAATCTCCAGGCGCTCTTGTTTGGCAGATTGCCCGAAACATACGAACGCTTGCTTGGCGGCGGCGATCGCACGACGGGCGTCCTCCTCGTCGGCGAGCGTTAAGCGGGCAATTGGTTTGCGGTTTGTGGGGTTGATGATATCCATGACTTCGCGGCCGTGAGATTCAACAAATGCCCCATCAATGTAGTGTGTCTTGATCGTTTTCATTCTGTTTCTCCTCGTTAAGTCGATTGCCATGTCCGAGCGAAGTGACATCGCAATCAATTGGTCTAGCTTCAGATATCACCTCAGCTAGAAATTGTTGGAAATGATATTGACCAGGCAAACTTGGCTGTATCGCGTAGACAGATTGGTAATAGGGAACCCTCTGCGCCTGCAGGAGAGAAAGATTATTCGAGGATAGCCCTCGGTTCTAGAAACGCTTCGATCCCGTATCTGCCATATTCGCGCCCGACGCCGGAATATTTGAACCCTCCCCATGGCGCTTGCGGATCATCCGTCATGTTGTTGATCACCACACGTCCGGCCCGAATCTGTGACGCCACGCGGCGTGCGCGCTGAAGGTCAGTCCCGAGGACAGCAGCGTGGAGGCCATATTTAGAGTCGTTGGCAATCCGGATCGCCTCGTCCTCAGAGTCATAGGCAATGACGCTCAGTACGGGGCCAAAGATCTCCTCCTGGGCGATCGCCATGTTGTTCGTCACATTGACGAAGACCGTCGGCTTCACAAAGAAACCCTCATCCAAACCTTCCGGATGCCCCTCGCCGCCGACGAGAACTTCCGCGCCCCCTTCGATGCCTTTTCGTATATAAGCCTGCACGCGTTCGTACTGTTTCTGCGACACCATTGGTCCGACAGCAGTCTTGGGATCAGCAGGATCACCGACTGTGATGTTCCGCATTGCGTCATGTATGCCCCTTTGCACCTCATCGAGCCGGCTTTTGGGCACGAGGAGGCGCGTCCCTGCGGCGCATGCCTGACCGCTATTCAAAAAGGCCATAACAAGGGCCGACGGAATCGCCTGCTCGAAGACAGCGTCATCGAGCAGGACAGTCGGAGATTTCCCACCGAGTTCCAGTGTGACGCGCTTCATGGTTGCCGCGCCGTCGCGCATGATCGTTTCGCCCACACCCACCGAGCCGGTGAACGATATTTTGGCGACGTTGGGATTACGCACCAGTTCGGCACCGACGACGTTGCCGAGCCCCGTGACCACGTTTAAGAGCCCTTTCGGAAGAGCGGCCTCGTGGAACGCCTCGATTAATACCTGAGTCTGGATCGAACTCAACTCGCTTGGCTTAATGACGACGGTACAACCGGCGGCCACGGCCGAGGCGAGTTTTAGGCAAATAAACAGCGAGTTCGCGTTCCACGCCGTAATCAGACCGGCGACGCCGACCGGCTCCAAGGTGACCGTCGTCTTACCCCAACTGCGTGTCAACGGAAGTTCTTCGAGCCCCTGTTCGGCGGCAAGAAACGCGTTAATACCTGATTGAACAATGAGACCAGCGAACTGGACGACACCCCCATACTCCTCAACCATAGCGGCCGTCAGATCATCGAGGCGCGCCGATGCGGCAGCATGTAGCCGCCGCAAGATTGCAACGCGCTCTTCTTTGGTCGATTTGCCAAAACTGACGAATGCGCGCTGGGCTGCGGCAATAGCGCGTCGCGTGTCTTCTTCGTCGGCAAGCGTTACCCGACCGATCAACTGGCCGTTGGTCGGTTTGATTATGTCCATAACTTCGCGACCGTGGGACTCAACGAATGCCCCATCGATGTAATGTGTCGTGATTGTTTTCATCGCGCTTCTCCTTTTAGGAATGGGTTACGTTCGGACGGAGGTAATAACGCACCTTTTGGATCGCGTTACAGATCTCTCCGAACTTTGAGGTGGTTGGTAATGCGATTGAAGAGGCGATCGTTTCTTTTTCCATATGCCTGGTCGGGCATAAGAAACGTCTGTCCCACTCTTCTCGCAATACCCGGAAAGAACACAGAGGAGCGTCATTTCATGGCTCCGTTGCGCGGGGTCGTGTTCTCAGCCAGGAATCGATGAACGAGATGAACCGCCATTGCGCCCTCGCCGACCGCTGATGCAACCCGTTTAACGCTTCCGGCCCGAGTATCACCAACAGCAAATATTCCGGGGACGCTGGTCTCAAGAAGAAGGGGAGAACGGCTCAATGGCCATTGAAAATCGCCATATTCGACAAGGTCTGGACCGGTGACGATAAAGCCCTTTTTGTCCAGGACAAAAGAATCTTCGAGCCACTCTGTGCGAGGTGCGGCACCTGCCATCACAAATACATGGCGAATTCGCTTTGTAACTGTGAGCCCTGATGAGTCTTCCTTCCAGTCGATGCTCTCTAGATGACCCGCACCGGTCATACCGACAATCTGCGTCAGATAGTGGATATCAATCTTTGGGTGAGTATCGATTCTCGCGATTAGGTACTGTGACATCGATTCTGAAAGCTGGTGAGAACGCACCAGGAGATGCACTCTGGATGACGTCTGAGCGAGGAAAACGGCGGCTTGCCCCGCGGAATTTCCGCCGCCCACCACAGCTACTTCCTCCGAATCACAGAGCTGCGCTTCCATGTGTGTCGCGTTGTAATAAATTCCTCGGCCCGCGAAAGCATCTGCCTCCTCAACCGGCAGTCGCGCGTATTGAGCACCTGTCGCGATCACTACGCTACGCGCATTGAACTTCAAACCAGATTCCAGAACAATCCTGTATGGCTGCCGGCTGCAATCGATATGCACGACCGATTGGGCGACCATCAACTGAGCGCCAAATTTCTGAGCTTGAGCGATAGATCGATTTGCGAGCTCTTGTCCGGAGAGCCCTGTTGGAAAGCCCAGGTAATTTTCGATCTTTGAACTCGACCCTGCCTGGCCCCCGGGTGCAGACTTTTCGATGACCAGCGTCTTCAATCCTTCCGAGGCTGCGTACACCGCCGCGGCAAGACCTCCCGGTCCAGCCCCGATCACCAAAACATCGCGAACCCCTTTGCCGACATTGATGTTGAGATCAAGACAAACAGCCAATTCGGAAATGGACGGATTCCTCAGGACGTATCTTCTGTTGCAATAGACAACCGGAATTTCGCTATTCCGTACGGCAAGCTGCTCCATAAGTTCGCTGGCGCAGTTATCGCTGTCAATATCGATATATGTGAATGGATGCCCATTTCTTGTAAGGAATTCTCGTATTGCGAGAGTGCGGGCAGATCCCTTCGTGCCAAAGAGAATCACGTTGCCCTCGCCAAGCTGAATCATCAGCAGCCGACGTGCGACAAAGGCACCCATGAGGATATCGCCCAACTCTGTGTCCTTCGACATGAGAGTCAATACCTTGTCCCGAGTGAGTTCAAGCACGACACCGTCATTCGTCACTCGGGCCGTCAGGAGCGATCTGCTTCCAGAGATTACGGACATCTCTCCAGTGAACTGTCCGGGCTCGCGAACGGCTAAAACCTTCTCATCCTCCCCGGCTCTTGTGATCGAAACTGTACCTTCCAGAACGACAAAGAGAGGAACGTCGGGATGTGAGGGCGCATAGAGTACCTCGCCACTTCGCACCTGTCGTAGCTGTGCCACGGATCTGATCCTGTCGATGTGTTCTCGACTCAGAGTGGGATTGTCCTCCATCCTGTGAATACCTCGCTCCCTTTCGATCCATGCGCCGGGTTATTAGTGAACTCGGGAATTTGAGACGCCGTGTCTTTTCAAATACGAACGAAGTGTCTTACGGCCCCGCATTAAGCGGGACTTCGCAGCGCCCAGAGAGATATCGAGTGCTTTCGCCGATTCCTCCACTGAGCATTCAGTTCCGTAATGCTGCTTAATCATTGATCGGAGGGTAGGCTTAAGCCTTTCGACTTCTTGTCTCATCAGGAGGATGACTTGATTTCTTGAGTGCAGGTATTCGGGATCGTGGGATGGGTCCACAAACTCAACGACATCCCACGCCGTCCCATCCTCATTCACAAGTCCGGTTTGCCCTTCTTTGTGTGTCTTCCTCTTGCGCAGCATCATCAAAGCTGTGTTGATTCCAATCGTCATGAACCACGAGGAAAACTTGCAGGTGCGACGAAAGGCAGGCAAATGCTTAAAGGCGCGCAGCAGCGTATCCTGAAGCGCATCTTCTGTATCCTCTTGATTTCTGACAATCGAGGAGATCTTCTTTTTGACCATCGCTGAATACCGGCGACACAGTTCAACGAACGCTTGGTGATCGCCAGATTGTGCCGTGATGAGCAAGAGATCTTCGGGGGCACTCGAATAGCCGTCGGGATTGTGTCCAACGTCGAAGAGGCTGAACTCTTCGTCCGAGCGCCCGCAAGCTGCCTTGATATTCCACGCGGACACCGCAACGCTAGGCGTCGGAGCGCAGCCACAATTGGGTGAAGGATTCACGTCGCGGACTTCGTTGCCATCGCCTGTCATCGAGTCCTCGCTCTCGTAACAAGAGGATTTGCTTCAGTACAGGGCGATCCTAGCGCGACTGCAAGCACAAGAAAACTACATGTTCCTAGAGGTTCGATCGATTTCCTATCGAAAGGAGATCGTCTCCTAACACCGGTTGGGGCCTGGGACCAAAGCGACATTCGCGCTCCTTGGAATCGCGTAGAAGGAAGACCTAGAGGATCATGTAGTTTCTTCGCCCGCTCGCAATCGCTACTATCACCGTGTTCTTGGTCTTCGAGCGAGAGCTCCGAAGAGCTGCCTTGAACAAGGAAGCACCATGGACGAGGATGCACGAACTTTCCATCTCTGTGTTTCGTGTACTCACGTCTGCTGACAGCAAAATCTAGATTTCCGATTTCGTATCAATCCGACGTTCTCGGGAGGTAGACATATGAAACTCCTCAAACTGAAAATGGTCGAAGACCACCGCAGGCGCAAGACTCTTCTGTCCATGGCGTGTGTGACTGCTCTGGCTGCATCTGCTCTGCTAATTACAGCCTGCGATAGCAGAGAGCGAAGGGTAACGGCAGCCTCTTCAGCTGCCCTTCCTGTGGATGCGGTGAGAGTACGTCAGGAAAACGTGCCTCTCGTCGGTGATTGGGTTGGCACGCTCGATGGCTTCGTCAATGCACAGATCCAACCACAGGTAAGCGGCTACCTGGTTCAGCAAAAATACCAGGAAGGCTCTTTGGTCGCGAAGGATCAGGTTCTTTTCCAAATTGATCGCAGGCAGTTCCAGGCGACCGTGGATCAGGCAGCGGCGCAGGTAGAACAGGCAAAGGGCCAACTTGCACAGGCCAAGGCACAACAGAGTCTCGCCCAAATCAACCTGAAGCGGGACACGCCGCTTGCACAGGCGAGGGCAATATCACAGAGCCAGCTTGATAACGACACGCAGCAGGCGGAGCAAGCGGACGCCGCGGTTGCCGCTGCGAAGGCGTCCGTGAGTGCGGCGGAAGCCGCACTTGCGACAGCGAATTTGAACCTTGGCTTCACGCAAGTTCGGTCGCTTGTGAGTGGCGTAGCGGGCCAAGCCGCTACACAGGTCGGTAACCTCGTCAATCCTCAGTCGGTGCTCACATCTGTTTCTCAGTTGGACCCCATCAAGGTCTATTTCTCTATCAGTGATGCGGAATATCTCGCTTTAATCGACCGAGTCCACACGGCCGACAGCAATCTCTTGGGGAAGAAGTCTGAACTGCCTCTGACGTTGATTCTTACGGACGGCAAGGTCTGGCCGCACGAAGGGCACATCGTATTCGTGGACCGTCAAATGAATCAGCAAACCGGAGCGATTCGGATTGCGGCTTCATTCCCAAATCCGGGGAATGTGCTGCGACCGGGCCAGTTTGGTCGCGTAACAGCGGAAACAGAAATCCGTCAAGACGCCCTTCTTGTGCCGCAAATGGCGATCCAGGAACTGCAAGGAACTAAGCAAGTCTATATTGCGGGGCCCGACAACAAAGCGCACATCGTGAATGTAACCCTCGGCCCACAAGTGGGAAACGATTGGATTGTCACAAGCGGCCTTCGCGCCGACCAGAGAGTTATAACAAGCAATGTGCAAAAACTGCGAGATGGTACGCAGGTCAACGTGCACGAAATCTCCGAGCAGGCCGCTATTGAGACCTCCAGCCCAACGGGAGCGAGGTGAGACATGTCCAAATTCTTCATCCGCCGCCCGATTGTGGCCATCGTTATTGCGATCCTGACGGTAATTGTCGGAATCGTTGCAATGCTGTCGCTGCCCACTTCGCAATATCCCGATATTGTTCCTCCAGAAATTATGGTTCAGGCTACTTACCCTGGAGCAGACGCTAAGACACTTGCTCAAGCAGTCGCCACGCCCATCGAACAGCAGATGAACGGCGTCGACAACATGCTCTATATGTCGTCGGTAAGCGCAAACAACGGCCAGACTACCTTGTATGTCGATTTCGACGTAAAAACCAACGCCGATACCGATCAGGTGCTTGCGCAGCTTCGCGTAGCCCAGGCGGAGGCACAGTTACCGGCCCAAGTGAATGCGGCAGGAATTGTCGTACAGAAGTCGCTCAGTTCGCCTCTGATGGTCGTAAGCCTCATTTCACCTGACAAGAAATTCGACGTCAACTTCTTGACGAACTACGCGATTATCAATCTCCAGGATGAGTTGACCCGCATTCCGGGTGTGGCGCGCATCCAGGTCTTTGGCGGTCAATACGCTCTTCGCGTCTGGGTTCACCCCGATCAACTGGCCAAACTTGGCGTCACCGCCACCGACGTAATCAACGCAATCCAGGTACAGAACAACGTCAATCCAGCCGGTAAGATCGGCGGTGAACCGGCCCCGATGGGCCAACAGTTCACATATACAGTTCGAACCCAGGGTCGTTTAGTTACTCCGGAAGAGTTCGGCAAGATCGTCATCCGATCCAACCCAGACGGTTCTGTCTTGCATCTGCGTGATGTTGCACGGATAGAGCTCGGCACTCAGACCTACGATCTGACAGCGCGATACAACAACGCCCCTTCCGCAGCGCTGACCGTGTATCAACTGCCCGGATCGAACGCGGTGGCAACTGCAGCTGCTGTGACCCAACGTCTTCAGGAGCTGTCCAAGACCTTTCCCACGGGTATGGAATACAACATCCCGCTCGACACAACAAAGGCCGTTACGGCGGGCATCCACGAGATCATCGTCACGCTTTGCGTCGCTCTGCTTCTTGTGATTCTCGTGGTGTTCGTTTTTCTTCAAGGTTGGCGGGCAACCTTGATTCCTCTTCTGGCTGTGCCAGTCTCCTTGATCGGGACGTTCATTGCCTTTCCAGTGCTCGGCTTTTCGATCAATACGCTGTCGTTGTTCGGGCTCGTACTCGCGATCGGTCTGGTCGTGGATGACGCCATTATCGTCGTCGAGGCGGTTGAACATCACATTGATCTGGGTCTTTCTCCCCGAGACGCGACGTTTCGTGCAATGGAAGAGGTGGGAGGACCGGTCGTTGCTATCGCGCTCATTCTTGCCGCGGTGTTCATTCCGACGGCAGCAATACCCGGCATAACTGGACGTCTGTATCAGCAATTTGCCGTAACGATCGCAATCTCTGTCCTCATTTCAGCGTTTAACGCACTGACCCTCAGTCCTGCACTAGCAAGCCTGTTGCTGAAGCCGAAGTCCAATGAGCGTCGCCCTAACCTGCTGGGGCCCTTCTTCGCCTGGTTCAATCGCTTCTTCGGTCGGACAACAGAAAGATATGTCTCAGCTTCAGGCGTATTGATTCACAAATCAGGATTCGCCATGATTGGGTTGGCTGCGGTCGCTCTACTCGCCGTCTTCATTGGGAATCGGCTGCCGAGTGGTTTCCTGCCCCAGGAAGATCAAGGCTATTTTTACGCGGCCATTCAACTACCGGATGCAGCGTCATTGCAACGAACGGATGCAGCAGCTCAGCGCGTAACCGATGCTCTCCTCAGAACCCCAGGCATTCAAAGCGTTGTCGGTGTCGATGGCTTCAGCATTTTCACTCAGACCGAGAGCACGAACACCGGGTTCTTCTTTGTCACGCTGAAGCCATGGGATGAGCGCAAATCCCGATCAGAACAACTTGAAGCTATCCAGGCGAGTATGCAACAGAAACTGGCCAGCAACAGTGAAGGCCTGGCCTTCGCGTTCCCGCCGCCGTCGATTCCCGGTATAGGCACTGCGGGGGGCGTCACGTTGATCCTTCAGGATCGTTCCGGCAACGACGACCCGAAATTCCTGGCGAACAATGTTTCTGCATTCCTTGGAGCCATATCGAAGCGACCGGAAATCGCGGCGGCGATTCCGTCGTATTTGCCCGCCGTCCCACAACTCTACGCCGAGGTTGATCGCGACAAAGCTTCGCAGCAGCAGGTGGATCTCGGCTCGGTCTACACGACCATGCAGACCTTCATGGGCGGATATCTCGTCAACTACTTCAACCGCTTCGGCCGGCAGTGGCAAACCTATGTGCAAGCGGAGGGAGAAACACGGACAAACATTCAGAGCGTCCGTGATTTTTACGTGCGAAGCGCAAATGGCGGCCAAGTACCGCTCGGTTCGCTTGTGCGAGTCAACCAGACGACTGGCCCGGAGTTCATACAACGATTCAATGAGTACAACGGGGCACAGGTAAACATCGCCGGAGCTCCGGGTTACAGCTCCGGTCAAGTGCGTGCAGCTTTGGACGCTGTCTTCCGAGAATCGATGCCGCCTGGAATGGGCTATTCATATCAGGGTATGAGCTTTCAAGAGCAGCGTGCCGCCGAGGGTGTCCCGGCATGGATGGTCTTTGGTCTTTCAATCTTGATTGTTTTTCTGATCCTCGCGGCGCTTTACGAGAGTTGGACTTTGCCTTTCAGTGTCCTGCTCAGCACCCCGGTAGCAATTCTCGGTGCGTATCTGGCCCTTACCTTCCGATCATTTGAAAACGACATCTTTGCGACGATCGGCTTGATTATGCTCATCGGTCTTTCTGCTAAGAACGCCATCCTGATTGTCGAATTTGCGATTTCGAATTACGAAAAGGGACTCAGCATCTCTGAATCTGCACTCCAAGCGGCCCGCCTGCGATTCAGGCCAATCATCATGACTGCACTCGCCTTCATATTTGGCTGCCTGCCGTTGTGGACCGCAAGCGGGTCGGGGGCCGCCTCAAGACGGATTTTAGGTACCGTCGTGATTGGAGGGATGGCACTGGCCTCCGTGCTTGGAATCCTCGTGGTTCCAGTTACGTTCGCCGTAGTCGAGTATCTTTCTCATCGGTTCACGCGTGGGGGGAAAGACTTGACGATGGATTCGACACAGGTGCGAGACATTGAACCTCAGTTTGCCCAGGAAGCCGAAGGAGGTCCCGCATGAACAGCGCCTCGTTCAAATCAACGCCAACGGTCAAGCTGGCCTCCTTTGGGTTGCTGCTCATTCTTATGGTTGGTTGCAGAGTGGGACCAAATTATGTTCGTCCGCCGGTCACAGCACCCGAGGTATACCGCGGTGCCGACGAAGCATCTGTATCGAGCGCGGATCAAGAATCTCTCGGCGACCAGAAGTGGGCGCAAGTGTTCCGTGAACCTGAATTGCAGGATTTGATTCGTACAGCGCTCGAAAACAACTTCGATGCACGGATTGCCGCTCAACGCGTGCTTGAGGCGCAGGCGCAACTAAGAATCACTCGTTCGCAGCAATTCCCGACCGTGTCCGTCGGCGGGACTGGCATTGGTGCTGATCTTGGAAGCTCGGTTGGAAATGGGTTGCCAAGCGGCGCGACTGCGGCAGGAGCCCTGAATCTCTCTGCGGCTTGGACACCCGACTTCTGGGGTCTTTATCGCCGCCAGACTGAAGCACAGAGAGCGCAACTGCTTGCCCAGGTCTGGGCGCAGCGTGCGGTGCGCATGACGATGGTTCAACAGCTGGCGACCGCATATTTTCATCTGCGGTCGCTCGATGAACAGCTCTCCATCGCCAAACAGACGCTGAAAGCCAGGAAGGATTCCGTAGATCTCACCCGCACATTGGAGTCGGGTGGCTCCGTCCCTCTGGCTGACGTGCGACAAGCCGAAGAGCTACAGTATGCGGCATCAGTGCAGGTTCCGCAGTTGGAACAACAGATCCAGCAAGGAGAGAACGCACTTCGGCTATTACTCGGGAAAACTCCAGGACCAGTGGCCCATATCGACCCGAATGCGCTCGCACCTGTGCCACAAGACCTACCCGTGGGCCTGCCTTCGCGTTTGCTGGAGCGTCGTCCGGATATTCTGCAAGCCGAACAGCAACTGATTGAGGCGAACGCACGCATTGGGGTCGCCCGCGCACAATTTTTCCCTCAACTTTCGATTAGCGCCGCAGGCGGCGTTGGCGGTAGCGACCTGTCGACCATCTTTGATCCCGACAGCAGGCTCATCTATGGCATCGGTGCACTTACGCAGCCTCTTTTCGAGGGAGGAAAGCTGCGGGGACAACTCCAACTGTCGGAAGAGACCAAGAAAGAGATGGTGCTGAATTATCAAAAGACCATTGCGGGGGCGTTTCGCGACGCTTCAGATGCATTGATCGCCGTCAAGAAACAGCGTGCCGCACGCGAAGCGCAAGAGAAGCTTGTCGCTGCCGCACAAGATGCGACGCATCTCGCCCGCATACGATACCAAGGTGGCGCAACCAGCTATCTCGAAGTGCTGACCACGGATTCGAGCTTGTTCTCCGCGCAACTGAATCTCGCGAGTTTACGCGAAGGAGAGGCGCAGTCTCTTGTGCAACTATACGAAGCGCTCGGGGGAGGATGGGAATGATACTCAAGACTCCTCGACACAATTCCAACGCTTTGTGTCGCCAATTCGCTCACGGGCCACTCCGCCGAGGGGAAGCGAGTAGCGCTACGCCGTTGATCTCGGCACTCCGCGGTCTTATCAATGCTGGGCGATCGGCCTCTCTTGTGGCCAATCGAAGAAGCTGGACAATCGCAATCGGAGGTCCAAGAGCGTGATTAACAAATCATTGATTGTTCCGACTATCGTGTTGCTCGTAGCTGCTGGTCTGCTGTTTGCTATCGCTGGTCATTGGACTGCGTGGGAGGGAAGTCGGACAGACCAAAACACGGATGATGCCTATCTTCGGGCCGACGTCACCCCCTTAAGTACTCGTATTTCCGGCACCGTGCGAAAGGTAGATGTTGACGACTACGAAAAGGTAGCTGCAGGCCAGACTCTGATTGAGCTTGACGATAAGGACTATCAAGGTGCTCTGGACCAAGCAAATGCCAGTTTGGCTGCGTCTGAAGCTTCCCTAGCAGACAATCAAGTCGCCAAGCGGATTCAAGATGCCCAAATTCATGCGGCCGAATCGGGCATTCTTCAGGCACAAGCCGCCGTTGATGCAGCGAAGGCCGGAGTAGCATCTGCTTCCTCTCCGGCGGAAAGGGCTTTGACAGAACTACGTAGACAAGAAGCCCTTTTCAACTCCAAAGCTGCAACGCATCAACAACTCGAAACGGCGATTGCGCAGGAGGGCGAACTTCACGGTGCGCTTGACGTTCGACGCGCGGACCTGGCGCGGGCTCAAGGTGCGCTTGCAAGCAGTCAAAGTGAGCTTGAGGCCGCCAAGCGCCAGAGGGAGGCGTTGAGTACCAGGGACGATGTCTTTAAGGCGGATATTGCCGCAAAGAAAGCGGCGATCGTCGTGGCCCAGGTAAATCTCGCCTACACCCGTATCCCTGCGCCGACTGACGGTCGCGTCGGTGAACGGCACGTACTTGTCGGGCAATTGGTCACACCGGGAGCACACATAATTGACCTTGTCGAAGGTTCAACCTGGGTGCAGGCGAACTTCAAGGAGACACAACTCACGAACATTCAGGTCGGAGCTTTGGCAGATGTTCATGCCGACATCTTGCCGGATCGGACATTCCGAGGCAAAGTAGCCGAAGTTTCCCCAGCGAGCGGATCGCAATTCGCTTTGCTTCCACCCGACAACGCGACCGGAAACTTTACCAAGGTCGTCCAGCGCGTTCCGGTCAAGATCGTCCTGTTCACAGGCCAGCCAGACCTCGATCGGCTTCGCCCGGGCTTTTCCGCGGAAGTCACCGTTCATACGAGGGGCATGGCGCGCTCAACGGATGGTGGCCAATGATTTCTTCCGATATCAAGGTTACCGGGCCGATGTCAACTCTCAGCACTAATCCTCTTTTAGGCGTCGCCGGAGTTCTCCTCGGCGCGATGATCGCAACCTGTACAGGCAGGCTCCTCAGCGTCGGGCTGGTGGATCTTCGCGGTGCGCTCCACTTTGGCGCCGACGAGGCATCGTGGATCAACACTTCTTTCAACGCCTCCATGATGTTTATCGGACCGTTCTCTGTTTATCTCGGAGGCCTTCTCGGTCCTCGCCGTGTGCTTCTCAGCTGCGCCTGCCTCTTCACTGCCGTAAGCGGGGTCCTGCCGTTTTGCCATTCGTTAGCAGCTTTGATCGCCCTCCTGGTCATAGCTGGACTCAGCGCCGGGACGTTCTATCCCTTAACGCTGTCGTTTGTTCTTAGAAGCCTCCCGATTCGGTATGTATTGCTCGGAATAGCGATGTATGCCATCGACATCGTGTTTACAACCGATATGGCTCAAGCCTGGGAGTCCTTCTTCGTGGAACACCTCTCTTGGCGTTGGATCTTTTGGAATGGTGCGATTCTGGCCCCATTGATGATCGTTCTAATCTACTTCGGAATACCGAGGCAGCCGCTACCCGCCCCGAAACCTGGGCAACACGCACCTAGCTGGCGTGGCTTCCTCTATGCCAGTCTTGGTGCGGCGTCGCTGTATATCGCCTTGGATCAAGGCCAAAGGCTCGATTGGTTTCACTCGGCGCTCATCCTTGGATTAGCGGTGGCGGGAGTCTTTCTTTTACTGTCTGCCGTTGTTAGGCATTTTTTGCTGCCGAATCCTTTCGTCAACTATCGGTTTCTCATGCGGAGAAACACCCTGCTGCTCGCGCTGGTTCTGATCAGTTTTCGGTTTGTCATGCTGGCGACGGTCGTGGCTATTCCGAGCTTCCTGGGTTCTGTGCAAGGATTCCGGCCTCTCGAAGAAGCACCGGTGCTGGTATGGGTGGCACTCCCTCAGTTTGTAGTCGGAATAGCCGCGATGGCCCTCATGCGCCGAATCGATCCACGGTTGATCCTGACCGTCGGGTTTTTCTTTGTGGCGATTGCTTGTCTGCAGGATGCGCATGTCACCTCAGTCTGGTCAGGGCCCAACTTCGGAATTTCCGAAGCGTTTATGGCGCTGGGACTAGCTCTGGCATTCAACTCAATGGTTGGAGCAATCGTCCTGGAAGTGCTGGATACAGGCGCTCTCTCGCGTCCAGCCGATGTCCTAACTTTTGCAGGATTTTTCCAGGTGGTGAGGCTGTTTGGCGGGGAAGCTGGAGTTGCGTTGATGGGGCACTTTATCTCGATTCGAGAACAATTTCATTCGAACATTCTCGGATTGCATCTCCAGCTCGGAAGTGCCGGGACTAATCAGCGACTGATGGGATTCCAGGCCGCCCTCTCTCCCAATTCGCCGGGACTTGCGGCTACGGGACGTGCCGCGGAGCTGCTGGCGCTGCAGGTTAGGCAACAAGCGTTCACATTGGCGATATCCGACAGCTTCATGCTCATTGCGACGTGCTGTGTGTTGTGCCTTATCGTTGTCGCGTTTCTATCTAAGGTCCCAACACAGTATCGACAGATCACTACTCCCAGTTCTTGATCGAAGCCAGCAAAAGACCCGACGAAGGAGGTAATTTTCAATGAGATGCCCCACAGTTCGCGGAAAGCGTCGATTGGTCTCATTGCACCTGGTGTCGTTGATTCTCTTAGGCCCGGTGGCCGACCATGTCTCGATCGCTCAGCAGAATTCCCCAATACATCTGAGCCTCGACCAGGCGATTGATCTAGCGATGAAGCAGAATCGCTCGATTCACCTGCGCTCGTTAGCAGTTGAAGACATGCGCAGTAAGAAGGATGAAGCGCGCTCCAAGTACTTGCCTCAGTTAAAGACGAGCGGTGGCATTCATCATGTGACTGAGCTTGCCGGGATCGAGATACCGGCTGGCGCGTTCGGCAACTTCCCGTCGACCGGAGCGGTCCCCGCCAAATCTCTCTTCATCGATCAAGGAAGCGATACCGCATACACAGGTGGAGTGGGTCTGGACCAGCCGCTCACGCAACTTTTTCGAATACACCAAGCGAACGTGGCTGCCGAACAGGATGTAATGGTCGCACAGACCCAATTTGGCAGAGCGCAGGCGGATGTCGCCCTTAGCGTGCGTAAGCTGTATTACGGCATCTTGATAAATCGGCAGCAGCTGCGGGCCTCCCTGGAACAACTGGAGGCGATGAGGGGCAAAGACAGCGAAGTTCAGAAAGATGTAGAGCATGGAAATGCTCTTGAGATCGCGACGCTTCAAACCAAAGCGTCCATCTTAGAAGCCCAGCAAAAATCGCTCACTCTGAAGCTGCAGGGTGAAAATCTCAAGCGTGAACTTGCTGACCTTCTGGGATTGCCCATCGGGCAGCAGCTCGATCTTGACTCAGATATTCCGGCTCAATCGATCGACCTGCCTTCATGTTCGGAGGCAACTCGCATCGCTCTGGATCAAAATCAGGACATTCGAGCCGCACGTCACTCGTTGGAGAAAGCGAAGGCCGAACTCGCGGCTGCCAAGGACGCATACATCCCCGACATCACAGGGTCGTCGCGATACAGCTACCAGAGCGGAGTTCCACTGCTGGAGCACAACTTCGGCACTTTTGGGTTCAACCTCAGCTTCGACCTTTTCGACGGCGGCCGACGTGAGGCTCAGGTGCGCGATGCGAGGACGGCTGTGACATCAGCGCAGGTCACAATCGACAAATTGGAATCAGAGATCAACGTCGAGATCCAAGCGGACTATGACCGCGTGGAAGAACTTAAGGAAATGGTCGGGGTGGTTCAACAAGCTGTAGAAGTTAGGAAGGAAGCTGCGCGCCTGGCGGACCAGCAATTTGAACAGAATGCGTTGTTAAGCGCCGCTCGCAGTCAAGACCATGCGGATCTGTCTAACGCAACCGCCCTCCTCTTGGAAGCGAACCTCAATCTGTCCCTGGCTGAAGCCGAAGTCAAGAAGACAATCGGTCAGATCCCTCGTTGAGGGCTACTAGAGGAACATGTGATTTCAACGGCGACGTTGCGTTGTTAGTATCACGCCTGTCGGAGCGCTCTCGATCACTGTAATTCAGCTCTTTATCACAGCCATTTTGCAGTACACGCACACCAGGTCGGGAGGAAATGCCCCAACATGCAGGCGAGCCTTATCGCGAATGCCGTTCGCTTTTGTGGAGTCATAGCCTGCGTCTCGACGCCAGGTTTGATATGGTCGGAGGGCCCGCAACGAATCCCCAGTACACTCGCTCCTGCTTCCACTTCTGCGCACCAAATCTTCGATCTTTCCTTATTTGTCACCGCGATTACTGGTGGAATTTTTCTGGTGGTTGGTGGACTCCTCGCCTTTGCATTGTTCAAGTTTCGTGCACGCACGTCTGATCCTTCAGGAGAACCGGCTCAAATCTACGGAAGTTCGCAGATCGAATTGGCGTGGACCGTAATCCCGGTACTGATCGTAGTTGTGCTTTTTCTCACCACAGCTCGAGTCATCTTTGTCATCCAGGATGCTCCAAAGCCAAAGTCAGCTCTTGACGTTACGGTGATCGGGCATCAGTTCTGGTGGGAGTTTCGATACCCGAAATATGGCGTAGTCACTGCGAACGAACTCCACGTTCCAGTCAGTTCTGGTGCTACTCCGGAAGCGACCTTCCTCAAGTTGACCTCTGCGGACGTCAATCATAGCTTCTGGATTCCTCAGTTGGCTGGAAAGACCGATTTGATCGCGAATCATGTGAACACAATGTGGATGGACCCGCAGAAGCCGGGACTCTATCTCGGACAGTGCGCCCAGTTCTGCGGTTCGCAACATGCGATGATGCTGCTCCGCGTATATGTCGATACGCCAGAGCAGTTCGATGCCTGGATCAAGAATCAGCAGCAGTCGGCACAACATGATCCAACCGTCGAGGCAGGCAGGAAGGTCTTCGAGGGGCAAGCGTGCATGAACTGCCACACAGTCTCAGGGACGGCGGCGACTGGACGCTTCGGCCCCGACCTCACGCACCTTATGACTCGTGCGACGCTTGCCTCTGGTGCGATGGACAACACCCCAGAAAATCTCCGCCAATGGATCAAATCACCAGATACGTTCAAGCGCGGGGCCTTAATGCCTGCAATGCAGCTAAACGATGAGCAGTTGGACCATATTACTGCTTATCTCGAAACTCTGAAGTGACGACAGGATTCTGATATGAGCGATTACCCACTGCCAGTCAGCCATGTGGTCGACCCGAGTACTTCCGCATCAGAACGGAGCACCCTCCTGGAGAAGCTTCACGGATGGGTAGTGACGGTCGACCATAAACGTCTTGGCATTCTCTACATCTTGTACTCGACCTTCTTCCTGCTCGTTGCAGGGGCCGAGGCGCTAATGATCCGCATTCAACTCGCCTATCCCCACGCGCACGTCTTGAGCGCGCAGGTATACAACCGCTTTTTCACGATGCACGGCACGACGATGGTGTTCTTAGTTGGAATGCCATTCCTCTTTGGGTTCGCAAATTACATCGTGCCGCTCCAGATCGGGGCTCGTGACATGGCCTTTCCCAGACTGAATGCCTTTAGCTTCTGGATGACAGCATTCGGTGGCTTCCTGCTCTACTACAGCTTTCTCGGCGGAGCCGGCCTCTATGGCGTAGGAAATGCTCCAGACGTTGGCTGGTTCGCCTATGCTCCCCTTACTTCGCGCTCTTTTTCCCCCGGTCATGCAACGGATTATTGGGCACTCGCTTTGATCGTCAGTGGGTTCGGAACGCTCGGCACTGCAATCAATATTGTCGCCACGGTAATCTCAATGCGCTGCAAAGGGATGACGCTCATGAGGATGCCTCTGTTCACCTGGTTGCTTCTCGTGGTGAGTATGCTGACGTTGGTGACGATCACTCCACTTACTGCAGCGCAGTTCATGTTGCTCATCGATCGCTATCTGGGTGGCCACTTCTTCGATACACAAGCAGGCGGGTCGTCATTGATCTGGATCCATTTTTTCTGGATCTTTGGCCATCCCGAAGTCTATGTTCTGGTGCTTCCAGCGTTTGCGATTGCTAACGAAATTATCCCGGTGTTCTGCCGGAAGGCGATCTTCGGCTACCCAGCGATGGTCACGGCTTCAGTAGCGATCATGTTTGTCAGTCTCAGCGTGTGGGCTCATCACATGTTCACTGTCGGCATGACGTCTGTCTCGAATGCCTTTTTCACTCTGTCGACGATGCTTGTCGGTGTCCCGACCGGAATCAAGATCTTCAATTGGATCGCTACTCTGTGGGGAGGCAGAATACGCTTCACAACTCCGATGCTGTTCTGCATTGGATTCTTGTTTCAATTCTTGATCGCGGGTCTGACTGGAATCATGCTCTCGGTGTCACCGTGGGACTGGCAACTCCATAACTCGTATTCCGTGATCGCACATTTTCACTATGTGCTGGTCGGTGCCATTGTCTTCTGTATCTTCGCAGGCATCTATTACTGGTACCCCAAAGCCACCGGGCGATTGATGAACGAGACGCTCGGCAAATGGCATTTCTGGCTCTTTGCGATTGGCTTCCATATCACGTTCGATACCATGCACTTTCTCGGTCTTCTGGGGATGCCACGGTCGATCTACACCTATCAGCCGGACCGCGGTTGGAACTTTCTCAATCTGGTCGTCTCCGTCGGAGGAATGATTCAGGGAGTAGCGGTCCTGATCTTTGCATACAACTTCCTCGTTTCTTACTGGCGCGGTGAAGTCGCAAGCGACGATCCATGGGACGCATGGACCCTGGAATGGACCACATCGTCGCCCCCTCCTGTCTACAACTTCGAAGAAGAGCCCGAGGTGCATAGCCGGAGGCCTTTGTGGGACCTGAAGCATCCAGACGATCCAGATTGGGATTACGAGTCATGAGTTCGATACCCGTTAATCATCCAGCACGTACTGTCGAGTGGCATCTACCCAGCAAGCGTCGGGTGGGTATGACGTCGCTCATCCTTGGTGAGAGTGCGATCTTCACCATCTTCGTTGTCGCGTATGTCTTCTATATGGGCAAGAGCCTCACCGGGCCGACGCCCGCGCAGGTATTGGAAGTTCCGACTCTCGCCACGATCTGCCTGTTGTCCAGCAGCTTTACGATCTGGCGAGCGGAGAAGGCCATCGAAGATGACCGAATGGGAAGCTTCACCGTTTGGCTGGGCGCCACAATCACACTTGCGGCAGTCTTCCTGGCAAACACGGCGCTCGAATGGAAGAAGCTGATCTACCACGACGGGCTAACCATCAGCACGAACCTATTTGGCACGACCTTCTACTCTCTGGTGGGACTTCATGCAACCCATGTCGTAGTTGGGTTGTTTCTTCTTACCTCGACCTTCATCTTCTCTCTGCTTGGTTGGGTTGACTCGCGGCAGAGTGAACGCTTCGGTGTGATCGCCCTCTATTGGCACTTCGTGGATGCAGTGTGGATCGTAGTGTTTACAGTCGTTTACCTGATCGGACGGTGACTTGTGATGAATGACGGCAGAGCGGAACAAAGTCAAAGAGCGCCCATACCGATGCCGGCCAGCACGGCGTGGCCGATACTTCTTGCTTTCGGGGTCACGCTCCTCTTCGCGAGTCTGGTAACGAGCGTGGGAGTAGGCATCGCCGGTTTTCTTCTTATGTGCTCTGGTGTCGCGGGCTGGGCGAAGCAGTGCCTTCCCGAGGAGCATCACGAAATGATCCCGGTTAGGCCAAGGCACTTCATGCCATCGAGCGTAAGAGCTCGGGTGGCGCATATACAGGTCAGCGAAGTCCATCGTGCATTCCTTCCTGTTGAAAGTTATGCCGTGACCTCCGGGCTCCGTGGAGGAATCGCCGGAGGAATCGTAATGATCTTTCCCGCTCTCCTCTACGGCTATCTCACACAGCACAGTATCTGGTATGCGGTGAATCTCTTAGGAGGCGCGGGCGTTGCGCATTGGAGCAACGCGACGACGGCTGACATCGCGGCATTCCATTGGAGCGGCCTGATTACAGCAACGATCATCCATGCTGCAGTCTGCACTCTCATTGGACTGCTCTACGGGGCGATGCTGCCCATGTGGCCGCGGAGGCCGATCTTACTTGGCGGACTCGTTGCTCCACTCATTTGGACTGGTCTCCTTCACTCGATCCTCGGATTTGTGAATCCGGCGTTCAACGCCAGAATCTCGTGGGGCTGGTTCGCTCTCTCCGAAATGGCCTTCGGCATCGTCGCCGGCATCGTCGTCACGAGATCAGGCAAGATCAGAACCCATCAAACGCTGCCATTCATGCTTCGTATGGGAATCGAAGCCAAAGAGTTCGAAGGCCCGAAGGGAGACAAACGATGATGCTTACCGCAAGGGCAATCCTATCGTTGATTCCTTTCACCTTGCTCTTGGGCACATTCGGATGCGAGCGAAAGATCGGACCGCCGAACGATCAAGAAGAGCTGTTGCGCCCCGAAAATGTCATCTCGTTTGACCGCCTGTACAAGCAGAACTGTTCGGCCTGCCATGGAGAAAACGGCACCGAGGGCCCTGCACTCGATCTGGCCAATTCGGAATATCAGGCGCTTGTCGATGACATGGCATTGAAGCGGTGGATCACGTCCGGCATGCCCGGAACCCAGATGCCGGCTTTTGGTGAGTCGGCCGGCGGCTTCCTGACTCCACAGCAGGTGGACGTGCTCGTTGCAGGTATGCGCGAGCGTTGGGGTCGCAAGGAGCGCGCGAGTACGAACATGCCTCCATATCTCACATCGGCAACAGGCAATGTGGATCATGGACAGGACGTTTTCCGGTTGACCTGCTCCCCCTGCCATCAGCAAGGGCAGCGGAAGGTTACCGACGCCAGCTATTTGGAACTCGTCAGCGATCAGAGCCTGCGAAGCATCGTCATCGCTGGGCGGCCTGATCTTGGCAATCCGGACTGGACGCAAGTCCGTCCGGGCCAGCCATTGACGGACCATGATGTGAGCGACGTCATTGCGTATCTCCATTCGTTAAGAAGCGATACTCCGGGTCAGCCCTATCCCGAGACAAGCATCAAGAGGTGATTTGTGAGTGAAGAGAAACTGCCAGTCGGACAAAACGAAGAAGAGCAGACGCCGGTTGACCCATTGACCGTGTCGAGACGGTGGTTATTACTGAAAGTGGGTGCATTGTTCAACGCTGTAGTCGGAGTTGCTGTCGCAGTTCCCGTAGTGAAGTACCTCCTCTCGCCCGTAAAGTCTGACGATGCATACAAGTCCTGGATATCGCTCGGCCCTCTCGATACGTTCCCTGTTGGAGAAACCCGTCTGGCGAAGTTCACGAACCCCGTGAGCCGTGAGTGGGACGGCGAGACGGATCGAGTCGCCTGCTGGGTTCGTCGTATCTCTGAAAAAGGCTTCCAGGTGTTCGCTATCAATTGCGCGCATCTGGGATGCCCAGTTCGATGGTTTCCGCAATCGGGCCTGTTCATGTGCCCCTGCCACGGCGGCGCTTACTATGCCGATGGAAGCCGAGCTTCAGGTCCACCAGAACGGGGCCTATTTACATACGACATCAAGATAGTGGATGGCTCCCTTCAGATCAACGCCGGTCAACTGCCAACCCTCTCGAATACAGCCAGCCTCGTTCAAATCGAGAACGCAAAGGGAGGATCGCCATGCGCCGGTTGAAGGCTCTCTACACCTGGTTCGATAGCCGCCTACAACTGGGCGAGCCCATCAAAGAGATGGCGCTACATCCTGTACCGAATAAGACTGCGAGTTGGTGGTACGTATTCGGAAGCGCCGCTTTTGTCCTGCTCATGCTTCAGATTGTCACCGGGATCCTGCTTGCCTTGGTCTATGTACCCTCCGCAGGGCAGGCATGGAACAGCCTGAACGTTCTCAATCATCAATTGACTCTTGGCTGGTTCCTCCGTGCAATGCACGGCTGGGGATCGAACTTCATGGTTGCCGTCGTGCTGATTCACATGGCGCAGGTTTTCCTCTTCGGTGCATACAAGTTTCCAAGAGAGTTAACCTGGATTCTCGGCGTCTTTCTGCTATTGATGACGCTCGGGATGGCTTTTACAGGCCAGGTTTTGCGCTTCGATCAGGACGCCTACTGGGGACTCGGCATTGGAGCATCCATTGCGAGCCGCGTACCCTTCTTCGGCAATACGGCAGTCCATATGATGTTAGGCGGCCCTATCATTGCCGGCGCGACGCTCTCCCGATTCTTCGCCTTTCATGTCTTCGTGATCCCTGGAATGCTGTTGGTCTTCGCGTGCCTTCACGTGTGGATGGTTCTCAAGCTCGGCATCAACGAGTGGCCAATGCCTGGCCGCGTCGTTCGTCGCTCTACATACCTGACGGAATACCACCAATTGACGAAGAAGGACGGACGGCCCTTCGTGCCCGGAGCGGTTTGGAAGGACGCCTTCTTCTCTGCGGCCATCCTCGCAGCGGTCGCCGTCTGCGCGGCAGTCCTCGGACCTTACGGACCGGGAGGACAGCCGGATCCTACGATCATTCAGACGGCGCCGAAACCGGATTTCTTCTTCCTATGGCTCTATGCCGTGTTGTCTTATCTGCCTCCAGATCTGGAGACGCCGTTTCTCCTGGTCGTCCCTGTGCTGGGAATCGCTGGACTCGTAGCGCTTCCATTTTACGCGGGGGAAGGCGAGAAGAGCTGGCATAAGCGCCCGATTGCAATCCTCATGTTGACTACGATCGCTCTCGCATGGGGTGTACTAACTCATCTCGGAACGTTCACTCCCTGGAGTCCGAAGATGAGTGCATGGAGCGGCGGTCCCCCGATCCCGGTCCGATATACACACGATGCAAGTCCACTCCAGCGCCAAGGCGCTATCATCTTCCAATCGAAGCAATGCCGCAATTGCCACTCGATTGCAGGTGTTGGAGGAATGCGTGGCCCAGCCCTGGATCTCGTAGCAACTCGTCTCACCGAGGATCAACTGATCCGGCAGGTTCTTCAGGGCGGCGGCAACATGCCGGCGTATGGCAAGAACCTGAGCCCCTCCGAAACTACGGCGCTCGTCCTGTTCCTGGAAACCCTGCATCCCCTCAATGAGGCAGCAGCCGCAGATGCGTCCCGCCAGGCGGCCACGGCGGTTCCCGTCCCCAAACAGTGAAGGAGGCGTCAGTTGGAAACCTCTTGGCTGAGCTTCATTACCAATTGGGACATACCTCCCGCAGTCACGAGCGTCCTCGTGGTTGCGGGCCTCATTTATGTGCGAGGTTGGCTTGCCCTCAGGCGCACTCGGCCAAACCAGATCCCCGAGTGGCGGCTCGCCTCCTTCGTTGGAGGGCTATTCGCCATCTTCGTAGCGGTTTCTTCGTCACTCGACACGTACAGCGAGACGCTACTCTTCATGCACATGGCTCAGCACTTCGTGTTGATGTCGGTTGCTCCTCCGCTCATTGTGTTAGGAAGCCCCTTCGTCCCCATGCTACGGGGACTACGTCGCCCAATCGTCAGCCGAATTGGCGGACCTATCTTTCGATCTTCATTAGCGCATGCGCTTCAGGATCTCTTTTCTCAACTGCCGTTCGCGTGGCTGTCGATGAACCTCGCCTATGTGTGCTGGCATATACCGAGGGCATATGAATTCGCACTATCTTCCGAAGCTTGGCACAACCTTGAGCATCTGTGCTTCTTTCTGACGAGCCTTCTATTCTGGTGGCCAATCGTACTCCCGTGGCCTTCGCGCCGGCGATTCGAGACTTGGATGCTAATTCCTTATCTTCTGCTGGCAGACCTCGTGAACACGGCAGTCTCTGCCTTCTTATGTTTCTCCGGCCGTTTGCTGTATCCAAGTTATGCACTTGTTGAACGGCCATTCGGGATCAATCCGTTGACGGATCAGATTGCTGCTGGCGCATTCATGTGGGTATGCGGCTCGATCGTGTTCTTGGTCCCTGCAGTCGTTTTGACCATGCGGAGTCTGATGAGTCGCCGGCTTGTTCAGCCAACCCATTCAATGGACCGGCCCCAGGTGCTGATTCGATAAATATTCGAGTTTCTGGCCAGTCTGTATCGTCGAAGCCGGTGTCCTCGTCGACGTTCTCACGACGACCCGCTGACGCGTCATTCCGTTGACTGCGACTGCCACAGACAAATTCGCTTTTATCTAGCGTCCAGCAACAGTCGCCGCTCAATCGCTGGTTCGTCGCCGGATGATCAAGCGCTCGCCGCGCTTGCCGCTCACGTAGGTCCAAACCCACTGCAGGAAGACACTGAAACGCAAGCTGCTCTCGGCCAAAAATTGAATATGTATGAGCCCCCAAACGAGCCACGCCAAAAAGCCGCTCAGCTGTACTCCGGCGCTCTGTAGCACTGCGAAGTTCTTGCCGACGACCGCGAGGTTGCCTTTGTCAAAATAGCGAAACGGCGGCAACGGAGAGTCCCCTACCACGTTCCGGAAAATGGACTTCGCCGCATACTTTCCTTGCTGCATCGCAACTTGTGCAACACCGGGTAACGGCCGTCCATCCTGATCGAGGGAGGCCGTGTCTCCGATCACAAAGATTTCCGGATGCTCTGGAACTGTGAGATTGGGTTGAATCTTGACCCGGCCCGCCCGATCTACCGCGGCTCTTAGCCACTTTCCAGCGGGAGAAGGCGCAACGCCGGCGGTCCAAACAACAGTTCTCGCCAGGATCTTCTCATCGCCGATGACCACGCCTTCTTCATCAATAGTTTGAACGGCTTTCCCAAGCCGGACGTCGATGCCGAGGGACATCAACCGTTGTCTCGCGGCTTCGGAGAGCTTCTCCGAAAACGTGCCAAGGGGGCGCGCTCCCATATCAGCAAGAACAATACGTGCAGACTTAGGATCGATCCGTCGGAAATCTTTTCGGAGCGTAGTCCGTACCAAGATAGCAATAGCGCTTGCCATCTCGACACCGGTGGGCCCGGCTCCCACCATCACAAAGGTCATCAATGCTTGCTGCCTATCTGGATTCTCTTCGGTCTCAGCCTTCTCAAAAGCTTCCAATATATGGTTCCTCAAAGCTTCAGCATCTGAAAGGCTCTTAAGACCAGGAGCGAAGGCCGCGAATTCATCGTGGCCGAAATAGCTGTGGCTCGCTCCGGTTGCGAGGATCAGGTAATCGTAGCTGACTCTGAGGCCGACCTTGTCACCAGCGTCGACGATGACCTGCTTTGAAGCAGTATCGACGCCGGTCACCTCGCCCAGAATCACAGACGTGTTCGCCTGCCCGGCGAGGAGACTGCGGATTGGCGACGCTATTTGCCCCGGAGCCAGAACTGAGGTTGCTACCTGATACAGCAGAGGTTGAAACACGTGATGATTGGAGCGATCAATGACGAGTACATCGACAGGAGACCGCTTCAATCCCTTGGCAGCCGCAAGACCGCCAAAGCCGCCGCCAACGATCACGACAAGAGGAGGTTTTGTCTTCATTTCCAACCCTCAGCCTTTTCGATTCGAAAGGCAAACTCGGCTCTTAGTTTGTACTTAGGAACCGGCTGCAATCCTTGGAACGAGGACCAGCTTCTTATTTACAAATTCTTCGAGACCGAGATTCGACAATTCCTTGCCATAGCCAGAGCGTTTGATTCCCCCAAACGGCAGGTCCGGCCAGCTGACGTCGGGATAGTTAATGAACACCATTCCGGTCTCGATACGGCTGGCGACTCGTTTGGCCCTCTCAACACTTGTGGAATATACGGAACCGCCGAGGCCAAAAGACGAGTCATTCGCGATCGCGATGGCTTCTTCTTCATCTTTTGCCGGAAAGATCAAGGCAACCGGCCCAAAGAACTCCTGTTTGTAAGCAGGGTTATCCGGCTTCAAGTTGATCAGGATGGTTGGTTCAAGGAAGGCCCCCACAGTGCCGAATCGGCCACCCCCCAGCAAGACCTCTGCACCGTGGCTCGTCGCATCACTGATCTGGCGAAGGATGAGTTGGAGTGCAGCATCTGACGACAGCGGTCCCAGGGTTATGCCGTCGTCAAACGGATTTCCGATCTTGAGCCCCTTGGCTGCTTCGATGAATCGATCAAGAAAATCCTTCAGCATCGGCTCGACAACGATGAATCTCTTGGCTCCGATGCACGTTTGGCCGTTATTTCCAAATCGACCGACCATCGCCATTTCGACCGTATGGTCAAGATCTGCATCATCCAAGACAATGAATGCATCGCTCCCTCCGAGTTCCATTGTCGATTTCTTGAGATTCCTTCCGGCACGAGACGCAATCGCCTCGCCAGCTCTCTCCGAGCCAGTCAGGGCGACACCGCTGACGCGCGGATCATCGATCAGCATTCCCGCCTGGTCATTTGTCAGGAAAAGATTTGTATAGACCCCCTCCGGAAAGCCCGCATCCTGAAGAACCTGCTCGAAGGCGATTGCGCACTGCGGCACCCCCGGTGCGTGCTTGAGAAGCACGACATTTCCGGACATAAGGTGAGGTCCAACGAACCGGGCAAGTTGATAGTAAGGATAGTTCCACGGCTGAATGCTGAGGAGCACTCCAATGGGAGAGAGTTCTAAATGAGCGTCGCCTCTCTCGGAGTGGAGTGGCTTAGGAGCGAGGAAGCCTTCCGCATTCTTCGCGAAATACTCCAGAATCGCCGCGCTAAGGTCAACTTCTCCCCGACTCTCCGCGATGAGCTTTCCCATTTCGAGCGTTACAAGTCGGGCAAGTGCTTCTTTCCGTTCAACCATGAGTTTGGCTGCATTGTGCATCACCGCCGAGCGTTCGGCGATGGACGTTGCAGACCACGCGCGGAACGCGCACGCCGCGGCATCAAGCGCGGCCAGCATTTCTTCATCCGTATGTTCGGTAAAGGTTTTGAGCACCTCTCCGTTAGCTGGATTGACACTGCGATATGGCATGTTGGAACTCCTTCTCGCTGGATGTCACATGGATGACCAGATGCAAGAGGTTGAGAATATTGAGCATCGAAATCAAGCCTCGGGACAGTGTGATGTTAGCAATCAAAAGAGCGCCAAAAAACTACATATTGCTGTAGGTAGGGCCAGAAAGTTCAACCGCTCCCACCGCTGGCAGACGGCAGGTCGGCAAGGGTGCGGACATTCGCCGCCATGCTGCTTGAGGGCGCCCGCTCTTGATCGGTAATGCTCTTAAAACAGTGGCTCGGGGCGAACGGGGCAAGGTGCAGGAGGAAGAACAAGGCCATTACGAAACTCAGTTCCGGAGATTTTCGTCCAATGGCGAGGAGTCGAAATGGCATTGAATCGAAGAGAGTTCGTGAATTTGGTTGGAGTTGGGGCGGCGGCGATTGCGCTATCCACAGAACCGGTAATGGCAGCTGTGTCCGGAGCGAAAATACAAGCTATTGCATTCGATGGGCTGGCTGTGTTCGATGTGCGGCCTGTTGCAGCTTTGTCCGAGGAGATCTTTCCTGGACGCGGGGCAGAGATGAGCGCACTATGGCGGACGCGGCAGTTTGAGTACACATGGCTGCGTACCCTTGGACGGCAGTATGCGAATTTCTGGCAGGTGACAGAGGAGGCGCTGGCATTTTCCTGCAAGTCACTGAAGCTGGAACTGACGAGGGCGGATAGCGATCGGTTAATGCAAAGCTACATGGAGTTGAAAGCGTGGCCAGATGCGCTCGCTGTACTGAAAGGGATGAAGACCAGCGGTCTGCGGATGGCGTTTCTCTCGAACTTCACGACGGCAATGCTGGATCGCGCGGTGAAGAACTCTGGCCTTGAAGGTATTTTTGACGATCACCTGAGTACTGATCTGGTCATGGCGTTCAAACCGGATACCGAAGCCTACAGAATGGCGATTAGGTCCTTCGGATTGAGGAAAGAAGAGATCGCTTTCGCAGCATTCGCAGGCTGGGACGCGGCGGGGGCGAAGTGGTTTGGCTATCCTACTTTCTGGGTGAATCGCGGGCAGGCTGTGCAAGAGGAACTTGGAGCGATTCCGGACGGAGTGGGTAAGGACCTGAATGATCTGGCGGCGTTCGTGCAGGCCAGACGTTAGTCACGCTTGACGCACCGGTCCAAATACAGAGTTTCGTAACAGTCTCGGAACTCGACTCCTACCGCGCAGCCGGCGAGCGGGGGCCGGCAGCGGGATGAGGGTGCAGGGAGAAACCAGCACGGGTTCTCCCTGCGCGATTTTTTGCGCAGCAAAAAGGAAGGGCGGCGAACTGCCGCCCTTCCGGGTAACATTGGCTAGGCCGCTTTCTTCGCGGCCTTGGCAGTGGATGGCGGTGTTTTCTTCGCCTTCTCTTTCGCAGCGAACTCTTGCTTCACCTTGAGGGTGATGGCATCGGTGTCCACCTTGTACATACTCGCCGCATCACGGAGAATCGTGGCGGGATTCGACCGCGAGGCCGCGAGTAGGATACTTGTCTCCACTAGCAGACGTGACAGCGTACCCTCGTCGGCGCGGCGGATGTAAGCGGCAAGAGTCTTGGCGATCCCACCGTCATCTCGCTTCTGACGAATGCCGTGCTGCCGCGCCAACATCTCAAGGCTTGGTTCTTCCATGCGGCTTACTAGGTTCTCGATGACGAAAAGCAGGTCACGCTTCATCAGGCGAACCGGTACGGCTGCACTCACAGCGGCGAGGACGCGGACGCCGGTAGCGTTGGCGATTGCCTGTTCCTTGCGCTGCTTCTCATGTTCGGCCTTCTCCTTACCATCGTCGCGGCTGGTTTGCTGCTTCGGATGGTGAACCGGGCAGGATGCGTTTGCGCAGACCTTGTGGATGCTACCAACGTCGCTACCCTCGGTGATGATGGCCTCGGTGGTGAACTTGCACACTTTGAACTCAGGCCCCTTCGCCTCGTCCTTCGACTTTGGTTGTTGGTCCCGAATGGCGGTGTACTTGTTGCGTGGGAGTACCGGGCTGCCTTCTTTCTGTGAACCGTATGCCGTGCTGATCTGTACCAGTTCGGGCTTGGCGGCGATGGTCAGGGCGACGTGTGCCTGTACCTTTGCCTGATAGCAGGTTGGGTCGGTGCATCGATCACCCTGTCGGCCAAGGTCATCGCCAAACAGAAGTTTGTTGTGGCCGGTGCGCTTTGGGCAGTCGCCACAACTGCCAGCAGCCGGAACAAGCTGCGCGTCCCGTTTGTTGAATGGCGCATCCTTCAAGACGAGCAGGATGTTTGAATCAATCCAGAATTGCAGATTGCGGACAGGCAGCAGGACATGCGCCGGTTTAGCGCTTCCGTTGTATACCTCTTTGAAGCAAGCGGAGAGCGCCGGTTCCTGCTGGTCGGCAGGCAGTTTTGCCAACAGCAAGGAATGGCCCACCCCGATCTCACCCGCATAGAACGCTTCGACGGCAGCAGGAACGAGGTCGGTCAGTTTCAATCTGGATGCCACAAATGCGGGCGACTTGCCCACCTTCGCAGCGATCTGCTCGATGCTGTACTTCGGGTCTTCGAGAGTGAGCAACGCGCGGAAGCCTTGCGCCTCTTCCATCGGGTGAATTTCGACGCGAATCAGGTTCTCGACAAGTTGGGCTTCGAGGGCTTCGGCGTCCGTCATCTGCTTGATGCGGACGGGAACGCTGTCCTGCTCGGCCAGTTGCGCAGCGCGGTAACGCCGTTCTCCAAAGACGATCTCGAAGCCGTTTTCGGTTAGAGGCCTAACCAGCAAAGGCGAAAGAATGCCCTGGGTACGGATGCTCTCGGCCAATTCCTTCAAGGCAACCTCATCGAAGGTACGGCGGGGGTTGGTCTTGGATACGTTCAGCAGCGAAAGAGGAAGGTTGCGGTATTCGGTGGAATTGAGGACTTGGGTTTCCATCATGGTGTGCTCCTTTCGAGCGGTTGAAGGGTGAGAGGTAGCGGAGCGGAAACACGCTGGCTGTTCCGCTCCAAGGGAGCGGACTAGCCGAGGATGGCGGCGTCCGTGAAAACTCCGACGAAGCCTTGCAAGCGAAGGACGTTGCACCAATCGGCGGCGAAGAGTTCGTGCTGTTTATGCAACTCAGGCAAGGCGACATATTGGCCGCGCACAATCGACCGCGACCATTGCTCTACGCCGAGGTAGTCGTTGCGCCAATAGAACGGGTCAAGGGTGAGTTCGCCACCGATATGCCGCGACAACTCGAAACACATCTCGGGGTCGCGCATCAAATCGCCGTTCTGTTCGCCATAGTGGGCAACGGAGATTGCCGGAAGTCCAAGCGGGCCTAGTTCCGGTGTTGCTTCGATGACTAGCGCCATATATGGCGCGTTTTCTATCTTGAGGTAGAGGGAAGACCGGTAACCTCCGGCCTTTTCCAAGATGGCGAGTAAGGTCTTCATTACGCCACCTCCGCGAATTTCGTTGCATCGGCAACTGTTTCTTCGGTAAAGGGCGGCTCCAATGCGGCGAGAATAACACCGGAAGTCTGCTGGATGACTTCCAACGATTCGGCCAGCAAGGATGCGTTGCCGTGATAAAGCTGGATGTAGTCGGCGGATGCCGTACCCGCCACCAGCCCAACGGCCTTCCCAACCACGAAGGCCACAGCCTCGGCCTCTGTCTCGCGTACTGTCTTGGTGGTCGCCGTGCGGCGTTCAGCCTTATGCAGGAGTTCATGCGCCGTCTCATGAACGAGCGTTGAAAACTCCTCAGCCTTGGACTGTCCGGGCAGAATGGCAATGCGTCCGCCATAGCTCATGCCGAGCGCGGGAGCAATCTTCTCGTTGTAGACAAGCTGGATTCCCTGAGCCTTGAGAAAGGCTGCGAGACGGTCGATATTCTCGCCGGGGTCGCCCGTAACTTCGCGCAACTCGGGCAGGTCTACGCCATCCGTCTGCGACACGTCGAAGACATAGGCATTGCGGAAGCCGAGAACAACGCGGGTGTTCTGCTTGGTGATGTCCTTTTCGGCTTCCTCGTCCTTCTTGCGGCGAACGCCGATGATGGGAGCAAGAATGCGAATGCCTTTCTGGCCAGCCTTCACAGACCGGCCAAGGTTCTTCCACGTCCAGAACCCGGCTACGCGGGTTGCGGTGGGCATCTGCCGCGCGATCTCCAGCACATTCCCAAAGCTGTAGTTGTGGAAACGGCTCATGGCGGTGAGGTAGTTCGTGAGGGCGTCGGACTTTCCGGCCTCCAACTGCTCAATCAAGAGCTTGATATTGGCGGCGATGAGTTCCTGTTTGGTGTTGGGCTTCTTGCTGTCGATGGTGGCGATGGTGCTGGTGTTGGCTGTGCTGCTCATGGTGTTTTCTCCTTTGCGGTTGCTTTTGCTTTTCATGCCATGCGTGGCATGTACCTACATGCCGAACGCCTCCTGGCGAAGGCGGGGGTAGCAAGTGCAAGGAGAGGGGGATCACCCACCCTGAAGCGGAGCGGAAGGGCAAAGGGCTGCACAAGCGGAGCGCGGAAGCCTGGGGAGGCTGCTTGCGCGCGCGGGGGGCAGCGCCCCCTAGGAAGGCTTGGTTTCCTTGTGCGCGTGCGTGAGCACGCCGAGTTATCAGGGAGGGCGTTGCGGGAAGGAACGGCCCGCAGAGGTGGGTTGCGGAGGACGCAGAGCGGCCGCAGCAAGGGAGGAGGCTTCCTCCCTCCATCAAGAGAGACTCAAGTTTTCGGAGAGTTTAGAGAGGAGTAGCAGGACTGGTGTAATCCCGGAGTACATCCGGTTTTCCGCCCTGGTCCCTTGAATAGATGGCTTCTATAGAGACGGCGGTCTTGAGGCACGCAGAAAACCGAGTGCCATCGGTAAACTCAATCTGGATGTCCGGACCATAATGGCCGTCCTCAAAGATAGTGAAAAGACGGATGGTTTTGTTGGCGAGTTCTTTGCATTCGATCATGGGCTCGGCCTCCGTGCCGGGAGAATATCACACTCATCGTGTGTAGACTCATAGTGGTCAAGGTCGAACCATGGGAATGTGCCCAAGGCCTCGACCAAATCTCTGTTTGGAATGGCGATACGCGCCCTGCGGGAGGAGCGCGGCTACTCGCAAGAAGATCTGGCCGAACGGGCGGACCTCCATCGCAATTACGTCGGCGGCGTGGAACGGGGTGAACGAAACGTAGGCCTGGAGAACATTGTGAAGCTGGCGCGGGCGCTCTCCGTCCGTACGAAAGACCTTTTTGAGTCTCTGCCGTGACATAACAATTACCGATTGTGTTTCTTACGCTCGGAGGAGCGTATTGTTGTAATCGCACAATAATATGGGTGAAGCGTCAATTCATCGAGGGAGCGAGGCACTGTGGCGCCAGATGCCACTAACATTTCGGTCCGTGAAGTTCTTGCCAAGTTCGACACTGATTTCGCTGCAGTTGCACAAGCCGCAGAAAATGGGGAGTTCGCACTTTGGGTAGGGTCGGGTATCTCAAGGCAGGCGCCGAATCTCGGTGAACTGATCGAGCGCGCCTTCGAGTTCTTGCGCCTAAAGGCGATCGATCCGCCGACGCAAGCAGCTTTCGCGCGGTCCCTTGAAGAAGCGGTGACGCTTGCTGGGCTTGATCCCGCGAAGCTTCGGGCTCAGTTCACTAGCCCTTTTGCCAGTTGGGCAGAAAAGGATCAGATCGTAAAAGCGTTGTGGGATAAATATTCCGACCTTCTTGATATCCGAATTGTTGGAGAGCGAGGGGACTTTATCCTATGGGATGCCATTGATATTCGTGCGGCATTCGCGCATCCCAAACCTCCTTCCGCTACCCATCTGTGCATCGGGATACTGATCATGGAAGGAGCCGTAAAGACAGTGGCGTCCGGTAATTGGGATGGATTTATTGAGGATGCTATCGCGCGCCTCAGCAACGGGGGGGCAGGAATCCTACAAGTCATCGTCGATCCTGACCACTTGCGTGAAGCACCGGCACAGGCGAAACTACTGAAGTTTCATGGCTGCGTGATTTATGCCACGAAGGAGCCTGGTGCGTTCCGGAAATATCTCACAGGCAGCCGTACCCAAATCACCGAATGGCCAGACAACCCCGAATTTACCCCGATGGTCAACGCTATGATCGACGTTGCCACCAACCAGAAGACGATGGTGCTGGGATTGTCGATCCAGGACTACAATCTACAGACGATTTTCTCCAAAGCAAAGCAGGTTCACGCTTGGCCTTGGCCCTGCACGCCTCACGCTCCCGGACATGTTTTTTGTGGGGACCAGATCACAAATGGGCAGAGTAATGTTTTGAAGATCGTCTATGGCGACGCTTACGATATCGATGCCATTCACATTCAATCTGCCGCTCATTTGAGAGCGTGGGCTGAACAGGTCTTGATCGCGCTCGTGCTGAAGGTTCTGGCTGACAAGCTCGCGCGCCTCATGGGCGGTGTCCTCGTACAGTCAGGCTTGGATTCGCTGCTGCCGGTCTTGAAGACTTCCTTATTGGCACTGCGGGATTTCGTCGCAGATCTTGCGGTGCCTGATAGGACGAGCTTCGTAAATGCGGCAGTCTCGTTCTGGTCTCGAATGTTGTCCATCTTCAGGACTGGCGCATTACGTGCGAATTCCCAGGCTTACGAGGTTTTGAGCACGTATGTCCCCACCGCTCTCCACGGAGATGCCAATGCGATAGCTGCTGGTCTGGGACGTCTCGGGTTGATATTGGCTCTTCTTCAGAACGGAAAACTCGGTGGGACCTGGGACTTTAAGCTACCTGCGGATGTGAACGTGGTGTCTGGCGTTCTTACGGCGCGCGCAAAACGAGCTGATGCGACTGATCGTCCGATCTTTGTCGTCAAATCCGCGACCGAGGCCATACAGCTTCAGAAACTTGGGGCTTTCGCCAATGACAATGGTGTAGTTATCCATGGTGACGAAACCTGGCAAACTCTTATTGGAACGAAAAAGAGCGCTCGGAAGCCAACTTCTGCACCAGGGCGAAAGGGACGCGTCGAGACAACTCATATGAGTCTCGGTGCAATCCTTGCGAGAGCGCCCGATGCTTTGGCACTGCAACGGCAGTTCGCCGCGGAGATGATGTTATGAGCGATTCGCCCCTCATTCGTGCGATCCAGAAACGACTGCGAGTTGGAGGGTATCAGGACCTTCCAACTCCCTTTCGAGTAGCGAGCGTCGATTTCGAGTTCACTGCGGCGATGCGGGGTAAGGACGGGCGTGCCCTCGATCTCATCTTATTGATTGACACCACTACAGGCGATTTCGGTGATCGGGACGCTGCCCGCATCCGTCAACGTGTCGAAGCCTTAAGCAAAGCACTCGATATTACAGCATCGCGTTTCGTCATCACAGTCATTCTAGCGGGTGCACCGTTGCTGGGGAATATCGACACACTAACTGAAACCTGCCGTGTACTTTATGTCGAAGGTCTCGCGATCGATGTCGCCGGCAAGCCGATTGATGAACGAACCAAGAATGTCCTGGAGGATCGAATACGTCTTCTACTCCCCCTCGACCTTCCTACTCCTGTGACGCTGGAGGGTGGCAGTGGCCCCGCAGTGGAGCAACTCATCCGCAGTCTTACCCCAGATGCTGTGGATGAAGAGCTTCTGGGCGCTCTTATCGAAGCCTCGAAAGACGGGGAATCGGCAGTCACCGCAGCAATCGCGAAGGAAATTGGCAAAGCTCTCTCATTGGAAGTGAAGCCATGAACAACGTCATCCTCAAGGAGCTAGATGTCACAAACTTTCGAAGCATTCGCGGTCATGTCCATGTTCCGCTCGATGCGAAAGTCGTATTGATTCATGGCGAGAATGGCGCTGGAAAGACCAGCTTGCTATCGGCAATCGAGTATGGACTGACGGGAAATGTGTTGGCGTTGCACCGGGCCGATCCGGAGTACGCAAAGCACCTCCTTTATCGCTCTGCTTCTCAAGGGAAGGTGATCATCAAGACAGACAGTGATGGTGAAGAGAAGCGGTTTGATGCCGTCCTTGATGAGAAGGGAGCCCATTCACGGTCGAGGCTCGATCCGAAAGAGGCATCGTTCTTTTCTGAAAGGGCTTACCTGCCTCAATCGCTGCTAAGTCAGCTTCTCCAGATTTACCAAGAGTCCCGGTCTGACGCTGATTCGCCGCTTGCAAAGTTTGTTGGTGATCTCTTGGGCCTAGATCGATTAGACGCTCTGGAAGCTGGACTGAAGCCGCTAGGAGATGTACGCAATCTTCGTAAAGTCGTTGAATCGTGGTCGGCAGTGGAAATAGAAAAAGATCGGCGTGATCAATTTGTCAGCGACAGGGCGAGTGCACTCGCTTCCATCCAGCAGAGAATGGATTCATCTCTATTGGAGTTGAAAAAGATCTGTGATGAGCTTGGGTACAAAGACCAAGTGACTCCAGCGACCCTCACCGGGATCATATCCGAATTACAAAGCGAAGGAGATGAAAAGCAATACGACGAAGTGCTTGATCGTCAAAGAACTCTCGGTTCGATCAGACGCCAGATTGCTTCGGCTGAGGAGCAATCGGCCCAACCTGTATCGAGGGCAGAAGCCGATGCTGCGGCCGCTCGAACCGCCTTTGCTGAATGGGAGTCAGTGAACGGATCGCAGATCGAAAAACTCCGCCTCAACATCAACGAACTCCTGCCATCTCTGAAGCTCTCAAGCGATCTGTTCGGCCTTGAGAAGGAGGCCGTGGAACTGCTCCAGCGCGAACATCAACAGCTTGTCGGACAAGCAGAGCAAGCTCGTCGTGATCTGAGACGAACAGTTGAGGGACAGCGGGAACTGGATGCCGCACGGCAACATGTAAGTATCATCGATGCAGAAATCAGTCAGATCTCCGCCGACGCTGGCGTGCTCGCTTCGGCCCTCGGCGAATTCAGTTCCTACATCAAGAGCGATATTTGTCCGGTGTGCGAGCGAGACTTCGGGGAACTCCAACACGGATCACTCAACGAACACGTTCAAAAGAGGATCGGCTATTTGTCTTCTTCTGCTTCTCGATTACTCACTCTAGGTAAGTCGCGGGGCGAGAGCCAACAAACGGTCGGTCGGCTTGAGGTTGAGCTTGAGACACTTAGCGGCCGAAAAATCGCTGCCGAAACGCTGGTAGCGATTGATCGAAGGTCAGCGTTAGTAGGATCGACGATCGTCGAGTTGCAAAGGATGGGACCCTCGATTGCTGAGGGGGCAGCTCTGCGCACGAACGACGTGGCTTTCCGAAGAGCCGCGAGCGAATTGCAAGCCCGAAACAACGTCGTAATGGATGCTCGCTCGACTGTCGGTGAGTTTGCCCTTTTGATTGGTGCGGAAGGAATCGGACCTGAAGAAGGTTTCGAGGCCGCGGTGACTCGACTGGAATTGATGTTGAAGCAACAGTCTGAGCGATTGAGCAATCGGCTTACTTCGCGCCGGAAAGGGCTGGAGTTAGTCGAGTCTATCCGTTCCGATATCAAGCGCAAAGTTGAAGCCGGGGGCATGCTCGAAACTGATACGAAAGAGTTGAAGCGTGCGACAAAGGCTTTGCAAAATGCTCAAGCGTTACGGACCCAAGGCCAGACAATACGGGACACCGTTGACGGTGTTCGTTCCGCGATTATTCGCCGAGTGTTCAATGATCAACTAAATCGCGTTTGGCGGGACCTATTCGTCCGTCTCGCTCCATCCGAGCCGTTTGTGCCTGCGTTCCGAATTCCTGAATCTGAGACCAGGCAACTTCAGCCGAAACTAATTACTGTGCATCGCGATACAAGTGAACAAGGCGGTACACCTGGTGCGATGCTCAGTGCGGGCAATCTCAACACGGCTGCGCTTACGCTGTTCATTGCACTACATCTGTCCGTGTCCAAGGTTTTGCCTTGGCTCATTCTCGATGATCCGGTTCAGTCGATGGATGACGTCCACATTGCGCACTTTGCCGCCTTACTGCGGACGCTTTCGAAGGAACATGGCAGACAGATCATCATCGCGGTGCACGACCGCCAATTATTTGAATATCTGAGGCTGGAGCTGAGCCCAGCATTTCCAGACGATAGCCTTATAACGCTTGAACTGATCCGCGGACCGTGGCGAGATACGCACTGCGTACCTGATCGCCTTGAATTCCGAGAAGAGACAGCGCTTCTGGCTACCGCTTAATATTCATGCGTGAAAATGCACTATACTAAGTCGCCTTTAGGTTGAAGAATCAATCGAATAGTCCGGGCGGCAGTTCCTTCTTCAATTTTTTGCGCTTCGGCTTTTTTTCGAGGTTCGGGGTGTCTTCAGGAGTCGGTTCGATGAGTTCCGCCCAGTTGTTTTTGTTATCTCATACCTTGTCGCTCACACGCCAGGATTCTAGATCCTCTTCTGGGTATGGGCGAAGCAGATCGAAGGGCAACCCACAGCGATGAACTCGCCGATGTGGATTGGCGAAAGGAATTTGAGCACAGTGCCCGCGTCGGCAAAGCGATGTTGACTCATCTTGTCTCTCGATTTCCCATTTTCTTCACTTCCAAGGATGTGCCTTGGTATGAGGCAACTACTGGATGAAGATTTCCCTCAATAAACTTGTATCTCGATCGTTATGTAATCGCCTTACACGGGCGATAACATCTGCGTGCGATCTCCAGGAACTATGTGCCGCAGAGCCTCAGGGAAAGCGATTTACCGCCCTTTAAGCGGTTTGCCGATTTGCCAGCTCACTATGGCAGAAACTCTGTACCTGCCGAGCACTTCACGGATTCGTACAGCCTTTCCATGTCGTGGTGATAGTGTGTTTACGAGAACAGGAACAAAGCATTTCAGCCTTGATACGCAAGGATTGTCAATGGACGCAGGAAGGGCTCGCCCGCACCTCAATTCGTCAATTGGGCAGCTTGAGGCACTTTTCGCATCCCAAAAGCTTGACCACTCGGGCTTGGAACAATTGCTTTTTGAGTTGTCCCATCGCAAGACAACTCGCGCAGCTCGCTTGCGCGCAAGGGTCGACGACGCAATCGGCAATCGGCCTGCATCCGAGCCTTCACACGCTGGAGCCGAAACCGCGCCACCACTTAAACCATCTCCGGCCAGCAGAAATGTAAGGGCGCCCGCGACCTCTCCAGTCGCCCAGGTTGCATCTTCGACTTCAAAGAAAATTTCGATAACGCCCGGCGCGAGCGCTCCCTCTGCCTTCGGGCGACCCAGCGGCCGAAACGAACCGATCGGGATTCTCGGGGCCTGGACTGCTCTCGAAGCGTTGTCACCTCAGACCTACAGACAAGCCCTTGATCTGGTGGGAGGGCGAGACAGAAGGTGCGTCGGATCGATCGACAATGGTCACCTTCCATGGACCAGGGGAGAAACATCGCGCCCCAAATACCAGCTCTACTACAGGATTGTGCTCGGATCGGTTCGTATGGATTTAGCGACAGCCGCCTTGATCAAGGTGTTTGGACAAGACGAGGAGGGCGGACGACCTACGGTTGGGAAGACTCCGATCGCGGAGCTTCTCGTCGACAGAAACGGAATATTACTCGACGAAAAGAGCATCGCGATATCAAGTTTTCCTTGGGCTCTCCCTCTCGCCTTGCAACTGAAATTCGACCGGCTCAGCGCATGGGCGACGGTAGAGGCAAATCTGCTAGACGGGCTAGAAGAAATACTGAGAAGGTCCGATCCTGACGGCAACCCCATCCCTTTGGATTGGACGACAATCGACAAGGCTTACCAATACCTTGTCCAAGAGTGCGGAGTCTCGACCGAGATGATCGAACCGCCCTCCTTTGTACTGCGTTATTACCACCCCTACAAATCAAAAAAACTCCCCGAAACATCGCTCCTGCTCAATTCGTTCTTCTTGGGCGATCTCGTTCGCGCTTCTGCGCTCCTCCGTGATGGAAAGGCACCAAGTGGTTTAAGGGCCTATGCGGGTGCGACTTCAGAGCAGGTGACGAGTCTAGATTTACTGAACGACCGCGCGGCCTTGGAGCAAGCCGTTGCCCCCATGCTGTTGCCAGCGGCAAAATGGCCCACTCCCGGAAGTGCGTCGCTGGTCATGCTCCAGCAGGCCGCGGTAAATCTCTCTCGCAGCGAATTGGGCGGGGAAGAGGGCATTCTCGCTATAAATGGACCCCCGGGAACCGGAAAAACCACCCTTCTTCGAGATGTTGTGGCGATGTGCGTTCTCGACCGCGCAAGTGCCATGGCCTCGTTTGACGATCCCGAAAAGGCATTCACGAAAACCGCTGAGCGTGTGCCAGCGGGTGATCGTGGGTTCTATAACTATTATTCGCTGAGTCCATCCCTGAAGGGCCACGAGGTCATCGTCGCATCAAGCAACAACAAGGCCGTAGAAAACGTGAGCAAGGAACTTCCTGCGATCAAGGCCATTGGAGTATCTCCAGAGGATCTCAACTATTTCAAATCGATCAGCGATGCCGTTCATGGGCCTGGCAAGTGGGACGAGCCCGTTGACGACGAGACTGGCGTTGAGCCTGTCGAGACATGGGGCTTGATCGCGGCCGTATTTGGCAATAAAACAAACCGCTCGGCATTCTGGCAGTCGTTCTGGTGGGACGCCGACCGCGGCTTTCGGATTTATCTCAAAGCCGCGAAAGGTGATCCCGTAGTTGTAGAGATCAAGGACCCGGAGACGGGGGAGGTTATAGAGAGGAGGACACCTTCGGTTGTTCTGACGGAGCGTCCCCCGTCTCGACAACAAGCCAAGACAAACTGGAAGAAAGCGCGCGAGCATTTTCTGGAAATGAAACGGGATATCGATCGCGATTTGCAATCTGCGGAGGAGGTGCGACAGCTCTGTCTGGCATTCGTCGAGCCCAGCCGAGAGCTCATTCGCAAGGAAGCTGAACTCACGCAGCTTCGATCAGAACTTAAGACTTCGGGAGAAGATGTTGTCTCGAACCGAGTTAGCCGTGATCGCATATCTGATGAGCATCGCCACTGGGAGATGGAGCGAAATAGCCACAAGACGTCCCGCCCAGGTCTGTTCGCGCGATTGCGGCGAACGAACGAAGCCAAGGCTTGGTCGGAAGAAGATAGGATTCGCAGTAGACCGGTTCACGAGGCTGCAGCGCGGCTCTCGGCTTGGGAGAAGCTTGTTAAGGAAGCAGAACGCAAGGAATCGGCGTTGCGAGTTAGCATGGGTGTGGCGGAGGGCGCCTTCGAAATAGATCGAGCGAGGGTGGCCGGACTTGCAAAAGTCATTGACGACCATCGGATCCGATTGGACGACCGGCTGGTCGACGAACGGAAATTCTCTCAAGGTCACGAAGCCTGGAACAAATCCAGTCCTTGGACCTCCAATGCCCTGAACAAGAAACGTGAAGCGCTCTTTGTAGCATCCCTTGCCGTGCACCGTGCATTCATTGATGCAGCGGCTGGACAGATTTTTCACAACCTCAACGCTCTGTACGAGGCGAGTTCGTCGGGTGGAGTGATGGAGGGATCTAGGCGCGAGCTACTGGCAGACTTATGGTCTACCCTCTTTCTCGTCGTTCCTGTGATCTCGACAACCTTTGCGTCGGTTGACCGCATGTTTGGCCAACTTCCACCGGCTAGTCTCGGGTGGTTGCTGATCGATGAGGCAGGACAATCGACTCCTCAGTCCGCGGTGGGTGCAATTATGCGTTGCAAACGCTCGATTGTGGTGGGCGATCCATTACAGATCCCACCGGTCGTAACTCTGCCGGAACGGCTTAATGTTGGCATCTGCGAATTCTTCAAAATCGACAAGCCGGTGTGGGCTGCTCCTGATGCCTCGTGCCAAACGCTCGCCGATCGGTCTTCTCGTTATCAGGCTACCTTCAATTCCGATCAGGGGCCACGCCGTGTTGGGATTCCCCTGCTGGTCCATCGCCGTTGTCAGGAACCGATGTTTCGTATATCGAACGGCATTGCTTACAACAATCAGATGGTCCACGCCGTCGGTGCCAGAAATGAGGACGGGGTCGGCGCTGTCCTTGGTCCATCGAAATGGCTCGATGTGGACGGGGACGCAGAGTCCAAATGGTGTCCGGCAGAGGGAGCAGTTGTTCTCAATCTCCTGACGCAATTGGTGGAATCGGGGATCGAAGACCCAGACGTTTTTATCATCTCGCCTTTTCGGATCGTCGCCGAGGAGATGGGCCGTCTTTTGGAAGATCATCCAGGTCTATTGGGCGCGCTCTGCGCTGATCGCAAGAAATGGCTCAGAGAGCGGGTGGGCACGATTCATACTTTTCAAGGCAGAGAAGCCGATAGCGTCATCTTGCTTCTGGGCGCTCCAGGAATCGCCCAGCATGGTGCTAGGACTTGGGCTGCCGGAACTCCAAATATCCTGAATGTGGCAGTCTCTCGGGCTAAGCAGAACATCTATGTGGTTGGATCTTTCGGCGCGTGGGGTGGGGTCGGTTTGGCTCACCACCTCACCACCGCCCTACCAGTCATGTCCCGAAGGATGACCCAATAGGCCTCGTCACATTGAATCTTTCGACGAGTACAATCGCTTCTCAAGTATGCTATGGAGCTCCCCCTCGCGGGGAGCGGTGTCTTTGTCGCAAATCTCGCGTTTACTATGGCGACGATGATGAGCCCTCTCCAGCAAGCATGGGCAGCTTCTTTTCCCTCGCTGAAGCCGCGCGTCCCGATCATTCAGGAACCGATGATTGAGGACCTGATCCACTGTTTGTGCTGCTACGCGGAAGTACCACGTAAGATCTGAAAGATACCCGATTCTCACAACTAGCGAGGACGATTCTTTGGTGAAACCGGCAAAACGCTACGAAGCCACCGGTGACTATGTAGGGCCGGGATCTGTTTTTTCGGAACGGCTCAATATGCCGATCGAAGGGGACTTCCAAATCAAATGGGACGATTTAGGGAAATGTGAAATCAAATGCGTTCCTCGGAATCTGCATCCGCTACACTCGCTCCTGATTGCGCAGGATTTCGAACAGTTCAGAGAGCTTCGTGTGAGCACCACCGAGGGAATCTTCTATGCTCCTCGCTGTTTTCTCGACAAGACCGAGATTCGGATGGGAGAAAGTGGGAACGGTTCTCAATTAATTTTTGTGACGCTAGCGGCCATGTTCAGCATGGTGCCCTCGAAGGCACCTGTATTTTGGAATGCGCCCGTCCTCAACTTTTTGATGGATCTTCGTCCAGCTCAGAACCCAAATCCCCATCCGATCCAAGTTTCCCGGCTCTTTCGAGAGTCCGACTGCGAGGCTTCTGTGGGCGACGCCATCGCTTTGGACGGGATTCGTCCACGGGCTGTGACGTTCGCCTTCGCGGAAAAGCTTGCGTTCGTGGAGCATCTTCCGAACTACGACGAGGGAAAACGGAAACTTCAGGAAGGGGATGAACAGATCTTAGCCACGTCGATGTTTGTTGGTAGCATTCCAGAACAAGCAGACCAGACAATCGATGGTGTAAAGGATTGGTTCCCACAAGATGCGATCCTGGCGTTGACGTTGGCAACGGGGACGCAGTGTAGTCTCGGATTCATTGAACTGCGTGACTCCCAAGGTGACCTTTGCCAACGGCTGCATTTGAACTTTATCAATGGCCCCTATCATCAGGGCCACCTAACAGTTTCCGACCATATTCATAACGACTATGGGACTTCAGGAGTCGGCGCCCTGATCTCTGGCATTCTTTCGCTGCCCGAGGAACGAAGGCAAACCGTTCGTATGCTGATCGACACGATTGAGACCACTCAAACCTTTCTTCAGGTTCCCGATCATGCCTTTGCATTCATTGTCCGAGGCCTCGATGGTCTGGCGAATTCACTTCAGCTCACTCGAACAAACCTTGCAGATGCTCTTCCTTCGGCTGAGGCGACGGAGGTCAAGACTATCCTTCGCAATGCAAAACGAGAAATTCTGAAGCTCAATAAGAGCAGGGACAATAGCGGGGAAAGCACAAGTTCGAATCTTCTTGATCGAATTGCCAGTCGTGCTGAACAGGCGGGCTCAATCGAAGATTCATTTGGCCTTTCGATGACCCGTGTTTTGCAACATTTTTCCTTGCGCGACCAGGAAGCAATCGAAGCCTACTACGCCAAAGATCCTCGTGCCGATGGCTTGACGTGGAATCAAGCCCTTAACAAATATCGGGGAGGTGTGATCCATAGAGGCTTCTTGGACTACTCGACTGGGATCGTGATGGATGATGTTGTCTGCCTTACCAGACATTTGCTAGATGTCGCTATACGAGTTTGTCTAAAGGAAGCGGGGTACGTTGGAACCTATAATCCCTTCAACCGTACAGCAATGCAGCAGAACCAGATCGATTGGGTCGCCGATGAAACTTCGATCGCACAATTCGGCTTCAATGGGCGTACACCAAAGCTGTTTAAAACGATTGGCTTTTGAAAACCGATCATTCTAAGGTCCAGTGTCCGTTGCGAGTCTGAGAAGGCCCGCTGAGATAATGGGCAAGGCGCGTAGCGACTGAACACAAGGTCAGATGCTTTTCCCGATCTTGCAGGGCCACGATGTTCATCAATCTCGACGGCCTAGAATGGGAAGGAGAACAGCATAAATTCACATGTGCAAGCGGTTTCGGTGGAAATTGATACGGAAGTGGCAAACGAGATGACCAATCCGAACACACAGAGTATTCCACGGCTCAGTGACGTTTTCCGATCCAATATATTGCCGGCCTTAGCTGATTGGTTGCGAGCGATTACAGTCAATGGTCAGACTTTGTTGGATGTTGAAGTGTTCAGTGTGGTGCTGGATGCCAACAAGGTAATCGCCGAAATTCGCTGGAGACTCAGCAAACGCACCAAGCCCCACGCCCTGAGCGGCATCTTCGAATCTATCGAAGCCGGCGTATTCATCGCCTATGTTCCGAGTTATACGGAGCATGAGGTATTCGAAAATGCTGAAGAGATAGCCCTAGAGATTGGAAAATCCAAAGAGGATGTTCTTGAGGAATGGCGGCGAATCAGGCCGCTTTTGAGAGTCCATGAGACAGCCATGCAACAGGTTGAGGTAATCGAGCTTGCCGATCCGAAAGACCTCGTGTACATGGCGGCGCAGCAGCAGCTGGGTCTTTCTGCAATCTACAGTACCGATCCACACCTCCAACGCATGGGGGCTCCACTCGTTGAAGGACAGATCGACCAAGACCTGCGTGAATACGCGCGAGCAAGTGCCGTCACGATTGGGGTTTCGCTTGGGTCGGGCATCGTCGTATCGGTAACGCTACCGGCGGTGTTTCGGCTTTTAAAATCTGGTTTAGGTTGGTTACTGCGCCAACCGCTTTCGACGCAGCTTGCCCTGGCAGCCCTGGTGTTTACACTTATTCGAAATCCTCGTGTCCGCGCGTGGGTCGCTGATAAGTGGCAGCAGTACTGGCCATCTCTACTCGAATTGATGACCCCGCTCCTGCTTGAGTATTGCGAATCTCAAACGAAGGCGACACGCGCACGAAATCGACTACAACAAGCGATTCCTGCGCCAGCCATAAGATGTTCTGCCTTGAAGTATTGCCAGGGTGCTTGTCCAGCAGACAATAGGCCGCGTTCGCTAGCCGAGATCCTGAAGGGTATGCTGGAGGCCGGGTATCGCTCCAAGAGTAAAGACCCCGCACCGTACTTGCGTGGTGTCATGCGCCGTAGCGGTATGTTTATAGAGTTAATTGACGATCGTTGGACGCAGCGTTCGCCCACGCACCGATTCGATCATCTGAGAGAAGACTCCTATGCTATCCGGCCGGTATCCGGAGTCAAGTCCCGGCGCGTCGACCGCAACACCTAAAGCGTCTAGCGGCTTCTGGGAGACGATGTGGCTTTACTCGATGAAGGAGCGAAGGAACGTGATCGGAAAATCCATGAATACGAAGAAAACCGAAGTACCAACGGTGGAGAAGCTGGTTTGCAGCGGATGTGTCGGTGAGGAATTTCTCAAAGGAACAATTCGGAAGGACGGTGAGGTCGGAGTTTGCAGCTTTTGCGGTAAGAGGCGGAAAGCGGTCTCAATAGAGGTTCTCGCAGATGAGTTCGAAGGGGCGTTCGAGCGGCACTACTACCGAACGTCCGATGAGCCCGATGGCTATGAATACATGCTTCTAAAAGATCCCGAATCGAACTATGATTTCGACCGGCATGGAGATCCCGTGCTCGATATCATTCAGGAGATTGGAGAAGTGTCCGAGACGGTTGCTGGCGACATTCTGGAGGTGCTTGGAGAACGTCATGGCAACTACGAAGCGGACAAGATGGGCGAAGAGACGGACTTCGCATCGGATTCCTATTACTCTCTCCGGAAAACAAACATCGCAGAACGGCACTCCGAATGGAGGGACGTTCAGGTAAGTGTCCAGACGGAATCCCGCTACTTCAATTTCACGGCGGAGAGGTTCTTGGACGATGTCTTTCTTGAGTTGGGCGAGGACGGAACGCGGGACGGTGGAAAGGCAATTGTGGAGGCGGGACCGGATACTCCGCTGGCCGTCCTGTTCCGGGCCCGTGTTTTTCAGAATGAGGCGAGCCTGGAGGCAGCCTTGAAGCGGCCGGACAGGGAACTGGCGTCGCCTCCGTTCCGTTCGGCGAAGGCGGGTCGGATGAACGCACACGGAATCTCACTTTTCTACGGAGCGACAGACCGTTCTGTTGCCATCTCGGAAGTCCGACCTCCAGTGGGAAGCCGAACGATGACCGGAGAGTTCCGAATTCAACGCCGGTTGAAGCTACTGGACCTTGAGGCGCTGCGCTCGCTCGAAGTCAATGGTAGTTACTTCGATCCGCGATATCTCTCTAGCCTGCAGCGTGCCCGTTTTCTAGGGTTTCTTAGCAGGGAGATGGCGAAGCCCGTCATGCCGGATGATGAACAATTCTCGTACCTACCTACTCAGGTCATTGCCGACTATCTTGCGAATAGCCGGTTCAAATTGGACGGTATCATCTACCCCTCTGTGCAGGGCAAGGAGGGTATGCGTAACATCGTGCTGTTTCACGAATCCGCAAGGGTCAAGGAGTTCGCGATTTCGCCCGGAACGGAGATTTCAGCCCGGGCGACCTACGAGCCAGATGAAGACGTCTCGTATTGGGTCTTCGTGGCCGGTGAAGCTGCTGCAAAGACGAAAGATGCTGATTCGAGAGTGCTGGGAGCTCCCATCAACTTGCACGAAGAAGATTATCGGGATTTGACCTTAGAGCTCGTGCCTGAGAGCGTTCAAGTGCATCATGTCGATGGAATTACCTTCGACTGCAAAGTGTTTGAGGTGCATCGACATATCTCCACGAAACCGCGCGTGCGAAAGTTTGAACGACGTAGCAAGTCAGGGAATGACTTGTAATCGTCCGTTATGGGGCGTGCGCCGGAACTGTCTTCCACCCTTTGAAGTTATAATTCGCGACAACCTGGACGATCTCGTTGTGCTGTCCACCTTCGCAATGTTTGTAAAGGTCAATGAAATCTTCCCGCGATCCTGTTCTGTTGGGGCCGCGGAACTGCGGCAGGGCACAAAACATGAGGAACTGAAGGATGACGTTGCGGGCAAACTCCAGCGCATCACGTGTCGGCTCATCTTGGGAGGCACTCAAGGAATCGAGGTTCCCATGCGCAACGTCGCTCCGTCGTACATATAGTCGATTGGCTATCGCCGCCCAATGCGCGATGGGAAGGTTCTGACGCTGGGCCAATAGCGAGCCACGAATCACAAAAGTAGCCCTCGCGTTGCTCCGATCCGGAAGAATCAGACATTCGACGGCTGTAGCGCACTTGATGAGCCGGGTCTCGACATTAGAATCGCGGACGGCATCGGCATACCATGACATGGCCCGCATCGCGATACGGAAGCCGTACGACAACGGCAACCCCGCAAGGGTTCGTTCAATAAGTTCATGCATGATGGACAAGACTGGCTTGGCCACCGCGTCTAGATGCTCTTGCCAGCCATCTGGTGTGGTTGGCGTACCGAACTTCCAAGAGGAGGAGGGACGCACGATACCTTTGCCGGGACTGCTTAGTTTATTGACGCGACGGGGCGTGGACGGGTCTTCGGCAAGCCTGAGTCCGGCACCTTCCGTACCTTGCAAGAGGAGCGCAGTCGACGACAACGCTAGGCGGAGTGCGGTTTCCGCGCGAGCTTCTGAAACGGAACGGTCGCAGCGTCCGACCTGAATAGAAGCAATCCAATCAACTCCCTTCGTAAAGTCTTGGAACGTCTCTTCCGTAGACTTTCCTTTGGAATCAGGATGATCTCGCCAACACCATTGTAAACCGGGTGCTGCGTTTCGGCGGGTGCGCTCACTGAGCCGTCTGCGCGCCTCGTCATAACGTGACATGGACTGGGTGAGCTGATCGTAGAAGAGAGATTTCTGCGCAAAGACGATGGTGCCAAAGGAATACGAAGCTTGCTTACCTATTTGCAACGCGACACACGGAAGATACAGCATACAACGGCGATGCCGGGAGCGCACATAGCGGGTTGCAGCTTCGATCCACGGCTCAACAATTGTGCGGACATCTTCCAAACCCTCTTGGAAGACAAAGTCCAGAAGCGTGATTTTGAGTCGCTCGGCGAGAACTGTGGCATCCCAGTCTGGAGCATCGGCCCGGTCGTCGATGACGAGCTCGGCGATGGTATGAAATCGGCGCAATGCCGCTCGTCCGGCCACAAATTCCCTGTCCCTCGCGCTGTGAGGGATCTTGGCCATCCACTCGAAGAGGGCCGCCTGGTCCTGTCCAAAACGCTCGGCAAAACCAGCGCCCGACTCAGCGAGGAGGGCATGCCTTTCCATTTCCGAAAGGATAAATTCGACTTCCGCAGTACACGCGTTCTTGAGAGTTTCTGTGAGCATAGCTGATTCATTGTAGGTAAACAGACATAGTGCGAACACATTAACTTAGGTATGCATCTCCGCGGATGTAGCGAGTGCAGCTTGGCAGAGACAATCGAAGAAGATGATCGTTCCTCTCCGTTGCCCACCTCTTTGGTCAACAAGTCGATATGGGCGTTCCTACGCAAGACTGCATATGCCGTATTCCCGAAACTCGGCTTCTCACCGAAGAGAGTCGGGCAGGCGATAAACCAACCGCAGAGCATTCGGCCAACCTGCTTCGACGAAAATATCGAGACAAGCGATGAGCCTGTCTCTCCGTGGTTTATCGCGAAAGATGTAGTCATGGTCCGCCAAACAGCGACTGACAATTCTGACCAACACATCCACGCCCAGCTGCTCTCCCTGGAACCCGTGCTTCCGCCCGCTCTCGGCTAAGGCGTGAGTGAAGAGATCAAAGCATTGAGCGGGGTCGCCCGGGAGCATGAAATCGAGAAGCTGTACCAGTTCGTAGACGGTATGCGGTTCGGCTATGTCGCCGAGCCGACGGAGCGAGGCCCCCACGTCATGCACGAAGTTTCTCTTGCCATCATCGGTCAGAACGGGAGACACGCCGTCGCTGTTCTTCTCCTGGAAAGCCCCGGAGCCGAAGTAAAGTGACGCGCATCCATACTCCAGGCACTTCGCATACCGTTTGCCGTCTTCTTTCTTCTTCTTCTGCGTGCTCGCAGGAAGGGCGCGATAGCTCTCAAGCCCCGCAGCGGAGTGATCGATGACTCTTCGCAACAGCTCCTGCGCCCGCAACCGGGCAGCCTTGAACTCGGGCGTATCGGAATCGTAGCCCTGGGACGCGGCTACCCGAACGAAATGAAGCGCATTTCGGATCTGATCCTCGTAAACCAAGGGATTGGCCGCCCACATGAACAGCTCGTCCCGGGACTTTTTTCTATCATTCCAAACATAGAGACCAGCCAGGACCTGTGCACTCACCGTCCAAAGACCGGCCCTGGGATCGCGGTCTCCATCCCCTTTCGGCCGCGCATACGGAAATCTCTCTCGTATCTGCAGCACCATGGACTCAACACGCCTGGGACCTCGATTACGCAGGTTGCCAAGGCAAGTGGCGACCAACTGGCCCAAAACAAAAGGTGTCTCTTCGTCTTTCGCAAAAGACTCGGCGAGCTTCCACACCTTCGGGGGTACCTGAGAGAACAGTGTTATCAGATTCCGGAGAACCGCCTGTCTTATGCGCGGATCCGCATCGGACGCCAGCTCCTCAACTCGCTTGATGGCTGCCTTTGCCGCGGGTGGATGCTGGGCTAATAAGTAAAGCTGGATGACCGCCGTCTCCCTCAACGAATCCCGTTGGTTGCGCAAATCATTTTCCGAAAAGTCTATCGCAATTTCCCGGAGGGTCTGAAGGTCTGTCTCTGCAATTTCTGCTTTCGTCCGCTGCGCGGATTCAAGGACAGACAGATCGCCATTGCTCAGCATCTGGCGCGCCTGATCGACGATATGGACGTCCGCTTGCGCCACCTCAGCGGCGGCAATGCCATCGCGCAGCCTTCTTAGCTCACCCACGGCAGCGGGGATGTCTTCGAATTGTGGCCTCGGGAACTTGTCGAATCCTGTGTTCGCATTGACCTCATCGATTAATCGGAGCAAGGTCGAATTCGTTGGGGATACGATATCGACCCCATGATCGTGGAGGCGTTCGAGGAAGCCGTATTCCATCACGCCTCCCTGAATCGCCAGTGGCCGATTGTTTAGGGCAGGCGGCTCATCCTCTTTCGGGACGGCAAGCGCGCGGGCCTGCTGCGTGACGAGATTCTGTTGCCCGATCGTGTGGAACAACGTTTCAAGACTTTCCTGGTCCACCGACATCTCCTTCCCCGTACTTGAAGACTGCCTCCTCAAACGTCCTGCGGTCCTGCTCGGTACGTGTTGGGTAGAAGGCCGCGATCGCATCTATGGCGTCCTTTGCGGTGTCGGGGCAGAGCAGGATCTCTTCACGTGTGGCCAATTCCCAAAGTAGAGGCCCATAAACGTCCGGCCGCTCCGCAGCGACCATCAGGAGTCTTGCCCAGAGGATAGCGCAACGATTCTTCGCGATGACGACGGAGACGATCACCCCGGCTTGTACCGCATCACACTGACGAAGAGTCGTCAGGAACCGCTGCACGATCATCTGGAAACTGTCGGGTTGACCGGTTTCAATTTCCCAGGCCCAATACCGGCTTCCATCCTCGATCACCCGTGCCGTGGCATCGCCTACCTGCAGCTCCTTCTCCTGAATGGTCCCGGGTATTGGATGGCGGCTAGAGATGTAGCCTGCTACAACCTGGATCGCCGCCTCCATCGCAGCGGGCAGGTTGTCTTCTAAAAAGGTCGGAAAGTGTGCCGCCAGTGCATAGCTCGCGGTGTTGTACATGTCGGACTTGCTCAGGTTCATGGGCAGGATTTTCCCACCGGAAGCAGTTGTCTGCCGTTGGGAGCCTACGTGGTGACCAAAGACGTTGCCATAGACGGTCACCGCAAACTCTGGATCCCGTCGGGAGATCGTGCCGATTTTTTGCGCCAAGGCCGGCACCTCAATGTGGGCGGCGTTCTTCAGGCGACTCTGCTCAAAGATCTTCTCAAGAAGCGACCTAGACCCGGTCCGATCCGTAGCGTAGGTATCCGCAACCAATGCCACGCAATATGCAACAAAGTGAGGATTTGGCTGAGAGGCAGTAAAGCCGAACTCCAGAAGATTGCGCGCGGCCTTTCCGAGCCGATTGAACGCCTGCGGAGTCAGGTCTGATTTCAGCAATTTCTCCACTAGCGAGGCTGCTGTTCCCACAAGGCTTGCCTTCGTGCTGGAGCATAAAGCGAGGTAGCTCCACGCCTCTGGCGATACTGCCTGAGGCGTATCTTCGAAGAGAATCGCGAACGCCCCGACCAGTGATTGCTGGACATCTCCAGATGCTTTCGAGTCCGGTAGAGCGTCCGCGAACTGCTGAATGTCAGCAATGGACCTGGTGAACTCGACCGCTCTCCGAGCGACGAGGCTGCGGGCGATCGGATCGACGTTCCTGTCGGAAACCAAAAGTGTTACCAGCTCCCAGAAGAGCGTGTGATCAGCCTGATCGTCCCAGAGCTCCTGCAGGGCGTACCCGAGCGCGGGACCGAGGATGAGACCGAGGCCGCGATCACGAAGAAACAGCTGCTGCAGATGTTCAGGCTTGAACGGATCGAGATAAAGTCTGGCGGCAACGTAGTCAAAGAGAATGTTGTGACGAAACGCGATCTGGCGGCCGTTTCGGCGAGGCACCAGAACTCCCACCTGCTGCAGGCGGTCGAGCATTGCGCCATGTTCCTTTTCGAGCGGCCCCGCGTCAGCTTCGACACCTCGCTCGCTCACCATTGCTTCGATGACGGACGTAAGGCAAGCTTTTCCTTCAGCGCCCAGAGGAACGATGCGATGATTCCAATACTTTTCGAGCAGGTCCGTCTGGTTCCGGATTGATCCCAACTCCTCATCAGAGGCGCCGAGGGAGATGACCTCCGCAAGGAGCTGGGTATTGAAGGGCACCAGGGCGATCTCACGAAGTTTTGCGCCAGCAGCTTCGATAGCTTTGCGCAGCTTTGGCGCTTTGGTCATCAACACATCGAATTCAGCGTCGCTCCAGGGGCAAACTTCAATATGGCGCACGTTGGCGAAATCGGCGTCATTGGCAGCAAAGTCGGGGTTGGGCGGCGCGCCCTTGAAAAGAGACTTATATTGCTGGCCGGCGCGCAGATCGAATGAGCGCACGGAGGCGACCAGTTTCCAGCGGCTGTCCGGGAATCCCAATACGTCAGCGATGAGGCTTCGATACTCGGCGTCGGCCGGTCCGCCCCTGGCCTCATCGAGACCGTCGATCAGCAGATATGCGGGAGCCACGCCAGGCCAGTTTTCAAGTACATCCCGGAGCGAATGCGTGAGAGCCAGGTCAGACCTGAGACCCGTCACTCCAGATGCGCTGACCTTCAGGAGTAACATCTCGTTCCCTTCAGCCTCCAGCTGGCCCGCGAGTTCTGTAACCACACCAGTTTTCCCGGCTCCAGGCTCTCCGACTAGGAGGACTGGACCTTCTTTGGCCGCGGCTTTTGCAATGCCCAAAACCTTGCGCGGTATCGGAATTAGTTGGCCGTCGCCAACGTCCAGCCGGGTGGATGCGCTCAGGCTATCGCGCAGCTGCTGGCTCTTCTTCTTCAGGGCATCAACGTCCTTGCGATAGTCCTCCGGGGCCAGCAGTGCGACGCCATGCTGCTCGAGCACGCGACGAATCTCCCGAATGGTGAAGCTCGTCCTGCGTTTCATCCGCTCCTCGCACTCATGCGCGAGCGTGGTGAAGGCGGCCCTGGCACCCCTCTTCTGGGCGACGTTGTTTTTGAGCAATAGTTCGCCCACGGCGAAGTCCGGACCGTCGAAGTCGAATTTCAGAACCACGGCAAGGTCCAGGATGTTGTCGATGTCCTGCTTCTTCGCAGCTGTCCCGTAGTACTTCTTCCATGAGGTCTTGATCAAGGCCTTGAAACGGTCCAATGCCTTTCGCTGATCCTGAGGTGTTGTGTGCGGACCCTCCCGGCGCCGCGCGAGTGCCTTTGCCAGATGAATTCCGACCGTTGCCGGGGTCTCATGCCCGACTGCGATCACAAACCGGTCGCGATCCTTATTCAGCGGATAATCCCACTCTCTTGTTTTCTTGGCTTCGCTGCACAACCGCCACTGCCGGACGAATTGATCGATGGCTTTGACCATCTCACCGGAGTCTGAAATCGCCAGACTGACGGTCGATTTGGCCTGAACGAACAGGCGGCCAGGAGCTGTGGTCAAGAGGATCAGGTCATCGATGGGAGAATCCGTTTCGAGCTTGACCTCGGAGATGGACTCCCCGGCGAGCTGCAGACGTTTATCGACGGGAGCCTGATCCAGTCCGATCGCGGCGAAGAGCCCGCCCACCCACCCCTGATGGGTTACGCCGGCCGCTGGCGCATCGCCCCCGCCTTTGGCATACAGATCCGTGCTCGCGGGGATGCGTGCCGTCTTCTTCGCGGATTTCCGCGCCGCTTTCTTGGCCGCATTCTTACTCGCTGCCTTCTTTGCGGGCTTCTTACGAGCCTTGGTTGCCATCGCAATCAGTGTAAGTCAACGGCAAAGGAAGACTTATCGGATTCCGTGGAATCCAGTTCGACGCCTACTCGCCGCTGGTTTTTGAGAACGAACTCTCGAAGGCATCGTCAGCCGCCGTGACAGTCTCCTCGATCCAGGGAGGCAGCGGGGACGCGGCGTGGCGATTGAGAATCAGGTGAGCCTGAATCTCCCAGCCGGTTTTGTTTCCAGAGGGCACCATCCCGCCGTCGAACAGACAGACTCCGCCGATACGTGTGTGAATTCCCGGTTGAAAGCGACGCAGGATCAGCGGTCGCCAGACGCTGAGCTCGCTCTCGGAACTTGGCCCCGAAATCATGATCAGACCACGTTTTCCTTTGGGGAGCTGCCCAGACTGATCTCTGAGCATTCGCTCTGCCCGGTCATCGGTGAACGCTATCTTTGCGGTCACGACCTGATCTTTCCGGAAGAATACGGATAGTCCGATGTATGGGACATCGTCCAAGCCGGGTACGCTGCTATACGGCATTTGTCCGACCGGCACGTGGTTGAGGAGCAGGGCACCCAATTCATCGATCAGCCGTGCAGTTTTGGTCCCTCCCTCAAGACAGAACTTAGGAAGTGCCTCGACGAGTCGTGCGAACTCTGTATCCGTCGGTTCCCGCCGAAAAATCACCTCGAGAGCGAACTGCGTCTCAACGGAACGGAATGCCGTGGTCAGCCTCTTCAGGATTTCGTTCAGATGTTTGTGTTCTTCGGATTCAGCAACTTGTCCCACTTCGACGGTTGTCCATTCCTCCGAACCTCTTCGAGCTCTGAAGTCAGCTACACGATTGCCTACCGGTGGGAACAGTTCGACCTCCACGTCCGCAAATCGGGAACTCAATAGGTAAATCCCTGTGAGTTCGGCATCAGCGCTCCGGTCCTGTTTGCGGAGCTTATCGAGGAGCTCCTTGTTTCCTGGCAGCGACTCAACGGTTCGCAGACGCAGACCCATGCCAATGATTTGCATGGCTGGTCCGAGTCCCTTCTGGTTTCGGGTCTGAGCTTCTATCCATGCTTTCCCGAGCAGGCGCTCCGCACGGTTGACGGCGTCGACAATTTCCGATGCTGAGAAGGACACGGAATCGATCTCGGCGGACAGAAGTTGATGCTCAATGTTGTCGATAGTCCAGGCCATCGCCTCTGCATCCTTCTTCCGCAAGCTTATGTGAACAGGGTTCAGTACGGGCGGGCGGTACTTGCTATTTTCCCAGAACCAGTCCGATGCCCGCACCGGACAGGTTTTTCGTCGTAAGACTCTGCTCCACTACCCAGGTCGGAGCCTGAACATTTTGCTTCTCCAATGCGACTGCCGAAGTCTTTGATACCTCGCGGTTGAGCCTATCAGCGAGGGTGGCTACGTCGTTTGTGTAGATTTGCGCGTCGTGCGAGGCGCGAGAGACGGACACGTAGGCAAATCGTGCGTTTATGAGCTTAGGATGGACTTTCATGTCCATATTGATTAATACACGCTCTGACGTCAGCCCTTGCGAGCTGTGTGACGTGACGGCGTAACCGTGGTCGATGTGGCGCATCTCTCGTGTAACGAAGGAGACATCTTTGCCGCTGTCCATACGGAGTGTAATCTGGCCACCCGGGCCGAGTTCCTTGAGGGTGCCGAGGTCACGATTGGCGACCTGAAGATCACGATTGGGAGCTGTGAGCTGCACGCGATCTCCGATAGCAAATTCACGTTCGATTTCACGGTAGGCGGTGATACCACGCAATCGTGAAGGATCATAAGTCGCGAGGGCACCGTCCGGCTTTCGTACCGTTATGAGGTTGTCTTTGGGCGACACTTCTACAACCTGGGTATAACTTCCGGCGTTGATGCCGTGTTCTTTGCTTCCTCGAACGTAGTGGAGAATGTCGCCGGCTTCGTACCGTGCCGCCCAGGCTCGGTCGGCACCTGTCATGTCGGAGCGCGGCGTGAGAATCGGGATGGAATGATTGTCCGTTTCCAGCAATCCCGCCGCTTGCAGTTCCTGCCGGACGGCTTGGTTCAAAGCACGGCGCGACGCATTGTCGGGCGACACGATGATCGCGTTCTCAGGGTGGGCGGCGTAGCTCTTGGCGATGGTAGAGATCCGTTGTTCGGCATCAGGGACCTCGGTCACTCGGCCTTGGTTCTGTAAAAGGCGAATGGCGGTCTCGATCTCGTTCTTAGAGAGATGCTGGACTGCTTTCAGGAGTTCCGGATCTTTCTGCCGGACGATACGGTCCAGCAGCGCAGTTCGCATTCCAGACTCCTGCAACTGCTCGAACGGCTTGCCAGCATCGACGCCTTGATGTTGCCGTATATCACCTATCAGTAGCACCTTATCTTCGGCTCGAATTTTGGCTAGGAAATCACGCATCTGCCCTGTCGATGCCAGAGACGACTCGTCAACCATGTATAGGTGCTTTTGAGAGGGATCGGACTGATTCCGGGCACGCGCGAGAAAGCCCTGCAAGGTGTCGGCGGCAATACCTGCCTCACGGAGTTGGTGCGCGGCACGGGAGGTCGGGGCGAATCCCTCCACCGCATAGCCATTCTGCTCTGCGCCTTTGCGTATGACGGCTAACGTACTGGTTTTCCCTGAGCCTGCGCTCCCCTGAAGGCCCTGAATCTGATCCCGCGATGTGAGTATCTGCTCCGCAGCTCTCCGCTGCGTTTGGTTCAGATGTTGGTGACCTTCCGTGAGAGGGATGGCTTCCTGAATAGACATGAGTTGATAAGCTTGCCCATGTCCATCCCGAACTGAGCGGATGATCTCTTTTTCAGCCTGGATTGTCCCGGCTGTGGTGAAGTGACGACCTGCGGAGTGCTTGCTTCCCGACACCTCGCGGAACTCACCGGAGACAATACGCGACTCAAAACTGGCTCGAACTTCCGGGTAGGTCATCTCTCCCATGCCACGACGCATGGCGTCTACGAAGATGGCCCGCTCGTCGAGGACGGCTTCGCGCTCGAAGCCTTTGTCGCGGGCAAAAGTCAGCGCTGAGCTGGCTTGCTGCGTGCGTTCTTCGAGCGAGATTTGATGGGCTTTGCTCTTGCGCTGTGATTGCGCTTCCGCAACGACGTTCTCGGCTTGATTGCCGTACTCGACGGCAATCTGACGGTGTGCAGCAACAACCTCGGCGGGAGACAGGATTTGCTTTCCATCGCGTGTGTTGTGCGCCGCGATTTGGGCCGCTTCCGGCCCGGAAAAACCGCTCCGCGCGACAGCTTCCACGATCTGCTGCCGACGCGGGCTGGAGGCGTCAAGATACTCCTGTGAGTAGCCCTTGATCTCCGGCGCTCCGCTTCGTCCTGGTTCGATCTCGTAGCCGAGAGTACGAAGTTGGTAGGTGAGATGAGACTGATAAACGGCGGTCGCAAACTGTTGGCTCTCGAAGAGACTGCGCGGTTGCAAAGCGCGCATGGTCCCGTCCTCGCGCTCGGTCATATTGAAAATCACTGAATGGGTATGAAGCTGCGGCGCGGCGTATCCATCCACCGGCCGGGCGGTGTCGTGTTCGAAGGTGGCGGCAACAAATCGTCCCGTCGTTTCCGGCGCGTAGTTGCCGCCGATGCGCGCCTGAGTATAGTGCTCAAGCTCGTTTAGGGCAAAAGCGACGGCTTGCCGGTGGGCCTGCCGAACCTCGTCATCACCGCCAACGAGGGCCGTCAGCGAGACGGATTTCGGAGCGGAAAAGGTGGCATCCCAACCTGCGCGATGCTCAACGGGTGTCACAGTCCGCCCGTCTTCGATCTTATATTCATGGACGGCGCGGTGACGGACGAGCTGTTCGCCAGTCGCCGGGTGTTGTCCCTCGGCGAGACGAGAGAACTCTAACGCACCTATTGCGCCAGAGAGTCCAAGCTCGTCGGCGAGTTTGCCGCTCCATTCGCCCTGGATTGTGTCCTCCTGCTTCCAATAGCTCTGCTCCGCGGCGGTGAACTCCTTGGCGTGATATGTTTGCGCCTGTGTGGAGGAAAGAGGTTTCGATATCGTCAGCATGGCTCCTCCTATCCGCGCGTGATGAGGTTCTGAACATCGTCATCGGGAGCCAGCGCGAACTCCGGTTCGATCTCCTCGACCTCGGAAATTCCGCCAGATGTGACCGGTGCGGATGGTTCAGGCTCTTGCTTCAGTTCCACCGGGACAGGTTCGGCACTACCTGTCCTTTTCGGCTGGTAAGGCAATTTGTCGTCGGGACGCTCGCGTGGCTCGAAACCATTTGCAACTACGGGCATATCGAAGTACGGGAAAGAAAACCGAGTCACATAATTCTGGTACTTCATAAAGGCGTGCAGGTCAGCGAGGCCCGAGATTTCGGACTCCAGCACAAGAGGTTCGACCTGGCGGTCAAGCTGGAAGTTCCGTCCCGCCCGCGTGCCATCGAAGTGCGTTTCGCGGAGGCGTTCGACCTCTACTTTCCCGATGAATTCGCTCACCCACTGGCCGGCCTTCGGCTCCTTCGTCGTTAGCCATACACTCGTCGCCGGCTGCGAGAGCATGACCTCGGCGAGATGGCCGTAGAGGTATTCGAGCTGGGCCTTGCCTTGGAATCCGAGCACAACCGGATTCCGGCTCTTGCGGGCTTCGGTGATGGCGGTATGAAGCTGCGGTAGCTTCTGCAGACTTGCCAACTCGTCGATAACGAACCACACCCGCCGCTGCGCTTCTTTGGGCTCATTCAGGAGTCGCAACACCAGCCAATCAATCCAAAGACTTTGTAGTGGTCGGAGCGCTTCACGCTCCGCCGGAAGTGACGTGAGGAAGATCCAACCTTGCCGCTTCTCGGCCCATTCCGTGGCCGTCCATGATCCGTTTCCATCGTCGGCTTTGGGCAAGAGACGCAGGCTGTCTGCGACCAAACCGAGGGATGCTAGTACACCTGCTCGCTGCTGGTGTGCGCGCGTGTCGATAAGGTGGGCGTGCTCCGTGCCCTTGAGCCTACGGTCGATCTCCTCCGGGTTCGACATCCACGCGACCAACTCATCCGGCGTCGGCCCATAGGCCATCAGGAATGCAAAAATCTTCTGCGGCGATTCAATAAAGAACTCGCCTTTCCTGTCCTGGGGCGGCTGGAATAGCGATGCGGCAAGAGCCTTGGCTTCGGAGCGGCTGCGCAACTCATCGGCTGGACCCCAATAGGGGCAACGCTTGTCGAGCGGATTCAGGATGACATCGCCACGCGAAGGGTCATAGAAGCGTTTCACAAACTCGCGGGCTGGGTCGTAGACAATGGCCGCATCACCCCGGCTCTGTACCTGGCGGAGCACTTGAAACATTAACGCCGACTTGCCCGCGCCCGTGTCTCCGATGATCTGCATGTGCTGTGCTTCTGCACGTATCGGGATGCGCAGCATAGGCTTCATGTCGTTCGTCTTGAACCCGACGCCATCGCCCTTCACCGTCTTGTTGAACTGCTGCGGCGTTAGCATCTCCGGGCCTTTCAGCCGACGCCCATACTTCAACTGCTTCTGACGCTGGACATCCTTGAATACAGCGATCGGTAAAAGTATCAGAAAGAGGATTGCGCTTCCAAGAACGGGCGGCTGAAAGAACCCGAAGAGTGTTGCTCCCTCGTAGACCATCCCCCTGAGATAGACACTGAACCGGGCATCAACATAGCTCCGCTCCGGTGCACGAAAGAGGAGAGAATAGCCGCGCTCGTGTGCGTCATCGGAGAGAGCGAGGGGAATGGTCTGGCCGCCCGCGTCAACGGTCTTTCCGAGAACAACGTCATCATTCATAGCGGGTCTAGGAGTGCTGTGCATACCGCCGACAAATAGGAGACGGTAGCTGCTTTTGTGGGTCTTGATCACTGCGCCGAACGCTGACGAGCGTTCGTAGGCAGGTAGGCAGTAGCGTTCCAGAGGAGTCGCCAAATGGATACGAACGCAGACGGCAACGAAGGTTAGGAAAGCGACCCCGAGAGCCACTGCGTAGGTATAGATCGGCATGTGGCGAGGCCAAATAATCGTCTCTTTGCGTCCCCAAACAGTCTTCGGCATCCGTCACCTCCGCCTTTCAGCAATCAGCTTTGCGGCGAGGTCGTGCTTGGTCACCCCGATCTCATCGAGCAGCCTGTCGAATCCCTCGGCGCTCATGCGTTGTCCTGTCCCCAGCGAGCGAAGGACATTGACCAGGAGTAGGCGAACACCCACAGTTTCCGAGAGCGCGATTAGCTCGGTATCGTGGGCGCCGCTGCGAAGACTCCGGAGCGTGAGATCGCGAAGCCACTCGCCGGTCGTCTTACCATCGGCAGACGATGCCTTCTCGACGGCGCGGTATTCCGTCTCGGTGAGTTTGGTGCTCAGGGTCTGATTCCGGCTTTCACGACCGCGAAGTGCTCCTCGTTTCGCCGGACGTTCTGTATCCAAAATAGGCATCGCTATGGCCTCCGTTCTTGAAAACCGAGGGAGCTAATAAGCTCCCGGCTGTTTACTAAATGCCCGCAAATCAGTGGGAACCCATTAGCTCCCGCAGGGAGCTAAACAGCTCCCAAGTAGGGGTGGAGTGTCAATCTTCTTCCGGTGCGCAGCACCGCTGTGGTCCTGCCACGGATTCCGATGGAGGATCATGCCTTCAATCCCGCCACTACTGCCGGGGTTTGGGCCGGAGACTGCACCCCGCTTGCGGGCTTCTTCGCAGGCGACTCCGCTGCGTCATTGCTCGGGCCTTTACGGATGCGAAGGGTTGTCGTGACATGGGCGGCCTGCGGAGTCTTCAAAAACTCCTGAAAATCACGATCCTTGCTAAAGACATAAGCAAGCGCCTGCTCCACGACATCGTCGGCGGATGCGTGGATGAAAGCGGCGTATTGATCGGTCAGTGTCGCGGTCGTGTCAGTCAGCCGAATCGAGGCGCTGATGTGTCGGGTTTGGGTGACTTCAAGTAGAGGCATTGCATTCTCCTTATCGTGGTTAAATCAGGCAATCTTTTGGCGGGCAATCATGCGCTGGGCTGTGGTTGCAATCTCCCGCGCACGAACGGAGCAAAGTGCAGCGGGAAGCTCGAAGCGGCGGCGGGATGCGAGCATCGTAATCACGTCGTCGATTCGGATATCTTCGATAAGCCAGAGACGAGCCGAAGCCATGTCTACGGTGCGCTGCGCGTAGTAAAGCGGGTTGGGCTTGTCGGAGCGGCGCGAAGCCAGCTCCCGCGTCAGATTCACAGCGTCTTTGCCATGAGCAAGTTCATGGAAAACCCATGCCCAGTCGCTCTCGGAATTGCTGTGCTTCGCGGGCTGCTTCCGGGGCGGGATGGCATGGTCGAAGAGCATGGCATCCATCGTTGCAACGTCAATCTGAAAGTCGGCGGGAGTCGAGATGAAATCGCGGGGATACTCGACCGTGACACGGTGGGCAGGATCGTATTTGCGATTCAGGAAACCGGGGATGCGAAGCACCCGGTTGCAATCGGTACAGGCAGGATCGCCGCCGAAGGCGATGGCGAGGAGTTTGAGCGTCTGTTCCTGACGCTCGAAGTCGAAGCCATCGACGCGCCAAAGCACCTGATATTTTCCAGGCGATGTCGAGAGGATAGCGGTGGGAGTCGGCACGGCGTTCGAAGCACGGAGCGCGGCGAGGCGGGCGTCCCCATCGGTGTCGATGTCTATATAGAGATGGCGAACGGATACGATGCTCTCTTTTGTCCGCTTCCGGCTGCCAGTTCGAAGCGGATTGGCAGCAACATAGATGTTTGCGCCGCCGTGGTTTTCGTGGGCGAGCCAACGGAGATAAGTCGACGCAAGTACCTGTTCCAGCCGAACGATTCGCTGAGTCGGACGTTCGGCGTTGTCGCTGCGGAGCAGGAGAGCAATGGTGTCGCCCACAGCGAAGCAACGGGAGAGGAAGTCGGCGGCCGTTTGAGTCATCGTTACACCTCAGAAAGAAATACGATGGAAGTCCGATACCGCTGGCCTCCATCGCGGCGAGGACAGCCCCTAGAAGGGGATGTCCTCGGACGGTTCCGGCTCGTTCTCCAGGTCTTCCGAGGCGGCCTTCTCCGCCCGGTCGAGTTTGAGGATGGAAGTAACCCGAACGCTGTCGGAGCGTACCGGCTTCTTCGCCTTCTTGGGCGTGTACTCGGTGTGGCGAATCTCACCCTCAAGCTGGATATGTGCGCCCTTCGTGAGCGTGGCTGCGAACTCGCCGAACTTGCCGAAGACGATGCAGCGATGCCACTCGGTATGCGAGATGTACTCGCCGGACTCTTTGTTCTTGTAAGAGGTCTTAGTGGCGAGGGAGAACGTGGTGAACTTCTGGTCGTTCTTGCCGGTGCGAACTTCTGCGTCGTTGCCGAGGAAGCCCATGAGGATTGCTTTGTTCTGGTACATGATGTGTCTCCGTTTTTGAATTCCCGATCTTGCTCGGGTCACACCCGGCAAAGCCTAGCGAGTGGGGCCGACTCCCAAGTGCCAAGGGTGCATTTTCTGGAGCGGGGACCCAGGCGTATTCCAGCTTGGGGGAGGAGTCCAGAAAAAGCAGAACCCGCCGTGCCGCAGGGCGTCGGTTTGCCCCCGAAGCAGTGACCGAGTAAAGAAGCGGGATTCGTGGTTGGGGACACACGGCTGAACAATGAACTCATCCGCTTCCCGCCGATGCAATCCACCGGCAATCCAGAATCACTCTCGCCGTCCAGACCTCCGCCGAAGAGCCGCATATCGCAACCGTATTCGCGTGTCTTCTGTTCGCTGCGGTCACCCTCAAATGCACATCTTCCGCATGAGGGCTTGTTCGTTGCACGGAGACCAAGAAGATCCATTGCATAGCTCCGATTCGTTCGGTTCAATCCGTAAGCTCAGGCCGCCAGCCGCGCACGATGGACTGGAACTCAGCATTGAAGCCGAGAGCATCGGGATAAGCGTTCGCACGAGCGACGTAGCCGAAGACAATCACCATGTCATCGGCAATCGAACGATCAATGCCCCATAGGTCGGTAAAGTCAAAGCCTCCGCAACTGCCAGCGTTCCACCATGCCAGTAGAAAATCAGCGACTCGCCGTGCCTGCCCGGTATCGCTTTGCGCAATCGCAATCAGGCGTTCCAGAGACTCCTTCTGTTCCGTTGTCATCGTTGCATTCCTTTCAAGCGACACCAGCCGGAGCACGATAGATGTCCTCGGTCTGGAAAGACTGCTCCGCGTGGTTGTATCCAGCGACGTGAATCAATTCGCGGACGCGGCGTTTGCCAGCGTGATCGCGCTCGCAATAGAGAACGAAGTCGATGGCCTCTGCCGTCTCAGACCGCACAAAAGCATGGTTGAGATTCGGCCTGGCGCTCAAGGCCAAATCGGACAGCCGATTGAGAGCGTCCCACGCGGACTTTGCGTGGATGGTTGAGAGCGTTCCGCCGTGGCCTGTGTTCATAGCTTGCAAGAGGTCATAGCCGGAGTCGTCGCGTATCTCGCCCATGATGATGCGGTCGGGACGGTGGCGTAGCGCGGCGGCCAAGAGCTGACTTGGCGTGATGGCAACCTGACCGGGAATCGCTTCGACAGCTTCCCAGCGGATGGCGTTCGGATGGGCTACCTTTAGCTCCGCCGGCTGCTCAATGACGATTAACCGTTCATGCAAAGGAACGTGGTCGAGCAAGGCTTTCATCAATGTTGTTTTGCCGCTGCCTGTCCCGCCGCTGATGATGCCGTTCTTCCTGTCTCCAACCAGCCGCACAACCGTATCCCGAACCTGTTCCGGCAAGCTACCCGATGCAATCAATTCCTCGGACGTATACCAGCGGTTGAATTTTCGGATGGTCATGGTGATGCCGTTGACCGATGCCGGCGGTCCTACGACGGCAACCCGCGAGCCATCGGGGAGCCGGGTGTTGAGAATAGGGTTCTGATCGGAGAGGTTCTGGCCGAGCTTCCGGGCAATCTGCTGGGTCGCCGCCAAGAGCGTATCGGTCGTTAGTGCAGAGGCAAGCGGGATGTGCTCTACCATCCCATTACGGTCGGCAAACACACCCGTCGTCCCATTAATCATCAGGTCGGAGATGGTGTTGTCGAGGATGAGCCTCTGCATCTCTTCGGGGAAGAAGCCGAGCACGAGATCCCAGCTCATCGGACAGCCTCGGTCGCGCGAACTCCGGGCACAGTCGAGGGCGTTGTTGTCTGCTGAGGCGCGGCAGGATCAATCGGCTCTACCGTCAACCGATTTTCATGGAACTCGGTGATAGTGAGACCAAGCGGATTGATCGTCTCGAACTGAGGAAAGGTCTGTGCGGCGAGACTCACTTGTGCCGGATTGAGGTAGTAAGTCACTGACAGTACCCAGTGCTCTTTGCGGGGCTGGCGGGAGTTACGCGGGGAGTATATCTTCGTGATGTTCACGAGTGCTGTACCGCGTGCCATTGTCGCGTTCTTCACGGTCTCTTGCGACATGGACGTGATGGTTACGCCGTCGATTTCGACATCGCTTTGCTCGATCTGATTGGCGAGGACCTGCGAGACCAAGTGCATCGCATTGTCCTCTCCCATGTACTGATTGGCGAGCTGCGTGGACAGGAAATAGTAGTTCATCGGGTACTTCTTCGAGACAGTCTCCCGGTTGATCGTGTAGCGGTAGTTGGCCCAATCGGTGAGATAGGTTCGCACTTCACCCTCGCGGGGCGAGTAGGCGAGGTCTGAATACTGGATCGCAGTCGCTTTACCCATCTCGTCAATGCGGATGTATCGGTTCTGGATGGGCCGGTGGGAGAGCGACACGATCACACCGAACGAGCCGAGCAAAAGTACACTGCCAGCGGTGATGACCATGCGGCTTAGTCTGCGTTCGGCGTAGAATCCGACGTATTTCTCGTTGGCGATCTCGTCGGTGAGGAGCACCTGTTTGGGCGAAAGGGTTTCAGACATCACAGAATCTCCTTGGAGCGATCGTGCCTGTTCGCGTGGTCACGGATGAAGTCCGGCGACAGCGGTTGATGTGGCCGTGGATGGAGAATCCATCCGTGATGCTCTGGCAACGTTCGCAAGACCCGCCAGAAAAGCATGATGACCATCACCAGAACCACAAGGAACAGGCACAGCGCAAGCCAGCGGAGGACGCGGCGGAAGCCGCGCGGAGCAATGAGATAAGCGTAGAGAAGCGCGAGCATATCAGGCCGCCATTCCGATCATTGCGGCACGCATGACGAGCGTCTCCGCGATTTGCATTACCCGGCCTGCGGCACCAGAGCCGCCGCCGAAGAGCGTTTGTGTGATGGTTGGCACCATCGCCATGTTGAGGATGAAGGCGATGAACACTGCGATAACCCCATAGAGGTTCGCGATCCACATCGGAAGTGAATAGTCCCCGTTGAAGGTCTGCTGAAGGAAGGTGACCAAGAATCCCGACCATACGAAGATGAAAGCGGCAGCGACGGCGCGGATCATCGCGAAGCTCAACAGAACATCGACGAAGTTGTAGAACTTGCCACGAAACGTCCGGCTCATCAGGAGCGGAACGAAGAGAGGGCCGAAGAGCGCCGCAACACCATAGAAGATAAAGGACGAACAATTGACCAAGAAGAGAATGCCAGCGGCCATTCCGACGAAAACATAAACGAGGAGATACGTCAGAATCTCCAGCGGCGCGAGGTAGCTCGGCTGTGGCGTGCTGTTCAAAGCTGTACTCAGCGCGTTCTGGAGTTGGGTCAGCGAATTCTGATCGAGGGCAGCAACGATCACCTGGGCGAAGTAGGAGAACAGGTGGTTGAATCCGAAGCTCGCCCCAGGAAACGGTGTAACCCAATAATTGATGATGAGCAGGCAGATGATGAGCTGCATCAAGAACTCCACGAGGTCGCCGATGCGAACCGGCTGGGCGCTGAGGCTGATCGTCATGGTGGAGATGTTCCAGTGCGCGACCATGCGCACAAGTTTGATAAGGCTGACGAATGCCAAGAGAGTCATGCCCACGGACGAGAGAGCGTCGCCGTTCTGTGTCGTCAGGTTGGTCAGATTGTTGGTGAACTGGTAGAGCCAATCGACGCCAGGACCGGCTTGCAGGAAAAGCGCAAGGGAGGCCATAGGATGAAGAATCATTTTGTGGGTACTCCCTTGTGTGGAAGTGGGTTAGTTATGCAATTACTGTTGTGGCGTAGTGGCTGCCTTCTGGGCGTTTCGTTCGCGGATTTTTTGAATGGCAGCTTTGTCATCGCGGTCAATCTGCTCTGCCTTCTCTCGCTCGTCCGCGAGTTTGTGAACGTCCACTGCCGTCTGGTGATTGCTACGAAGCTGGTGAGCGAGTAAGACGCCGAGCGCAGTTACGGCGGCCAAGATCCCGATTAACAGCTTCGTCCTGAGTGCTTGTTGCATTCAACCTCCTTATTAAGGCAAATAGGTTTGCCAAGTGCCAGAGCTATTTGCGGGCGCAGAGGAGAAGATCGCTCTTTGCTGCTGGACGAGAGCTGCGTTGTTGATCTCATCCGCCGCCGCGGTCCGCTGGGCCATGTTCTGTACGGCAGCCTGTGCCGCTTGGCAGGCATGGAGTGCGCCTTGCGCCTGCGTCTCATTCAGATGGTGTGCGTTCCCCATGTTGACGAGGTTGAGCTGTTCGAGTTCGGTAGAGGTGAAGGAAGTAGTATCAAACTGCGATTGGGTAAGCGAGCCTTGGGGTTGAAGATTGTTGTTCCGCTGCCAGTTGTAATCCCCGACAGAATTGAGGCATTGGCTCGATACGCCGTCCATCGCTTCCATGCGCGTGAGCGTTGCTAGTGCATGGCTGGTTCCGAGTACCTGACTACTCAGAAATGAGGATGAAGTGGAGTTGAGTCCAAGGTTCATCAGCTTCCAAACCATGCCTGCGGTGCCGGGTGCCTGACCGTTCATCGCAGATTGTAGCCCGGTGGTCTCGCCATACTGATTGGCGAAACTCGCCATCGTGAGCTGCGACTGAATGGTTCTCCAGATGGACTTGCTGCTGAAGTTCTGGAGGTTGCCGTGGATCATGTTGTAGGTGGTGATGGCCTGCTGATAGTCCTTGTCGGCGGTTGCGAGCAGCTGGATCGTGTTTGCTAGTTGCTGTTGCCACGTCACGCTGTTCTGGATGTTCTGCTCAATCTGCTGGAGAGCGTGGGCTGATTGGGTTGGGTCGAAGACGACACCGCCGAACTGTGCCTGGCTGGGCAGCGCGGCGAGAAAGAGGAGCGTAGAGACGAACGCTCCGATGCGAAATTTGCTGAGACTTAGCTGCATAAGTAGCTCCTGAAGTTACATTGCGGGTTCGACGCGATGCTCTGCGTAGGAGGGGATGAGGATGTCACGGCCAATGTAGACTCGTGCGCGGGAACCTTCCTTGAGCGTGATAATCGGAAGGCGGTTGAGGAAGTGGTTGAGAATCTGCTCGCCCTCCTCGCTGGTCTGGGACGTGATGCCGTTGCGAATCTGAGCCGAGGGATCAAGGATGTTGGTATTGCCGATCTGTGCGAGACCTCCTAACCCGCCAATCGCGGCAGCGACGGCGAACGTCTGGAAATAGCGGTTGTCCACCTTGGTTGCAAGCCCGGTCGTACCCAATGGATCGAGGCCCGCGAACTTGTCGAGATCGACGGAGAATCCGTCCGGGCATATCGCACGGTGGAAGGCGACCACCATCTTGCGAGCCTGACTGGAGTTGACGGCCTGCACGCTTCCAATCAATCGTGTGCCCTGCGGCAGCAAGAGTTGCTGGTGGTCGTGCGAGTAATAATCCGTCGTGAGCATAACCAGGATGGGACCAGAGAGTCCGCCGTCGATGTGGTTGGTCACGACTCCCTCAAAGACACTGCCCTCGAAGATCCGGTACAGCTTGCCGTCGTAGGCGTCGAAGTCGTATTTGTCGATTGCTGCGTCTTTCGGCTCAGACTTCTCCGGCGCATCGGTAGCAGGCTTGGCGGCATGGTGATCCTCAGCAACGGTTGGCGCGGGAGCTGGGTGCTCCGTCGTGGGCACTGAAAAGTCCACGGCAACCGTATCGCTGTTGATGGCGTCCTGGTGTTGCTTCTCCCGCGCTAGTTCGGCCTGTTTTGCCTCGGCCTGCCGTTCCGACATCTGCGACGTTGCCTGTGGCGCGTTTGAATTGCCGGGGCCATAGATGGCAGCTCGCTGGGCAAGTGTCATCGGCGGAGCGCCCGGAGCCTCGGGGCCGGGTGTATCCGCACCTTGGATCGCCGCGAGCAAGGCAGCCGTCGCCGCTCGTTGCCGCTGCTCTTCTTCGTCCTTCTTGGCGACCTGCTCCTGCTGCGTCTCGAAGGAGTTAACCTGTTGAGGATTGGCAGTGGCGGGTCTGGCAGTCAACTGGCTCTTGAGCGGAGCCGCCTTCTTGCTGGCCGTCACGACGCTTGAGATCACGAAGACCAACAGGATGATGAAGAGCAGGATGACAAGCGGTTGCCTTTTGTTGATCGGCGCGGACGCTTCGGGCTGCTTTGGAACGGTTGCAGGGGGATTCTGATTCGGCTCTGGCATGGTTAGTTCCTCTCTCCGGTCCGATGGAACTCAACCTTCTGCTTGCCGATGGCGAGATAGCCGCTCTCTAACTCCTTCGGCACGGTGTACAACCCGTTGCTGTAGTCGAAGTTGATGAGCGAGGGCTTCTTGTCCTTCACCTCATACAGAGCCGGGGTCTCCTGAAACTGCCCACGCAGGTAGGTGAACTTGTCATCGCTCCATATCTGCTGAAGTCCAAGCGTCTTGCCCTTACTCTGGTCCCAGGTGTAATCAAAGTGCAGCGTCGCCGGGTAGCTTGCTTTGAAAGTCTCGGCGGCGGTGGCGACCGCCTTATGGTCTGCCTCCGCCGCCTTCCTCGCGTCGTCGGCGTCCTTCTTAAGCTGCGCTTCCTTCGCATCTGCCTCCGCTGCTGGAACAAACAGCGGGGCCTTTGCGATGTTGTCGGCGGCTTTCGCATCACTCGAAGAGATATTGATCTTCGAGTCGAAATGCGAATCGTTCCTGTCGCTTGAAATCTCTCGCAGTTCGACGGTGTACTCGTTGCCGTGATCGGAGACGATGTGAACGTCGGTTGTCTCATCCGCTATCTTCGGCTTGATGGACACGTACCGGGAGGCCACATGGCCTGCGTCAAATATCCAACTGTTCGTGTCGCCGCCGAATACGGTTACGACCTTCTCCCCTGTGGGCAGCTCAAACAGCGTCGATTGGAGCAGGCCGACGCGGACCACAGGGGGAGGTGCGGCGTCGGTGATGACGAGAGTGCGAGGGGCACTGGGTTGCAGATGGGGAGTCTGAGCGAAACCCGCCGTGCTGATGACTGCGGCGGTTATGAGCAGGAACGGGCGTGGCGTCATGATTGATCCTCTTTCGGGTTTTGAGAATGGGTTGGTGCTATGCCGTCTCGCCCTGGGCGAAACGTTCGATGCCTTCATGGAGTCCGTACATCTCGATCAGCTTGGAACGTCGAACCTTGTCCTTTGGCCTGGTCGAAAACTTCGCATAGCTGCGGGAGTCGAGATTCAAAGTGATGACCTTCGTGATCCCGTCGCGGCGCACATACAGACCCTCACGCGGACGCAGACTCTCGAAGAGGTCTAGTTGCTCTTGGCTCAACTTGAACAACTCACCGTAGAACTTGCGATTGAACGTCGCATCGGGAAGAAAGAGAAACGACGTGCAGGAGTTCACAATCGAGTCCGCGTTTTCGCCGAGGTCATTCGCGGACTGGCCGATCATTGTCACGCCGCCGAGATTCTTCCGCACCGTCTTAATCGAAGCCAGGGCACCTTCGAGGAGCTGTTTGTTCTTCATGTTCGAGAAGATTTCTTCGATCAATACATGCTTGGGAACGCCAAGGTTCTTCGGGTCGTACACGATCTCGTCGATACGGCGCAGAATCCAGACCATCAACGGTTCGATCAGGTCGGCGTACTGCTTGTTGTTGACTCCCTGGAAGTCGAAGCATTGGAGCCGCGACAGACGCAGGCCGTCCTCGGCGTTGTCGAAGATGGCGTGATAGACGCCGTGATCCTTCCACTTCGCCATATAGCGGTCGAGATGCTTCGGAAGCGTGAGGTTCCCAAGGCGTCGCATCGCTTGGGGCAGGTTGTAGATGCCCTTTACGGACTTGAATACATCGTCGTCATCCTCGGGGCCGATCGTCGCGCCGGAGTTCGTAAGCAATAACTTGACGAACGAATGAAGGAAAGCGATGTTGGTCTCGGTCGGCTCAAGGGCGAACGGGTTGATGCGCGGCCCATCTTTGCCTACCCGGTCGATCCGGCCTCCATAGAGTTCGACAACGCTCTCGTAGCTGCCACCGATGTCAAAGATGAAGGTGAATCCACCGTACTTCTGCTCAAGGCTCAACATCTGGTTGGCGTGTACGCTCTTGCCGGTCCCGGTTGGGCCGATGATGAGCTGTACCCGCACACCGTTGACATAGGCATCCTGAAAATATGGGGTTCGTGTGCGGGTCTCGAAGATGTTCAGATACTCGGAGTCGAGGTCATCGGAATGAGGGTGGCCGAGATGTGGAGCGAAGATGCTGGAGAGACGAGCATGGTGGTCTTCGCGCAGCCACAGCGGATAGACATTGAACTGCCGGTTGCCCGGAAACATCGCGTAGAACGCCGAGAGATTGCCGTAGGTCTCCTCGATGATCGGGGCGCGTGCGTCCACAAACAGACGGTGGACGGCGGGCGTCGCGGCGCGTAGCTCTGCTGCGGTGTTGGCGGCGAGCAGCAGCCGCAAGGCATAGTCGCCCTGGCTCAACTTATCGAGGGAAGAAACGACCTCTGAGAGATTGTCCACGTTGCCGGCGACGGCTTTCGCCGTGGCCGTAGCTTCAAGCGGTGCGGTGTTCCTGCCGCTCATCAAGCGTTGGAACGGAGACAGCTTAAAGAACTCAAGAAACTTCTCTTGATTCGTCACCTCTTTACGGGTGGCGCTGTCGGGCCGGGGTCGCCATACCGAGCACAGAACGCTGTCGCAATCGAGATCCATCAAGTTCGTGAACAGACACGGCCGCGAAATCTCCGGCGTATTGATGAGGGGAAACATCTGGACATAGCGGCGTCCGATGCGGAGGTGATCGCTGTGCCACTCAACCGGAACGTGGACGATCTGGCGGTCCACGCCGTCGTCCGAGCGGAGACGGACATCGGAAGCCCACTCCTCAAGATTGAAGAGATAGCTGAAGAACTGAAACGCCTGGTCTTTGCCGAGCAGCTTGAGACCAATCGAATCGCTCATGTGCGATTCGAGGATCGTTGCGGCCTTCTCAAGGTCGAATAGCTGCTGGTCCGTCGCAATCCTCTGTTCCTTCGGCTTGCGGCCCAGCGGATTCCCGGTATCCGGTTCAATCGTCAGGCACCAGTGGAGGTTGATTCGCCGGAAGCGGGCAGTCTGATCAAGAAACTTGACTCGGTCACTGGCAAAGGACTCCGTGACTGAGCTTGGGTACTTCTCCTGCCGGGGGAGATCGAAGCCAGAGATGACACGGGCGTATTGGTAGAGGCAGGCGCCTTGCGGGAGTCCGCGCAAGGCGCCTTCGACGCCGCGTACTCGAACGTCCAAATCCTCGTCGGTGCGGCTCTCGTGGTCGATGCCTTCCAGAGAGAAGAGGCACCCGTATCCACCGCCCTTGAGGGCGAAGATACTGCCTCCGACGAAGTGAGAGAGAGGCACAATACTTGTGGCTGCACCAGCCTTGGTAAACCAGGGAGCATTATTTTCGCGGGTCATAGTAGCTTCTCTGCTTCAGGCTCAAGGCCCAGAGTTGGAACATCTTGGGGTGCTTGCGAACCACCAGCCATGCGCCTATCACCAGACATGGGAAGCTGAAGATGGCAAGCCATTTGAAACCGGCGAGGAAAACCGTCACCGTGACGAAAACAATGGACATCCACGCTGACAGTTCGAGACCTAATTTGGTCCTGGGTCGATTCAGTGCGCCATTGATTGGCAACGGTTCTCCCCGCTTCGTCGTGTGCATGGCTACCTCACATTGATTGGCCGGTTAGTGAGCCAATCCAGCCAGCACCCCATCCGAGTACGCCTGCACCGAACAGCGCACCGAACAAGCCCGGAATTGCGTCTTGGAAACGGCCGCTCATCATCCGAATCCCGGCGAAGATCAGACCGCCGAAGCAGATGACTGCGCCCGCATATACGGCGAAGGTTTTGAATGTGCCCATAAGAGTTTGAGCGCCAGAAAAGTCCATAGTTCCCTGCGCATGGGCGACGTTCGCTAATGAGAGAGCTATGAGCGTTGGAGCCATCATGCGAATGAGGTGGCTGAGCGCTCGGCCGAGTTTGCGTGCTCGAAGATATTGACGAAGTTTCATAGGCATTCTCCTGATGGCGCGTAGCCGTCGCCATGAAGGAAAACCTAAAGCCGGTTGAGCGCCTAGTCCAACAGTTCCTATCGATTTCGCCACACATTTTCTCTATGGCGATAGATAGGCTCACGCGAGCAGTTCCAATTGTTCCGGGTTTCGCGACTTCAACGGAGTCCTTCTTCTTCGCGTGTCTGTCCAGGCCTCTCGAAGGAAGCGTTCTATGAATGGAAGCGCGACATGGTCTGCATGGCTCAGGTAGACAAATGCCGTATCAGCAGTCCAATCGACACCCGAAATCGGTCGGGTGATGAGGCCAGGATCAAGAGGCGAGAGTTGATCGATGAGCGCGAGTCCAAAGCGCTCTTTGACTATCCATTGAATTTCGGCCGGCGTTCGGGCAGAGCAGGTCAGATGCATTGAAATGCCCGCCTCACCAAACATCTCTCTGAGACGCGAGTGCGCGGAGGGATGAAGGTCAGGATCACGGTATATGGTGATACGTTGAGCTACTTCATGGAGATCAAGTTGCGCGTGGTCGGCAAGGACATCGTCAGAGCGCATACAAATCACCAATGGGGACTGCGTGATCTGCTGGACAAAGTAAGTGTCTGAGTCAATAGGCAACGGGAGGATCGCACAGTCAAGTGTCCGAGCGTCTAGTCGCTGCAAACAAAGGAGAGGGTCTCCGCTCATCAGTTGGATGGCGCAACCGGAGAACATCCTCTCGTATCCTTCTCGGAATTTCTCCAATAGTTTGGCGTTGATAAAGGACGAGAATCCTAGTCGGAGAGGCGGAACCTCGTTGCGTTGCACGGCCCGCGCCATCACCAATATCTGGTCCCACTCTCGCAGAGTGTTTTCTGCATAAGCAGCGACGATCCGTCCCGCTGGAGTAAGCTTCAAACCGTTTTGCAAACGATCGAAGATGGTGACGTCGATATTGTCTTCGAGCTTTCCGATCTGATGGCTGAGCGAAGACTGTGCAACAAAGACCTGCTCCGCCGCACGAGTGAAGTTCAAGGTCTCAGCGGATGCTTTGACGTAGCGAAGAAGACGAAATGTAATGGAATCGGACAATGGCCTTGCTACTCCGCTTGGCTTTCGTCGATCCCACAGGCCCGATAGACAATTGGCTGTGGAAAACCCGTACCCATTTCTATGGTTCCGTAGGGAATCAAGACTGTCAATTAGGCTCCTTGAGGTTGCCGGACGCCTTGAGGAAACCGTCATCTTCTCTCTTGGAATGAGTGAGGTATAGATAAAAACTGGGGCGAAATCGATAAGAAGTGTTGGACTGAGATTGATGGAGACTTCACGCTGAAATCTGATCGATAGCGCGAGGTGCATATGGAAACTACATCCGAAGTCGTCCATTCCTTCGATAGAGCCGAACAGCTTGCAACCCCAGCATCAAGCGAAGGCCAACAGTCGCTACAGCATCTTCGGAAACCGCCTAGACGCATTGCTGACGTTGAACCCCTTCTGACTGCTGAAGATGTCGCTAAACGTCTCAACGTCAGCACTGATTGGGTTTGGGACCATTCTTCAAGGAAGAAGCCTCTACTGCCTGTCATTCGAATGGGCGATGGTGCGCTTCGTTATCGTGCGAGCGGGATCGAAGCTTTCATTGATGAGCGGGAGCGGATGAGCGCCATGCGCCGGCGGGCAAGTTGACGCGGGGCGCCACTCCACGAGATTGGTCTCGGTGGCCTACGGAGCCAATCGCAAGCGTTGGCAAGTGTCGTGCATTTGCGCGGCCTCTCTCTTTTTTCCTGCAGAAATCGTCGGTAAAATTGAGATAGGCCCTATCCTTTCCCGCCACAGATCTGAGGAAACGAATGGGTACAACTTACCAACGAGGATACGTAACGCCTCGCGGGAAGCAGTGGTACGGGTATTACCGCAAAACAGTGAATGACCCGGCTACGAACGAAGCGAAGTCCGTTCGCGTACCAGTGAATCTCGGGCCGAAATCGAAGATGACGAAGACGGAAGCCCGTCAAACACTCGAACGTGAGATCACAAAACAACTGGGCCAGCCTGGTTCTCCGACGCGGATCATCAATGATGGTTCCGTCACCCTGGGATGGTTCGTCAACAACCGGTTCATTCCTCTCAAAGAAGCCGTTTGGAAGGAAGAGACCGCCAAAACGAAGAAGATCCTTATCCAACTGGACATCGTCGAACCACTCGGCGAAATCCCGTTGGTCAACTTCGACAAGTTCAGTTTGCAGCTACACCTCAACAAGCTGGCTATAACCGGGTCAAAGGACCGTGTCTTGCAGATGCGCGCATACATCCGGGACATCTTCGCCGAAGCAGTCGATCAGGATTTCCTCGTCAAAGACCCCGCACGCAAACTCAAGGTTCCTGCCCAGCTACGGGCCACGGACACCACGACGCTGACTTGGGATCAACTCAGGCTGGCTCTCTCGAAGCTGAATCTTCGGGATCGCATCCTGCTTGAACTGGATATGACGAACGCTTTGCGTCCGAGCGAGCTCTTCGCTTTCAGATGGAAGCGATTCGACTACCGGGCATCGACGCTCACGGTCGCGGAGACTGTCTATAAGGGCAAGATCCGAGACTGGGGAAAAACGAAGAAGAGCCTCACCGTGATTCACATTCCGCGACAGCTCGCAGATGACCTGCAGGCATGGCGTCTGGAGTGTGAAGAAAAGGCCAGGGAGGCATTCTCCAAGGGCAAGAGAAAGTCCGCTTCGTTGTCGCCGGAGGTTTTCATCTTCGAGAACGAAGATGGAGGCTTCCTCGACACAGACAACTTTCGCAAGCGCGTCCTTCACAAGATCGCTCGTGAACTCCACTTCCCCAAGCTGACCTTCCAGGTGATCCGCAGAACGATCGCAACCCTCGCACAAAAGAAGGGCACGATTAAGGACGTTCAAGGTGTCATGCGGCACTCACGTACCGCTACCACGACGGATGTCTATATGCAGGAGATCCCCGCGAGTGTCCAATCGACCATCAACTCCATCAATTCGGAGCTGAGAAAATCAGACACGCAGAGCCGGAAAAAGTCGAAAGAGTCGGCTGCAGCCGGAACAGTTGTCAGCAGTCGGCGAAAGCCTTCCGCGCGCGTGACACAAAATGACACAAAGTCATGGAAGGGAGGGAGTGCTCCGCTTCCGGCATATGCTTGATTCTGAAGGGGTTGATTGGTGGACCTGATCGGGATCGAACCGATGACCTCTTCCATGCCATGGAAGCGCGCTCCCAAACTGCGCCACAGGCCCACTGGTTGCGGGGATGCAACTCTTCTATTTTCGCTGCTTAAGCGGGATTCGTCAAACCGCGTCGTCTGTCTTGAAGCTGCGCGCTCATTCCGGTAATGATCAGCGCAAGTCCCTCGATGAAGCGGGCTTCGTGCTTCGCGAACAGCTCTGCGCCTGCGGCCCAAGCCAATGGATAAAGATCCTTGTCGACGCGCTTCTCGCGTTCGGCCAGGTCGTATTGGGGGTTTGCTTCTCCCGGCGCAAATTGCGTCGCTTGCTCCTCGATCACGAACCCGATTGTGTAGCTGTAGAGAGCACCCGTTCCCACAACCGCTTCACGCAATGAAAAGCCCACACTGGCCAGGCGGCGGAGACTTACCTCCATCGGCGCGAAAAGGTCAGTGTCCGTGAGATATGTTCCGCTGAACATCTTGGCGCCATCCCGATACTGGAGAAGAGTCTTGCGCAGGCCTTGGTAATAGGCGGTCGCCCACACCCGCCAATCGCGCTCGGCTTCGAGGTGTGCGTTTTTCCGGATCGCACGGCGCATGACCTCCGTTGCCATCTCGTCCAGCAACGCTTGCTTGTTCCTAAAATGCCAATAGAGCGCCGGGGCCTGCACGTTGAGATGTGTGGCGAGGCGGCGCAGTGTCAGACCCTCGAGCCCCGCCCCGTTGAGCACTTCAAAGGCATGAGAAACAATGAGTTGTTGGTCGAGGGCCATTGGGAGAAATTATAACATTGACAACTTAACGGCGTTAAGTTAATTTAACGATGTTAAGGAGAACCAACGATGAAAGCTGCTGTTATTCAATCTCTTGGTCAGCCCCCGCAATATCAGGAATTCTCCGACCCATCACCCATCGAAGGAGAAGTTCTTATTCAGGTGAAAGCGGCAGGCCTGCATCCGATTGTCCGGGCGCTTGCCAGCGGATCGCACTATTCCTCCGAGGCTCAAGTTCCCATGGTCGCGGGAATCGACGGCGTGGGCCTGCGTCCGGATGGCACGCGTGTCTATTTTGGGGGAGCCCGCAAGCCATGGGGAACAATGGCTGATCGCTGTGCGGTGCCTGCCGCAATGTCGATTCCACTGCCCGACAGCATTGAAGATACTGTAGCTGCGGCAATTGCCAATCCCGGCATGTCTGCGTGGCTTTCGCTAAAAGAACGTGGCCAATTGCAGGCGGGACAGACCGTCCTGATCATGGGTGCTACGGGTGTGGCTGGGCATCTCGCGATTCAGGCGGCGCGTCTGCTCGGTGCAAAACGCATCGTTGCTGCCGGGCGCAATGTGGACTCGCTGGCCGGCGAGGATGTGGATGCCGTCATTGCGCTTGGCGAGCCCGAGGATGCCATCCTCTCCGCTCTGGAGGCCGAGGCTGCCAAAGGAATCGACGTGATCATTGACTACCTTTGGGGTCGCCCGACCGAGCTGCTCCTCGATGTCCTGTCGAAAAGCTTCAATCCGAGCTCCACGCGTGCCATGCGTCTCGTGGAGGTCGGCGAAAGCGCAGGCAAAACGATCTCGCTCCCGGGCGCCGCTCTGCGTAGCATCAATCTGCAAATCCTTGGCAGCGGTTTTGGCTCGGTGCCGCTGCAAAGCATCTTTACGGCGATTCCGCAGCTATTCGCTATGGCTGCTTCGGGCAGGCTTCGTGTCGATGTAGAGGCTGTCCCGCTTGCCAATGTGGAGTCAGCATGGATCCGCGCCGAAAAGGCTCGCCGGATCGTGTTCGTGCCCTAAATTGAGCGGGATAGGGCTTGCGTTCCATAATCAGTCTCCAGGTTTGGAACCGTGACTGGGAACACTTTGACCGGGTCCCGGTGTCTAAGACAATTAGGCACGCGGGATATCCGGCTGGTTGAAATTTCTGTTCCGTCTCCTGCGCATCGTCTGCGGTTCACAGTCCCCGAGGCTGCTCAACCGCAAAACGGCTTCGAAATGACGGAGCCCTGACAACGCGGCGCAAACCTCCGGGTGACCGGAATGCGTCCGGTGCGGTAATGTGGGAGGCAACTGAATTGCAGGTGGACCTCACCATGGGCAATCTTGCCAGCGCGCTGACACTTCAAACCGAAGAGGCTGCTCTCCTCGCCGAATTGAGAGCAGGTTCTGAGGAAGCGTTTGCGTGGCTGATCGCGCGGTATCACAAGCCGATCTATTCGTTGCTTGCCCGTACGGTCTACGATCGCGCGGATGCTGCCGATCTTACGCAGGAAGTTTTTGTCAAAGTGTTTCGCGGAGTAGGCAGCTTCCATGGCGAATCTTCGCTGCGAACTTGGATTTACAGAATCGCGTTGCGCGAGGCCTCGAATCAGCGCCGCTGGTGGATGCGCCACAAGCAGCAGGAAGTCCCCATGGAATTGGAGGTTTCTGATTGCGATAGCGGTGCGCCGATTCGTCTGAAAGATACTCTCGTGGATGCAGCCGAATCGCCCTTTGAAATGGCAGTCCATGCCGAAAACAAGACAAGGGTCGAGGCAGCCCTCAGTCAGGTCCCCGAACCGTTCAGGACAACTCTGATCCTGCGCGACATTGAAGGATTCGTTTACGAAGAAGTGGCCGAAATACAAGGCGTGAATTTGGGGACTGTGAAGTCGCGGTTGGTTCGCGGCCGCGCTTATTTGAAAGCGCAGCTTTGCGCTTCACAGAAGCAGGTCAACGCCCCAGCGCACGAGGGAATCGACTTTCCCTTGGGAGAGGAGGCGCCATGAGCGGCTGCAGATCGATGCTGTCAAAACTCACCGAGTATCTTGATGGAAGAATGACTGGACGCGAAATGCAGCGCGTTGCAGCCCACCTCGAACGTTGCCCGGCCTGCGCACAAGAGTTCGTTGAGCTTCGCCAAAATCTCGCATCACTGACCTCTCTTGGTTCCGTGAAGGAACCGGATGACCTTATGCTCCGGATCCGCGTTGCCGTGAGCCGCGAGCGTGCTCGGAGCCGTAAAGGCGCTTTTGAAGGCTGGGGACTCGCGTGGAAGAACACAGTGGGCCCATTTCTGCTGCAGGCCGCCGCGGGTTTTGCCAGCGCAGTGCTTCTGCTAGGGAGCGTCACGGTCCTGGTCGGCATGTTTACACGGCCCGAAGTGGCCCAGGCAAAGGGCGATGAGCCTCTGGGCAATGCCACCGCGCCCAAGCTGATGTATCTCTCGAGTGGCTCCGGAAGCAGCGATGAGATTGGGAGTTTCAGCGGTCCTGTCGTTGTAGAGGCCTACATCAACGGCCAGGGCGAGGTCTACGATTACCGGATCGTGTCTGGACCGACGGATGCCACGACCAGGGCTCAGGTGGAGAATCTCCTCGTTCTAAGCCGATTTGAGCCTGCACGGTTCTTTGGGCAGCCCGTGCGCGGACTTGCAGTTCTGTCGTTCTCGGGAGTGTCGGTTCGGGGCTGATTGTCCGCGCTGAACCCCTTCACGCGGTCGCCGCTTGCACCCAGTTTGCTTCTCAAGAATATTTTGAACAGAAAAGAAGCCGGACGCAGCGATCGCTGCGTCCGGGCCTTCGGTTTCTGCAGGTACGGCCTGCAGATCCATGGGGCATAGATTGAAACCGGCCATTCCTCCCCAGGAGGCCGATTCCCGTTGCTTAATTTGAAAGCAGTCAATGTCTTTGCGCGGGACAACGGAGTTTTCTGGATCAGGCTTTCGAAGGGGCAGGGCGACACGCGACTTCCGTACCGGTTACCACTTTGGGGTCTTTTGCGGTTATTTATCATGATTCGCGGGAAAATTGGCCCTTGGACGCGGGCCATCGTGCAACGAAACTTCCTGAGGGTGGATCGCTCCCATCGCCGTGACTGCATGTGGTTGCGCTCACCGAGACTTGCCTTGTGTGTCCCATCTAAAGAGCGCCTTCCACGCGAGTTAAACGTCTAAATATTAGTTCTTCGGATGGATGCAGTGGGCAAGCGCTGTGCAAATACGTTCAGTTTCAATAGACTTATTGACAAGGTCTTTTTCATGCAGTTTCCTTCGTTTCGTTCGGTATCGTGGATCGGCCGAGCCGTCCTCAGCGTGCTCGTTGCTTTTGCTCCGGTTGTTGCTTTTGCTCAGGCTCAGGGCGGAAGTTCGTCCAGCCGCCAAAGCTCTTCTTCCTCGTCCTCGCCGATCAACAGCCCTCAAGAAAAGGCACCCTCCCTGGTTGACCCGGCGGGCCCAACAATCTCCCTTGTGCCATCGGAGCAGGTTTTCGTCATGTCCGCTGCGCTCAATGTCTGTGGATATGATGAGGGACTCGCTGACAGTGCTCCAATCCGGCAACATGTTCGCGATGAACTGAACCAGGCGCTCGCGAAGAGCGAGGATGCGCGGGCCAAGCGTGACAAGGTTTGCCTCTTTATTGCGCAACACAGGATGACGGGATCAGAGAGGGATATCTCGCAATACATTTCGCTGGCGCTCTATCTGAGTCCGCCGCCGGAACTTGAGACCACCGTCGATCTGCCCGAAATGCCTCCCGACTCCACCCAGGTAGCCGAGATCGTGCCGCTTCTGCGCGACTTTGCCATCGCGGTGGATCTGCACGGGATCTGGCTCACGACGCACCATCTTTACGACGAAGAAGTGGACCGGCTTCACGATCCTCTTTCGAAAATGATCGTGGGCACCAATCTCTACCTCAAGATGCCGGCCTCGACGTATGACGGACGCAGGTTCATCGTTGTGATTGAACCGCAGCTTGCGCCCAGCCTTGTAAATGCCCGCATTTACGGCACCGACTACATTGTTGTCGTGTCTCCCGTGAACGGCGCGATTCCCATGAACGCGGTACGGCACACCTACCTGCATTACGTAATCGAGCCACTGCTCTACACGCGGGCCAATGCAATTGACCGGACCCAGCCAGTCCTGAAAGAAGTGCGCGACGCCCCCCTCGAGTTCCGTTACCGGTCCGACACAGTTGCCCTCACTGTGGAATGCCTCATTAAGGCCATCGAAGCACGGACGATGGACACAGGCGTGCCGGAATACAAGGTCCCTGCCGGCGTCGATCGTTCGGAATTGCCTCGCTATGAGCATGAGCGGCAAGTCTACCTCGAAAAAGTGGAAGCGGCTCGGGTAGCCACCGTGCATCACGACATGACACAGGGCTATGTGCTCACCCAGTATTTTTTCGAACAGTTAATTCAGTTCGAAAAGGACCCCGCCAGTCTGCGGGACACGATCGGTGAAATGGTCTATAGCATGGATGTTGACCAGCAGGTGCATCGCGCCCGCCAAACCACGTTCGATGCTCAGGCTGACGACGATGTCCTGCAGCGCAGCAAACCGCGCCACCTGGCCGGCCTTGACCTGGCGGAGTCGCGTTTGCAGGCCGGCGATCTTGCGACTGCAAGCGCCCTGGCCCGCCAGTCCCTCACGATTCATTCCGACACGTTGGATGCAGTTGCCGACAGTTCCCGCGCCAACTTCATTCTTGCCCGCACAGCCATCATGACCGGTCATCCGGACGAAGCTGTTGATCGCTTCCAAAAGACGATTGCCACGAGCAAGGATCCGCGCGAACTCGCCTGGTCGCACATTTATCTCGGGCGGATCCTTGACCTTTCCTGCAAACGCGACGAAGCGCTTTCGGAGTACAAGGAAGCGCTGGCCAACCGCGATGGCGCCCAGGACACTCGGCTGGCTGCGGAGCGCGGAGTGAAAGCGGCCTACGCCGTGAACGGGCACAGCTGCGACGAGGCCGATGATGACGGATCAGCGGACCCTCCAGCCAAAACTGCCCCAGCCGGGAGTAGCCAACAGGGGACACCAAGCCCACAAGAATGACGGCAAGAGAGCCGCTGATGGCTCCCGATAGCGTCTAATAAATGCATTACGACTGGCGCCTGACGAGCAGGGCTTCTGGTTTGGTCGTCGTCAGAATAGACGGTCGTCATCACCGGCAAGAGGAGCCCGTGGATTCAGCGCTGACAGATCTGGAATTGGCGCTCGGACATCGCTTCGCGCGACAGGAACTTTTGGTGCGTGCGCTTACCCACCGCTCCCTGGCCAACCAGCGAGCCATGGAAAACGCGCCAGGTGATGCTGAACCGAGCGGGGACAACGAGCGGCTCGAGTTTCTCGGCGACGCTGTTCTTGGTCTGGTGGTCGGAGAATCCCTTTTCAAGTCGCATCCGGAATGGTCCGAAGGTGAGCTCACCCGCGTCCGCGCCCAACTGGTAAGCCGACAGCACATGGCAGAAGTCGCGGCGCTTGTCCATCTGGGCGACCACCTTCGGCTCAGTCGCGGCGAAGACCGCAGCGGTCTGCGCCTCAAAAGCACAGTGCTCTCGAATACCATGGAAGCGGTGATTGGCGCGCTTTTCCTGGACGGCGGACTGGAGCCTACGCGGGCCTTCGCGCAACGATATGTCATGGGCGAGGCGGTCGAACACCTGGCCGATGAACTGCGCTCCGGTGCGGCATTGGGCAATTACAAATCAGCTCTCCAGGAGCACATGCAGGCGCTCCGGGAGGGCACACCGGTGTATCGAGTGAAAAGCGAAAGCGGACCTGATCATCGCAAGCGCTTCCTGGTCGAAGTGCGCTTGAAAGCAAGTTCCGGCGAGCCGGGCAAGGCGCTTGCGCGGGGAACCGGGAGTACCAAGAAACACGCGGAACAGGACGCAGCACGACGGGCACTATCAAGGATGCTTGCAGCCGAAGCCCGGACAGCGGGATCCATTTCGGATTCAACAGAGGAACAGGCGAATTTTTGAGCACTCCGGCACAGGTCGCGCAAATCCAGCCGGCGCGCCGCACGCGGCGCTGGCCCCATCTGCCCACAGTGCCGGAAGCCTTTGCCTCATTGCTTCAGACCATCGTAGTCGCGCTGTTCGTGCTGACATTCGTGCTGCAGCCGTTTCTCATCCCGTCGGAGAGCATGGAGCATACTTTGCTCGTCGGTGATTTTTTGCTCGTCAACAAGCAGATTTTTGCTCCGACCGGCTCTCAAACGGGCCTCACTCACTGGTTCATGCCATATCGCAACGTCGAGCGCGGCGACATCGTCGTGTTTCATCATCCAGACCCTCCTTATCTTGTGAAGCGCGTAGTCGGCGTTCCCGGCGATCGCATTCGGATTGATGGAGGGCGCGTGTCGGTCAATGACGTACCTCTCGACGAGCCTTATGTGGTTTTTGAGCCGACAACACCCAGCTCGTTTCGCGACAATTTTCCGGCACACATGTATACCGATCCGAGCGTCGATCCAGCCTGGTGGCGCGAGCTCCAGAACCTTACCCAGAACGGCGAACTCGTGGTGCCGGCTGAGGAGTACTTCATGCTCGGCGACAACCGGAACCACAGCCTGGATTCGCGCTTCTGGGGGCTGGTCCCGCGGCAAGCAATTGTGGCCCGGCCTCTGGTCATCTACTTTTCTCTGCGTAGGCCTTCCACCACCGATGTGGAACAGGCTGAAGATGATAGACTCGGACACGATAGGGAACTCGCGGCGCGCCTCGCGGGTTTCGCCCGCTGGAAGCGCATCTTCCGCGTGGTGCATTAGGTCAGGACGAAGCGAGCGGGATGGCTAAACTTATCGTCCAGACAAAGAGCGAGAGGATGACAAAGAAAAACACGCCGCCAGCCAAGACGTCCTCCGAAGTTGAAACTTCTTCTGTTCCGGCCAAAGTGGAGGAAACGCCCTTTGAGGCGGTTGCCAGCATCTGCTCGGTACTGGTGGTTGGCCTGTTTATCCTCACGTTTCTTGCTCAGAACTTTGTCATCCCGTCCGGCTCCATGGAAAAGACACTGCTCGTGGGAGATCACCTTGTGGTCGACCGCATCACGCTCGCATCTGCTGCAAAGTGGATGCCCCTGGTGCACTACCGCGAGCCGAAACGAGGGGATGTTATCGTCTTTCTCAAGCCGGTGCCCGACGACGTGAATGGCCGCCCCGAGTACCAATTCCTGGTGAAGCGATTGGTCGGGATTCCCGGCGATCATCTCCACCTGCGAAATGGAATTGTGATCATCGACAGTGTGGCCCAGGACCAGCCACATGCGGTACCCACCACACCTGAGAACTACCGCGATTACCTCGACGACTTTCCCGCCGTTCCCATGACGCCGGAACTTGGTGCGACAGAGTCCTGGTCGGTTGAATTGCCGACGCATCTTCAAGATGGTGATCTGGTTGTTCCGCCAGGAATGTACTTCATGATGGGCGACAACCGCCATGACTCGCTTGACTCGCGCTACTGGGGATTTGTGCCGCGAGAGAACATTGTGGGCCGGCCGCTCTTCAACTACTGGTCCTTTGAAACGCCGGAACACCAATACGAAGAGACGGGCGTGAGCAACAACGTTGCGTGGCTCACCCATGTGGCCTTGCATTTCTTCACTGAGACACGCTGGAGCCGCACACTGCACGTCATTCGCTAGGTCCACTACACTGAAACAGTCTCACTTGCACACACCATGACGGAAGAGGCAGAGCGCCGCGGGCTTAGAAAAATCAGGCTCTGGCTGGCCGTGGCTGCACTCGCATTTTTGCTCGCAGTTGTCTTTGTTCCGTCCATGATTTCGATTGGGCGTTACAAGAGCCGGATCACCGAGCTTGTCTCGTCTTCTTTGGGCCGTCCAGTCCATCTCTCCTCGGCTGAGCTGCGACTGCTTCCGCGCCCTGAGTTCGTCCTCACTGATCTCACGGTCGATGAAGACCCCGCCTATGGTCCAGAGCCGGTGCTGCATGCAAACACTGTGACAGCCGCGATCCGGATTTGGTCCCTTCTGTCCGGGCACCTTGCCATCAGCAGCATCAGCGTGGACGAGGCAAGCCTCAATCTTGTTCGAGACAACGATGGCCGCTGGAACCTCGATCCGCTTTTCAGGACTGCAGCGGCTCGCACGGCAAACCCTGCCCGCGGCCGCACGCTGCCACTCCCGTACCTTGAAGCGACGAACTCGCGCGTCAACATCAAGCAGGGCCTTGAGAAGCTCCCCTTTTCGCTGGTGAACGCAGATCTTTCTTTCTGGGAGGAAAACCCGGGAGACTGGCGCCTCCGGCTGCGTGGCCAGCCAGCACGCACCGATGTCAATCTCGACCTGGCCGACACGGGTGTTGTACGGCTCGAGGCGAGTTTACGGCGCGCGCCCGAACTGCGGCAAATGCCGCTCCATGTCGAACTGGAATGGCGAGAAGCGCAGCTCGGGCAGCTCAGCCGACTGATCCTTGGATCGGATCCCGGATGGCGCGGCGATTTGACCGGCCAAATGCAGTTGGATGGCACCGCGGAATCTGCACAGGTCAAGACACGCCTGAGCGCAACGGGCGTACATCGCGCCGAGTTTGAGCCGGTGGATGCCCTCGACTTTGACGCAAACTGCAATTTCGTTTACCACTACTCCGGCCGGTCGATCGAGCACCTGTCTTGCGATTCACCACTGGGCGATGGGCACGTCAAACTCACCGGGGAGCTTCCCTCAAATGCTCCCATGAGGCTTGCTGTTGAAGTGCAACGGATTCCCATCAGCGCAGGCTTGGGCGCATTACGCACGATACGCAGTGGGATCGCGGATGACCTGGAAGCAAGGGGAACGATCAGCGGGAAACTCACTTACGATGCGACAGCCTCGGTGGCATCGGCCCCGCCCCTGCCGGCTCGACGCGTCATTCCTCGCAAGCTTCCAACGAAGAACACCGCACCTGGAGTCGGGCCTCTGCAGGGAAGCTTGGTATTCGACAGCTTCAGCCTGACTTCGCCTGCCTTAAAGAAACCGCTTCAGTTTGCCAAAATTTCTTTCGATCCGACATCGCCGACTGTGGGAACAGCGCAGAAGCTTTCCGCCCAGATTGCTCTACCCGCGGATGGTCCTTCACCCGTTCAACTTACAGTCGAAATTGGCCTGAATGGATATAGGGCTACTGCGCACGGGCCGGCTGAATTGCCGCGGCTGCGTGAGTTCGCACACATCGCCGGAATTGAAAACATGTCTGCCCTCGAAGGCATTGCCGGGGAGCCGGCGGAACTCGATCTCGCGGCACAGGGCCCATGGCTGCAATCCCAGCAGGCTCCGGTCGAGAGCACCCAACACGTGATTTTCGCTACAAATGCAGTCCCAGAAACCACCGGCGGAGATTCCCTGGAAGGCACCATTGCTCTCCATAATGCAAATTGGAAATCGAATGCGCTGGCAAACGCCTTGGTGATTTCCAGCGCGACCTTGCATGTCAACGCTCAGGGCATGCTCTGGAATCCTGTTGAATTTGCTTATGGGCCGGTGAAGGGAACCGCAGTTCTGGAGTTTCCGCTCGAATGTTCTGCTGGAGAAGATTGCCCTCCTCAGCTGGATCTTCATTTCGATTCTCTGGATGTCGCAGCGCTGCAAGCGGCGTTGTTGGGTGCCCATCAGCCCGGGACAGTCCTTTCTACCCTGATTGCTCGCTTCACTCCACCTGCCGCGCCCGCATGGCCACGCCTGAAGGGCATCGTGAAGGCTGACACGCTGATTCTCGATCCGCTGGTGCTCCAGAGCGTCGTAACTGAATTCAACATCCTGCCTTCGAGCGCCGAGTTTACAAGTTTCGAAGCAAGCGGATTGGGCGGCCAGTTTCACGTCACCGGAACGCTGACAAGTGGAGAAAAACCTTCTTATGCATTCCAGGGAACTTTTGAGAAGTTGAACGGCCAGGGACTTTGCGATCTTCTCAAGATCCGTTGCATTGGAGGCCCGATCGACGGCGGCGGAAAAGTGTCCCTCTCCGGATTTACAGACAGGGAATTGGCCAATTCGGCAACCGGCACTTTGCACTTCAACTGGCGGCGCGGAGCGTTCGAGGAGGAGACAGCGGAGTTCCCCAAAGCTCTTGCTCGCTTTGATCGGTGGAGTGCGGAAGCGACCATCGGAAAAAATGCCATCACTCTCGGGCAAAACGAGCTGCAATCGGGAGGTCACAAATCTACCGTGGATGCGGTTGTTAACTTTGATACGCCGCCTCGCATTGTGTTTTCAGTGGCCGGGCCCCCGGTGCCCGCAAGGCGGTAAGGCGTTCTCGAATCCTCGATACAATGAGGCATGTCTTTTTCGATAGCCTCATTCCCTATACAAATTCATTGCAAAGGCATTCTCTTCGACATGGACGGCATCCTGATTTCGTCCATCGGCTCGGTGGAGCGGAGCTGGACGAAGTGGGCAACAATGCGTGGCATCGACCCGGAGCGCGCATTGCGTCTCGCGCATGGACGCCGCAGCGTGGAGACCATTGCGGAGTTGCGGCCTGATCTTGACGTCGCGAAAGAAAACCTAATTATCGAAGGAATTGAGATGGAGGACACCGAAGGTGTTACGGCACTCCCCGGTGTGCTCGAGTTTCTTTCCACGCTGCCGCAGGATCGTTGGACCGTTGTGACCAGCGCCACCGAGCCACTTGCGCGTGTGAGATTGGCTGCGGGAAACATTCCAGTGCCAGAGCGCATTGTGACGGCAGACGACGTCAGCGAAGGCAAGCCGCACCCTGCTCCCTATCTTGCCGGCGCTGCTTTACTGGGATTCGCGCCTGAGGAATGCACGGTGTTTGAAGATGCGGCAGCCGGAGCCACCGCGGGTCGTGCCGCCGGCTGCACCGTAATTGCGACTACGTTTTCGCATTCGATTGAATCGCTTCGCGACGCGCACTTTCTCATCCCAGACATTACCGCAGTTGCAGCGCAGACGCTCACCAACGGCGACGGTCTCGTACTGAAATTCACTCCATTGTCGATAGAGCGCTGATTACTCGTTGGCTTCGATCCTCCGCCCGTGCGCATCCTGCAATGGTCGGGAATTGATAGGAAACAGCGCAGCAATCGCACGCAATTGCGACAAGCTCATGCTGAGAGTGTCTTCATACACATACCACCGCACGCCTTCCGTGCAGGGCGGCGCTGTCAAAGAGCCGATGTAGGTCCAGTAACCACGATCCGCTGGGAGAAAGGCGGCAGGATCGATCATTTCCTCCATTTTGACCGTATCCCCAGCTTTCTTGGGTAAATGAGGCCACAGCGCGGCCAGTACGGCATCGGGTTCACCGCGGTCCATCGCAAAGCGGATTGCGATCACAGCAATTTTTCCGTCGTCGCTCTTGTGGACCAGATGCACGTCCATGTCCGTCAAACGTCCTTTGACGGCCTCTTCTCCGGGATGATGAAAGTGAAATTGCTGCAAATCATAACGCACACCGTCAGCGACGATGTAGCTGCCCGGCCGCACGTGCGCGATGATCGTTCGCCCCGTATTTTCGAGTGTCACCGAGCCGGCAATGTAGTGAAACTCGACTGGCGGGAGCGCTTTGTTCAGATGAGCCCCGCGGATATCGATCGGCGACTGTTCATGACCGCTTCCGCAAGCCTTATAGGCGGGGTCGAGTTTCCCCCAGTTCAGTGGGCCGTTCTTGCCTTGATAGTCCCAGTTCGGAGTTGCCTGTGCGGCAGCTCCGACAACACTCACAACAATTCCGCAAACAAGTGCAAAAACACGAAAAAGACGCATCGTTCTCCCCTCGGTTCTCAGAGCTCAGTCCCGATGAATTTTAAAGCACGGAGGTTAGACGGGGCGTCGGGGCCAACGCATTTCAAGGTCGTCATGGTTTGAAATTTTCTGCGGCAAAATGCAAAGGACCTTCCGCCGGAAGGCCCTTTTGCTGGTTGGAATTTCTATGTTCTCTATTTTGCCGCCGCAATCACACCGGCCTGTTCGGCAAGGTTCGAGGCCTTGTTGGTAGCTTCCCAGGTGAATTCCGGTTCCGTGCGTCCAAAGTGCCCGTAGGCCGCGGTCTGCTTGTAAATTGGACGGCGGAGGTTGAGGCTTTCAATAATGCCCTTGGGCGTAAGTGAGAAGTTCTTCCGCACCAGTTCGGTCAGCTTTGCTTCGCTGATCTTGCCGGTACCGAACGTCTCCACGAGCACGCTTACCGGCTCGGCTACGCCGATGGCATAGGCCAACTGGACTTCAGCCTTGTCGGCCAGGCCCGCAGCAACAATATTCTTTGCAATGTAGCGCGCAACATAGGCTGCCGAGCGATCCACCTTTGTCGGATCCTTGCCGCTGAATGCGCCACCGCCATGCCGTCCCGCTCCGCCGTAGGTATCAACGATGATCTTGCGGCCTGTCAGACCGGTATCACCCATTGGACCACCAACCACGAAACGTCCCGTCGGATTGATGTGGTATTTGGTGTGCTCATCGAGCAACTTCGCAGGAAGTACAGCCTGAATTACATGCTTGAGCACATCCGCGTGCAGATCTTCGTTGCTCACCGTCTCTGCATGCTGGCTTGAGATCACAACCGCGTCAATGCGCGCCGGCTTGCCCTTTTCATCATACTCAATCGTGACCTGGCTCTTGCCGTCCGGCCGCAGGTAGGGCAGTTTTCCGTTCTTGCGGACGGCGCTCAGCTGCCGTGTGAGCTTGTGCGCCAGTGAAATGGCTGCAGGCATCAGCTCCGGTGTTTCGTTCGTCGCATAGCCGAACATCATGCCCTGGTCGCCCGCGCCGCCAGTGTCAACGCCTTGCGCGATATCGCCGGACTGCTTGTTGATGGTGGAGATCACGGCGCAGGTGTTCGAGTCGAACCCGTACAAGGCGTTGTCGTAGCCAATGGATGCAACGACGCCGCGCACAAGGCTCTGGAAGTCGACATATGCCTTGGTTGTGATCTCTCCGGCGATGACGACAAGGCCGGTGGCCGTGAGCGTCTCTGCCGCAACACGGCTGTAGGGATCCTGCTCGAGGCAGGCATCCAGAATGGCATCTGAGACCTGGTCGGCAATCTTGTCCGGATGACCTTCAGTCACGGACTCGGAAGTAAACAAAAAACGGTCGCTCAACTTCGCATTCCTCCCCATCAGGGATTTCAGTGATTGGCTCGGCTCGTCTCCGGCATTGCTAAAAAGCAGCGACAAGCTAAATCAAGCCCAGACTGCCTCTCCTCGTTTGGGGAGACAAGCTCGTACACCGGGATTCTGTTCTAGATGTACCCTTCTATGGTAATTGCGCGGACGGTTTGGGGGCAAAGCCAGTCAGCGAATGGCGTTCAATTGAGGCTCAAATGCGGCATACGCTCATCGAAGCGCATACCCAAAAGGGGTTTGGGTCCGGTTCAATGTGCGAGGGCAGGGAATAAGGCTTACTTCCGGATCCAGTCCAATGTGTTGACGACCATGGCGTGCGTCTTGGCTGAGACGGTGTGCAGGGGCATGAGGCTATCCCACCAGCCCGCACGCAAACCAAAGTAGCGCACAGTGAGAAACGCCGCGACCGTTGCGGCGACCATCAAAACCACAGCTCCCGCCCAGCGCATGCGCATAGCAGATGCTTCGCGTTGTTCAATTCGAATCCGACCTACATTCGAGGCAAACTCGGTCCAGCCTTCGTCGTTGTCGAGGGCCGCACCGGATGCGGCAGAGGCTTGCAAAAAGCGATCTGTCCAGTCGCGCGTATCCAAGCCAACTGCGCCAACATAGCCACGCACAATGCCTTTGCTCAGAATGCCGCCGGGAAGCAAGCGGAATCGATCCTGTTCCAAAGCAACCAGGTGCCGCTGGCTGATCTTGGTAATCTCGGTAATGTCTTCCAGCGCGATGCCCCGGGATACCCGTTCAGCGCGCAGGTCCTCGCCAAAACTGCCCATCGGTAACCAATTCGTGGGATATTTCCCGTCGGATTTCCACAATCACAATAAACCCGCTATTTGGCCAAGTCAAAAGTATTTCTCAAGTAGCCTTTTGTTTTCACTGACCTGAGGTAACGTATCGCTCCGCCACCCTATTGCCAAACTATACACGTTCGGTCTGGCCCATTGAAGTGACTGCGGGCACTCAATTTTTCCACTCAGCAACACTGCATGTCCTTCGCCATCTGCCATAAGGAGTGATCGTCACTCCCGACTGGTACCCTAGAAATCGATGGCGCGGCCTATCCGAAGTGCGCCAGGGGAGTCGCGCTTCGCAATGAACAAGATGGTCTTCGCCAACCTCCTTCACCGCCCGATGCGCTCGATGATCAGCATTCTTGCCGTGGCCATCGAAGTCGTCATGATCCTGTCGATCGTCGCCATTTTCATGGGAATGCTTGACGATCAAAAGAATCGCACCAACGGTATTGGCGCCGATCTTGTTGTCGCTCCATCGAACGCGAGCTTCATGGGCGGGGTCAGCGGTTCGGTCATTCCGCTTCAACTCGGTCCTTACCTTGCGAAACTGCCGCACATCGCTGTTGCTGCACCGGTGATATCAAATTTTTCAATGTCAGGATCTGTCGAGATCCTTTACGGCATCGATTATTCGACTTATAACGCTCTCAAGCCGTTCGTATTCCTTACCGGAGGTCCGTTCACTGGACCTTACGACGTAATCGTGGATGACGTTTTCGCGCGTGCAGCACCAGGCCGGCATGTTGGCGATTCCATCAGTATCTACAACCGTTCTTTTCGCATTTGCGGCATTGTTGAAAGCGGAAAAGGAGGTCGCAAGCTAGTTCCCATTGAGACTCTCGGTACACTCACTGGCGCAGAAGGTAAATCTTCGGTGATTTATCTCAAGGCAGACGATCCCGCCAACGATCAGGCAATCATCAACGAAATTCACGCAACAAAAGGCCTTGAAAATTACAAGGTTCAGACCATGTCTGACCTGATTTCTCTCTACACGCCGTCGCGCTTCCCGGGCTTCGACCTGGCCCTCAATGTGGTCATTTCGATCGCCGTCATTGTTGGATTCCTGGTGATCTTCCAGTCCATGTACACGGCGGTGCTTGAGCGTACGCGTGAGATCGGCATCCTCAAGTCTCTCGGCTCTTCCAAAATGACTATCGTGAGCGTTGTATTGCGCGAAACCGGTGTCCTGGCAATCGCGGGCGTATTCCTCGGCATTCTCGGAACCTACGGTGTTCGCGCTCTTCTGGGCGTTAAGTATCCGACCTTCAGCTTTGAGATGACCGCTGCGTGGATTGGATGGGGCGCGCTGATCGCTTTTGCCGGCTCGCTTCTCGGTGCGCTTTATCCCGCATGGTTGGCAGCGCGCAAAGATCCCATTGATGCCCTGGCTTACGAGTAGAAGCTCACAGTCGTCCTTCTGGAACTCGATAGAAAAAGAGCCCAGACGCGGGCTCAGCGCCTGGGCTCCCAGGGTGCGGCGAATTCCCAGCGGTTCACCCCTCGCAACCTTGCGAGCGCCGGAGCATCCTCCCCAGGTGCCCCGAATCTCGTTGCTGTAGAGAACGTAAGCCTGATCGATGCAACCGCCAATACAACTGTCGGCCTCTCGGAGTGCACCTAAAGTGGACTCAAGTTGCGGTTCTTATTCGCTTTGGCGCGCCGTGCATTCAAAAGAAACGCACTCAGCGAAGCACCTTCTCCCGGATGATGCGTGCCAGCGCCACGCTGTCTGCCACTACGGATGCCACACGCGGCGATGGACGACCCACTTGTGCTTCTCGCGCCAACCGCACTGCTGCGATGATGACGGCAGCAATTGTGACGGTCGACGCAAAGCGTTGATTGTTGGATCGTGTCTGAGCTTCCAATGCCGTCCGCTCCTCTTCTTCGCGTGAGATGGCTCTTCGCATCAGTCCCATCCGCGCACCATGGGCCGAAGCATTTGAGGAGTCAGCTTGCTCGACAAGCGCCCCCGGAAAATCTCGTTGGGCAGGTAGCGGCGTCTTCCTGCGCAAAGAGGACATATGGCCAGAATCCATGAGTCTGGCAGTGTTTGTACCGGCGCCGGAACGTTCTCGCCGCAGTCTTTGCAGCGCAGCGTGTAATCGCATTGGCGGCCGGCAGGCAGCAGAAACACAATTGCGAGTATAGGAGAATAAAAGGCGAAAATAATCCACATTTTCCTGTGTGCTTGTAGATTCCTCCTGTACCCGCCGGCTGGAAACGGCGTGATTGTGGACGACTTCCTCCAAACGCAGGAAAATCAAAGAATTGGGAACGACCGGCCCGAAAAAGCGAACGGTATACTTGCAGCAAGACCTCCTTCCCCTTCGGTTCGCCCACTTCACTCGGCAGGAGACTTCGCAGTTGACGCTCGTGATCAAGCGCTGGGGACTTCTGGCCTGGGTTGTTGTGCTCTGTGGCTTTGCAGCCGCTCATGCGATCCATCTGACGGCCGACTTCCCAAACCACTCGCCCTGGTCGACCGACTGGGCCAAGTACACCGATGAAGGCTGGTACGGCAATGCAGCCGTCCGCGCTCGTCTCTTCGGCAACTGGTATCTTCCGGGAGATTTCAATCCTGCAGTAGCTTTGCCCGTCTGGCCGGCCCTGGAATGGGTCGTTTTCGGGTTGGTGGGAGTGAGCCTGCAGGCGGCCCGGGGACTGGTGATTACATTCTTCTTTGCCAATCTTCTGCTCACCTATTTTCTGCTGCGTTCGAGAGGTCCGCGCTGGAGCGGTTTGCTGGCATTGACGCTCATGGTCACGAGTCCGTTCCTCTACTGTTTCAGCCGGCTGGCCATTCTGGAACCACTTCTGACGACCCTGACATTGGCAGCCCTGAATCTGGCCATTCGCCTTCCGGAGCGTCGGCGCGCAGCCGGACCTGCAGTGGCGATCGGCCTGCTCTTCACGTTAATGATGTTGACCAAGTCGACGGCCGTCTTCCTGCTTCCTGCAATCGGGTGGGCGATGCTGCTGCCTCTTTGGAAAACGCGCCGGAAATTTCTGCAGTGCGCCTGCATCGCAGGGCTTACGAGCGCAGCGACTTACTGTCTTTGGATGGCAATCGTGTTCCACGCAGGGTTGATGCCCGATTTCCGGTACCTCTTTTACATCAACACCTATCCGAAGCCGTCCAATCTCTTCTGGCCCGCACAGAGCCTCTGGTGGTCCTTTCATGGCGGGCTGTGGGTCGATCACATCCTGATTCCGCTCGCCGGTCTCATCGTTCTTGGCGCGATCGTTTTCCTGCGAACGCCATGGGCGCGCGCTCTCCGCCTGGATCCCGTGAGCGGGGCATCTGTGCTCGCTGTGGCCGGCTATGTTTTCTTTATGACCATGCAAGACCACCCGCAGCCGCGTTACTTCGCCGTGATTGCGGTGTTCTGCTTCATCCTGATTGCCCGCGGTGCAGCAACCCTGCAGTCCGCGAAGGGCCGGGCGCGGCACTTTGCATGGGGCCTCATCGCGGTGGCCGCAGTCGCTGCGCTATGGAACGGAACGAAGACAGCCGGATACACCGCTCGGCCGGAGTACACCTTCATTCAGGCGGCGAACGCGCTCACGGCGTATGTCGACGAACACCCCAACGGCAATCGCCGGTTGATTTCAGTCAGTGGCGACGAGATTACTCTCGCGACACATCTGCCGTCTCTCTGCGACGACTTCGGTATGCTGTCGCTTCACGACAAGCTTGCGGCCTACGACCCGGGCTGGTTTGCCACATGGAATGATTTGGACCCAGGCACATTAGCCGACTTGCATACCCATTACTCGCTGGAACAGGTTGCCAGCTTTCCCGCTTTCGACGACCCGGACCGCAACGTTCTGGTCTTGTTCAAGCTGCATCCGTTGCCTAACGGAAAAGTGCGCGATCAGCACGACGAGAATCTCGAGATTCAGCTACCCGACGATCAATTTGATATCGACATCGAGTGATCAAAAACTGAAACGGCCACCGATTGTCGGAGCAAAATTGCTTTTGTGGAGATAGGGAACGCCGGGGCCGTGCGGGATTGCAATGGCCAGACCGCCTGTGACAAACGAATACGCAAGTCCAGTGAATCCGTCGAAGCGCTTGGTGAAATGATGATTCCCATAGAACGAAGCCTCGTTGAGCGTGCCCGCGCAAGAACTCCGGAAACCTGCGGAGGCCGAGCAGGTTGACGGAATTCGAAAGTCGTTCTGCACCTGCTCATAGAACGAAAGTGTGAAGTCGGTCTTCTTTTCGTATGTGTATTTCGCGCCCGTCCACCAGATTTGGACCATTTTGGTGGAATCGAGATTATTGTCTTCGACCCCGCTCATGAGATAACCGCCCTGATCGGTGGCGCCGACGCCCAATGGATGGTCGGGGTTATTCTGCCGGATGAATTCATAACCAACAAAGTACTTGAAACGTTCGGTCGAATACTTGGCAGCGCCCATGATGGCTCGGTTGTCGGTCACGATGCCATAGACGGTGTTGGTTGTTGCGATCAGGTTGGTCCCGGTGATGGGGTTGGTGTTGATGCTGTCTGTTGTCGACTGATATTGCCCTGCGGAACTCAGGCTTTGCGGGCCGAGCAACGGGTTCAATACGCTGATGGCCTGATTGTAGTGCTGGAAAACGATATCGCCGGAAAGCTTATGGTAGCCTGCACCGATGTTGAATCCATAGGCAGTGTTATGCGCTTTCTCCGGCGTGCAGGTACCGGCGCTCCAGGTTGCGGAGGCCGAGTAGCAGCCGCCCGTGCCATCGGCGAATTTTCCCATCGCGCCGAAATGGACTGGACCGTGGGTTAGGCGATACTTCACAGCATCGTCCCAGCGGCTGTTTTCAGTGTCACCGCCGCCGGCCATCGTGCCGTTGTAGCCAATGTAGGAGAAGGCATAACTGCCGCCTGCCGGATCGTATTGCAGCATGGCATCGGTGCCCAGCGCGCGCTGGCGGCCGAAGGTCATCGTTCCAAAGACCTCGGACGAGATTCCGCCATAGATTTCGTCATTGAAGGGCTGACCCGCACGTGCACCGTCAATGGCTTCCGAATACTGGCTCCGCGGCAGGCCGTTGTTTTCGATGTCGGTAGCCGAGGCGTTGGCAAGCTGACCCGACTGGGGATTGATGCCGGTTGATGCGTTGAAGACTACGGACCAGCCGTGACCGATCTCTTCTTTGCCCCGGATGCCGAGGCCGGTCTGCGAAAGGTTATTCGGTTCAACGAGAAATCGAGAACTGTTTCCGTTTCGGTTCACCAACGACGAGCCTTCATAGTTGTAGGCGTTTTGGGGCAAGCCGTGGCTCACCCAGCCGGCGCCGACGTCGAATGAGCCGTAGAACGTGATGCCGCGCCATGTCAGGGAGGCCGATGGAGCCTCTGCAGCAGGCTCGCGCGCCTGAACCTCGTTGAGACCCACCGTCTCCGTTGCGTTGACAGCGACGGAAGCGACTTCAACAGTCTTGTAGCCGATCGCACTGAATTTCAAGCGATACTCGCCGGGAGGAAGCGGCGACAAGGCGTAAGCCCCGTCCGTGCCCGTTTTTTCCTGGTTGACCTGGCTTGTGTCCTTATTTGTTGCCGTAACCAGAACGTTGGCGACGGCGCTGCCCGACGGATCGGTTACGCTGCCGGTAATCGCGCCGGTACCCGCATTCTTTGCCAAAGTCGCCTGCGGGCGCAGGAACTGAAGAGCGAAAATCGCAAATAGAAAAGTCGCGAAGACCCGTCGCGCGCGCCGGGATTGCGCATTCCCGTTAGCCGGCGTAGACCGGTCCGAAAAGCGTCCAGGCTCTCCGGATGTCGTCGAATTTGGGGTTTGGGAACAAGGCAGGGAAAGGGAAGTTTGCGGGACGCGCAAGGGAGCTCCTTAAATCGATACGACTTAAGGCAAATTATAAGAGAGCATTCGCGGTCGTTTGACTAAAATGCCGCGAATGCCGTCTCCGACTCGGCGATCGCGACGTTGACTGCAGGAAAGCACTTCACGGTTTGGCGATCATGACCTCCGTCGCTTTGATCAGCGCGAATGCCGAGTCGCCGACCTTGACATCGAGGTCGTGTGCGGCATCGGAAGTGACGATGGCGGTGATGCGCTGGCCTCCGACACTCAGAACGACTTTAGCTAGGAGACCTTCAATCACGACTTCTGTGACGGTCCCCAGCAGTTGGTTGCGTCCCGAGATGCGGGGCGAGGCAGATTTGAGGGCGCCGGAAGGCATGAACTCCTCCAGCGCGTCGATGGGAATGCGGTGGTGTCCACCTGGCGTTTTAACCGTACGGATACGGCCAGCCAAAATCCAGTGTTTGACGGCTGGATAACTGATGCCAAGTTTCTCCGCAGCTTGCCGCGGAGTGAGCAAGGTAGGCGAAGTCATTTTCCTGGGGAGTCTCCTGGCAAATACTGTAAATGGAACCCGTTCATTCTGAACCTAAAAGTTGAAGAATGTGTAGTTATTGGCACGGGGAGCCCCTGTGACTGCAATCACTCGACAGTCCTAAACCCGGATGATAGGCTTCCCGTGACTTTTGAAGGGGTTCCCCGGGGTCGCGCTTTTCCGCATTTTTTGAATTATGGCTTCAAACCATTCACGTTGGGAGGACTTGTGACTGTCGCACAGTACTGGGTGTTCTTCTTTCTGGGCATGGGCGTGCTTTTGCCCATTGCGGCCCACTTCAATGCACGCCAGGTGATCGGCCTTGGTGCCGGAACACTGGACTCGGAAAAGATCGTAGAGGCGATCAAGCGGAGCGCGGGATTCCTGGTCAAGCGCCAGTACAGGACCATGGCCGCGCTTCTGGGCCTGTTTCTCCCCACATTCGCCTATGCACAGCCGGAACACTCAGGCGGCGAAGCGAATCTGGTGCTTCCTGACCTGACGACAGTGAGCTTTTTCGGCATGAACGGACATGCCCTGCTCATGATCGGTTTGCTCTTCTGCGTGGGCGGACTGTTGTTCGGCTTGGCGATCTATGTCCAGTTGAAGAACCTTCCGGTCCATCGGACCATGCTCGAGATCTCTGAACTGATTTATGAGACCTGCAAGACCTATCTCGTGACGCAGGGCAAGTTCATTCTTCTGCTCTGGGCTTTCATCGCCGTCATTATCTCGCTGTATTTCGGATACCTGGCTCCGGTGCCCGGAAAATCGATCGCGGTTACGCTGCCCATCATTTTGTTGTTCAGCCTGGTTGGCATTGCCGGCAGTTACGGTGTGGCATGGTTCGGCATTCGCGTAAATACTTTCGCGAACTCCCGCACGGCGTTTGCTGGACTGCGCGGCAAACCCTATCCCTGCTACGCGATTCCGCTGAAAGCCGGCATGAGCATCGGCATGTTGCTGATTTCGGTCGAACTGCTCATCATGCTTTTCATCCTGTTGTTCATCCCGCGTGATTATGCGGGCCCATGCTTCATTGGCTTTGCCATTGGCGAAAGCCTGGGCGCGGCAGCACTTCGAATCGCTGGAGGCATTTTCACAAAGATCGCCGACATTGGCGCCGACCTGATGAAGATCGTCTTCAAAATCAAGGAAGATGATGCGCGCAATCCAGGCGTGATCGCGGACTGCACCGGCGACAACGCTGGCGATTCGGTTGGACCCAGCGCGGACGGTTTCGAGACCTATGGCGTGACTGGCGTAGCTTTGATCACCTTCATCTTGCTTGCGGTGAGAACTCCTGACACACAGGCACAATTGCTGGTGTGGATCTTTGTGATGCGCGTGGCCATGCTGCTCTCCAGCGCCGGCGCGTACTTCCTGAATGGCGCGATTGCCCATGCAAGATACGCGAACGCGGACGATATGGACTACGAGTCTCCTCTGACCTCGCTTGTCTGGATCACGTCCATCACATCCATCATTCTGACCTTCATCGTCTCGCGCCTGATGATCCCCACGCTGGGTGATGGAACACTGTGGTGGAAGCTCGCCTCGATCATTTCGTGCGGAACCCTGGCCGGCGCGATCATTCCTGAACTGGTGAAGGTGTTCACCTCGGTCAAATCGGCGCATGTGAAAGAAGTCGTCAAATCCGCACAGGAAGGCGGAGCTTCGCTGGGGATTCTGTCGGGACTCGTCGCCGGCAATTTCTCGGCCTACTGGCTGGGCCTGAGCATGGTCGGCCTGATGGGTCTGGGCTACTACTTCAGCCTGGGCACGTCAATGGCAGACCAGATGCTCGCGCCCGCTGTGTTCGCCTTCGGACTCGTCGCATTCGGATTTCTTGGCATGGGCCCCGTGACGATCGCAGTCGATTCCTATGGGCCGGTCACCGACAATGCTCAATCTGTCTATGAGCTGTCGTTGATCGAAAACGTTCCTGGCATCGAAGCTGAGTTGAAAAGGGACTTCGGGATCGATGCAAAGTTCGAACGCGCCAAGCACCTTCTTGAAGCCAACGACGGAGCCGGCAATACCTTCAAAGCCACCGCGAAGCCAGTGCTGATCGGTACAGCCGTCGTCGGCGCCACAACCATGACGTTTTCCATCATTATGGCCCTTACCGGCGGATTGACCCACGACGTGCAGAATCTCTCGCTGTTGCATGCGCCCTTCATGCTCGGCTTGATTTGCGGCGGCGCGGTCATCTTCTGGTTTGCCGGCGCTTCCACGCAGGCCGTCACCACGGGCGCTTATCGCGCAGTCGAGTTCATCAAAGCGAATATCAGACTCGAAGGCGTAGAGAAGGCATCGGTCGCAGACAGCAAGAAAGTCGTGGAGATCTGCACGAAGTATGCGCAAAAGGGAATGTTCAACATTTTCTTGGCGGTATTCTTCGCAACGCTGGCCTTCGCGTTTATGGAGCCGTTCTTGTTTGTCGGCTACCTGTTCTCGCTTGCGATCTTTGGCTTGTATGAGGCAATCTTCATGGCCAACGCAGGCGGCGCATGGGATAACGCCAAAAAGATCGTGGAGGTCGACCTGAAACAGAAAGGGACACCTCTGCACGATGCAACCGTCGTCGGCGACACCGTGGGCGATCCATTCAAGGACACGTCTTCGGTGGCAATGAACCCGATTATCAAGTTTGCAACGCTGTTCGGCTTGTTGGCTGTCGAACTCGCGGTGACGCTCAATGCGGGGAATCCGATGCTTGCGCACCTCCTCGCCGTAGCGTTCTTCCTCGTTTCGGTTTTCTTCGTCCACAAGTCTTTCTATGGAATGAGGATTGAATCGAAGTCAGGCAACTGATTGCGGAGCGGATCGAATGGACGGTCTTTGTTCAAACTGACGTCGTACCATCCGATCCATTCGTCGTATCCGCCTGAACTTGCGAACGGCCCTGTAGAGCATTCTGCGGGGCCGTTTTTCTGCGCCTGCACGAACCGATGCCTCGATGAACGCAACAGCCTCTCCACACTCCCCTGGCGCGAGACGAGGCGATCCTGAGTCCTCTGGGAGGGTTTTATCCGCCCCCTTTAAGGTGCGGCCCTATTTCTCCACAATTCACACAGGCTCAGCGGCGGTTTGCACTGATTCTGCGCCTTGTCGGCGCACTTCAAGGGGCATAGGCTTGGAAAGTTGAAGGAGACCCGCGGCAAACGCCGCATCTGCACTGGATTTGGGGCATTTCCAATCTCCAAAGGCCGCTTCCAGCAAGGCAATTTCCGCTTTCCACAGGGTGTTTGGCTGTGTTTAGCAGGCTGGTGCTGGAAATGTGACGAAAATACTAGATATTGTGGTTTGCAGTTGACTTGCCCAATAGACAGCGGTATTTTTTCATCTGCGGCTGTAAACGGACTGTAAAGAAAACCCGGCAGAGAGGACTCCCAGTCCAATCTGTTGAGGGCCGGGACGCACCGGCAAAGATCTCTCAAGCCCCGTTTTCCCGTGCGTTGCAAGCAAAGCTACCGTCAAGGCTCCGGCACTGGCGCAGGCAGGTTTTTATTCCAATTGCCGATTGAGAGGAACAATCCATGAACGAGGCTCATCTCCAAACTTCCGCCACCCCTCAGACTGAACAGAGCCAGTCCGCCAACCAGGGTGGAATGCGTGTTGTCCGCCGTTTTTCGCGCGAAGGCGTTTCGCCCTATGACGAAGTGCAGTGGGAAAAACGTACCGCGCTCATTACTGACAGCAAGGGCAACACCATCTTTGAACAGAAAGATGTGGAAGTGCCAATCGACTGGTCGATGACGGCGACCAATATCGTGGCCTCGAAATATCTGCATGGGCAAATCGGCACGCCCGAGCGCGAGACAGGTGTGCGCCAGCTGGTGGGCCGCGTCGCCTCGACCATTCGCGACTGGGGTCTGGCTGGCGGCTACTTTGGCGGCGCCGAAGACGCCGCAATTTTTCACGACGAGCTTGCCGTGATGCTGCTGACGCAGCGTGTGGCATTCAACTCGCCGGTTTGGTTCAATGTGGGCTGCGACAAACTCGAGCCCAACTCCGACGGACAGAGTTGGCATTGGGTTCCTGCCGCCGGAACGGTCAAGTTTGAGGCAACGGGCTACAAGAATCCGCAGTGCTCGGCTTGCTTCATCAATGCCGTGGACGATTCTCTCGATTCGATCCTGACCCTTGCCAAGACGGAGGGCATGCTCTTCAAGTGGGGCTCGGGCACGGGCACCAATCTCTCCTCAATACGCGGATCCATGGAGCACCTGAGCGGTGGTGGGCAGGCTTCCGGTCCGCTGAGCTTCATGCGCGGATTCGACGCGTTTGCAGGCGTCATCAAATCGGGCGGCAAGACGCGCCGTGCCGCCAAGATGGTCATCCTGAATGTGGAGCATCCAGATATCGTCGAATTCATCGAGTGCAAAGCCAAGGAAGAAGCGAAAGCTTTCACGCTCATCAAGGCGGGCTACGACGGATCGGGTCCCGACTCCGAGGCCTATTCGTCGATCTTCTTCCAGAATGCCAACAACTCGGTCCGCGTAAGCGATGAGTTTATGCGCTCCTACGAGAGCGACGGCGAGTTCTGGACCTCGACGGTGAAGGACAAGAAGCCTGTCAAGCAATTCAAGGCGCGCGACATCATGCACAAGATTGCCGAGTCCACATGGCTATGCGGCGATCCAGGCATGCAGTTCGACACCACCATCAACAAGTGGCACACCAGCAAGAACACGGCCCGCATCAATGCGTCGAACCCCTGCTCGGAATATATGTTCCTTGACAACTCGGCGTGCAACCTGGCCAGCTTCAACCTGCTTAAGTACATCACGCCCGCGGGAACGTTCGACATCGCAGATTATCGTCATTCCATTTCGATCGTCATCTCCGCAATGGAGATCCTGGTCGACAACTCGGGATATCCGACGGAGTCGATCGCGAAGAACTCGCATGACTACCGGCCGCTCGGACTCGGCTACGCCAATCTCGGTGCGTTGCTGATGGCCTTTGGCCTGCCCTATGACTCGACCGCCGGCCGCGACCTTGCCGCTGCACTCACCGCGATTATGTGCGGACAGGCCTATCTCCAATCTGCCATGATTGCCGCGCAATGCCCGCCGCTGGCCTCCGCTACGCCGCTCACAGCACGCGTCGAGCGCAGCGGTGGCGCCTGCCCCGGCTTCTACGTCAATCGCGAGCCTTTCCTCGACGTCATTCGCATGCACCGCGCCGAAGTCAACAACATCGGAAAGTCGCGCACCAGCACCGAGCCCTTCATTGTGCCGCAGCTTGACGCATTGATCGAAGCCAGCCGCGAGTGCTGGGATATGGCTCTCATTTTTGGCGAACGGTACGGATATCGCAACTCGCAAACCACCGTGCTGGCGCCCACAGGCACCATTGGCTTCATGATGGATTGCGACACCACCGGCATCGAGCCCGATCTCGCCCTTGTGAAATACAAGAAACTCGTCGGCGGCGGCATGATCAAGATCGTGAACAACACCGTGCCTGCGGCGCTCTTCAAGCTGGGATACGACAACGACGAGGTCAATGCCATCGTCAGCTACATCGACGCCACCGGAACCATCGAAGGGGCTCCAGGCATCAAGCCAGAACATCTTGCGGTCTTTGACTGCAGCTTCAGGCCGGCCAAGGGCACGCGTTCCATCCATTACATGGGCCACATCAAGATGATGGCAGCCACGCAACCGTTCCTTTCTGGCGCCATCTCGAAGACCGTGAACCTGCCGCACGAAGCCAGCGTAGAAGATGTCGCGGAGGCCTACGCCGAGAGCTGGCGTCGGGGCATCAAGGCCGTCGCCATTTATCGCGATGGCTCCAAGGGCACGCAGCCGCTGAACACCAGCCTGGATGCCAAGCGTGAACCTTCGGCCATCGATGCCGCTGGAAGCCGCATCCTTTCGCAGATGGCTGCCGGGCAACCTGTTGCAGACGCTGACATGAAGACATTGGAAGCCAAGATCAGCGAAAAGCTCGAAATCTCTGCCAAGCAGGTTGTCGCGGCGGGGATGGCGTTCCAGAGAGCAATGGAAGAAATTGCGCGCACCACGAGCGCATCACTGTTCGGCGCGGAAATCCAGGGCATCGCCCAGGTGCCCTTGCAGGATCTCAATGCACCTCCACGCGCCATCCGGCACCGTCTGCCCTCAGAGCGCGCTTCAGTCACACACAAGTTCTCCATCGCTGGCCATGAGGGTTACATCACTGTGGGTCTCTATCCAACCGGACAGCCGGGCGAGATCTTCATTCGCATGGCCAAGGAAGGCTCTACAGTCTCCGGCCTTATGGACGCCTTCGCCACTTCGATCTCTCTGGCTTTGCAGCATGGCGTTCCGCTGCGCGTTCTGTGCGAGAAGTTTGCGCACACCCGCTTCGAACCCTCCGGCTGGACGGGCAACGAGCAGATCGGTTACGCGAAGAGCCTGATGGACTACATCTTCCGGTGGCTCAATCTACGTTTCCTCTCTGGCGAGCAGCTCACGCTGTTTGCAGGGCTGGCTCCGCAGGCTGCGCCCCTTCCGGAGTCGCCGACGATTCTTCCGGAGCCGGAAGCAGAAGGCGGAATGCCGCAGGAACAACTGTCACGTCTGGCCGAAGAAGTTGCGCGCAAGCTCAATCAGGCCGGCGCGCAATCGGGAATGGGAACGACTTCCGCACCAGGCGGCGGCATCGCCCCGGAGATTCGCGCATCGGGCACGCCCGCGTTGAATTCCGGAAACGGACCTGCCATGCAGGATCGCGGCATTTACCACGCGTCCGATGCCATGCGCGACATGTACGAAATGGGAGATGCGCCGAGCTGCTCCACGTGCGGCGCCATCATGGTCCGCAACGGCAGTTGCTACCGCTGCATGAGCTGCGGTTCAACCAGCGGATGCAGCTAGAGCGCTCGGCTTGACGACCGATTCGATCAATTCCATTCATGGCGGCGATTCTCATTGAGGGTTGCCGCCATGGTTTTTGCTGGATTGAGTGTCAGCAGACGGATCCGCAGCCCGATCGATCCCGCTGGCTATGTCCGGCGATCCGAAGGCTCCGCAATAAACTGCGCATACTGAATCACTTGCCGCACGCCGGCCGGCGTTTTACATCGCAAGCGCTTGAACGCTAGACACCTGCATGGCATCCAATTAGCCCTGAGGTGCCAGAATGTCTCTTCCTCGATCCGCTGCTCCCGCCGCTCTCGCCTGGTCTTTAACGATCGCAGTTCTACTTTCCATTGCGGGTTGCAAAAACAACAGCGCGCCCGCGACTCCGACTACTCAGGACCAGCAGAGCCAGACACCCGCTCAGACCACGGCGGAGGACACCGCTGATCCGGCCAATGTAAACGTCGCGCCCATCTCGAATGCGACACAGTCGACCTCGGCACCCGCCTCCACTTCTGCCGCCGGTTCTGGAGGCTCCTATGCTCCTCCATCCCAGCAACGCAGCGGCGACAACGATCAATACGCCGCCAATCCCCAATACAACCAGCAGTACTATGACGCCAACGATTACAGCGATCCGAACTACTACAACAACTACGACAACTACGATCAGCCCGTCGACTATGCAAGCCAGCCGCCGCCGCCGCTGCCGCAATACGACCAGCCTCCGTGTCCGGGCGACGGCTACCTCTGGACACCTGGCTATTGGAACTACGCCTCGGCCGGCTATTACTGGGTTCCCGGCGCATGGGTTTCTGCGCCTTATGTTGGCGCGCTTTGGACGCCCGGATTTTGGAGTTTCAGCTCAGGGCGCTACGGCTGGCATCGCGGCTACTGGGGAAGGCATGTAGGGTATTACGGCGGCATCAATTACGGCCAGGGCTACACCGGTTATGGCTACCAGGGCGGCTATTGGAATGGACGCAGCTTTTCCTACAACCGAACAGCCAATAACGTGAACACCACCGTAGTCCGCAATGTCTACAACTACACCTACATCAACAAAACCACGATTGTGAATCGCGTGAGCTACAACGGACCTGGTGGAGTGCAAGTGAGACCGAGACCTGCCGAACTTGCTGCGACTCTCCATGAGCAGCACACGCCGCCGATGACAGCGCAGGTGAGACAGGTGCAGATGGCACAGCAGAATCGTGCCAACTTTGCCGCCGAGAATCATGGGCGCCCGCAACAGCTCGTGGTGCAACAGCCGCTCGCGGCAGATCGCAACGTAAAGCCGCCTGCGCCAGTCCCGATGTGGCGTCCCGGTCAGCCCATCAGCAGGGCAGAAAACACACGTCCGACGGAGCAGCCGGAACACGCGCCCCCTGCGCAGCCCGCCGCGCGACCCAACGAACCAGCGCCAGGAAGACCCATGCAAACAATGCCGGCTTCCCCGCAAGGTCGGCCGAATGAGCACACGCAGCCGGAACGCACAATCCCACAGGAACACCCTGGACAGCCCAATCGTCCCGAGTCGATTCATCCCACAACTTCGCAGCCTTCGGCGCGGCCGCAAAAGCCTTCAGCGAATCCGCCGCCGTCGCGTCCATCTGTCCGTCCGGAGCAGCCTGCACAGCATCAAGCTCCAGCGCATCCGGCACCCACGCCGCGCACTCAGCCCGCACCTGCGCCGAAACCTTCCGCGGCTCATCAGCCGCCGGCGCGCGAGCAGCCACAACATGCTCAGCCTGAGTCGCGTCCTGCACCAGAGAAACATGTACCCGCGGAGCAACATGAAAAGCCGTCTGCGCAGCAACCTCATGCGCAGCCAAAAGAGCGCCCGCATCACGACGAGAAACCGCAGTCTCGTTAAAGAGGGTCTGCGTATATGAATCGGGAACAGCGAAATCGACGGACAGGTTAGAAAATCCAGTCGACCGAAAATAGAAAGGCCTCCAGCGCGCTGGAGGCCTTTTCTTCAGGCCAATGTTTCCTGCCCGTCTTTGATTTTCAGAAAGGAATATCGTCGTCGGTAATTTCGGCTTGCTGCGAAAAGTCGTCCTGCTGACCACCAGAGGGTCGCTGGTCGAATCCTGCCGAAGATCCAGAAGAAGCATTCGATCGGCTATATCCGCCCGACCCCCCCTCGTCGCGTCCCGAGAGCAACGAAATGTCGTTCACAATGATCTCCGTGCGATAGCGCTTCGCGCCCGACTCCTTATCGTCCCAGCTCCGGGTTTGAATCTTGCCTTCGACGTAGAGCTTTGAGCCCTTTTTAACGTAGTCGCGAACGATCTCGGCAAGCCTCGTGAAAGCGACCAGATTGTGCCACTCTGTGCGATCCTGCCAGTTGCCTTGCGAGTCTTTTTGCCGATCGCTGGTTGCCAGCGTAAAGTTCGCAACCAGGGTCCCACCCCCGGTCGAACGCATCTCAGGATCCTTTCCAACATTGCCCAAAAGAATCACTTTATTGACTGATTTCGCCATTTTCCTGCTCTCCCGGTAAGGAAAAAGAATAGCAGAACCATCCTGCTCATGCCCGTGCTTGCGCGCTCACTCACGCCTGTGCATTCAGGATGAATTTCTGCGAAACTTAAAGCCGCGAATGTTCGGTGGGCAGCTTCAGCCGGCGCGTGCGAAGCCACTTTGCAATGCCCAGCGCAAGCAACAGGCCTCCGAATGGAAGGCACATCAACGCCACGATCAACGCGAACCAGCCAGTATTCGTATGCGCACCCGTGCGGGTGAAGCCGCCAAGCGCGACCTCAAGCAACAAGGCTGCCAACACGCCGGCTCCTACCATCGTGCCGCCCCACTGCAACAGTTCGCGCGTTCCATCCCCAGTTGTTCTCGGCCGCCGGGAGCGAACCTTGGGTCTGGCGTCGTGCTCCGTCACGTCTCTCACGACCCTTGCGCTACGCGAAGCATTACGTAGGTGATCACGCCGGTCACCGATACATAGAGCCAAAGTGGGAAGGTCCAGCGGGCAATTTTGCGGTGTTGGGGAATACGGCCGGAGAGAGAAAAGAAAAATGTGGTCAGCACCATGGGCAAGGCAATCACCGCAAGGAGGATGTGGCTAGCCAGCAGGCACAGATAAAAGGTGCGGTGGTCGGCCTGCGCTGGATACTTTACATCGCCATGCAGCGCGTGGTGAAGGATGTAGCTCACCAGAAATAGCGAGGAAAACACGAACGCTGTCATCATCGATGCGCGATGCGCCGCAATCCGCCTTGCACGAATGAAGGTGAATCCGATCAGCAGGGCAATGGCCGATAGCCCATTGAAGACGGCATTCAGTGCCGGCAAGAAAGCATATTCGGTGCTCGCCGCTGCCGCTGGGTGAATGTAAATCAGCCAGAGCAGGAAGAGCGATGCCGCTGCGCTGATGCCGAGAATCGCTGCAATGGCTCCGCGCGTGGCGGAGGGCGAAGCACTCGACGGTGCAAGGTTTGTCATTGGAATCTAGCTTTTCGCGATCGCACAGAGCATCAGGGTTGTGAGCAACAGCGGAAGGTATATCACGCTCACCTTGAGCAGATCGCGGGCAAGCATGCGGCTTTCAGTCTCGCTTGTGGACCGTAATATGCCGCTGAAGCGGATGGTGTAGGCGAGGTAAAACAATCCGAGTAGCACCGCGAGCACGGCATAAACCGAACCAGCGAGTCCCAGCCACCAGGGCAGAAGGCTTACCGGGATCATCACCACAGCGTAAAACAGCGCTTCCACCACGGTGGACCAGCCATCCGGCTGCGCAACGGGAAGCATGCGAATTCCCGCGCGCGCGTAGTCATCGCGATAGAGCCACGCAATTGCCATGAAGTGAGGAAACTGCCAGACGAAAAGAATGGCAAAAAGCGCAACAGCAGGCCACTCCATCCGTCCGCGCGCCGCTGTCCAGCCGAGCAGAGGACCCATCGCCCCGGGAAACGCCCCGATGAACGTGGCCATCGTGGTCACGCGCTTCAACGGCGTGTAAATAGCCACATAAGTAAAGGCGGTCAGCAACGCCAGCGATACGGTCAGCAAGTTGGTGTGCAACAGCAGCCACCAGGCTCCCAGCGCCAGCGCGCCAATCCCTGCGATGATTCCTTGCGCCAGCGAGATCCGTCCCGAGGGGAGCGGCCGATCGGCGGTGCGTGGCATCAGTGCATCAGTCGAGCGCTCCAGCGCCTGGTTCAGTGCGCCCGCGCCTGCAGAGACCAGGCCGATGCCGACCAGTGTGTCCAACAATCCACGCTGCAGAGTGGAAATTCCCGACTGCATCGAGCCAAGGTAAAACCCGGCCCAGCCCGTGACCAGGACCATTCCCGTCACTCGAACCTTGAAGAGTTCGCGGAAGTCGTGGATCAGCGTTGCCGTCACGCCCGGTGTCGGCGCATGGAGAGCCGAGTGTTCGTGGCCCAGTGGATGCAGGCTTGAATCGGCAGGTGCCGCAAGTTCTGCGGGATGGGCGGTCTGGGAAGCAGGGTTCATCGGAAGGCCGGGAAGGCTGCACTGCAGTTCGAAGCGTCTTGTCCCATGATACCAAGTGGGACGTCGTTCCCGATTTACGTGATTCCCGCCGCCGCAAGCACCGCGTTTGCAACCCCATCGGGCATCAAATCGTCCACCGGAATTGATACGTGCGCGGTGCGGTACAGCGGCAGCCGCCGTTCGTATCTCCGTGCAAGATTCGCATGGTCCGCCAGCACCGGCCGCGTGTGCTCCGTGCCCCGGCACCGGTGCAACGTCGTTGCCAGCATCACTTCAAGATGAACAACAAGAGTTCCCGGCGAACCAATCAACAGTTCGCGCGTTTCCGCGCGTTCGATTGCGCCTCCACCCAGCGCCAGAACCAGATCTTCAGCTCCTGCCAGGCGCGCAATTGTCGCGTGTTCCCGATCGCGAAACGAGCTCTCGCCCTCTTGCGCAAAAATCTCCGCAATTGTGCGACCTGCCTCAGCTTCAATCACATTGTCTGCATCCAGAAACTTCCAACCCAGCCTTTGCGCGAGCAGCGGTCCCACTGTGCTCTTGCCCGAACCCATAAATCCGGTCAGCACAATGCGGCGATAGTTTGCGGGAGGGCGATATTGGTGTTTGATTGCGTTGGTCACGTGGCGGTCAATGCGCTTCTTGCTCTGTTCAGTATAGGGAAGGGAAGCGGCGGCCACGCCATTTCACCCGAGCACCATCACCATTGCACCTGCGGTAATTAGAAAGCCGCCAACGATCGCCGCGGGATTCAGCTTCTCACCGAGCAGCAACCAGGCAAAGACCATCACAAGGGGAACACTCAGTTTGTCCAGCGGAGCCACACGCGAAGCCGGACCCGTCTGCAATGCTCGGAAGTAACACAACCACGACAACCCCGTTGCCAGACCCGACAATACGAGAAACAGCAACGTGCGGCGGTCGAGGTTGCGAATCTCTCCGTGTTTGCCCAAAGCCAATGCGAGACCCCACGCAAACAACAACACCACGCTGGTGCGAATCGCAGTCGCGAGATTCGAATCCACGTGAGCCACACCCACCTTGGCCAGCAAGGCGGTGGCGGCGGCAAACACAGCGGAAAGCAGCGCCCATCCAATCCAGGTCATGAGGTTATCGTACGCGGCTGTAAAACCCGGGCCACCGGCTAAACTCAAAAGAATGGAGCATGGGCGCGCCAGCAGAACCGCACTTCGCGTAGCAATTCGCCGTGTCGCGCACCAACTCATGGACCAGCCCAGCGTCCTCGACGATCCCATCGCGCTGCCGCTCCTGGGCCCGGGATTTGAGCGAGATCTGGAGCGCGCCTCTCACTCGGTTGCACGAGATTTTCGGGCCTTCATGGCCGTGCGCAGCCGGTACGCTGAAGATCGATTGGCCGAGGCTGTCGCCGCGGGAGTCGAGCAGTATGTAGTCCTCGGTGCGGGACTCGATACCTTCGCCTATCGCAATCCTCTCGCGCATCTGCGTATTTTTGAAGTGGACTTTCCTGCCACCCAGGAGTGGAAACGCGCAAAGCTTGCCGAAGCCCGGATCGACCTCCCCGCGGATCTCACCTTCGTTCCTTTGGACTTTGAACATCACACGCTGGCAGCAGGCCTGGCCGAAGCCGGCTTCAATGTGGACCGTGCGGCATTCTTTGGCTGGCTGGGGGTCGTACCGTATTTAACGCTTCCTGCATTTCGAGCGAGTGTCGAGACCATCGGGCGACTTCCCGCGGGATCAGGCGTATGCTTCGACTACGCGCTCTCACCCGACACCCTGACTCCCGAGCGCAGAGCCGTCTTTGACGCATTGGCGGAGCGCGTGGCACGAGCAGGTGAGCCATTCCGCACCTTCTTCTCGACGCAGGGGCTTGAAGCCGAACTCCGCCAAGCCGGGTTCCACCGCGTCGAACAGGTAGACACGGATCAGTTGAATCACCTCTATTTTCGCGATCGCGCAGACGGCCTCAAGCTGTCCACTGAAAGCCTCGGCATGATTGCGACGGCCTGGGTCTAGCTCGCCCCAGTGCCGCTCAACTGCTCTAAGATGAAGGCATGCGCGCACTGGCCATTATCCTTCTCTCCGCCGCTCTGCCGTTCCTTGGTGGATGCGGATATCACACCCTGGGCGCCGCAACGCATCTTCCTCCCGATGCTCATACGCTCGCTGTGCCGGTCTTTGCCACGCGGACCAATACGTACCACACGGAAATCGTGATGACAGAGGCCGTGATCCGTGAGTTCGCCGCGCGTTCCCGCTTACGCATTACGCCCAATGCCGATAGCGACCCCGATGTCGTGCTGCATGGAACCATCCTGCAGGAAGCCGTTGCGCCGCTGACTTACAACTCCACGACGCAGCAGTCATCGAGCTTCCTGGTGACGGTGGTTGCGTCCGTTCAGCTCACAGGACGCAGTGGAAATGTCCTCTACGAAAACAAGAACTACGTCTTCCGCCAGCAGTATCAGTCCACGACGGACCTGCCCGTGTATTTCGACGAAAGCCCCGCGGCCATCCAGCGCCTGTCCCGCGACTTCGCCCGCGCCCTCGTAGCCGACGTGCTTGAAGGGCTCTAGCCTGAAGCACGCGTCCTGGCTTGCGAGTCCGGCTCTCGCCTGCACGAAAATCCAGCGAAACCAATAGTTTATGAGCTTGATCCTCAAGTTAT
>Ga0210385_10000079_pt1 | contig 110184 bp, 92 predicted proteins | sample IncBWH26OmetaG_FD_160107 | JGI IMG/M metagenome (GOLD analysis project Ga0210385, IMG submission 160107) | Forest soil microbial communities from Barre Woods Harvard Forest LTER site, Petersham, Massachusetts, United States - Inc-BW-H-26-O ...
AGGCCCATTCGATCGCGTTCTTCAATACTGCCGGGATGGAGTAACGTCTGGACCAGCGGACCATGCCAACGTAGGGATAGTGTCGACGACAAGGCGAATGTCCTGTCCATCTCCAGCTTCTTCGAAGCCATGCCGCAAGGATGCCATGCGCACTCCCGAGTCATTCCGCATGCGACTGGCAAGCTTTTCGTTTCGCCATGCTTGCGCCAGATGCGGACGGACCACCTGCAGAATCTAATCCGACGCGACCGGCTCACCCAGACACATTCCTGGCACCGCCACTCTTTGAAACATAAAAGCCGAAACCTCTGTTCCTGGAGGATATTGCTTCAGCTGGGCCTGAAACTCAGGTGATTCAAAGCCGTGTTTGAACGCGTCCGTAGATTCCCAGATGACGTAGTTCATGAACAAGCAACTCCCCGCGATCCCGCGATGCAATTGCGCCGAGATGAGGCCGGGCTGCTTTCGCATAATGGCAAATTGCTTCCGAAATCCGGCCAGGAACTCTTCCACTTGCTCATGCTTCACCAGGAAGGTGCTGAGGAGGACGACCGGCCCAACGTTATTTGCGATCTGCTTGTCAAAGGCCACGTTTGGGTCCATCTGCACGAACTTGGCCCCTGCGCCGCCCTCCTGCCCGCTGAAATCGCTTTCATAGGCGAACGCCGAATTGAGCGACCGGACTGGCGCCAGTGCCGCACCGACGGACATCGCCTGGAGAAGACCACGACGGTCAACTTTCATAATCACCCCTTGTGTAAATAAGCTCAGGTCCAAGGAAACTTCAGTTGTTCGGCGTTAGTTCCTGCCGGGGTTTTTCAGTCAAACCAAGCCCAGCCAGGATCATGCGCACAAAAATAGTTCCAGTAACATATCCGCGCCCCCAGACGGGGTCGAACTCAGCGGACGGCGCGGCAGCCAGGATCTCCGCAACGGAAGAACCTGCCGCAATCAAGCGCTGAACGCGGCCTTCGATGGTACGCAGCGTGTCGTGAAAATTGACGAGATCATCGCGATTTGCGATTGGCCCGTGACCTGGCACCACGACGGTCTCCGCATTGACGAACGGCAAGAGCTGCTCAATCGCCCGAATCACTCCATGCAAGGATCCTCGAGAAGATTCGTCGATGACCGGATAACTTCCGTTTGTCATCAAATCGCCCATCACCAGGACGTTTGTTGAGGGCAACCACACCACGACATCTCCGTCCGTGTGGGCCGGTTCCTGTGGTATCAATTCGAGAGTCTGCGAACCAAGATCAATGCTTACCGCAGTATTGAACGTGAGAACGGGCCAGGCCGAGCGCGGCGAGCTTCGCACGCTCCATTCGAGCGAAGGAACGAATTGATCTTGAGACATGCGCGCCCAGCAGTTCGCATGGCCCACCACTATCGTTTGATCCTCCGCAAACGTGGAGTTTCCATCCGTGTGGTCGAAGTGCCAGTGAGTGTCAATCAGCCAGCGAGGCGATTGGTGAAGCGCCCCAGCGATGGCCTTGCGTATTTCAGGAACGCGCGGGCCATAGCCCGTATCGATCACAGCGCATCCCTGGGAGCCGCCAACTGCGGTTACCGTTCCCCCGGCTCCTATAAAGGAAAAAACGGTTGGGCGAATCTCAACAACGGCCAGGGGAGCAGTTTGATATGTGACCCGCGAGAGTTCGACAAGGCCGCCCGCCGGGAAGCTGTGGCGGTCATTCATCCGAACAGCGGACTGCCCTCCGGTCATATTTCTCTCTCCTCGGTCGCAGCTGGCATTTCTGCTTGCAAAATTGAAGATGGAGGCTCATGGCAGGAACTTGTAACCGGAGTTATGGACCGTATGAAAGTGTTTGGGACGGGAAGGTTCGGTTTCCAGTTTTTTGCGCAACCGCAAAATGTGGTTATCGACAGTCCTGGTGCAAGGATAGTTCTCGTATCCCCACACCTCATTGAGCAGTTCGTCCCGTGAGATTACTCTCCGCGGATGTTTGACCAGATACGCAAGGGTTCTGAATTCCTTGCATGTGAGAATAACGAGCCGGCCGTTGCGATGAATTTCCATGGTTGAAAGACATCCTTTCACTTCCCCAAACTCAAACGTGTCTGCGGCGCTGGGATTTCTCAACAAGGCCTTCGCTGCATCCAGCGACAAGCGAGCATTATTGTTATCGATGGGGCCAGTGACGGACTTATTGGGCCCCCGCTTTTTCCGCGTCGTCTTATCATGAACAGCCGATTTTGGAACAAGCACGATCACAGGCAAGTAACTCGATAGCTTACGAAACTCTTCCCGGACGCCAGAAACGGGCACGGGCGCCAAATCTTCATTGAGGAAGTGCATCGGATTCGAATCGAGTTCGGTCTTGGGTTGCGCAAAGGGAAAAATTGCCGCTTTGATTCTTGCTGTCATTGGGATTCCTCGTTACTCAGCCAGCCTGGCACAAGTGGAGCTGCCGGCACTTTGCAGCAAGGGCATTCGATGCATCGCGATTTTCGCTTGAAACATTCGCGCCTTTACTGCCCCGATCGAAATCCCCAGAATTTGTGCGGTTTCTCTTATTGAATGCTCTTGTAAGTGGATCAGCTCCACAACGTCGCGAGTTCTCGGCCGTAGTCCCGAAATAGCTGACTTCACGATCCGTTTCCGTTCACGAAGGGAGCAACTCTGTTCGGGATCGGGAGCTTTGCACCGGAATTCTCGTTGCGCTACGGGTTCAGCCGACGCGTCTGGCTGGTCTATGGGAACTTCTCGCGCTCCGCGGTTTTTACGAAGCTTCATCAAGGCGGCATTAATCGCAATGCGTGTCAGCCAGGTTGCAAATTGGGATCTTCCATCAAAATCCTTGAGATGGACGAAAGCGTTCAGAAAGCACTCTTGCGCTGCGTCTTCCGCGTCTTCGCGGTTTCTTGTGATCTGGCGAGTCACACAGGAGATCTTTTTCATATGACGTTTGCAAAGCTCTCCGAAGGGATCTCTTCGCCCACTTTTGGCGGCAGCGATCAACTGTTTCTCGCTCCACGCTCGTAGGTCGGTAACTGCTGCGGCATCGCTCTGAGCGGAAAAAATTGTAGTCGTCACTGCCCTGAACCTCCTCTTTCGAACCTGAACTGTCCTTTGCGGGCTCTCTCAACTCTTTTCTCTTTCCATCCACTCGCGGACGTACTCCGGACAGTTCTCCAGCTTCATCCCATGCGCCTCGCAATCTTTTAGAAACTTCACTGCGTCGCGATCTGCCAGCCTCACCTCTTGTAAGTCCAAGACGATGGTTCTGAAGTCCGCAGCAAAGAGCGCCTTCAACTCCGCAACCTCCTCCGCCATCATGTGTCCACTTAGCGTAAAAACGATGATTCCCTGCCGCACCGATCGCTCGATCCTCAAGGTCATTGTTATGTTGTTGGGCCCAGTCAGCCATGGCCTTGCTGCATTGTTGCCACCGCGGCTCTGGATTGACGAAGATGCAACCCGGAGACCAGATACAAAGTATTGAAACAAAAGGCTTAGCGTAGAAAGTGGATGACGGGAATCCGGCGAGTGCCGGATTTCCGGGAGTTAAAAAGGAAGGACCTACTAGTCCTTGAAGATAAATTTGTACTTCTTGATTCCCAGCTGCTTAATTTTCGTGTCCAGCGTCGATCGGGGAATCCCAAGTTTCGCTGCCGCACCTTGTGGGCCCGCGACCTTTCCTTTGCTTTCAGCTAACGCCTTTTCGATAATTTTTTTCTCGTGGTCCTGGAGAGTATCTGGCAAGGGGCCTGGCAACTCTTGCCAAACTGCCTCCTGGCTGGCCAGCCATGCCTTTTCGATCCAAAAAGTGTCGCCGCTGCTCAAAATCACCGATCTCTCAACGATGTTTTGCAGCTCACGGATATTTCCCGGCCAAGAATACGACTGACACTGTTCCAGCGTGTTCCTGTCGATTCTGCGAATATGCTTACCGGCTTTCTCTGCGTAGCGTTTAACGAAGTACTCCACCAACATGGGAATGTCCTCCCTCCGCTTGCGCAAAGGAGGCACCTCAATCGGGAACACGTTAAGCCGGTAAAACAAGTCGGCTCGAAACGCTCCAGCGGCAATGGCTGCTGTTAAGTCACGGTTGGTTGCAGCTATGACGCGAACGTCAGTGGAAAGAGTAAGGTTGCTTCCCACTCGTTCGAACTGCCGCTCCTGCAGTACTCTCAGCAACGCAATCTGGGCCTCCGCGGGAAGCTCGCCGACCTCGTCTAGAAAGATCGTACCCGAGTGTGCCATTTCGAAGCGGCCCTGGCGACGCTGCACCGCGCCAGTGAAGGCGCCTTTCTCGTGGCCAAACAGCTCCGACGCGATCAACGCGGAAGGAATCGATGCACAATTTACGCTGATGAACGCCTGGCAGGAACGTTGCGAATGCTTGTGTATCGCGCGAGCAATCAGTTCTTTTCCTGTGCCGGTTTCGCCTGTGATCAGGACCGTAGAATCGGTCGGGGCCACTTTCACTATGCTGGAGAGCACGTTTTGCAGCGCTGCAGACGCTCCCACAATCTCCTCAAACATGAATGCCTGATCGATTTGCTCCCTCAGCGCAAGGTTTTCGTCGCGGATCCTTTCCTCGGCCCGCTTGCGATCCTCGATATCGGTCCCCGTCGCGTACCAGCGAATAATGTGCCCTTGGTCGTCGCGAAGGGGGTTGTAGCGGACTAGAAACCACCGATAGTTACCGTCTTTTCCAAGCGCTCTTTGCTCAAGCTCAAAAGGCTTACCACGCACGAGACCCTCTTGGCGCTCTTTGCGCAGCCTTTCCAAATCCTCGGGGTGGAAGACTCGTGCGCGATGGTCTTCTCTCTGCACTTCCTCCAAAGTGAGACCCGTGTAATCGAGCACTGTCTGATTTGCATAAAGGGCTGTCCCATCAGGTCGCAACACGTAAATATAACTGGCCACGGCGTCGGTCATCCGCCGAAGCTCTGCTTCCTCTGCCTTTATTTGCTCAAACGCAGTCTGCAGAGCCGCTCTCGCTTCGTGCTGCTCGGTGACATCCATCGCCGTACCGACTAATTCAACTACATCACCTGAAGCATTCACTACCGGCTGTCCGACCACATGAATGTACCTGGCCGCGCCGTTTGGCAGCAGAAGCCTATAGTCGGCCTCAAAGTCGGTCCTGTCCCGAATGGCCTGCTCGACCACACGCGTGTAATAACGCGCGTCGTCCTGGTGCAACCGCTGGGCTACCTCCATGTAAGATGGTGGCGTGGCGTCGGGATCGAAGCCGAAGATCTGGTACATCTCTTTTGACCAATAGGAAGAATTCCAGCCGAACCTTGGGATCACGGCAAGCTCTTGACCGGCCTCACGCTGCGAGTTTTCCATCTGAGGGACCCGCACCGCCCAACTGCCGGTGTGGGTCAATTTCTGTGCTTCGGCCAAATAACCTTCACTCCGCCGCAGGGCCTCTTCCCTCTGCTTGCGCTCGGTGATATCCATAGCGGTCCCGACAAATTCTACGAGCGCACCCGACTCGTTCAAGACAGGATGCCCGACAGCATGGAGGTGCCTGATGGATCCGTCGGGAAGAACAATGCGATAGTCCGCGTCATAGTCTGTTTTCTGGATTAGGGATCTTTCAAAGAGTTCCTGAATGCGCTTCTGGTCCTCGATATGATTTCTGCTAAGCCAAAATTCAACGGTCGACGTATCCTCATCGGGCCTGACGCCGAATATTCGAAATATTTGCGGTGAAACCCTGACCGTCCCCGATGAAACATCAAGTTTCCAACTACCTGTTTGGCTTATTCTTTGTGCCTCAAGCAAATCTGCTTCAGTCTGGCGCAGCTTTTCTTCGGCGCGCTTGCGTTCGGTCACATCCATGACCGTGCCGACGACTTCATCGCCTGACTCAATCACAGGGTGAGCGATAGAGTGGAGGTGCTTTATCGTTCCGTCTGGAAGCACGATTCGAAAATCTATCTCAGAATCTGCCCACTCCTTCTGCGTGGACGCCATTCTTTTCTTTCTCAACTCCATCTTGGGTCGATCGTCGGGGTGAACCCTTTCAAAAAAGTCCCAAGTGGGGTGAGCCATCTTCTCGGGATCGTAGTCGTAAATGCGAAAGACCTCCTGCGACCAGAAGAGGGTGTCAGTGCGCACATTCCAAACCCAACTGCCCGTGTGGGTCAATTTCTGTGCCTCCGCCAGGTAAGCCTCACTCCGCCGTAAGGCTTCCTCGGCACGTTTGCGTTGTGTAATGTCCTCAGACAGTGCCATTATGAATCGTGGTACCCCCTCGGTGCCCGGCACAAGAGTTACGTTGTTGCTTACCCAAATCGAACTGCCGTCCTTGCGCAGATACTTTTTCTCAATCTGAAACTGTTGTCGTTTTCCCTCCAGCAGTTCGGTGACGAGCGCCCAGTTCGCTTCGCGGTAGTCCTCATGCGTTACGTCCAGAAAAGAAAGTGCGCGCAGTTCTTCCTCCGTGTAGCCCACGATTGTCTGGTAGACATGATTGGTGGCGAGAAACCGGCCGTCCAGGTCAGTCAGCGCAACGCCGATAGCCGAATTCTCAAAGACGGATCTCCACCGCTCCTCGCTTTTCCGAAGGGCTTGCTCAGCGCGCTTGCGATCTTCGATTTCGATAGCGGTTCCATACCATCTGATAAGCTTTCCGGTTTCATCGCGCAGCGGCACATTCCGAATAAACCACCAGCAATATTCTCCGTCCGCCCGTCGAACCCGCGTTTCGCCCTCCATGGCCTGCCCGCTCTCAAGGGCTGCGTCCCAATCGGCGAGGAATCTCCTCCGGTCATCGGGATGAAGAACCGCTTCCCATTTCCACCCGAATGCCTCATCCGAAGATAAACCTGTGAATTGCAACCAACGATCATTAACGAAATCGACCTGACCCTCGGGCGAAGTGCTCCAGACATGCGCCGGAACAGTATTTACCACGTCGCGAAGCGCTCTCTCGCTTCGCCGAGCAACTTCCGTCCGCTCCTTGATTTCCTCGAAGGCTTTCTCCAACTCGGTTCTAGCCTTCCATTGTTCGGTGACATCCATGATGGTGCCGATGACCTCAATGATTTCACCGGAGTTATCCCTGACAGGATGAGCGACTGAATGGAGGTGCTTGATGGTGCCGTCCGGGAAAATGATTCGAAAATCAATCTGCGAATCCAGCCACGTATTTCCGGAGGCCTCCATTCTTGCGCTCTGCTCGATCCGTGGTCGATCCTCGGGATGAACTCTCTCGAGAAACTGCGGCCAAGTGAGCCCCGTTTCCTGATATTCGTAGTCATAAATCCTAAAAATTTCTCTCGACCAGAAGAGAACGCCTGTACGCACATTCCAGGCCCAACTGCCGGTGTGACTCAATTTCTGTGCTTCAGCCAGGTAACTCTCACTCCGCCGGAGTTCTCTTTCTGCTTTTTTGCGCTCGGTAATGTCTCGATAAATGAGGTAGACACCTACCTGCTCGAAGCCAAGCGAAATACTTTTTCCCACTACGGAAACGTCAAAGCGAACACCGTCTTTGCGGTGCCGGACGGCCTCCAATTCAACTCTTTTCCCCGAAATAAGTGCATCCTGGTTTTTGACGGCCTCGGCGCGTAATTCTTCGGGCACTATTATTTCCGGAAGCCACTGTCCCGCAACCTCCTCTGCTGTGTACCCGAAGATTCGTGTGAACTCCTTGTTGACCCGCAACACGTGAAATTTATCGTCGGTCAGTATCACTGCGTCGGGCGATAGCTCAAACAATTCATCGAGTTGCTCTTTCTCCCTGTGCAATTCCTCATTCGCCGCAGTCAGGCTTGCCGTTCGGTCCGCCACCTCGACCTCGAGAGCATCCCTTGACCGTCTTACCCAGATCATGAGGACGGCAAAGAGCAAGAACACCAGGTTATACAGAACGCGAGAGAGGCTGCTTGTTGCCCCTTCGACGATGAAGGCGCGTATCAATGACGAAAGCAAAACTGCCACAATACCCGGCTTCGTGCCGCCGTACCAAAATGTAATCGCGATTGCGGATAGTGCAAATGCGGCAAACGCATGAGGCAGATTGAAGTGGTGAAACAGCAACTCCAGCAGCAGAGCGGCGGAAACCGAAGCGAAAGCCAAACCATAGCGGCGCGCGAACGGCGCATTTGGGCCCGTCAGTTTTTTAGATGTAGCTGAATCAGGCATGGTTTAGACCTTCTCTCACGCTCGGATCTAAGGTTACGATGGTTTCCGTTTAGATTCTTACTGTAGCTCCGTTCCAAAGGCGGCACAACGCGCTGTGCAGCACTTTAGAGTGGCTCGAAAGATCGTCCAAGCGGGCACGCCCCGGCTCGAATCTCTTACGGCTAGCCACGAATCGGGAGTTTGGACCGGTGCGCCCCTGTAACACCACAACGCTTGTGACTTCAGAGCGACATGGGTCATCATGTCGATTGAAGGTATTCGCCCTCAAATGCATAGTGCTGCACATACGGCCATGAGCACCGAAGCGGAGCTACAGCGTCAAAACGAGCGGCTTGAGCTGCTCCTCAATCTGACGAGCAAAATCACGTCGAGCCTCGAGGTCCGGGAAGTCTTGCGGGCGATTGCGGCGAACATACGCGAAGTCATACACGCTGATGCCGTGGTCGTATCGCTGCCCGACGCAGCGTCGGGAAAATCAAGAGTAATTGCCGTGGATTTTCCGCACGGCAAGGGGGCAGTAAAGGAAGAGGTGACGGTCGCATTAAGCCCCGCTAATAAGAAAGCCATAGACACATTGAAACCCGTGGTGATTTCCATGCGGGAACGTGAGGAACTCGCGGCCGAGGCATATGAGATTGCTGCCGCGGAAGGCATAAAAGCCATTTGCCTTATTCCACTTGTAAATCGCGGCCGAGTCCTCGGGACCCTGTCGATCTCGCGAATGACAGAGACTCCGTTTGTCCCGGAAGATATCGATTTCCTCAGCCGGGCATCAGGGCAGATAGCCATCGCCATTGAAAATGCGTTGGCGTACCGGCAAATTTCCGAACTCAAGGACAAGCTCGCCCAGGAGAAACTCTACCTGGAAGAGGAATTTCGCAGCGAGATGGGCTTTGAGCAGATCATTGGGAACAGCAAAGCGCTAAAGCACGTTTTGCAACAGGTTGAAACGGTTGCCCCCAGCGATTCCACGGTTCTGTTGCTTGGAGAAACCGGCACGGGAAAGGAGTTGATTGCTCGCGCGATTCACGACCGCAGCCATCGAGTGAAGCGCACTTTTGTGAAGCTGAATTGCGCAGCGATACCAACAGGCCTGCTGGAAAGCGAGTTGTTCGGACACGAAAAGGGAGCGTTCACGGGGGCCATCGGCCAAAAAATCGGCCGGTTGGAACTAGCGGACCAAGGCACCCTGTTCTTGGATGAAGTGGGAGACATCCCGATCGAAATCCAGCCGAAGTTGCTGCGAGCTTTGCAGGAGCGGGAATTCGAGCGTCTTGGCAGCACGCACACAAGAAAGGTGAACGTGCGCCTGATCGCCGCTACCAACCGCAATCTGGAAAAGATGATTGCAGATCGAGAATTCCGGAGCGATCTGTACTATCGCCTGAATGTATTTCCAATCCGAATTCCGCCCTTGAGAGATCGCAAAGAGGACATCGCGCTGCTGGTTAGCTATTTTGTCCAAAAGTTTTCAAAGCAAATGCAAAAGAAGGTCGAATCGGTTCCCACGGCTGTAATGAAGGGACTGACGGCGTGGGAATGGCCCGGGAACATTCGTGAACTGGAGAATTTCATAGAGCGTGCCGTGATCCTGACGCGAGGCAGCGCGCTCGAAGCTCCACTCGGCGAACTCCAAAAGACAATCGCGGACAAGCCTGCACACACCGTCCTCCCGGAACACAAGCACATCGCTGCAGAAAACACGGAGTGGCGAAAGGACAAAAACGGAATTGTTCAGGAATACGCGAGGAAGCAACGCGACGAGATTGTACGTGCACTTTCTGAGTGCAAGGGGCGCGTCGGTGGTGCTGATGGAGCTGCCGCCCGGCTTGGCATTAATCGCACAACGCTCCTTTCTCGAATGAAGAAATTTGGTATCCACTCAAAGCAGTACGCTTAATCTCCTGGCCGCCCTTTTGCTATAACCTCACCCATAGCCTCGACAGTTTCAACGCTTTCAACTTCTTCAACATCGACACCTTCGACTCCTGCCGGTCTTCTCCCGAGAATTCAGCGACTTACAGTTCCCCACGTTTGGCTAAGGCCTTGCCCTTATTAGATGCGTAGCGAAATGGCGGCTCTCAAGCCGTGCTCGCCTTTCGCTGCCGCCAGCTGATCAGGAGTCTCGCTATGAAATACAAACCAGAAGCAACTATCGCCTGCATGAGTGATCCTGCGGGCGAACGAGCGCTCGTAGTTGCCGCCAAGAACGGAGACGAACAGGCGTTTGAAACCCTGTTTAAACGTTACCAGCGAAAGACCCTCTCGGTTGTGCTGCGGTACACACGTGTCGTCGAAGACGCGGAAGACATCGTTCAGCAAAGCTTCTACAAGGCTTTCGTGCATTTGTGCCAGTTCCAGGGAGAATCCTCCTTCTCCACCTGGTTGACGCGTATCGCCATCAACGAAGCGCTTATGTTCCTGCGGCACGTTCGTCTGACGCGCGAAGTGTCGATCGACGGCATCCGTGACGCAGAAGGAAGTCCAGTTATTTTAGAGAAACCCGACTCAAACCCCAATCCGGAAAGCAGCTGCTCGCAGCGAGAAGAAGTCCAAATTCTCTCGGAGGCGGTTCGGAATCTGCGCCCAGGGCTGCGGACAGCAATCGTGTTGAGAGAACTTCGTGAGTTATCTACAAGCGAGACGGCTTGTCGCATGGGACTCCCGGCCGGCACAGTCAAAGCGCGCATATTTCGCGGGAAGCGGCAGCTCCGCCAAAACCTGAGGTCTTATCTAAAGCCCACTCGGAAGCCCGGAACAAATACTGCCGGCCACATCCCGCAGCCCCACCTCTGTAATGCTTCCGGTTTCTGAGGAAAACACCATGTTGAAGATCAGCTTTAGCGAAACACCTGCGGAAGAGAAATGGATTCTGGAAGGCCGCCTCAGTGGGGCTTGGGTTCGAGAACTAAAAACGAGCTGGAAGAAGAACCACCAAGCCAACCAAAAGCGTGCGTGCATCGTGGACCTGAACGAAGTCACATTTATCGACAAGACCGGCGAGCGGCTGCTGCGCGTCTTGCGCAAGGAAGGTGCGCAGTTCACCCTGGGGGGTTGCTATGTCCGTCACATTGTTGAGCAGCTGAAAGTCCGGCGGAAACGCAAGATTTCCAATCTGTTGACTTCCTTTCTTGTCGGCTTCGTGTTGGTGCTGTTCGACACAACCGCGGCAAGAGCGCAAAGCACGACCGTGTTGGGAAGCGTGCCGAGCGGCCCAGCCAGCGATGAACTTGTCCATCTGACTCTCCGTGACGCCATCAAAATGGCGTTGCGATACAACCTCGGAACAATTGAAAGCGGACAAAACGCCCAAATTGCTCGCGGTCAGCGGCTACTCGCGCTTAGCAACCTGTTGCCTCAAGTCAGCGCAGGCGCATCGGAGAACGTCCAGCAAGTGAACCTCGCGACCTTCGGGTTCAACAAATTCGAAATCGCAGGAATTCCCAATGTTGTTGGACCTTTCAGCTACAGCTCGGTGGATGCAAGCGTCAGCCAAACACTGTTCAGCTATGAATCCATCCAGCGGTTTCGCGCAGCTCGCACTGCTGAGCAGGCCGCCCAACTAAGCTATCAAGACATCCTGGACGTGGTCACGCTCACGGTCGGCAACGCCTATTTGCGGATCATCGAGGCAGACTCTCGAATTAAGGCACAAGAAGCCCAGGTCCAGAATGCAAGAGCTCTATACGATCGCGCGGTCGATCAAGTGCAGGCGGGGACCGCCCCGCGAATCGACGCAACACGCACCGAAGTTCAGTTGCACACGGAGGAGTACAACCTAAGCATAGCCCGCAACAATTTCGCCCTCGCAAAGCTAGCGCTTGGACGCGCGATCGGACTCCCGCTAGGGCAGCAGTTTGAGCTGGCCGACACACTCCCATATTCCGACATCACTCCTCTAAGCGTCGACGATGCCCTGCAAATTGCGTTCAAATCGCGTAGCGATTTCCGTTCCGCTCTCGATTCTCAAAAAACTGCTGCGCAAACCCTTGCTGCTGCCAAAGGCGAACGGTATCCGACTGTGGCGGTTAACGGTAGCTACGGCGATATTGGACCGACGTTCGGCAACTCGCACGGAGATTTCACGTTTCAAGCAGGGATCAGAGTTCCACTCTTCACTGGCGGACGGATTAAGGGTGATATCACGCAAGCCGAAGCAGAATTGCGTCAAAGAAGAGCTGAAGCTGAAAATGTACGCGGACAGATCGACCAGGACGTCCGCACGGCCCTACTGAATCTAAATGCCGCAAAAGAACAGGTTGAAGTGGCCAAGCAAAATGTCGAGCTTGCCAATGAGAGCCTTGCCCGGTCGAAGGATCGCTTCACTTCTGGAGTAACTGACACTGTTGAAGTCGTCCAGGCCGAGCAGGCTCTCGCCAGCGCCAACGATCAATACATAACGAGCCTTTACAACCACAACTTCGCCAAGCTCTCTCTCACCCGCGCCCTTGGGGTCGCACGCACCAACTACAGCCAATATCTGGGAGAAAAGTAATGTCCAATGACAATCAAGCCAGCAACAAACGCTCCGCTCTGGTTGATGACGAGGTTCGCATTTACGTGGAAGCCGAGCCCAATTCCGAAAAGCCGGCCAAAGACAGCGGCAGTCTCAATCGGTTCGTTGATCGCTTGCACGAGCACCCGTTAAAGGTCGCCGTGGTAAGTCTTGCACTCTTGGCGATCTTGACTGTCATCGCGTATCTCGTCCGCAACGCATTTCTCTACGAAGACACCGACGATGCACAGGTGGATGGGCACGTGATGCCCTTGAGTGCGCGCATCAACGGCCAGGTAATGAAAGTGAACTTCGTCGAAGGCCAACTGGTTCAGCAGGGCGATCTGCTCGCGATCATTGACCCTGCCGATTTCAAGATCGCCGTGATTCAGGCGGAGGCGGCGCTGGCAGACGCACAAGCCAGTGCCACGAGTTCTCGTTGGAATGTCCCAATCACCTCTGTGACGTCACAAAGCAATCTCGATTCAGCGCAAACCCAGGTGGTTAACGCTGAGGCGGGACTCCTGGCAGCCGAGCACAATCACGAGTCGGCCAAGGCCTTGCTGACGCAGGCCGAGGCCAATGCCGCCAAGAGTAACGCAGACCTCGAACGCGCTAAACAGCTCGTCGCCAAGGAAGATATCTCCCGCCAGCAATTTGATCAGGCGGTCGCTTCAGCAACAGCAAACCAAGCGGCAGTCACTTCGGCCGACGCCACTGTCAAGGCCGCCGAGCAGGCTGTGCGGCAGGCCGAGGGGAAACTCTTGCAGGCAAAGGCTGATCTTCGAAGCGCCCAGACCGCGCCGCAACACGTGTCTCTAATCCGCGCCCAGGCGGACGCTGCGGATGCGCAAGTCGAGCAACGCCGCGCTCAGCTGGCCCAAGCACAGCTTAATTTCAGTTACACCGTCATTCGCTCGCCGGTGACCGGAATCATTGGAAAGAAGAGCGTTGAAGTCGGTCAGAACGTGAGCATTGGCCAGGAAATGTTGGAAGTCGTACCCCTCGATGACATTTGGGTGACCGCCAATTTCAAGGAGACGCAACTGCAGCATATGCGGCCTGGGCAGCCCGTGAAAATCAGCGTGGACGCCTACGGTCGCACCTGGTCCGGACGCGTGACCAATATGGGTGGCGGCACCGGCTCAGTTTTCAGTCTGCTGCCTCCGGAGAACGCGACGGGCAACTACGTGAAGGTCGTACAGAGGGTACCGGTGCGGATCGATTTCGATCGCACCGCGGGACAGCATTTTAATGCAGAGGGAATTTTGAAGCCTGGATTGTCCGTCGTGCCAGACGTGAGGGTGCGATGAATACAGCGGGGTCTCTCGCAGCTGAGCAACCGGCGTGGCAACCAAGGGTCAACCCGTGGATCATTGGCGTCGCGGTTTCGCTGGCTGCGTTCATGGAGGCACTCGATACCAGCATCGCGAACGTAGCCCTTCCGCACATTGCGGGCAGCATGGGCGCGAGCAATGATGAGAGCACGTGGGTCCTGACAAGTTACCTGGTGTCGAACGCCGTTGTACTTCCGATCAGCGGCTTTCTTGTTGGCTGGCTCGGACGCAAGCGCTTCTTCCTGATATGCGTCATCTTTTTTACGGTTAGCTCGTTTTTGTGTGGCGTGGCGCCGAGCCTCGGGTTGCTGCTTCTTTTCCGAGTGCTGCAGGGCGCCTTCGGTGGCGGACTGCAGCCGATGACGCAGGCAATCCTGGCGGACACTTTCCCGCCCGAGAAACGCGGGTTGGCCTTCGCTCTGTATGGAATCACGGTCATCTGTGGCCCCGCCATTGGTCCCACGCTGGGAGGCTGGATCACGGATAATTATTCCTGGCGCTGGATTTTCTATATCAACGTTCCAGTGGGAATTCTGGCCGTCTTTCTGGTTTCTCAGCTAATCGAAGATCCGCCTTACTTGTCCCGCCTGAAAGCTACGATGGCGAAGTTCGACTATGTTGGGTTCGCGCTGCTCGCCGTCGGTGTAGGCGCTCTCCAGGTTGCACTCGACAAAGGACAAGAAGACGACTGGTTCGGGTCGCGCTTCATTACCACACTGATCATTCTCGCCGCCGTCGGCTTGGTATCCCTCGTTTTCTGGGAGTGGCGCCACAAAGAACCGATCGTGGATGTCCATCTGTTCAAGCAGTTTAATTTTGCAAGCTGCAATCTGATGATGTTCGTGCTTGGCGCCGTTCTCTTCAGTTCAACCGTCCTTCTTCCTCAGTTCTTGCAAACCCTGATGGGTTACACGGCGCAAAAGGCCGGCATGGTCATCTCGATGGCGGCGATTCTTCTGGTCTTTCTTTTACCGTTCGTCGGGCGCCTCGCGGGGCGCTTTCAGGCCCGGCACCTTCTCGCTTTCGGCTGGATCGCACTCGCCGTGGCCATGTATTTCTCATGCAGGCACATCGATCTACTCATCAGCTTTCGTGCTGCCGCTTGGATGCGCATCTGGCAGTATCTTCCGGTCGGATTTTTGTTCGTTCCGCTCACGATGGCCGCCTATATTGGCCTGCCGGAGTCGAAAAGCAACGCTGCGGCCGGCTTGATAAACTTCACGCGCAATATCGGGCAAAGCGTAGGAACCTCGGCTGTGACTACGTTGCTCGCGCGCCGAGGTCAATACCATCAGTCCGTTCTTGCCGAGTACACACGCTCTCATCGGTTCGACGCGGCCGTGGCAGGCTTGACGAGCCGCCTGACACATGTCGGTTTGAGCATGCACTCCGCTCAACAACAAGCAATGGCCAGGATGTACAACTTGGTGATCACACAAGCTCAAGCCCTCTCGTATGTCGATATCTACTGGCTGCTCGCCTCGACTTCCGCGCTCATGTTTTTGTTGTGCTTCCTGCTAGCCAAAAACGAGCCGGGCAAAGGCGGCCAGGTCGCGGTTCACTGAAGTTTACTCTTGAGCGATGGTGTTAATGCGTGGAGTCGGCTTACGCATCGTGATAATCAAAGTGGCTGCAGTCCGGTCTCGCCGCGCTCATCAGCTTGGGGTCGCGTTGCTCGACAAGCTGGGGGAATCGCCAGGATCCGCCTCGATTGGGGCACCGGATAGCACTGTCGAAGGCCACTTGCGGCTAACCCAGTTGGCAAAGAGCTTCGCCAGGCCTACAGCTAGGAGTATGGCCGCTGCCCAGCGCGCCAGTAGCGTCAACCCGGCGGCAGTCACCTGTGGCCACGGAGCCAGCCACAGGACATTCCAGCGGTCGATCATCCAGTGCCAAGCCGTATGAGCCACGATCGCGGAAACCAGGATCACTCCCGTTCGTCCGGCGAGGACGCCGCGGAATAAAAGCCCAAGAGCGGGAACCGCAACGCAAAGAACCGCAAGCTGGCCGAGTTCGATCCCAACATTAAAAGAGAAGAGGGACGCCAGGAGGTGCGAGCCGGCAAACTGCAACTGATCCTTCAGCGCATAGGAAAACCCAAACCCATGCACCAAGCCGAACAATCCGGCGATGATCCATCGGCGATTTAAATTGGCCCCGACGATATTCTCGAGCGCCATGTAAAGAATCGAAGCGGCGATGGCGGTTTCCACAAAGGGCGGAAACCATGCGCCGCCAGGCGCCAGATTGAATGCCGAACCGAGCAGGGTGACGGAATGCCCCAGCGTAAACGCGGTAATTACCGGAATCAGGCCGCGAATCCGCCGAAACGGGATGATCAGGCAAAGCAGGAAAAGCAGGTGATCGATGCCGCTCAGGATATGTCCCACTCCCAGAACCACGAAGCCCTTCGTAGCCTGAAACCATGTCGGATTCAGCGGAACCTCGCCACTTTTGCCGTTGATCAAAAATGCGCGAGAGCCGCCCTCCAGCGGCAGGAATCGCACTGTCAGCTTCAACAGTTCCCCCAGGTCCGGAGCGAGCGTGGTCTGGATGGTGAAGAGAGAGTTGGGCGAAGCAATCGGGTAGATGAAATGCGCGTCGAAATAGCCCTGATCGAAGTAGATTTCCGTCCGTGGATCGACGGGCTCGGCGGCATGCGCGACGGCCGAATCATACTCCTCAAAGGAACGGTCCGAGGGCAGGTCCAATCGGCCCACGGCGCTCACGGGGACTAGCCGAACGCCGTTCTCGCGAATATCGATGCCTTGGGCGATGCCGCGAAGCGCCAGGTCCGAAGCAGGCCCGGAAGCGGCAAGATCATAGACATGCCCATTCAAGGGGAATTGCACGGAACGCAAGAGGTCCAACGGCACGCGAACGACAAGATGGGCCTGATGAGGCTCCATCTTGACGAAAGAATTCACGACCGTATGCAGTGGAAGGTCATGTGCGCGCACCGGCAGCAGGCAATACACCGCGCAGCAGACGAGGATCAGGGCAAGCAGAAAACCGCGGCGAACCATCGTGGATAGCTCCGCTGGCCGAGAGGCCGAGACCGGGAAGCCAAAAGTTCCCCGGTCTCTCCGTCTCGACTTAGGATTGTTTAGTAGCGGTCGTCACTGCCGTCGACTTGGACAAATTTTTGTACGCGACGGCCGGTGATGGTTTCGGCAATGAACACATTGCCGTGCGAGTCTGAAGCGGTGGTGTGTGCGAACGCAAAGTGGGCCACGTTATGGCCCGGACACGGAGCGATCCCGCAAGCGCCGAAAGCGCCAAGGATATCCCCGGTTTGCCGATCCACGATCCAGGCATTGTCGTTGCCGAGGTCCGCGTTCATGATGAACTTCTGGCTGGTAGGACTCTGGCTGGCAAGATAATCGATGTTGGGCCAGAAATCGAAGTCGCAAGCGCGAGTGCCGGCCTTGAGAATCGCGGCCTGGTTCGCTGGGGTGGCGCCGGGGGCGTTGCCGATAGCAATTGACGAAAGGTAATTGCCCATCTTGTCCCAGACCTCGATGCGGCTGTTGGGACGGTCGCAGGTGTAGACAAGCCCGTCATTGCCGAGCACTACGCAGTGCGGGTGTCCGCCGCCGGTGGCGCCAAAAGTGCCGCCGGGGCATGGGGTCGCGGTGCACTTCGTGCCGAATTGACGAAGGTAATTGCCGTTGGAATCAAAGACCACAACGCGATGGTTGCCGTAGCCGTCGGCAATGTAAACGTCGCCCGGGTTTCCTGTGACCGGGTCCGGATTCGGATCAACGGCGACGTCAGCAGGTTCGTTTAACAGGGTCTGGCTGCTGTTGAAGTCGTTGGCTTCCCCGCACGTCGGATAAACGGCCGTGCCGCCGACTTTGGTGTTGGTGGATGGGCCGTCACAGACTCCTTTGGTGCCGATCTGTAGAAGGGCCACACCGCCGCCACCGTCGTGGGCGTATTTCTGGACGATGCCGTCCCCATTGCCAGCGGTCCAGATGTTGCCCTGGTAGTCCACATAGCAGCCGTGAGAGCCGTAGGGCATGTATGCACTGCCACCATACGACGGCCCTGTTTGGGTGAGCGAGGCGTTGCCAAAGCCGTTTACCACGTTGCCTTCGGGATCAAATTCGACGATCACGGGTGCCGGAATCGCCGATGCGCTGGCGTCCTGGCCGACAATGGCGCCGGATTCGTTGCCTTGTATGACCCCGCCTACGGTTACTCCCACCTCCCAGGCGCGGTTGACGGTGAAAACATGGTTCTCCGCATCCACGCAGGTGCCGGCCACTTCTCCCTGCACCCACGGGTGAGCGACTCCGTTGCTGTCGACGGAAGCCGGAAGAGGTTTAGGCCAGTAGGGATCGACCCGGAACTCCGGTGTTTTATTGTTGTGGCCGGCCTTTGCAGGTGACTTCCAAAGACCGAGCGCGAGGATAAGGGTGAGTAAAACCGCAGAGAAATAAACGTACCGCCCAAACTTCATCGTGATGAGTCTCCTTCCTAGCCGGGGTTTGACCTGTGGCCACGGTTGAGACCTGGTGTTTCGCTAAGAGGCAGCTACACATCTACCGGCGTGCCTCCCGCCCCATGAGAATTTTCGTTGCTTTGCAGTCGCAATACGAATCGAAGGAAGCACGGCGGCGGAAATTACACCCGGGTTTTCAAGAAGTCAATGGAGTACCTCTTGCGGTAACACACATTGTATTGTACTCTTTATATAATAGTAGTCCCCTCGCACCTTCTCAGCGCACTTGCCATCTGGCGCTGTGCCCGGCCTTCCGTGGCGGACCGGCGGTCAAGTTTGATTCATCGGACGCCCGCAGAACACCTTAAGTTCGAATCCTACCCAGCCGGCCATTTTGTGTGGCCTGGGAATCCGATGTCCATATTGCAGGGTCGCGCATCCAACCTGTGTGGCTGTTGTTTGTTTTGAAATTTCCAGCCACAATGGGGCTCCCTCCGCCTCCGCCCTTGAGGCCACATGTTTTTTCACACCATTGACCAAGTCCGGCGCTTCTTTAAAATTCTCGCGGGCTTTACACTCCTGGGACTGGGGGCGGTTATGCTGTTCACGCCGGGTCCCGGATGGGTGGTAATCTTTCTCGGGCTGACACTCCTGGCGGCGGAGTTCGTGTGGGCGCGGCGATTAATGGACCGGATGAAAGAACAGGGCACGCGATGGAGGGACTCGGTTCTGAAACTCCGCAAGACCGGCTCCCCCGATTCAGTGTGAACTGCAACTTTCCTGAGGAAAAATTCGAATGATAAACGAATGGAAGGACAAGTGGGCGCTGATTACCGGTGCGAGCGCGGGGATCGGCGTGGCGCTGGCGGAGGAACTTGCGGCCGGAGGCACCCATCTTGTGCTGACGGCGCGGCGTCTGGACAAGTTGCAGGAAGTTGCCGAGGGTCTGCGCAAAAAGCACAGCATCCAGACCCAAGTTGTGGCGGCTGACCTTGCCAGGCGGGAGGCTCCGCAGGAAATTTACGCTTTCACAAAAGAAAAAGGCTTGCGCATCGACCTGCTGATCAACAACGCGGGATTCGGGCAATATGGCGAACTGCCGCAGGTGGAAGCGCAGCGACTCTTGGACATGGTGGAAGTGAACTGCACGGCGGTGGTGCACCTGACGCGCCTCTACCTGCCGGAAATGGTTGCGCAGCGCAGCGGCGACATCCTGATCCTTGCTTCGACGGCGTCGTTTCAAGCCGTGCCCTTCATCTCCACTTACGCCGCGACGAAGGCGTTTGATCTGTTCTTCGCGGAAGGTCTTGCGGAAGAGATGAAGCCTCACGGCATTCGAGTTTGCGCGTTGTGCCCCGGCTCGACGGAATCGGAATTTCATGCGGTTGCCGGCCAGGAGGCGTTCACGGCGCGGAATCAGGAGCCTGCGGATAAGGTCGCACGAACGGGTTTGCAGGCGCTTGCCGCCGGCAAGAGCTATGTCATCTCCGGCTTGGGCAACTATCTTGGCGCGCACTCGCAGCGCCTGGTGCCGCGCCGCGTGGTAACTCGAGTGGCGGCGAACATGTTTCGCCCCAGCAAGAAAACACGTTAGCCCGCCGCCCGATTGCATAAATGTGTGCAGCCCCGGCCCAGCCTCCGGTCTTGCCACATCGCACCCCTGCAACTCTAACCCTTTGACCGGGTTTGATTTAGAGTAGGACCCGCCGGGACCATCGGCCACGGCACGCGACGCTTGCCCGCCCGGGAACTTTCCCCGCGCCTCCTGGGAATAGTTATATAAAGCAGGCGTCACATCAGGAGAATCGCACATCGACTCACAGGAGAGAGACGACGTCCTGCTTAAGCGCTCGGCCAAGGGCGATGAAGAAGCTTTCACGCAACTTTACCGGCGCAACCAGGCGCAGATTTATCGTTTTGCGCTGCGCATGACGGGCCAAGCCTGGGCCGCGGAGGAAATTGTGCAGGACGTGTTCATGACCCTGGTGCGGGAGCCAAAGAAATACGATCCAGCGCGCGGCACACTGGGAGCGTTTCTTTATGGGGTCGCCCGCAACCGGGTGATGAAACATCTGGAGCGCCAGCCACGGGAGTTCTCCCTGGAAGTGAAGAACAGCGAGGGAGAGATGAGGGCGCTCGATGTTGCCGACGAACGAACACCGGCGCACTGGGCGGAAATTCGCGAACGCCGGGAGCGGGTGCGCTCGGCAGTGTCGTCCTTGCCGCCGGAATTCCGGGAAACCGTGGTCCTATGCGAGCTGGAAGAGATGAGCTACGAACAGGCCGCGCAGATGCTGGAATGCCCGATCGGCACGGTGCGTTCAAGGCTGCACCGGGGACGCGCGCTGCTGCTGGCAAAGCTGGAAATGCTGCGTGAATCGCCCAAGCGGGCGAATGCGGGTCGCTGAAGATTGCAGGGAGATTTGACTATGAATTGCGAAGAATTTGCCAGTGCGAGGATGGATCGGGAGCTCTTCGCCGGCGGGCCGGAAATCGAGGTTGCCCGTGAACATTTGCGGAGTTGCCCGCATTGTGCGGCGCTCTTTGAAAGTTCGCTGGCGCTAAGCGCGGACCTGCGCGAATTGGCGCGCCAAACATCGGACGCAACAACGCCATCCCGCGTGGAGATGCGGTTGCGCCAGGAATTTCGCACGCTGCACACCACGGAGAAGAGCCGCGGCAGGGTGGTTGTGGCAAGTTGGCTGCTCGCTGCCGCGACGCTGGTTCTCGTCGCCAGTTCTTTGCTGCTTTGGCGCAAACATGGAGACGTATCTACCTCGAGCTCGCGCCCTTCGTCCGCGACGCCGGTTGCCGTTCGCTCCGTTGCGAATGGCCCTGAACTTGGCGGCACCCTGATTGCCGAAAACGATGGCGACGAGTTCGCGTTGATTCCCGGGGCAATTCCGGGATTGCTGGACGACACCACAGTGGTGCGCGTGCAGATGGAGCGCGGCGCGCTTGGGGCGCTGGGGCTCTCGGTAAATGAGGAACACGCCAACGACATTGTTCAGGTGGACTTGCTGCTCGGGGCCGATGGACAACCCCAGGCTTACCGCCTGCCACAATCGAACAACTAAGTTTCACGCGGCGCGGTCGCCGCGTTCAGGAGAGAGGCAACAGGAGAGAAGTAGAGGAGAATCAGGAATGAACAGGAAATGGATTTTATCGGTATTGACGGCAAGCGTGCTAGGCATTGCCGGCGCTGGCCGGGCGCAAGAGCCGCCGGCCGGTCCGTTACCTCAGGGTGACTTCATGCCCGGCGGGCAGATTGGCGGGCGCATGAAAATCCTGGGGTTCGAGGAGATGCACCCGGGGAAGGTCGTCACGGGAGCGCCGTACTCCGCCGTCGGCGTCACAGAGACTACGCAGACTCTTGCGGATGGCACCACGATCGACCGCAAAATTCAAGCCAACATTTTTCGTGATGGGCAGGGACGCGTGCGTCGCGAGACCACGCTTCCGGCGATCGGCCCGCTTGTTGCCAGCGGAAAATCGAACTCTTTTGTGATGATTCACGATCCCGTCGCCGGCACGGCCTATATTCTTCACCCCGATACCAAGATCGCGGACCAGTTGCCCGCGCCTCACGCTCACAAGCAAGGCAACGGTGGCTTGCAGGATAGGTTCGAAGCCCACATCCAGCAGGAAATCGCCAACGGCACACTGAAGAAGGAAGATCTGGGAACGCAGACGATCAACGGAGTCTCCGCCCAGGGAACGCGTTATACGCGCACAATTCCCGCCGGACAAATCGGGAATAGCAAGCTGATCACTACGGTTACCGAGCGCTGGTATTCGCCGGATCTGCAGGTGGTGGTGAAGAGCACGCGAACCGACCCGCGCTTTGGGTCCACCACTTACACACTGTCGAGCATTCAACGGCAGGAGCCGGCGGCGACGCTTTTCGCCGTTCCCGCGGACTACACCGTCCAGCAAGGGCATCCGCACGGCAGGGGCAACAGGATGAATGCCCCGGCTGGGCAGGCTCCCGCCGGCGCTGCGCCGCCTTCGCCGGGCAATTAAACAACGGCTTAACGATCTTCTCTCCTGAAGACGGCCCGCCCTTGCTGCAGCTACCCCCATTGCTGCAGCGAGGGCGAAGTCGTGTTTGGGGAGAAATTGAGGAGTTCGTCGGATGGTTGAGAAAAGCGTTAAGATGGGGTCCATGGAAGAGAAAGACCTCGCCGAACAGTTGATTCTTGAGGGCTACTCTCACCTGTACGTGTGGGAAGACGGCCCCGGCGTGGATTACAAAGAGCATACGCATCGTGCGGAATCGGCGCACATCATTCTGAGCGGCGAGATGAGCATGACCATGAACGGTGAGACGAAGACCTATCGCACCGGCGACCGTTGCGATCTGCCCGCCGGAATTGTGCACTCCGCAAAGACCGGGCCGCAGGGCTGCCGCTACCTGATCGCCGAACGTTGAAATAATTCAAATTTGTGGGGATGTTCCCGGGCAAGCCCGGTCGAGCAGTTCGATCACGTGAAGAACTTGCTGTCCGGTGCGGTGAATTTCCGCGCCGGCCCGCAGTTGCAGCAGGCAGCCCGGATTCGCCGTGGCGATGATCTCTGCGTTCGTGGATTTGGCATGGGCCATTTTTTCGGACAACAGATCGAGAGACGCCTCCGTTTGCGTGACGTTGTAGACTCCCGCCGAACCGCAGCAGATGTCCCCGAACGGCAATTCCACCAATTCGATGCCCGGAATCGCGCGCAACAACTGGCGCGGCGCCTCGCGAATCTTTTGCCCGTGCAGAAGATGGCAGGAATCCTGATAGGTGACCCGCGCGGGAACGGACTTCAGTGCGGCCGAGAGGCCGAGCCCCGCGAGAAACTCGGTAACGTCGCGCGTTTTTCTCGCCAGCGCCGCGGCGGCGGCGAATTCGGGCTCATCCGCCGTGAAGAGATGATCGTATTCCTTCAGCGTGGAGCCGCACCCGGCGGCGTTGGTCACCAGCGCGTCGAAATGTGTGGAAGCGAAAGCGGCGATGTTCCAGCGAGCCAGGTCGCGGGCCACGTCGCGCACGCCCGCATGCGCCGGCAAAGCGCCACAGCAGAATTGGCCCCCGGGAACGACCACCTCGCAGCCATTCGCGGTGAGCACGCGGATGGTCGCTTCATTCAGGCCCGCGAATGTGACATTCGCGACGCAACCGGCGAAGAAGGCGACGCGGGCGCGGCGAGCGCCCTGCGCGGGAAAGGTTTTGCCGAGCTGATCGAAAAAGAATTGGCGATCGATTGGCGGCAGCAATAGGTCCCGGTCCGCGAGGCCGAACAGCTTCAGAATGCCGGTGGCCCGTGCCGCGGCTTGCAGGCCGGAGCGTTGATAGATCCGCAGAAGTTTCGCGGCCATCGCGATGCGCTCGGGATAAGGCAGCAAACGGCGATACACGAAATTCCTGGCCAGTCGCGAGAAAAATGGACGCTGGAAGTCCCGCTCGATTCGTGCGCGCGCATGTTCCACCAGCTTTCCGTAATTCACGGCCGAAGGGCAGGCCGATTCGCACGAGCGGCAGTCGAGGCATTTATCGATGTGGTCAACGAAACCCTTGGAGACCGGAAGTTCGCCCTCGTTCACCAACATCATCTGGCGAATCCGGCCGCGCGGCGAATCCGCCTCCAGTTGCCACAGGCGATAGGTCGGGCAGTGATTCAGGCACAAGCCGCAATGCACGCAACGCGAATAATCTTCGTAGACGGGAATCGCGCCGGGGATGGGTGGCGGAGTCGCCATGGCTCAGATGCCTCCCACGAAACGCCCGGGGGCGAAAATGTTATGCGGGTCGAACGCTTGCTTCACGCGCTGCATCATCTGCAAATCCGCACGCTTCGCGCTCCACACGCCGACCCGCTCCCTGAGCCACGGTGAGGCGTGCAGCAGCGTGGCGCTGCCTTTGTTCTCTTCCACTTGAGAGAAGAGCCTGGTCACTTCGCGCTGGAGAATTGCGTTTGCTGCATCCGCTTCCTCATCGGCTAGCAAAGTAACGTAGGCCACACCGCAGGCGCGAAGGGCGAACGCCGAACGCAGGAGCGGTGGCTGCGATCCGCTCAACAATTCGGCCACGTCTCCGCTTGCGGCTCGCGGCAATACGATCCGAAGCACGGCGACGTTTGGCGCGGATCTCCCCAGCCAGTGGAACGCTCCCCGAAACGACGCCTCCAGTGATTGAGCGGATCGTGCGTCTATGTTTTCGCTGTGCGCGGCTTTCGTCCGCTCGGAACGCTCTTGCAATTCGCGCCGGATTCGTTCGATTACCGCCGTGCTTCCTTCGAAGCACGCAACGACCTTCCATCCGTCCGCTGAAAGCGATTTCGGCGCACCGCCAGTTTTGTTCTGCCAGGCCGCAAGCAGCGCGGAAAACTCCGCGTCGAAAAGTTCCAGGTTCGAAAACGGTAGACCAGACTTGAGCAGCGAGGCGTGGAAATCCAACGCCGGTTCCAGCGCCGTAAAAGTCGAAAGATGCGCGCCCCGCAACTCCGGCAGCGGGAAGGTCCGGAAGTTCAACCGCGTAATGACACCCAGCGTGCCCAGCGTGCCGATCAGCAGTTTGTGCAAATCGTAGCCGGTCACGTTCTTCACCACACGGCCGCCGCTTTTGCACAGCTTGCCCGTGCCATCCACAAACTCGGCGCCGACCAGGAAGTCTCGCGCCGTGCCGTACTGCTGGCGGAGCACGGAATCGATTCCCGAAGCTACAGCGCCGCCGAGAGTGGAAGTCTCGAAAAATGGCACGGCAAGAGGCAGAAATTGATTTTTCGCGCCAAGCACTCCTTCCAGTTCATGCAGCGGCAACCCTGCGTCCGCGCTGACCGTCAGGTCGCCGGGATCGTAGTGAGCAATCTGGCGCAGAGCTGTCATGTCCAGCGCCAGGTCGTAACCCCGTGGCGGCATTCCAAGTTCCAGTTTGCTGCGCGAGCCGCACGCAACTACAGCCAGATTTTCCGCCACAGCAAAACTCACAATTTCCGCCACCTCTTCCGCTGAGCGCGGCTTCAAGACAGCCAGCGGCGCGCGGCCTGAAATCGCAAATTCCTGCAGTGCGGTTTCGGAGGCGCGCACGCGATCGCTTCCAACCAGCTTCTCCAGGCGCGTGGGCAAACTGACGGTGCTGCTCATCGCCGCGTCCCGGCCGATTGCGCGGATTTGTGAACGCGAATTTCGCCGCAGCCTTTGCTCAGCGGGAAGATCTTTCCGGGGTTCAGGGCGGAATCGGGATTGAACGCATCGTGAATCCTGCGCATCAGATCGAAATCGGCGTCGCTGAAAAGGAGCGTCATCAGCTCGTTCTTTTCCATGCCAACGCCGTGCTCGCCCGTCAAGCTTCCGCCGAGGGACACGCACATGCGGATAATTTCCTCCGCGGCTGCAATGGCCCGCTTAAATTGCCCCGTGTCGCGCGGATCGTAGAGAACAATCGGGTGCAGGTTGCCATCGCCCGCGTGAAAGATATTGCCGATTTGAAAGCCGAACTTCTTTCCGGTCGCGTGAATTCTTTCGAGCGCCTCCGGGAGCTTCGACCGCGGAATCACGCCATCAAGAACGTAATTCGATGGCGCCAGGCGGCCCAGCGCTCCAAAGGCGTTTCTCCTGCCTTTCCACAAAAGATCGCGCTCTCGGTCGTCGCGCGCGGTGCGGACTTCTCGCGCGCGGTTGGAATTGCAGATTTCCGCAATCGCCCCGGCTTGCGATTCGGCGGCCTCTCGCAAGCCTTCCACTTCGATCAGCAGGACCGCGGCACTGTCTCGTGGAAAACCGGCGTGGATATAATCCTCGACCGCGCGCAACGTCCACCCGTCGAGCATCTCGCAGGCCGCGGGCGTGATGCCCTGCGCGGTCATTTCCACCACGGTGCGCGAGGCATCTCCCACTTCATCGAATATCGCCAGCAACGTTTTCACCGCTTCGGCTTTGCGGGTAAGCTTCACCGTAATTTCCGTCACCAGTGCCAGCGTGCCTTCGCTTCCCACGAACAGCCCGCAGAGATCGTAGCCCGGGGCGTCCCCATGACGGCTGCCTACGCGCGCAATTTCACCATCCGGCATTACCAACTCCAGCGCGGCAATGTGATTGGTTGTCAGTCCGTACGCCAGCGTGTGCGGCCCGCCGGAATTTTCCGCGACATTTCCGCCGATGGTGCACGACTTTTGGCTGGAGGGGTCGGGAGCAAAATACAGTCCTGCGTGTTCCACCGCACGGGTGATATCCAGATTCACCACGCCGGGTTGCACCACCGCGCGCCGGTTCTCCACATCGATTTCCAGGATGCGATTCATGCGCGCGAAAACGATCATCACTCCGCCCCTGCGCGCCAGCGCTCCTCCCGAAAGCCCCGTGCCCGCGCCGCGGCCGACCACCGGCACCTGGTATTTCGCCGCGAGCTTTACGATGCGCGAAACGTCCTGCGTCGTGTGGGGAAAGACGATCACTTCCGGGCGCGCCTTTTCCACTGATCCGTCGAATTCGTACAGCAATAGATCCTCTGTTTGGGACAAGACGTTCGCGGGTCCGAGAAGAGATTTCAATCCACGAATGAGAGCAGGGTTCATGGGCGAGCCGTCGGTTATAGTGCGCGGCATTCCCACTATAGTAATTCACTCCGCGGGCTGGCAATGGCGCTCTCTGGCGGCCCGTGCTGTGCTAGTGTAAGAGAACCAAAATCGCAAGAGGACGCGCATGGCCAAACCGAAGGTGTTCGCTACCCACCAATTATTTGATGAAGCCCGGCAAATTCTGGAGGCCGGCTGTGACGTGGAGTATTGGGCCAACGAAGAACGTCCGCCGCGCGAGGATGTGCTGCGCCGCGTCAAGGATAAGGAAGGCGTTGTCTGCCTGCTCACCGAAAAAGTGAACGACGAGCTTCTTCGCGTCGCTCCAAAATTGCGTATCGCCGCGAACGTTGCCGTGGGTTACGACAACATCGACGTCGATACCTGCACGAAACGCGGCGTGGTGGCCACCAATACACCTGGCGTGCTTGACGAGACAACCGCCGATTTTGCCTGGACCCTGATGATGGCCGTGGCGCGGCGGCTTGCCGAAGGCGAGCAACTCGCGCGCTCCGGCAACTGGAAGGGCTGGAACCTCGATCAGCTAGTCGGCGCCGACGTCTGGGGCAAGACGCTGGGGCTGGTGGGATTCGGCCGCATCGGTCGCGCGGTCGCGCGCCGCGCCCTCGGGTTCAACATGAAGGTGATTTACACCGACGCGGTGAAAGCGCCCGAGGATGTGGCGAAGTCGCTGAACGCGGAATTCCGCGACATGAATGCGCTGCTGGCCGAATCCGATTTCATCAGCCTGCACGTGCCGCTGATCCCCGAAACGCGCGGGTTGTTTGACTCGCCAAAATTTTACCGCATGAAGCCGACCGCGTTTCTGATCAATACGTCTCGCGGCCCTGTGGTGGAGGAAGCCGCGCTGGTAGCGGCGCTCGAGGCCAAAAAAATCGCCGGGGCGGCGCTGGACGTCTTTGAAAACGAGCCGTTCATCCACCCGGGGCTGAAGCGCGCGAACGTCGTGCTGGCGCCGCACCTGGCCTCGGCTTCGCTGGAAACGCGGACGAAAATGGCCGTGATGGCGGCACAAAATGTGGTGGCGCTTTTTTCGGGGCAGATGCCGCCGAATATGCTGAACCCCGCGGTCCTGAAGAAATCCTGAGTTTCCCAATGCGGCGGCTGTCATGACACCGGGTAAGCAAATTGCGCGGGGGATTTTCCGCCACACGCTGGCAGCGCTGGATATTCCGCGCGTCATGGAATTGAAACTTACGCTCTCCGGCTCCACGCTAATTCTGGAAAACACCGCGGTCGATCTTTCGGCCTGCACTTCGATGTTCGTGGTCGCAATCGGCAAAGCGGCGCATGCGATGGCCGCCGGATTGCGTTCGTTTCTTCCGGACTCTTACGAATTCAAGGGAGTCGTCGCGGCCCCAACAAGGCCGGAAGCCCCCGTTCCCGGCCTGCAATATTTTGTCGCGGGGCATCCCAACCCAAACGAAGACAGTTGGCGCGCGGCGGAGGCGATTCTCGCCCTCTTGCGCGACGCGGATGAGCGAACCGTGGTTTTCTTTTTATTGTCGGGAGGTGGCTCCGCACTCACCGAGCTGCCGATTGTGCCTGGAATGCGCCTCGACGAGTTGCAAGCGGCGAATCACGCGCTCGTCACCTGCGGAGCGCCAATCGAAGCGATGAACACCGTGCGCCGCCACCTTTCCGCCGTGAAGGGCGGACGCCTGGCGCTTGCCGCCGCTCGCGCTACTAAAATCACGCTGGCGGTCACCGATGTGCCGGTCGGCAAAGAGCATGCGCTTGCTTCCGGACCGACGGTGCCGGATCCCTCCACGATCGCGGATACGCTTCGCATCATCGATCAATATGAGTTGCGCAAGAAATTTCCCGCAGGGCTGGTTCGCTGGCTGGACGCGGGGAAAATGCCCGAAACGCCGAAGCCCGGCGATCCGGCGTTTCGCAACGCCCATTTTCAGCTGCTGTTGGGCATGCACGACCTTTTCCACGCCGCCCACCATGCCTCGGAAGCGCGGGGCTACATTACGTGCTGCGACAATTCCACTGACGACTGGCCGGTCGGCGACGCCGCCGATGCCTTGCTGAAAAAACTGGAAGAATGGAAAGCCGAAAACCCGGGCCAGCGCGTGGCCGTGATTGCCGATGGAGAGCTGAGTTCACCAGTTACAGGAAACGGCATTGGCGGCAGAAACTCCGCATTCGTGCTCTCGTGCGTCGAAAAAATCGCCGGGCGTGGAATCACCGTGCTGAGCGCGGGCACCGATGGGATGGACGGCAACAGCCCCGCCGCGGGGGCCATGGCCGATGGCGAAACGCTCGCTCGGGCGCGAGCGCTCGGACTCGACCCAGCCACGGCATTCCGGCAAAGCGACGCCTACACTTTTTTCGAAAAACTCGGCGACGCGATCCTCACAGGCCCCACCGGCAATAACCTGCGCGACTTGCGCATCCTGCTCGCCGAGCCGTAACTCGTATGTCTTACAATGCAGCACAAAAGAACTGCGATTTACTTGGAGTGCGGCGGCTCTGCCGCCGCTTTTGAGATTGCAGCTGCGCTAAACAACATGGATTGGGGCTCGCCGCTGAAACCGTGAAAGCGGGAGCAGAGCTCCCGCACTCCAAAAATTGAAGCTAGCCCGGATTTTCCCACAGCCCATTATGGGCGATTTGTTACTGCTTCGGCGGAGGCGGCAGCCGCTTTTCGATTTCCTTCAGGCGTTCACTCATTTCCTGCACCAGTTGTTCGACGCGGATCAACCGTTCGTCCCCGCCCGCCTTGTCGTCGGCGTTCCCCTGCGACTGCATCCCGCCGTGCGCGCTGCCGCTCGCCAACGGATTCTTCAGCCGCTCGATCTGTTCCTTGATGGTTGGCTGCATCTCGATGCTCAGGTTCTTGCTCTGCAGCATGGCTTCAAGCGCGGGAATCGCCGAGGCGTCGCCGCGCCCGCCGAGCGCATAAATCGCCGTCCGGCGAATCGGGAAATGCGAGTCCTGGAGATATCCGGCGATCACTTGCGTGAGTTCCTTGTTGTCCTTCTGCAAGCGCGCCAGGCTGCCGATGGCCGCTTGGCGTGAATCCATCTCCTTGCCGGGCGCCGCCCAATCACGCAGCAGCGGCACAGCCTTATCGTCGCCCAGCGAACCGAGGCCATTCAATGCGGCGTCTCGCAGGAAACCGTCCGGTGAATCGGCATTCACCGCCGCAACCAGCGTCTCGTAAGCTCCCGCGCCCTTCACGCGGCCAATGGCGCGCAGCGCCGCACCGCGCGCACGATAGGAAGCATCCTCGCGCGCAACGCTCTGCAACCGCGCGACGACGGCCGCGTCATCTTTGAAATTCTCCAGTGCTACCACGATGCTGCCGCGTACCCACGGCTCCTTCGCGGAGTTCAGCGCCTCCAACAATTGCTTCGACGCCGCCGCGCCGCCGAGTTCTCCCAGCGAACTGGCCGCGGTCCGTCGCACACCGGTGCTCTTGTCGTTGCGCAGGGCATCACCTAGCGCCGCAACAACTTCGTCGTCTCCCTTGAGTTTTGCCAGCGCTTCGGCCGCGTCCGCGCGGTCCGCCACTTCGCCGGCATTCTTCAACTGGTAGAGCAGTTCCTTTTTCTCTTTCTTGAACTGCGCGGATTTCAGGATTTGCGTTCCCTTGTCGAAAAGCACCATCATCGGTGCGGAATCCGCCGGGAAAGTGAACACCTCGGACTCCTGCGTCAGGTGAATGGGATAAAGCTTCGGCCCGGACGCCGTGGTGATTTCAACGTCCACCGGCACGTTGAACAGCCCGACGTATCCCTCGCGCTTTTGCGTCTGCTTCACCGTCAGCGCGACTTGCTTCTTCGCTTCATCGTACGCGTAGCTCACTTCGAATTTCGGCGCGCCCGCTCCGTAAATCCATTGCCGGAAAAACCCATCCACATTCGTGTGCGTCGCTTCCTCAATCGCTTTCGTCAGGTCCGAAGTCATCACGTTCTTCCCGCGATTCGCTTCCAGGTAATGCTTCAGCCCCGCGTAGAACGCATCTTCGCCCAACTGGCGGCGCAGCATGTACAGCACCCAGCCGCCCTTGCCGTAAGCGTTCCCGTCAAACTCTTCGGATTCTTCAAAGTCGTAGCGCACGATCGGCTTGCCGTAAAGCGAACGCATCGCGAACCATTGCTTCGCGCCTTCCCAGCGGTTGTAGTCGGCCACGTCTTTGCCGAAATGCGATTCCGCCCACACCGTTTCCATGAACGTCGCGAATCCCTCGTTCAGCCAGATGTTGCCCCAATCCTTGGTGGTCACCAGATCGCCGAACCATTGGTGCCCCAGCTCATGCGAAATCAGGTCGTCTTCATTCTGTTCGTATTCCGGGACCAGTTTCGGATTGCGCAGCGACTCCGCGGTGTTGGTCGTGGCGCTGGAGTTCTCCATGCCGCCGGCCACGAACTCGTCCACCATCGCCTGCGCATATTTTTCCCAGGGGTAGTCCACGCCCAGTTTCTTGCTGAACAACTCGATCATTGCCGGCGTGCGGCTATAGCTCGGGCTCAACCGGTCACCGCGATCCTTGGGGGCATAGTAGGTGACCGGGATATTCCTCCAGGTGTCCTTTACCTCGACAAATTCGCCCGCCACCACGGTAAAGAGATACGTCGAGCTGGGCTGCGATTCGCGCCAGGTCCAGGTCTTCATGCCGTCGCTGGCGTCGGTCACGCCGACCAGCTTGCCATTCGAAATGGTCAGCCAGCTTGCGGGAACGGTAAGAATCGTCTCTGTCGTCAGACGATCGTTCGGATAATCGTAAGTCGGCAGATAATAGCGTGTGTCCTCGGATTCGCCCTGTGTCCAGACCTGCAGCGGCCGGTTGGGATAATCCTTATCGGGAAGTATGAAATAGAGGCCTTTGGTGGGCACGCCCTGATACTTGATCTCCACGTCGAATTTCGCGCCGGCTTTCGCGCCGTTCGGCAGCGTAACGACCAGCTTGCTGTCGGTGGTCGTAAACTTCGCCGTGCTTTTATTGATGCGCACGCTTTCGATTTGCAGCCCGACCGAATCGAACGAAATATTCTGGAGGCCGTCGCGCAACAGTGCGACCGAGTGGGTCACATCGCCAATCACCTTCTTCTGCTCGGGTTGAAAGCGCAGCTCGATTTTCGAATGTTGCAGGTCGTAGTCCTTGCTGCGGGCAAACGGCTCGTCCGCGCGCAGCAATCCCGCCCCGCCCGGCAACCACAAGGCGCACAAAATTGCGCTCGCCACGAAGATTCGTTGCCAATTCAAAATTTTCCGCCTGATCATTCCGTTCGCTCCTAGAGATTCTTATTAATTCAGCAATTCCAACCGCAGGATTCGATGGCCCGCATGCTCTAAAGTTTCCACGGCAACTGGAATCTCTTCTTCCTGCACTAGCAGGTAATCCGTATCAAACGTCGAAATCACAAAAATTCCCACGCCCACACGGGCCAGCGGACTCGCCAAGGCCGAAACCACTCCGGTTTCGTCAAAGGCGAACGGACCGTGCACCTTCAGCATCCGCCACCCGCGGGAGGCATCCAGTCCACCCGGAACGCTCGCTTCCGCGATAACCACGGAAAGTTCCTCTGGCGTTCGCGTCACCGAGGAAAATCCAGAGCCGTTAACCCAGGCGGGAATTTCCGCGTCACACGCAAATTTTGCGATCGCGTAGCGCCCTTCCATCACAGAAAGTGTCAGTGTGCGATTTGCGGGCGGCATGCGGCGCTAGAGCAGGCTCCTCGTCGTGCCGCCATCAATGGCCAGCGATACTCCGTTCACGTAGCCCGCTTTTTCGGAAGCAAGAAACGCCACCACCGACGCGAACTCTTCCGGTGTTCCCAGGCGTCCGGCGGGGATCAGCTTTTTCCATCCGGCGAAGACCTCTTCGGGCGTCGCGCCGGTTCGCCCGGCCATCATTCCCGCCAGTTCATCCAGCCGATCGGTGCGCGTATAACCAGGACAGACGTTGTTCACAGTGATCCCATGCGCACCGTATTCGTTTGCCAGCGTGCGAACCAGGCCGGTCACGCCCGCGCGCAGCGAATTCGAAAGCAGCAGTCCTTCTACCGGCTGTTTCACCGAATACGATGTGATGGTCAGGAATCGGCCCCACTTGTTTTTCTGCATCCGCGGCAACGTCTCCTGGGCGAAATACACGGTGCTCATCAGCAGTTGGTCGGTCCAGACGCGCCAGTCTTCAATGGTTGTGGCGCTGAACAATTTAGACGGCGGCCCGCCGGTGTTGGTAACGCAAATATCCACGCGCCCAAAGCGCTTCTCTGCATCGCCCACAAACCGCGCGACGTCCGAAGCATTTCCGACGTCCACAGCCTGCCAGAAAACCTCGCGCCCCGACGCGGCCTGAATTTCGAGCGCCGTCGCCTTCAAGTCCGCTGCCGTGCGCGCGCAGATCGCAATCTCCGCGCCTTCGCGCGCCAACTCCTCCGCCACCGCCCGCCCCAGTCCCTTGCTCGCCGCAGCCACAACCGCCACGCGCCCGCGCAACCCCAAGTCCATCCCGGCCTCCAAGCCTAATCTTCGATGTTCTCCCGAACGGCGGAGGGCCGTCAAATCGGTTTCATTCGAGCTCATTCGGTTAGACGCGGTTCAAGATGTCTGCACTTGTGAAATAATTCCTCACAACGGTCCAACAGGTTTTTACTATTTGCAGACAAACTTCGAAACGGACAGGAGGTTCTCATGAATGCAGCCGACTTCCGAAGGATTGCACTGAGCCTGCCGGGCGCCGAGGAAAGTTCTCACATGGGCCAGCCGGACTTTCGCGTGGACGGCAGAATCTTCGCGACATTGGCCTCGGCCAAACAGGGCTTCGGGAACCTGAAGCTTACGCCGGAGCAGCAATCCGCCTTTGTCGAAGAGATGCCGGGGGTTTTTCTTCCCATCCAGGGCGGCTGGGGACGCATGGGAATGACCCACATCCGGCTGGCGGAAGCAACCGAGGAGGTTCTCCACGGCGCGCTGCACGCGGCCTGGAAGTTGCGTGCCGGGAAAAACGCCAAGTCGGGAAAGAAGAAGCGCGTCCCGGCGAAGAACCCCCAATCTTCAAAAGGAGGCAAGAAAAGACGCTGAGGGGCGATCCGCGAGATCGGATTATGTGCCTCTCGAAAATTTGCACTCGAAGCCCGGCGCGCACTAAGATGCGGGATAAAGTCAGTTTCGCTCCTCAATCGTTCCCACGGGAGGTACGCATGCTTCGCCTTCGATTCGCGATCGTTCTGTTCGTGGTGGCTTGCTGGTTCGCCATTCCGCTCCGCGCTCAATTCGGGAAAAACGTAGTCGTTGCGGCCGGCTCCGACGTGGACCACCAACTCAACGAAATCAGCGCCGCAACCGATCCCGCGGCAAAGCTCAAATTGATCGATGCCTTCTCCGCCGCTCACCCGGAGGGCGACCTGCAGATCCTCGCCGACGAGCAGTACGTGAACTACTACCTCGGCGCGAAACAGTACGACAAAGTTTTCGAATTCGGCGACAAGCTCTTCGCGCTCGACCCTGACAATTTTTCGAACGCCGTCAACATGGTCCGCGGCGCCAACGAAAAGGGCGACACCGACCGGCTCTTCGCCGCGGGAGAAAAGGCGGCCGGGATTCTGCAACGATTCAAGGCGCAACCCCCGCCGCAAGACGTTGCTCCGGAGGCCTGGAAAATCCAGCAGCAGCACACGCTCGAATCCATCAAGGACAATCAGGATTACATCGAACAATCGCTGGTGACGGCGGCGTACCAGCAGAAAGACGCCGCGAAAAGGGCCGCGTTTCTGGTGCGTTTTGCGAACCTCTACCCCGATTCGCCAAATGCCGGGCAGGCTCTTGCGGCGGGCGCGGTCGCGTATCAGCAGGCGCAGAACCGCCCAAAGATGCTGGAAACTGCCAACAGCGCGCTGGCAAAAGATCCCAACAATATCGGCGTATTGCTGCTGCTCGCGGACGACTACAGCGAAAAAGGCGAACAGCTGGACAAGGCCGAGGCCAACGCCAAAAAGGCCGCGTCGCTCTGTGACACGGCGAAAAAACCCGAGGGCGTGAACGACGCCGATTGGCAGAAGCAGGTGAATCTGCAGAAGGGGCTGGCCTTCAGCGCGCTGGGCCAGATCGATCTCCAGAAAAAGCTGAATCCCGCTGCCGTCGACAGCTTGACCAAGGCCGCTCCGCTGCTGAAACCAAATGCGGCGGTCTACGCGAGGAATCAGTATCGCCTGGGGTTCGCGTACCTCAATTTAAAGAGAACCGCGGAGGCCAAACAGGCCTTCACAGACGCGGCGTCGGTGGACAGTCCTTATAAAGGACCCGCGCAAGAGAAACTGAGGGGCATCGCGGCGGCCAAAGCGCCGGCAAGGTAAATTTCACAAACTCAAACGCTTCGCGACAGAAAGCGTCAGCTGCCTTCGCTCAGGATCTTCTGGTACGCGGGCACGGTCAGAAACTCCACAAACTGCGGCGAACGGATCAAATCGCGCATCAGTTGCGCCGATTTTTCGTAAGCCGCATACCGCGCCGCGTCACCGGCTTGCTTCGCCTTGGCGAGTTCCTCGTCAATCATGCGGTCGCATAGCGCGACATCGATTTTGCGGCCGTCCTGCAGATGCGCGTCGTTGTGAATCCACTGCCACAGTTGCGCGCGGCTGATTTCGGCCGTCGCCGCGTCTTCCATCAAATTAAACAGCGGGACGCAGCCGGTGCCGCGCAGCCACGCTTCCAGATAGCCGAGGCCGACGGCGATATTCTGCCGCAACCCTGCCTCCGTAATCTGGCCCTTCGGCACTTCCAGCAAATCCGCCGCTGTTGCATTGAAATCGGAAAGTTTTTTATCAATCTGATTCGGCCCCGGCATCAGGCGGTCGAATATTTCCGCTGCCACGCCAACCAACCCCGGATGCGCCACCCACGTGCCGTCGTTGCCGTCGCCGGCTTCGCGCTCTTTGTCGGCGCGCACCTGTGCGATGGCTTTTTCATTCGCCACCGGATCGCTTTTGATCGGGATGAACGCCGCCATGCCGCCCATGGCGTGAATATTCCGCCGGTGGCAGATCTTGATCAGCAGTTTGCTGTACGAGCGCAGGAAATGCGTGGTCATGGTGACCTGCCCGCGGTCGGGCAGTACGGTTTTGGGATCGTGCGAAAATTTCTTGATGAAGCTGAAAATGTAATCCCAGCGGCCGCAATTCAGGCCCGAGGAATGTTCGCGCAGTTCGTAAAGAATTTCGTCCATCTCGAACGCGGCCAGGATGGTTTCGATCAGCACGGTAGCGCGAATGCTGCCGCGCTTCAGGCCCAGCGCGTCCTGCGAGTGCAGGAAAATGTCGTTCCAGAGGCGCGCTTCCAGGTGGCTTTCGATTTTCGGCAGGTAGAAATATGGCCCGCTACCGCGCACCAGCAACTCTTTCGCGTTGTGAAAAAAGTACAAACCGAAATCAAACAGCGCACCGGAGGTCGGCGTGCCATCCACCAAAACGTGCTTCTCCTCCAGATGCCAGCCGCGCGGGCGCACCAGCAACACCGCGGTTCGTTCATTCAACTTATAGTTCTTTCCCGACGCCGGGTCAGTGTAAGTGATTGTCCGCCGCACCGCGTCCATCAGGTTGGCCTGCCCTTCGATCTGGTTGGCCCATGTCGGCGTGTTCGAATCCTCAAAATCCGCCATGAACACTTTCGCGCCGGAGTTCAGCGCGTTGATGATCATCTTGCGGTCCACAGGACCGGTGATTTCCACGCGACGGTCCATGAGATCCGCGGGAATCGGCGCCACGGTCCACTCCGACTCGCGAATCGATTTCGTTTCTGCCAAGAAATCCGGCTTCTCGCCCGCGTCCAGCCTCTTCTGCCGCTCCGCACGTGCGGCCAGCAATTCCACGCGCCGCGGATTGAACCGCCGCTGCAAACCCACAATAAATTCCAGCGCCGCCGGCGTAAGCACCCGCTCCTGCGCCGGATGCGCCGGGGCCAGAATCTGCACGCCCTGAATCGAAGACGAAGGACTAGTCATGTGTGGTCACCCATTCATCTCAGCAACTCTCCACGATAATACCGCAAGCAAATTGCCGTTGAGTCCAACTTTTCTGTTTGCCGCGCCACTTACCGCAGGGCCCAGGCGGCTCCTCGCCGAAGCTTGTTGCGGGGATTGCCCGCTTAGCGGCAATAGTTGATGATGGAAGCTCCCGGAAGGCCCCGCGATGGACAACGCCCCCAAATGTCCGGTCAGCGGCAAGCGCAAATACGCCACCGAAGGCGCCGCTCTCGCCACAGCCAGGCACCAGGTCGCCACCGCCGCCGCCCCGGCGACACTCCACGCCTACCGCTGCAACTGGTGCCACGCCTGGCACCTCACAAAAAAGCCGGAAAAATCCGGCGATGATCGTTGAAAGCCCGCGGCCTCCCGCTAACTCTCCAGGCCGCTAGAACGCTGGTGTTTTTCAGGGAAGCAGGTTCACGATTGCGGGGTGCAGCTCCCAGATGGTTGCCACCTGCGCGGAGCCGCGGTTGTGGTCAAAGTCCTCGAATGCCATACCTAATACTTGTACTGGCAAAGCTTGCGGCAGTTCACCGCCGTGTTGGGAGTCGAGCTTAAAGCCATGTGTCGCCAGTTGCGACTGCGCGCTCTGGCGAGCAGTGCAATATTCGGTGTCCACGGGGGTTTCCACGATCACCCGGGAAGCAGCCTTATCGGCCGTCTGGGAGATTTCAAAATGCACGTCGCAGTCCGCGCCATTGACGCTGGCTTCCTGCAAGAATCCAGCGGCGATATGGAAAACCTGCAGCTCACGTCCGGTGCGTGGCGCAGCGGGGTCCACAAACGCGTCCTGCGTCCAGCTGAGCATGGTGTTAACGTCGATTTCCTGTGCGGCAACAACGGGGATCGGCACGTGTTTCGCCAGATGCCGGAAATCGAGGATATCCGGCTCGATCGGAATGCACTTGCAGAGATCTTCGGGGCTCGGCTGCAAGACGCCGTAGCTGTTGCCGTTGCAGCCGGCCGCAAGCATTCCCAATAGGGTCAGGCTGCCCACCCCAAAACTAAATTTCATTGGTTATCCCTGATTCCTGACTCAACGCGCGACGCAAAGAAATCGCCGCTGAAGGGAAGCTCGTACACTCACCGCGGGAGACTCGCGTAGTAGTAGCCCAACGACGCTCCGGCGACAATGACCGCAAGAACCAGAAGTGCAATCTGCCACTGCACAACCGTAATCTCCCTGGGGGCCTGTATCCAATGTCCCATTCCAAATCCTCCCTGCTTTAGCTTACGCCACGAGAAACATCAGGGCTGTTCAGTTTCGGACACGCTCTTCCAGCGGAAAAAAGGCTGAGCTCACTCGTTCGCAAATCCGATTTATTTTATTTGGCCCGGCAGATCAATGAGTTTCAATCACCCGTAAGCCGCCTCACCGGACATGGCCCTTCCCCCCACTCCCAGACTCCTTTCTTGACTTTCCTCCGCCAAGAAGGTAATTGATGCCCTGCAGAAAGGTTTGGGCAGCAGAAGTGATACAGAATTCAGAAGTCTCCGCGCGTTGGCGATTCCAGGATTTCGAGCGGGCCACACGGCAAGATCGCTCCTTTTGGAGGATGGATGATGACTTGGACGCAAGTGTACGATCCACTTGGCCACTGGTGGCTTTCCACCTTGGTAGCCGCGCTGCCAATCGTTGTACTACTTGGGTTGCTCGCCGGCTTCAAGGTCCGGGCACACCTCTGTGCCATCGCCGGGGCTGCCACAGCAGTTCTTTGCGCCATCTTCGTCTTCCATATGCCAGCCCAGATGGCCCTTAGCAGTTTCGCCTACGGGGGCGCGTACGGCCTCCTCAAAATCGTCTGGATCGTCATCGCCGCCGTCTTCCTCTATGACATATCCGTCGAGACCGGCCAGTTTGAAATCATGAAGCAGTCCGTGGCCGCTATCACGCCCGATCGCCGCCTCCAACTCCTGCTTGTAGCCTTCTGCTTCGGCGCCTTCATCGAAGGCTGCGCTGGGTTCGGCGCGCCCGTCGCCATCGCAGGCGCTTTCATGATCGGTCTCGGCTTTAAACCCTTTCACGCGGCCGCTCTCAACCTTATCGCCAACACCGCCCCCGTTGCCTGGGGCGCCATCGGAACTCCCGTCCACGCCCTCGCCTCCGTCACGGCGCTCCCCGAGAGCGATCTCAGCGCCATGATCGGCCGAATTCTTCCTATCACCGCCGTGATCGTCCCCTTCTGGCTGGTTCGCGCCATGGTCAGTTGGTCCGAAACGTGGGAAGTTTTTCCCGCAATCCTCGTCGTTGGCATTTCGTTCGCCGGCACACAATGGTTTTGGGCCAATCACATGGACAGCAATCTCGTAGACATCGCCGCCGGCGTGGTTTCGCTCCTCGCCACCATGCTCTTCCTCCGCTTCTGGAAGCCCAAGCGTATCTGGCGCTTCCCCGAAGAGCGCGAATCGGACGCCACCAAAGCCGACGCCGCAGCCCAGACTTCCGTGACGGACACCATGGGCGATGAGTGGAAAATCCGTCAACGCTCTCTCGCGGGCGTCCGTTACACCCCAGGCCAAATCGCCAAAGCCTGGTTGCCGTTCGCCATCCTCTCGCTGTTCGTGCTCGCGTGGGGGTTGCCCAACATCAAGCTAGCCATGAATAAAGCCACCACGCCAGCCTTCAGCGTTAAGTTGCCCGACGGCAAGAATCGCCCCGGCCCCGCTGGATGGGACTGGCCTGGGCTCCACAACAAAGTTTTTCGCACCACTCCCGTAGTCGCAAAACCCGCCGCCGAAGCCGCCCGCTTCGACTTCAACTGGCTCACGGCCACCGGTACCGGCTGCTTCCTGGCCGCCCTGGTTTCCGGGCTAATCCTCGGCCTTGGCCCCGGCAAAATCATGAAAATCTTCGGCGGCACTCTCTTCCGCTTGCGCTTCGCCATCGTCGCCATGACCTGCATGCTTGGCCTCGGCTATGTCACGCGCTACTCCGGCATGGACGCCGTCCTCGGTCTCGCCTTCACGCGCACCGGCTGGTTCTTCCCGTTCTTCGGCGCATTCATCGGCTGGCTCGGCGTCGCCCTCACCGGCAGCGACACTTCCTCCAACGTGCTCTTCGGTGGCCTCCAAAAAATCACTGCCCAGCAGCTCAACCTAAGCCCCATCCTGATGTGTGCCACCAACAGCGCCGGCGGCGTCATGGGCAAAATGATCGACGCCCAATCCATTTGCATCGCGACGGCCGCCACCAACCAGGTCGGAAACGAGGGTACGATATTTCGATTTGTTTTCTGGCACTCCGTCGCCCTGGCGTCCATCGTCGGCGTGATCGTCATGCTGTATGCGTATGTTTTCCCGCAATTCATCCCCAGCGGGTTGAACTTCATTCACTAATAGCGCAAGCTGCTTCTAGGCTTGCGGTGAATGAATGCTATGGAAAAGCGCTTCCTGGATGAGCTTCGAACGGTCGTCGGCGCCAGTGGCCTGATTTCTTCTCCGGAAGAACTGCACACCTATGAATGCGACGGCCTGACCAACTTTCGCGTCATGCCTCAGGCGGTTCTGCTTCCTTCGAACACCGGGCAGGTTCAAGCGATCGTGCGCGTGTGCCATCGCGAGCGAATTCCCTTTGTCGCACGCGGATCGGGGACAGGACTGAGCGGCGGCGCGCTTCCCGTTGAAAACGGAATCGTCATCAGCCTGGCGCGCATGAATCGCATCCTGGAAGTGGACCTGCCGAACGCGCGCGTGGTCGTCGAACCTGGAGTGATCAATCTGGATGTCACCGGCCGCGTGCAACCCCATCAATATTTCTACGCGCCGGATCCTTCGTCGCAATCCGTCTGCAGCATCGGCGGAAACGTGGCGGAAAATTCCGGCGGCGCGCATTGCCTGAAATATGGTTTCACGACGACGCACGTTCTTGGCCTGGAGGTCGTGCTTCCCGACGGCTCGCTGGTGCATCTCGGCGGAAAAAGCCTGGACATGCCGGGTTACGACCTCATGGGCGTCTTCGTCGGTTCCGAAGGCACGCTCGGCATCGCCACGAAAGTGACCTTGCGAATCGTGAAGCGCCCCGAATGTATTCGCACACTCCTCGCCGCGTTTGATGGAACAAATGAAGCAGGCGCTGCGGTTAGCGACATCATCGCAGCCGGCATGCTCCCCGCGGCCATTGAAATGATGGACAACCTCGCCATTCAGGCCGCGGAAGCCGCCGTGCATCCCAACTATCCCGATTGCGGTGGGCTGCTGCTGGTCGAACTCGACGGCCCGGTCGCCGAGGTCGAAGCGTTGATGCGCGACGTCGACGAAATTTGTCGCAAGAACGGCGCGTGGGAAGTTCGACTGGCGAAGTCCGACACCGAGCGCATGCTGGTCTGGAAGGGCCGCAAGGCGGCATTCGCCGCGATGGGCCGCATCTCACCGAACTACATCGTGCAGGACGGCGTGATTCCGCGGACCGCGCTGCCGCGGGTAATGAGCGAAATCGCGCGCCTCAGTGAAGAAACCGGAATTCGCGTCGCCAACGTCTTCCACGCCGGCGACGGCAATCTCCATCCACTGGTTCTCTACGATCGCCGCGTCGCCGGACAGGAGCAGGCCGCCGAAGCGCTCTCCTATCGCATCCTGGAACTCTGCCTGGAAGCGGGCGGCTCCATCACCGGCGAACACGGCGTCGGCGAAGAAAAGAAACGCATGATGTCGAAAATGTTTGCCGAGCCCGACCTTGACACCATGCAGCGAGTCCGTTGCGCTTTCGATCCCCTGCACCTTTCGAATCCCACAAAAGTTTTTCCGACTCCGCGCCTCTGCGGCGAAAAGCCGGGCGAGTATGTTGCGCATCCCTTGGAAGCCGCAGGAATCGCCGAGCGCTACTGACGAGAAATGACGGATCATATTCGCGGCCATGCTGAAAACTAGCTCGTTCGAAGAAAATCTTCGCGCCGTGGTGGGTCCGCAAAACCTGCGAGCGGCCTCGATGGGCGACGTGGTCTCTGGTGTGTTTCCCCAGTTCGTCGCAGAGCCCGATGACGAACACCAGTTGGCAGCCGCGCTTTCGCTCGCCAATGACGCGGGAATCGCTGTTATTCCTCGCGGAGGAGCCACAAAACTCGATTGGGGCAATCCGCCGCGAAAAGCGGATCTCATTCTTTCCACCGCCCGGCTCAATCGAATTGTTGAACACGCCTGGGCGGATCTCACTGTGACTGTCGAGGCGGGCTGCACGCTTCAACGGTTACAAGAAACGCTGGCACAGCATGGCCAGCGGTTGGCCTTCGACACCTTATGGCCAGAACACGCCACCATCGGCGGCGTTCTTTCCACCAACGACAGCGGCACTTTGCGCCTGCGCTTCGGCGCACTCCGCGACCTCATCATTGGCGTCACCATCGCTCTCCCCGACGGCACGCTCGCCAGCAGCGGCGGCAAAGTCGTAAAAAATGTCGCCGGCTACGATTTGCCGAAGCTCGTTACGGGCGCTCTCGGAACGCTGGGCGTAATCACCCGCGCCGTCTTCCGCCTGCATCCCCTGCCGCGCTCCGCAAAGACTTTTTCGTTCACCGCGGAAACTTTCCAGGCGATGCAGCAGCACATCCTGGCCATTCAGGATTCCCAATTGGCCCACACTTCCTTGCAAGTCCGCTGCGCTGCCGGCGAACTCCCCGCCGCCGACATTCTCTTCGAAGCCACGGACGTGGGCCTCGTCGCGCAGGAATCACATTTGCGAGATCTTCTCGACTCGACGCAGGTGGAACAATCCCCGGAAAGTTTTTGGAATGCGAGACAAAACCTTTGGAACTTGCCAATCAATACCGCGCTTCTGGCCAAGATCAGCCTACTTCCCACGGATATCGCGAAGACGCTTGAGTCTCTGAATTCCATTGGCGAGTCTCGCAAAGTGAACTGGCAAATCGCCCTGCAAGCCACGGGAATTGGAATGCTCCGGCTGGAAGCCGACCCGATTCTGCTATCGGAAGCAGTGGAACAATTGCGAAGGGAGTTGCAATCCCGAGGCGGAGCACTTGTCGTTTTGCGACGTCCGCCCGAATTGCATCCCTTCGATACCTGGGGTGATGTGGGCGACAGTGTTTCACTAATGCGCGAGGTCAAGCACCAGCTGGATCCAAAAAGCACTTTGAATCCCGGACGATTCGTAGGGGGAATCTAGTCGCATGGCGAACGAAACGCAGAAAACGAATCCGACTGGTGCCTTCGACGCGCACCATCCACCATCGCTGGAAATCATGGAGAAGTGCGTCCATTGCGGCTTCTGCCTCCCCGCTTGTCCCACCTACTCGCTGTGGGGCCAGGAAATGGATTCGCCGCGCGGCCGGATCTACCTGATGAAGCTGGCGCTCGAAGGCAAGGCGGAGATGAACGAAAAATGGGTCAGCCATTTTGATTCCTGCCTCGGTTGCGTCGCCTGCATGCCAGCCTGCCCATCCGGCGTCGATTACGGCAAATTGATCGAAGCCACGCGCGCGCAAATCGAACGCAATTACAATCGCCCGGCCGCCGATAAAATGCACCGCCGGTTTTTGTTCGAAACGTTCACCAAGCCGGCGCGCATGAAATTTCTCCGCTGGCCGCTCCTCGTTTATCAGAAAAGCGGTTTGCAAGCGGCTCTGCGAGCGATCGGCGCTTTCAAATTATTGCCTGGATCCGTGGGCGCCATGGATGCGCTTCTCCCCACCGCATCGCCGATTGAGGCAGTGGAGGCCATCACTCCTGCGCAGGGTGAACAGCGCAGGCGCGTCGGCCTTCTCCTCGGCTGCGTCCAGCGCACCTTTTTCTCGCATGTGAACGCCGCCACCGCGCGCGTGCTCTCCGCGGAAGGATGCGAAGTGGTCGCGCCCCCGGAGCAGACCTGCTGCGGCGCGTTGTTCGTCCACGCAGGCGAAGAAGCCCAAGCCCAGGAACTTGCCCGCAAAACCATCGAAACTTTCGAGAAGGCGAATGTCGAAACGATCGTGATTAACGCCGCCGGCTGCGGCTCCAACGTCAAGGAATATGGCCACCTGCTCCGGGATGACCCGAAATACGCCGACCGCGCCAAACGCTTCGCCGCCAAGTGTAAGGACATCAGCGAAATTCTTGCCGAACTATCGCCGCGCGCCGAGCGCAAACCCATTCGCGCGCGCGTGGCGTTTCACGATTCCTGCCACCTGCAGCATGCCCAGGGCGTACGTTCGCATCCGCGATCCCTTCTCGCTCAGATTCCCGGCACCCAGTTGCTGGAAATCCCCGAAACGGCGATCTGCTGCGGCTCCGCCGGAATTTACAATCTCGTCCAGCCCGAAGCGGCCACCGAGCTTGGCGACCGCAAAGCCCGCCTCATCACCCCGCTTCAGGCCGATATAGTGGCCACGGGAAATCCCGGCTGCCTTCTGCAACTGCAATCTTCACTCGCCAAAGCCGGCCACCACATTCCGGTCGTGCACACCATCCAAATACTCGATGCTTCCATCCGCGGCTTGCCGCTGGACGCGCTTCGCTAGCGAGACACTCCTGAGTGCGGGAGCAAAGCTCTCGCTTTCACGGTGTAACCCGCTTTTCCCAAACAAGCATTCGCGTGAACCACTCCACCGCAAAAGCGGACGCTCCGCCTCCGTACTCAAAAAAGTTCGTCGCCGAATACTGGGCCGTTTTCCTCCTTACAAATCCTACCGATGCGCCTTTAGCAAGAAATAGATGCTCATCCCGAAGCCGACAAAAATAATGGCCCCCCGAACCAACTGGTGTGGCAGTTTCTGCGCGAAGTGCGCCACCGTGTACCCGCCCAGAACAGCTCCCGCGATCATCACCAGCGCCTGCGGCCAGACGATCGAACCCGTCAACACAAAAGTTGCCGTTGCCACCCCGTTGATCACGGAGACCAGAATCAGCTTCAACGCATTCATCTCGTGAATATCGGTCATGCCCAGCGCCGCAAACATTGCCAGGTTCATAATGCCGATTCCCCCGCCGAAATAACCCCCGTAAATCGCCACCAGCAACTCAAAGATCGAAGCCCCCAGGACGGCCGTGCTGCTGGCTTCATGGGAAATTCGCGCCGAAAAGAGGCCGGTCAGGTGCTTGCCAAAGGCAAAAAGCAGCGTCGCCGCCAGCATCATCCAGGGAATCAACCGCAAAAAGGTTTGCGCCGGCGTCTTGATCAGCAGCAAAGCCCGGCCACGCCTCCCAGCAGGCCCATGATCAGCAGTGGAACCACAATCCGCCATGGCAATTTCAGGTGATTCCGATAGGCACCACTGCTTGCGGCCGTGCCAACCCACAACGAAAGCGTGTTCGAAGCGTTTGCCGGGATTGGCGCGATGCCCGTGAACAGCAGCGCGGGAAACGCCACGAAACTTCCGCCGCCGGCAACCGCGTTCATGGCGCCGGCGATCAGTCCCGCGAAGAACAGAAAGATAGCATTGGGAAAATTCAAGCGAGTTTTCTATGGCCGGACAGACCCATAGCTCCTTACCAATTTGGTCATTTTCGTTATTTCTGTTGCGAGGGGAATTGCGATGATTCGCGAACCGGCCTCGGCCCTGATCTCGGGCGGCGCCCCTGAGGAATTTCAATCTGCCGCCCAAAGCAAATAGATGCGGCGACGCTGCAAACGGTTCCGAGAAATCCACGGACTGCAACATCCAAAAGCAAAATCCATGAAATAAAAATTACTGGGAAGGTGGGATTCGAACTTGAGGCGCCTTGCGGGCGTCCGAGCCCGCACCCGAAATCCCGGTGCAACCGGGACCACGGTATTCATGGCGGAGAGGGTGGGATTCGAACTTGAGGTGCTTTGCGGGCGTCCGAGCCCGCACCCGAAATCCCGGTGCAACCGGGACCACGGTATTCATGGCGGAGAGGGTGGGATTCGAACTTGAGGTGCTTTGCGGGCGTCCGAGCCCGCAGCCGAAATCCCGGTGCAACCGGGACCACGGTATTCATGGCGGAGAGGGTGGGATTCGAACTTGAGGCGCTTTGCGGGCGTCCGAGCCCGCACCCGAAATCCCGGTGCAACCGGGACCACGGTATTCATGGCGGAGAGGGTGGGATTCGAACCCACGGTAGGGGTTAACCTACACACGCTTTCCAAGCGTGCGCCTTAAACCGCTCGGCCACCTCTCCGCACTGGTGCACAACCTTTTTACTTTAGCAGAAATTGTTTCCATCCGCATGGCGTGGGCTTCGCGATTTTTTTCGCCATGTCCCGGAAACACCGCAAATCACAATTTTGTCAGTCGCCGCGTCTCAAGTAGACTAGTAGGGTTGTCCACACCATTCCGGGGTGGTGCAATTGGTAGCACATGGGCCTTTGGAGCCTAGAATCCTGGTTCGAGTCCAGGCCCCGGAACCACTCTTCCCTGCGCCTTATTTCACTGAAAACCGGTAAATCGTAGTGGAGTGAAACGGCCTGCTGGGAAACAACGTTGTCGACGGGAACGCCGCATGGTTTGGCGAATCCGGAAAGTGCTGCGTCTCCAGGCAAAACGCGTACCGCTGCTGGTAAATCTTCCCTCCCTTGCCGTGGTCCGTCCCGTCCAGAAAATTCCCCGTATAAAACTGTATGCCGGGCTCCGTCGTCAGCACCTCCAGCACGCGGCCGCTCTTCGGATCCCGCGCGGTCGCTGCCCGCTCAACCGCCGATGTGCCAGCCCTCCTGTTGATCACCCAGTTGTGGTCGTATCCTCGCCCCAGCTTCAGTTGCTCGTCCGCATCGTTGATCCGCTCGCCGATCGCCACCGGCCGCGTGAAATCGAATGGCGTGTTCTTCACGTCTCGAAGCTCGCCGGTCGGGATCATTCCCGGATCCACCGGCGTGAACTTGCTCGCATTCAGCTGCAGGGTCTGTGAAAGGATGTCGCCATTTCCCTGCCCCGCAAGGTTGAAGTAGCTGTGATTGGTAAGATTCACCACCGTGGGCTTGTCCGTGCTCGCGCTGTATTCAATCCGCAGGTCATTCTTCGCAGTCAACAAAGTAAAATCCACCGTCACGGTCATTGTTCCGGGAAATCCTTCTTCCCCATCCGGGCTGACGTATGTGAACTCAACCGCCGCGCCATCTTTGCTGGCAATTTCCTTGGCGGTCCAGATCTTGTGGTCAAAGCTGTGTAATCCGCCATGCAGCGTATTCTCACCGTTGTTTTTTGGCAGCGTGTACGTTTTCCCCGCAAGCGTAAAGCTTCCGTGCGCGATCCGGTTTGCGTAACGCCCGACCGATCCGCCAAAGTGCGCCGTGCCGTCTTCATACTCCTTCGCTGTTTCGTAGCCCAGCACAACGTCTTCAATTTTTCCCGCGCGGTCCGGCACCTTGATGCTCACAACCGTCGCCCCATAATTCGAAATCGCCACCACCATCCCACGGCTGTTCTTCAAAACGTACAAATCTGTTTTCTCGCCGGAAGCAATGGCCCCGAATGGCTTCACCTCCACCGATGTTTTCGGCGTCGGCCCCGCGAAACACTTCACACCTGTCAGTGTTACAGCCAGAATCAGTGCCATGCCATAGCGCAGAACGGACATTTCTTTCTCCTCGTAATCTTGGACAACTGTTTGTAGCCTGCAGAACGATCGGCACCCCGGAAGCGCAAGTCAGACTGCCGCAAGGACGCACTCAATCCGCGGCCGGCTGCTTGGCGCTGATCAGCGTGCTGGTAGTGGCAACGCACTGCCACGTCCCATTCGTCTTGATCCACGTATCCACAAATCGTTCGCGATGCACGTAAGGCTTCCCCTTTTCCATACCCTTTATGCGGAAGATGCCCACCACAACAGCCGCGTCCCCATACACCTGCACGCTGCTCTGCTCGATCACCGCCTGCGAAGGCTGGTAGTCGGGCGCCTTGATGCTGGCAAGAAATTCGTTCTTGTTCGCAACGCTTCCGTCAATGTCCACGGCCAACATGTTGTTCCCAAGAAGCATGTCCAACGCCTTCGCGTCCTTGGCTTCCAGCGCGTGGTTCCACGCCAGTTCCAGCGCCTGAATGCGCCCGGCGTCATCATTCGCGCCGCTCTGCCCGTGCACAGAGAGAGCAACACTCGCAAACAACAGCACGGCGGCAAACGAAATCATTTTCTTCATATACCGAAACCTCCCAGCCCTCGCCGGATAAACCCGGGATCAGTAACGATAGTAGGCCATCCGCCGGATGCGGAGCGGCTGAGATTTGCAGAACTTTCTGAAGAATTAACGGCTGAGGATTTCATTGACTGCACGAAATCCCTGGTCGATCGCCACATCCGTGTAGGCGCTCGCCCCCGCATCCGAATTGGCGATCGCGATTCGCCCGAATCGCTGCCGGCCCAGCACCCACGGCTCCTGCCCTGCCTTCCACTGCGGCACATCCAGGCCAAACGGCGTGAACGCATATCCGTGCGCCCACCTGTTCACAATGATACCTTCGATATCGCGCGCCGGATCAAACCCGGCCCCGCCAAGCATCCGCGCCAGTTGCTCGCGAATTTTGCGTTCGAACATGCTGTACGGCGTCTGCAGTAACTCCGCGCGCCCGGCGCGATTCTGGTCCCGCACCGGCAAACCCGGTTTGCACGGCGTCCGCAGCATGAAAAGCACCGCCGGTTCCTCTGGCTTGCTCGGAAACTGATACTTGCCGAGGCTCACCGGAAAATCCAGCGCCGTGTACGTGTGATACCCTCCGGGCGCCACAATCTGGTGAATCCCCAGATTCGCGAACGACGTCCAGTTGCGCAGCGCCACATGCGTGTAAACCAGCGGCGCCTTCACCATGTACGAAAGCGATTCCTTCTGCCCTTCGGGAAGTTCCGGGCAAATATAAGGAATCATCACGTTGTAGCAAGCCAGCACGCAGTAATTCCCCTTCACCCTGTTCAGCTTGCCTCCGCGCATGTACGACACTTCAATTTCCTTCGTAGCCTCTTTCGCTCCGAGATGCTTCACGTTCACCACCGTGCTGTTCAGTCGAATCCGCACGGAATTTCCGGCCCCATCCAGTGCGGCGTAGTTCGCCCGCGACGTAACCACGTCCTCCATCGTCGATCCGGGAACCGCCTCGGGAATCAGCGAACGCACCAGCAACCGCGCCACCGATGCATTGCCGTCGGGAAAATGAAATATGTACGGCTCTTCCTTCTGGTGTTCCGGAAATCCCAACCCGTCGAATCCCGGATAAATGAACGATCCGTAGTCGTCGCCGGCTTCGTAGCATGCCAATGCCGGAACCGCCTCGATTCCCACGCAAAACAGATCGTGCGTAAACGTCTGGAAAAACGGCAGCGCCTCCGGTATCAAGCGGCAATGCTTCGTCAAATAATCCGCGTAGCTGATTCTGGCGAGCGCCGCGATTTTCTGCTCGCGCGCCAGTCCCGGCAGATAGTCTTTCTTCTCAGCGTAAACGCGCGCAATATCCTTCTTCACGGCATCCGAAAGCGGCGCCTTGGCCAGAAATTCAGGCCACGGCGTGGTGTTCATGCCCGTCAGCAGCCGATCTTCGCCGAATGTTTCCCTGTCGAAGAAAGCCGCCGTGCCCCGCTTGGCATAAAGTTTCGTATCGTACGCTTTGTAAAACTTCTGCGTTTCGATCCCGATCTCTTTCAGCAGGCTCTTCGCCTCCGCGCTATACCTGCCGGGGCTTTCGATCGATTGCGTGCCGCCGTAGGAAAGCACCATCCGCCCGCCGGCCTGGAATTCGTTGCGCTTGGCGTGGCCGCCGAAATCGTCGTGATTATCCAGAATCAGGATTTTCGCGCTGCTCCCCGCCTTCTGCCGGAATCGATACGCCGCCGCAAGCCCGCTGATGCCTCCGCCCACAATTACCAGGTCGTAACTCTCTCTGGTGTCGACAGCATCGCCGAGAGAACTCGCCGATTCGCCATCCCGCATCCGGTGGGCAACGCTGAACGATCCATCATGATTGCCGCGAATTCCCAAGCGAGCCGGCGGATAATAGTCGGCGGCCTTTTCAGGGGCCACTTCGTCGAAAGCCGCCGCGGCGAACAACTCTTGCGTCCCAATCGACCCGCCGAGAATCGTGGCGCCCGTTCCGATCGCCACCCCGTTAAGAAAATCGCGCCGGGTGATCTCGCGATTCATCCCCAGCTCGCCGTCGTTCTTCTCTCCGCCAACTTTCTCGTCGTCCATACAATCCCCCAAGCCATCCCACGGTCGCCAAGTATACCGCGCCCGCGGCATCCCTACACAATTCAAGTAAGGTTGTGACGGTTCTCCCCACGTAGCGGCGACCTTCAGGTCGCCCACTCCGAACAGCCCCGTAGTCCATCCCACCTGCTTCGATTTCTTCCCCGTCGCTGCTACTCTGTTACACAACCTTGAGCTCATTCTCCATGGAACCGCAAACTGGCGCGCAAGACGAAAAAGAAACCGGCCGCCTCGAAGCTTTCAGCGACGGCGTCTTCGCCATCGCCATCACCCTTCTGGTCCTCGAACTAAAAGTTCCTTCCCTTCCGCCGGCTGGCGCAACCTCTGCCGCGCTCGGCAAGGCCCTGCTCCAGCTCTGGCCCAGTTATTTCGCTCTGGTCACCAGCTTCTTCACCATCCTCATCATGTGGATGCATCACCACGCCATCCTGCGCAACGTTCATCGCACGGACTCGCGGCTTCACTTCAGCAACGGTTGCCTGCTCCTTCTGATCACCTTTGTTCCCTACCCTACTTCCGTCCTCGCCGCCTATCTCCAAACGCCCGCCGCAGAGATGGCCGCCGCGTTTTACGCCGGCACTTTTGTTCTCGTCGCGATCTGTTTTTCCGTGTTTATCTATGGCGCCTTCCGCCCGCATCTGCTCTCCCGCAACGCCTCCGCCAAGTTCATCGAAACCACGCATCGCAATTATCGTCTCGGTCCGCCGCTGTACCTGCTCGCCACCCTCGCAGCCTTCATCGACGCGAGGCTCTGCCTGGGGATCTGCACCGTACTTTGGATTTATTGGGCGGCTGTGATTCGAGACACCGGCGGCGCGTGAGCGGGTCCGCCCTTTACCGGTAAGTGGTAACCAATTCGCCGTTTTCGATTCGCAGATCCGAAACATCCGAAGGCAGTCGAAGCTTCTCGCGATTTACCGGCGATTCCATCAATTGCTTCACCGCGCTTTCCAAGGCAGAATGCGGAATCGGCAGCGCTCCAATGTGTCCACTGACAGGTTCAAATTTCAGATAGCCGTCCGCCGTTCCCAGCCTTCCCACCAGGTCCAGGCTCATCTCTTTCCCGTGAAGATCAAACACCAGGTACGCGTGAACCTGATCGCCTTCCATCTGCACTTTCAGATCTCTCACCGAAGAGCGCACTTCTTCCACATCAACCGCGCCTGGCACCCCCGTGCCGCCGTCCTGTCCGGCCGCCGCCGGCGGCAAAAGATCAAGATGGCTGGCCAGGTAGGAGTTCAACTCGCTTTCGTCGAGGCGCAGCGTGGCCGGTTGGCCCTGGGAAACGCTCTGCTCCGCCTGGGAAACCTTTTGTTCGGCGCTCGCTGCGGCTTCCGGCGTGGAAGCCACTTCCGGTGGCGCGCTCTTGTGCAGCAAAAGAAACAACGTGACAACGGTGGCCAGATACGTGGACCAGCGCAGAATCCGAAACACCCATCGCAAGAAGCCCACCTTCGGCTCCTCCATCGGCGGCAGCGGCTCCAGAATCACGGGCAGTTTGGGAAATGGCTCGGCCATAGGACGGTCCGAAAGGCGTTCACTCTATTCGACGCTTTCGTTCCACATCTGGTTTCAACCCTAGTCCCCGGAAAAGCTCGCGGCAACTCCTTCCCTCCGCAAGGAAGCCAATTCGGCACCTGTGCGTCCCTCCGGCGCGTGGGATACTGGTTCCCACCGGAGGAATTCTGCCTTGGCAACGGAAGCGGTAATCTCGAAAACGGCAACGGCCGGCAGCAAGCTTCTGCCTGCATATCTCGCGCTATTCGGCGGTGTCGTGTGCATCGCCTGGTCCGCAATTTTCGTTCGCTGGACCGACATCCCGGGGCCGGCCTCTGCCTTTTACCGCATGCTGGTTCCTGCGGTAGTCCTCCTGCCGACATTTTTCTTCGACCGCCGCAAGCCATCGCTCGATGCCCGCACCCTGGGCATCATCGCTTTCGGCGGACTTTTCTTCGCCTTCGATCTGGCCTTTTACAACACGGGAATCTTGCAGACCTCCGCCGCCAACGCCACATTGCTGGGCAACAACACTCCCATTTTTGTAGGACTCCTCAGTTGGCTGGTTTTCCGTCAGCGCCCCGCGCGCGCCTTCTGGCTCGGCCTCCTGATGGCCATCGCGGGCGCCGCGGTCATTCTCTGGGCCGACCTCGCGCACCACGCCCGAATCGGCCTGGGCGACCTGGAAGCGCTCATCGCTTCCGCGTGTTTTGCAGTCTACCTCATGGTCACCGAAAAAATCCGCAACTCCACCGGCACGCTCGCTTTTCTCCGCATGGCCATGATTGCCAGCACGCTCGCGCTCTTGCTGATCAATCTCGCGATGGGCATTTCATTGCGCGTGCCGCACGGCCGCACCATCTGGGCGGTCCTCGGTCTCGGCCTCGTCTCCCAACTCGGCGGCTATCTCTTTCTCACATATGCGCTCGGCCATCTGCCTGCCACGCTCACGTCCATCAGCCTTCTCACACAAGGTCCTCTAACCGCCGCTATGGCCGCCGTTCTTCTCGGCGAACCTCTCACCCTCCCGCAAATCCTCGGCGGCGTGCTGGTCCTCGCCGGCGTAGCCCTCGCCCACCGCCAGCGCCACCCTGAAGACGAGTGCAACGTGTAGCAGTTATCTGGCTCTGTGGACTTCCCAGGTTTCTACGCCGACGTCATCCCGGATACCCGCTTGCCCCGAGCGAATTTTAGGAGGGGCGCTTTTTGCGGATGAGCGCCACCACCCCGTGCATGTCATCCCGAACCCGCGCTTTTTGCGGGTGAGGGATCTGCTTTTCGCTAAAATATATTTGCCAATCGCTCAAACTCGAACCCGCAATGCCCAACATTCTCCGTTTTGCCGTCTGATGCCTGAGCGGCAGTCTCCCTTTGCAACTCCTCTTCCAGTTACTCGCTTGCCACCTTGTGAAACACAGGTAACATTGAGGGCGAGTAGTTTTCTTCCGTCCAGCCGACAACCAGAAAGGGTCTACCGTGCGCCTATCACTCTTCGCGCTTTTCACCCTTTGTTTTGCGTATACCTGCCTCGCGCAGGAAACGCCTCCGCCCCCACCCACTGCTTCTTCCGTGGAAGCAAAACCCTCGCTATCCCCTCGTCTCAAAATCGGTGTAGCCCTTGAAGGCGGCGGCGCACTCGGCGAAGCCCACGTCGGCGTTCTGAAATGGTTTGAAGAGCACCACATCCCCATCGATTACCTCGCCGGCACCAGCATGGGTGGCCTCGTCGGCGGATTCTACGCCACCGGCAAGTCCGCGGATGATTTGCAGCAAATCCTCCTCACCGCCAATTGGCCCCTGCTTCTCGGCGGCGGCACTCCCTACGAAGACCTCTCCTTCCGCCGAAAAGAAGACGCCCGCACCGTCCCCAATTCCGTTCAGGTCGGTCTGAAACACGGCGCCACGCTTCCTCCCGGACTCAATACTGGCCATCAGATCAATCTGCTCATCGACCGCGATACCATCGATTTTTCCAACATCCATTCCTTCGACGACCTCCCGATTCCCTTTCGCTGCGTTTCCACAGAACTGATTTCCGGCAAGTCTTACGTCTTCCAGAGCGGCTCACTTTCCGACGCAATGCGCGCCACCATTTCCATTCCCGGCGTCTTCGCTCCCGTCCGCCAAGGCGACAAAATTTTCGTCGACGGCGGTCTCGTCGACAATCTCCCCACTGACGTAGTCCGCAATATGGGCGCCGACGTGGTTATCGCCGTCCACCTGCAACTCTCACCGGCCACCGCAAAAGATATTCAGGGCGCATTTTCTGTCCTGGGCCGCTCGGTAGCGTTGGTGATCGCCGAAACCGAAATTCGCGGTATGGCCGGCGCGGACCTGATCGTGAACGCCAACGTAGCGGAATTCTCTTCCACCGATTATCAGAAAACGGAACAGCTCATCCAGCGCGGTTACGACTCCGCCCAGGAAAAGGCCCAAATCCTGAAAGCCTACTCGCTCGACGATGCTGCCTGGGCCGAATATCTCCAGCAGAAAAAATCCCGCATGCGCCCCGCGCCGGGAGTGCCCGAATTTGTGCGCGTCGAGGGCGTGGATTCCGAAGGCAAAAAGAATATTGAGCACTTGCTGAGGAATTTTGTCGGCAAGCCCCTGGAGACCAAATCGCTCGATCAAGTCCTCACCCGGCTTACCGGCATCGGCCGCTACGACAGCATCACCTATTCCGTCATCAACGACGGAAACCAGAACGGCCTCTCCATCCGCGTCCACGAAAAAACCTACGCGCCGCCATTCCTCCTGCCCTTCGTCGAAATCAACGGCAGCGAGCCGCAGGACGTCGATTTCACTATGGGCGCGCGCATCACCGCCATGGACGTCCTGGGTTATCGCTCCGAGTGGCGCACCGATCTGCATTTTGGCGCGACCTACGGCATCGCTTCCGAGCTCTACCGCCCTTTCCAGCCTCTCGGGAAATGGTTCTTTGCACCGTATGTTGACGCGAGCCAAACCAATTTCAAGGTCTACAAAAACTCCGACCCCCGCGCCATCTACCGCCTCGATAACGTCCTCACGGGCGTTGATCTCGGCTATTCCCTCAGCCGCTTCAACGAAATCCGCGTCGGTTACGGCGTCGGCTACCAGGACTACGCCCTGCGCCTCGGCACCCCAGACTTCCCTTCCACCAACGGTCGCGTCGGCTCCTTCCACGCGCGCTACATCCTCGATCACACCAACGAAGCCGTCATCCCCACGCGCGGCGTCTATCTCAAAACCAGCTTCGAGTGGTTCGACACCACTCCTATCTCCTCCACCGCGTACCCCTCGCTCGAACTCCTCGTCCAATACTTCCAGCCCGTCTCTTCGGCCGGCTCCCTCTTTTTCACCGCCAACGGCGCCTCCACCTTTGGCCATTCCTCGCCCGGCGCTCCGATCTATTTTCTCGGCGGCGTCGGGCGCCTCAGCGCTTACGGCCTCAACGAACTCATCGGCAACCAATATTTCCTTGGCCGCACCGGCTACCTCCACAAAGTCTTCACCCTCCCGCAATTCGTCGGCAAACAGGTTTACGTCACCGGCTTTGCCGAAGTCGGCAAAATGTATGGCGACCCCTTCGGTGCCCCAAAGCTTTCCGGGGACTTCGCCGGCGGCGTCCTCGCCGAAACCTTCTTCGGTCCCATCCTCATCGGCGGCAGCATCGGCGACACCGGCCACCAAAAATGGTTCTTCCAGCTCGGCCGCGTCTTCTAGGAGGTCGGGGCTTCAGCCCCGACGTAAAAGTGATACAGAAGTTGGGCTTCAGCCCCTGAAGAATGCTTCGCCGGGACTCGCCCTCCATTTAGGAGATCGCTTCCAACCCCCATTTCAATTAGAAATACTCCATTCATCGTCGATTAATCTCCCGCAAGTATAAACACTCCCACTTTCCTCGCATTGCAGACCTGGGTTTCGGTTCGACACCACCGGGAATACACTTTCGTTTCATGAAGGACTGATATGGCCACCACAACTTCCACCCCGCCACTCGGCATACACGAAAAATTGAATCGCGCCCCCAGCCGCATCGGAATCCTCATTTTCGGCGGCGTAATGATCCTCGGTTTGGTCTTCATCGGGGCCAGCATCGCGCGCGATCTAGGCGATATCAGCCTGGGCTCGGCGTGGCCCTACGTTTTGCTTGGCGTAGCCCTTCTCGTCGCCCTCGGCTTTGAATTTGTGAACGGCTTCCACGACACCGCAAACGCCGTAGCCACCGTCATCTACACCCATTCTTTGGACCCCAACATCGCCGTCGTATGGTCTGGCTTCTGGAATTTTTTCGGCGTCGTCACATCAACCGGCGCCGTGGCCTTCGGCATCGTATCGCTCCTGCCCGTGGAACTAATTCTCCAGGTCGGCAGCAACGCCGGCTTTGCCATGGTTTTTGCCCTCTTGATCGCTGCGATCCTCTGGAACCTCGGCACCTGGTGGTTCGGGTTGCCCGCTTCCAGCTCCCACACCTTGATTGGCTCCATCATCGGCGTCGGCATCGCCAATCAATTGATGAGCGTGAAGTCCGGCACCAGCGGTGTCGATTGGGCCCAGGCCCTGAACATCGGCAAGTCGCTTCTGCTTTCTCCGATTTTTGGTTTCATTCTCGCCGCTTGCCTGCTCTTGGTGATGAAATCTGTGATTAAGGACAAGCGGCTTTACGAAGCTCCCGAAGGCACAGAGCCCCCGCCCTTCTGGATTCGCGGCCTGCTGATCCTTACCTGCACCGGCGTGAGCTTCTTCCACGGCTCCAACGACGGCCAAAAAGGCATGGGCCTCATCATGCTCATCCTGATCGGCACCGTTCCCACCACCTATGCCCTGAACCATGCGGTCACTCCCCGCCAGACCGAGGATTTCATTGCCGTCTCTCGTCAGGCGGCGGACACCGTCGGAAAATACGTTGTGCCCTCCGCAGTCGTCGGCGACCCGCGCGACGACGTCACGGACTACATCCGCACCAAGGAATTCAAGCCCAACACCATGCTGGCCCTGCGCGTCCTGATCAACGACATAGGCACCGAAATGGCCCAGTTCAAGCAGCTCGCCGCCGTTCCTCGCGAGCACGTCCGCAACTTCCGCAACGATATGTACCTGGTCAGCGAAGCGTTGCGCTTGATGCAGAAATCCGGCAAACCGCAATTCGCCGCCGCTGACGTCGCTGTGCTCAAAAATTACAAGGGCCACGTTGACAAGGCCACGCGTTTCATTCCCCTCTGGGTGAAAGTAGCCGTGGCACTCGCTCTCGGACTCGGCACCATGATCGGCTGGAAGCGTATCGTTGTCACCGTCGGCGAAAAAATCGGCAAGAACCACCTCACCTACGCTCAGGGCGCCGCCGCCGAAATCACAGCAATGGCCACCATCGGCGCTGCCGATGGCTTGGGCCTCCCCGTCAGTACTACCCACGTCTTATCGTCGGGCGTTGCCGGAACCATGCTGGCCAACTCTTCCGGCTTGCAGATGGGAACCGTGCGTAATCTGCTCCTCGCGTGGGTGCTCACACTGCCCGCCGCGATGACTCTTTCCGGCTTCCTCTTCTACGCCTTCCGCACCATGTTCAAAGGCTGATCGGTAGCACAGACTTCAGTCTGTGTTCTTGGGTCTCTTCTAAGCTCGTAGGGCCCGCCTTCCGGGGCGGGCCGCTCTCCCCTGGAAATTCTCCCGAATGCCGCTCTCCCCTCCCACCCCCTCCCGGTTCGCCACACGCAAAACCGTCCTTCGGTACAGTAGTCGCTCCCCACCCCGAATGTTACAAAGGGTCTAGATGAGGTCCTCACTATGAAGAGACTCCTTTTGGTTGTTTGCTTCGCACTCGCGCTCGGCACGCTCGGTCCGATTTCGGCTGCCACAACCGGCACCATCTGGCCCCTTCACCGTCATCACAAGGATCCCGCTGCTGCCAAGGTGGAGCACCCTAAGAAGAGCAAGTCTGACAGTGGCAAGAGATCTCTGTTCCACCGCGGAAAATCCCAAGATACGGCCCGCGCAGAGTCCGCGCGCGCCGAAGCCGGCGTTTCCCCCGGCCCCAAGTCCGTGGGCTGGCGCCACCAGACCCCAGGCCCAGCCGGCGCCGGCGCCAAGTAACTCCGCCCCGCCTCCGCTCTATCTTCCGAACTGGGTGCCGCACCTTTAGCCCTGAGCCTGCCGAAGGGCCTTGCGATTTTCAAGGGTGCGCGCTGTTTGCGATTGCCCGCCTCGGGAGGGCCCGCCTCAGGGTGCGGGTTTTGACTTTCCCTTTTCACCGCATTTGGGTTCTGTATCTGGCGGCTGGCCTACCCTTTGTGATCTCAACCCTGCACAGCACCACCTAAGAATTCCCTGCGCACTCCGGGAAGTAGACTTCCCTATGGTGGGCAGGAGTTCCGCCCAAATGCCTCGAAATCCTGGCTTCCAAAGCCGTACCAGGCCTCTTTCGCTTGAGTTAGCCGCCCTTTAAGCATTTCGTAAATCACCCCCTCGTTGGCACGCTATATGCTCCTGCAATGGTTGCGGGCTGCTTGGCCGGACGCCTCAATCCCCACGGCCCCTTACGCCAAGGGAAACCCAAAAATTGACTCGACCCGGCGAAGCCAGCCCGCGCCAATTTCGTGTTGTCTCTGGCCCAGCGCCAACGAATCGTCAGGTGAGACTATGTGGCAGAAAAATTGTCCGGTTTGCCGGAAGCCCCTCGAGAAGAAGCACCCTACGGAGTCGATCCCCTGCCCTTGTGGCAAGTATGTCTGGAAGGGTTAGCGACCCCCAGTCTCTAACCCCGTAGCGGATTTTGACATTGCGCCTTTCGCCTGATTTAATCCATTTTCTCCCACACCAACGTCCGCACCGTTGTCTTCCCGGTAGCCGGGTCCGCCGAAGGCTCCGTAGTAAGCGTAATGTGCTTCTCTTCCAGCTCGTAACTTCGCACCTGGTCCGTCCCCGTACGAGACTGGTCCCAGGATATTTCGACGTGGTGCACCACGATCTTGGCTTGCGTGTCGATCGTATACGTCCCGGCATACGCTAGCATACTCGTCAGCAACGCCCGCGCTTCCTCAGGAGTAGCCACCGCCCCCGCAGGTTTCCTGCGGTCACCGCCAACAATCATCACCATCATCCGCCCGTCCCGCCCATAGTTGATGTACCCGGACGGATGCGCCCCCATAACGTCAGACTTCGCCCCCGACGCAACTTCCTCCCTCACATACGAAACCAGCTTCCAAGTCCCCAAAATTTCCTGCTGCACCGAGTTCGCCTGCTCCGTCTCCGCCGAAGTGTGCCAGGCAAAACCAAGCACCGCAACAACCACGAGAAGCATCGCTCGCTTCATTGCTCGAATCTCCTCTCATCCCGCAATAGCTCCGCAATCCGCTTCTGATGAGATCGTTTGGGAGATATAAAGAGTAGTTCATCGAAGTGCACCGTTGAAAGCCGGGCAGCGGTCGAAGAGGAGGCCGCGGCGGGCGCCCAAGCGGCCCTTGACAACTATATTCTTATAAGTATATTTATATAGCCATGGCAGAGGCGCGGAAGCCCGTCCGGTGGATTGGAACTTCCCTCAAGGATTTGCGCTCTTTCCCCAGCCCGGTCAGGATCGACATCGGACATGCGCTCTTTACTGCCCAGGAGGGCAAGACCGATCCTGCCGCCAAGCCACTAAAGGCTTTGGCGGTGCCAGCGTGCTCGAAATTGTGTCTTCACATCATGGTAATGCGTGGCGGGCCGTTTACACGGTGCGCTTCCAGGATGCCATCTATGTTTTGCACGTATTTCAGAAGAAATCCACGAAAGGCATCGCCACACCGGCGAGGGAAATCGATTTGATTAAACAGCGGCTCTTCGCAGCCGAGCGGGACTATCGAGAAAGGCAGAACTAAAATGAACACCAAAGCCAGAAAAACACGCAAGCGCATCGTCCGCGTAACCCAGGGCAGCGGAAACGTCTTCGCAGACCTTGGCCTTCCCAATCCCGAGCAGGAACTCCTCAAGGCCCAACTCACCCTGCAAATCTATTCGATCCTCAAGGACACCGGCATGACACAGGTGGAGCTCGCCAAAATCCTCGGCGTGCAGCAGCCTCAGGTTTCTCTGCTGATGCGCAACCGCGCGGGAAACTTCTCGGTTGGACGCCTCATGGAGTTCCTCACGGCTTTGCGCCACGACGTTGAAATCACCGTCCGCCCCAGCCGCAAGGACCATGGCGCACTCTCCGTCGTTTCCGAATGAACGAATATCCGTAATGAGCGATCAGCTAGCGGAGGTGAAGAGAAAGAAACGGGAAAACTGCAGAGGGCAAGCCCGACGCACCCTTCGGTTCCGATCCATCGAAAGCGAAGGGTGACCCACCCTTTAAAATTGTAAGGGTAGGCCACCCAAGAAGGTTCATCCATTCTCGAATGTTTCAATTTTGGCTTGGGTCCACGATGCTATTTTTCCTATTTGTCGATCCCGCCGATCAGCGAACTCGTGTGATGTCCTGCACCCAGTTTGTCTCCCAGGTCTTGCCCTCGTCTGGCGAGTCCGCTTGCTCCCAGTGGCCCGATGTCGGAGTGATGTTGGACCAGATGAAGCGCGCCCGAACTCGCTTTCCCTTCACCGTATCATACCCATAGAAAGTGCCCACGCCATTGTGGAAGCCTCCAATCATCGGCGGATCCAATGGTTCGGATGGTGTCCTGCTGTCGAGCCACCAGATTGACCACTTCTGGGTCTTCGGGTCGAAGGACCGCAGAGCGACACCGCGATAGGGAGCACCGGGAACGCTGAGCACTGTATCGTCCAGATTGCTATAGCCCCCCATAATCGATTGACTCACCAATGTGCCTTCGAATTCAGTCCACTCGTGATTATTGGCGAGTCGCTGCTTCAGCTTTCGATGATGGGCCTGCCATTTACCAACCAGGAAGTCGAAGTCGTGAAGACCGGAGACTGCACTGTCTGTCTGATTCATCCCGGGGCCCGAATCCTGGTGCGATTGTGCGGTCAACTGTCCAGGCGCTGCCAGACACAGACTCAGCAGCGCGATCATGACTGAAAGGCGATGAATACTCACGATGCCCCCTTTTAAATTGCGGCGGTAGCCAATTCTCAACAATGCTTGAACTCCATTTCGCCGATACGCGTTCATCGTCCCTCCGGAATCAGACTGAACGAATGCTACCCTCTTAAATTGACTCAGCCCTTGGTATTTGTGCATACCCACTATCCATGGAACTCTCGATACCACTTTCAAAGAAAAACGAACCTCAGTCCCGCCGGGTGGCCAGGTTCCGCCTCTCGGCACCTCGGTCTTGGGGTTTCCGTTTCTTCCTCTTCGCTCCCTGATTACTGATTACCGCGCCGGATCAAAGCTTAGCGCTCAGTGTTTATCCATGGGCGGGTGGCCAGGTTCCGCTCTTGGCACCTCGGTCTTGGGGCTTCTGCTTCTTCCTCTTCGCTCACTGATTACTGATTACTAATCACTGATTACCTCCCCGGATCAGAGCTTAGCGCTCAATGTGTATCCGTGGGTGCAGGCGTCCCGTCCGACCAAGTGAGTACCGGAATCATGTACTCGGTTATTGGCTCCGGAGCCCCTTGAAATTGTGGATTCAACATTACGGGAGAGCCCGGCAGATCCGCTCCCCAAGATTTCGGATCGGTAAGCGGGACGTAAAACATCAGATGTGGAACCCAATGCCCGGCGGAGTCGTTAAGGTATCCTTGTTTCGACATCATGTAGCACATCGCGCCGGGCTCCAGGGCGGGCAGTCCCTTCGCATCGAAAGCCTTGATACCCTCGATGATCTGAGCTTTGGATAGCCCCGCTAGTACCAATTCCGTTCTCTTGAAAGTCAGCGGCAGAATGGATCGCACAGCGGGCGGATTGAAACAAATCGGACCTCGCATCTTGGGGTTCCAGAACTGCGGAAAGTCAAACGATGACATCCACGATCGCTCCACAAGACAGACGAAACCGTTCTTGCCTTTGACCACAGTTTCATATCCACGCGGTCCAAGCACCATGACTTCGGCATCCGTTGAAATCGATGGCGGCGCTGCACTCCGCGCCATCGCAATTTCGGCATTTCGATCCATCAAGTACCGATCGATCGGGGCCATGCTCGGATACGGAGTTTTGACGTCCTGTGCTCGCGAGTGGCTCGCCCCGCACAGCAAGACAGCCAGCGCGACGGCCCTCAACACGTTTATCGCAACAAGCTTTCGCTTCATTGGCACTCTCCTCGTGGTTGACATCATATCCTCTCCTTTGTACGAAACGTCTCCTCCGACTCCCGGGTGCCCCACCCTTGGTTTGAAAGGGTGGGTCTTAGTTTTTCTCTCTCTCTTCAACTCTTCAACTCTTCAACTCTTGAACTTCTGAACTCTTCAACTCTCGAAGCCGGGTGCCCCAGGTTCCGACTTTCGGTACCTGGGCCTTGGGGTTGCCGGGTGCCCCACCCTTGGTTTGAAAGGGTGGGTCTTAGCTTTTTTCTCTCTCTTCAACTCTTCAACTCTTGAACTTCTGAACTCTTCAACTCTCGAAGCCGGGTGCCCCAGGTTCCGACTTTCGGTACCTGGGCCTTGGGGTTGCCGGGTGCCCCACCCTTGGTTTGAAAGGGTGGGTCTTAGCTTTTTTCTCTCTCTTCAACTCTTCAACTCTTGAACTTCTGAACTCTTCAACTCTCGAAGCCGGGTGCCCCAGGTTCCGACTTTTGGTACCTGGGTCTTGGGGTTGCCTTTGCTTCCTTTCTGAAATGCTTCCGCTCCCATTCGAACGCTTCCGCCTGCGATTCGAAACTGCATGTAACTCCCTGTAACTAGACAGCTATATACACAATAAATTATCCTCCCCGCATGACTACGAAACACACCGAACCCACAGACACTCGCTGCCAGCTTCGATTCGCCGATGGACGCCGCTGCGCCCTCCCCGCCCACCCTCAAGGCGAAGGCCTCTGCTACCCGCATGCACACGCTCCGCACCGCCGCCTCCGCCCATCCGATCTCACCCGCGAACTCATCGCCCCGCGTGGCACCCTGGTTCCCTCGCACAAAATCCGCCGCGTCCTCGCCAAGCTTCCCGTTGCCGTCGCCGAGGGTCTCTTCTCTCCCGCCGAAGCCGGCCTCCTGACTCATCTCTGCAATCTCATGCTCGGCTGCAACCGCCAAGCCCGCGCAAACCCCCGCCTCAAACCAACTGCCACCGATCAGAAGTTCCTCTCCTCTCTGTTCACCGAGAATGATGCTGAACTCTCTCACCCACCCGCAAATCGCTAGCGTTGGACAACAAATGGTTTTCCATGCCGAACAACTCGCTCCCCTCCACGCCTCCATCCCGAGTCGGCGTTTACCCCGACCCGGTCGGGGCGCTCTCAGCGTCTCTGCGTTAGCCTTTTTTCTTCCTCGTTCTTGGCTGTCAGCTGTCGACCTTAGGCTTCCCGCCGGATCCGTTTTCCTAACCCCTTTCCCTTCAACACTTGCGCGCCACCATGTTAACCATCCCATTTTCAGCAACCTACAGCCCATGGGGGTGGGGGTCCCCCCCCATTTTCGCGAACGTAACTTTCCAACCGCCCTAAACCCGGAACTGCCGCAGATGATGGTCCAGATGCTGATACGTCAAGGCCGCCCATTCGACCGGAGTGAGCGGCCCGAAGAAGAAGTGCGGCTGCCTGGTGCATATTGCCGGCCCGCCCGCCACGAAGCGGTCGATTGTTTCGCGCAAGCGCTGCCTTTCCAGCGCGAAATCGCGTTCATCGGTCACGAGGAGGCTCTTTTCGGTCTGCGCGTTGCGGCGCATGGGCTCACCCCTCACCAGCAACGACTGCTTCACCAGCGGCCCCAGCAGGCGTCCAATGAAGAGGCGCGGCGATGGAGAGGTCTTCCCCATGGCCATATCCATTGCCGCGGCGCAGTGCGCCAGGGCCTGTGCGGGATTCATCTTGCCCCACTGGCGCGGGCTATCCGGCTGCAAGCGCGCCAGCCGACCTTTCACTTCTTCCACCCTTGCCGCTTCAAAGAGGTTTTTCATGTGGAAAGGCCTCCCCTGCCCGTTGACGGAATGCTTTCAATTTTGAGCACACCGGTTTCCAGCGTACCTCTAACAGTAAGTCGAATGGCGGCCGCGCCAATCGACAGCTGGGCAGAAAATTATTCTGGAGAGCGGGCCCTGCGAAGCCAGGAGGCCCAAGATGCGGATTTGGGCCATTCGCCACTTTCCTTCCTCACTGGCCACCGGTCACGGGCCACTTGTCCGCAGGACGCGGTATAATTTTGCCGCACGAAAAAATCCTTCGCGGGGTTCCGCGCTCGACCGATTCCGGGCCTCCGCACATCGGAGAGACTTCCCGTGGCGACGCGATTCACCCGCAGCGAATTCCTGAAAACTTCCAGCCTGGCTTGCCTCGCGCTTCCCTTCCTGAGCTCAGGGGGCGCACATGGTTCGGGCTTCCCGAACGCTTCAACCTTCCGCCTGGCAGTGATCAACGACGAAATCAGCCAGGATTTCGGGCGCGCCTGCGAAGTCGTAGCACGCGAATTCGGAATGTCCTGGATCGAGCTGCGCGGAATGTGGAACAAAAACCTTCTCGACCTGGACGCCACCGAACTCGCCGAAGCCAAACGCATCCTCGCAAAATACGAGTTGCGCGTCACCGATATCGCCAGCCCGCTCTTCAAAGTGGACTGGCCCGGCGCACCGGCGTCAAAATTCAGCCCGAAGAGCGACAAATTTCACGCGGACTTCAGCTTCGCCCAGCAGGACGATGTACTCCGCCGCAGCATCGAGCTGGCCCGCCAGTTTCAGACCGATCGCCTGCGCTGCTTCGATTTCTGGCGCCTGGATGATCCAGCGCCGTACCGCAAAGCGATCAACGAAAAATTGCGCGATGCCGCGTCTGTGGCGGCAAAAGCCGGAATTAAGCTCGCGCTCGAAAACGAAATGACGTGCAACACGGCCACCGCTGCGGAGGCCACTCATGTGCTCGCCGCAATTCCCGATGCAAACTTCCTCCTCAATTGGGATCCCGGAAACGCAGCCGCCGCCGGCGAAACTCCATACCCCGACGGCTATCGCCTGTTGCCGAAGGGCCGCATCGGCCACTGCCACTGCAAGGATGTGACCCGCAAGCCAGACGGCGGCTACGATTGGGCGGCGATGGGCAGCGGCGTAGTCGATTGGGTAGGACAATTCCGAGCGCTGCGTGAAGATGGCTATCGCCTCGCCGCCAGCCTGGAAACGCACTGGCACGGCGGCGGGACGCCGGAAGAGTCCTCACGGCAAAGCTGGGCCGGGATGCAAAAGCAATTGCACGCGGCGGGAGATTTGTAACGGCACGATTGCGCCAATTCAAAAATCAGGCGGACAAGAAGCCATCTCATAAATAGGGCAATGGGGGTCGGAGCTTTAGCTCCGACATTTAGAAGGGCCAGATACACCGGGCTTTAGCCCCTGAGGAGATGCCTCCTCAGCCCTGCGCCCATTTATGAGACAAGCTCTAGAGAGGCAATTCCTCCGTGGTCGGGAAATGATGCTGTTCGCGCCCGACTTTGCCGTCATATTTGGTCGTCATCTTGAAGAGCTCGTAGCGTCCATCCGCCGCAAATTGGCGGCAATGGTCTCGCAACTCTTTCAATTCGGCGGCCGTGAACGGCTGGAAATTTATGGCGACAGCAAGGTTCTGGTCGAGAACCTCCATCGAGTCGACGCCGCTGATCGTCGTCGCAACCGGCAAACTCATGGCATAGCGCAAACCCTGCTGCGCCGTGATGCCTCCGTGCCGCACCATTTCGCCGCTGCCGCCCAGGCTTTTCATTCCCAGCACGGCGATTCCGCGGCGCGTCGCCTCCGGCAACACTCGCATCTCAAAACTGCGGAAGCTGGCGTCGAAACAGTTCAGGGGCATCTGCACAGTGTCGAAAGGAAAATCGTGATCGAGCATCCTCAAGTGAATTTCCGGATCCTTGTGCCCGGTGAATCCAACGAAACGCACTTTACCCTTCTTTTTGGCGTCGAGTAATGCTTCGGCGGCGCCGCCCGGCGCGAAGATCATCTCCGGATCGTTTTCATAGATGACTTCATGGATTTGCCAGAGATCCAGATGGTCGGTCTGCAGGCGCCGCAGCGATTCCTCCAGCATGCGCATCGCCACCTTTTTGTCCCGCCCGTGGGTGCAAACCTTGGTCATGAGGAACGCGTTCTGCCTCTTCCCTTTCAGCGCCTTTCCCAGCCTCTCTTCGCTGAGGCCGTCGTGATACTCCCACGCGTTGTCGAAAAAATCGATTCCATGATCCAGCGCCTTGGCCACGATTTCGTTTGCCGCCTGATCCGTGCTCGCGGAGCCGAGATGGTAACCTCCAAGTCCAAGCGCCGACACCTGAATGCCTGTCCGTCCCAAAGATCTCTTCGGTACGACACCTTCGGGGATTTCCCGCGGCACAGCGTCACTCGCCGAAAGCGCGCGGCTCGGGATAAGCGGGGAAGCCCCCATAATTGCGGCTCCCTGCAAAAATTTTCGACGGCTGAGGTCCAGCTCGTTTGAATCCACGGCTCCTCCTCAAAACTTTCTTTCTGGAAAGGGATGGCCCGTATTCTCAGATGATCCGAGCATGTCTCGAACCTCCGATTGCCGGGTATCGAGCGGGAACCCGTGCGCGAGACGCGACTCCGGATTATCGAATCGCAACGACATCTTGTAGATCTCATACCGCCCATCGGCCGCGTACTGCTTGCAGCGGTTTCGCAGCTCCTCCATTTCCGTCGCGGTCATCGGTTTGAAATTCTGGGCGATGCGCAGGTTCTGGTGCAAAACGTCCAAACTGTCTATGCCCGTAATCGCCGTCGCCACCGGAAGACTCATCGCGTATCGCAATGCCTCTTCAGCCGTAAGCGCACCGGCCTTGATCGGCTCTCCGTGGCCGCTTAACGGCTTCATGCCCAGTGCCGCAATGCCGCGCCGGTTCAGCTCTGGCAAAACCTGCCGCTCAAAACTTCTGATGAAGCCGTGATCGAACGGGTTCAACGGCATTTGCACGGAATCGAAGGGAAATCCCGTATTCAACATTCCCAAATGCACCATCGGGTTCTGGTGTCCGGTGAATCCCACAAATCGCGCCTTGCCGTCTTTCTTTGCCTTGGTCAAGGCTTCCGCGGCTCCATTTGGGCGAATGAAGAGCTCGGGATCATTGTCAAAAGCCATGCCGTGAACCTGCCACAAGTCGAGGTGGTCGGTTTGCAGGCGGCGAAGCGACTCCTCGAGCATCTGCAAGGCCAGGCTTGCATCTCGCCCGTGCGGACACGTTTTTGTCATCAAAAATACTTTGTCGCGGCGTCCCTTCAGGCCGGCGCCCATCCAGAGCTCGGTCTTACCCCTGCGGTATTCCCAGCAGTTGTCGAAGAACGTGATTCCGTTGTCCACGGCCTCCTGAATCAGGCGAACCGCGGTTTTTTCATCGGGTGCATCGCCCAGATGATGGCCGCCATAGCCAAGAATGGAAACTTTGGCGTCGGCGCGTCCGAACTGACGAAGGGGAATGCTTGCGCTTGGTGAGTCTTGCACGATTCGCCTCGATTGAGCTTCGAAGCCCGCGTTTCTGCATGCCGTAGCTGGAATTTAGATGTCGGTTTTCAAAATGAAGACGCAAATTTAACGGGGCCGCCTCATAGCATCCCGGCAAACCGCCTTAAATCCTCGTGGACCTCAATCCGGGTCTCCATCAATTCCCTCACCAAAAAATTCGGGCCAGAAACAATTTTGAAACCGGGCGAGAGGCGGATGCGTCAAATCCTGCCGTTTCGTCGTGTTTGACGGCATTCGTGTGGCACTAGAAAAATGCGAGCAATATTTTTTGCACAGAGAAATATTTTTAACGGGCGTGCAACGTTTCGGCGCATGTCCCCATCGAAGGTATGCGTGGGGTGTAAGATTTTTTCTACTGATTTCGAATGTGGATCTCGAAAATGGAACGGAGCGGCGGAGAATTTATGATTTACCGTACGATCCGGAGGAAAAACGAACTGCACCATTTTAGTGCAGATTGAAAAATAAGAACTTGCCGAACGCGGAGAGTTTGGCAGGCGTCTTGCAATTCTTTGGAAGGTTGGCTCGCCTCGTGGTGGGGTCAGGTTTTTTTCCGCCATTCAGTTCTCAGTAAATAAAATCTAGAAGAGGTGCAGCTTGAATTTTTTCAAGGGATGGATTGGTGTGTTTATAGCCGTCGCATGCCTCAGCGCCCTGCTGGCGGGAACTTCCCGGCCGGCAATGGCGCAAAACGCGACGACGGGAGAAATCGTAGGAACCGTAGTTGATCCCGCGGGAGCCATCGTTCCGGGGGCGAAGATTCACCTGAGGAGCCTTTCGCAGAGCGAAACGCGAGAGACGCAATCAACCAGCACGGGATCGTATCGCTTCTCGCTGCTGGCCCCGGGCAATTATGAGTTGAAGGTGGAAGCGAAGGATTTCCAGAGCCAGGTACGCACGGTGGAGGTCGCGCTGGGGGCGACGAGAACGGTGGATCTGCAACTTTCCATCGGGTCGACTTCACAAGTGGTGACGGTGACAGAGCAGGCGCCGTTGCTGCAGGCGTCCGACGCGAGCGTGTCCACAACGATCACGGAAAAAACGGTGCAGAACGTGCCGAATCCGGGCAACGACATCACCTATTCGGCGCTGCTGACGGCGGGCACGACGGAAAACACGGCGGGAGGGTTCGGAAACTTCTCCGCGAACGGCGTATCGGCGACCAGCAACCTCTTCGTCGTGAACGGAATGGACTCCAACGATCCCTACCTGAACCTGAACAATTCCGGCGCCACAAACCTGACGCTGGGACAGAACGAAGTACAGGAAGTGAGCGTGGTGACGAACGGGTATGGCGGCCAGTTTGGCGGGTTGGCGGGTTCCAACGTCAACATTACAACGCGGAGCGGGACGAATGATTTTCACGGCGACCTGAAGTATTACTGGAACGGCAGCGCCCTGAACGCGAACTCGACGTTCAACAATTCCAGCGATACGCCACGCTCGTTCGTAAATGCAAACCAATATGGAGGCGATTTCGGCGGCCCGATCATCAAGAACAAGCTCTTCGGGTACTTCAACACGGAAGGGCTGTACCTGGTGATCCCAACCTCAACCAAGACTGTTGTGCCGACGCAGCAGTTTGAAAACGACGTGATTGGCAACCTGCAGCAGCAAGGGCTGACGAATTCCGTCGCGTTTTACCAGAATATCTTCAATCTCTACAACAATGCTCCGGGGATCAACCGGGCACAGGCCGGAGGAGGACCGACCGATCCCACGGGATGCCAGACAGCCGCGGGCGGCCCGCTTCTTTTCCCCAACTTTGATCCAGCCTTTGGAAATGGGTCGACTTCACCCTGCGCACGATTCTTCTTTTCCAACGTGAACGCGAAGACCCACGAGCAACTGTACTCGTTCCGCATTGATTACAACATCGGAGCGAAAGACACGATCTACGGACGTTACCAGCAGGATAAAGGTGTGCAGTCCACCTTCACCGACCCGATCAACCCCGTGTTTAACGCGGTGAGCAACCAACCGGAGTACCAGGGCCAAATCAACGAGACGCACTTCTTCAGCGGGACCGCGGTGAACCAACTGGTCGTTTCCGGCCAATGGTATTCGGCGCCGTTCTCGCAGCCGAATCCGCAAGCAGCGTTTCAGGCATTCCCGACGACGCTGCAGTTCGGCAACGGCCTGTTTACAACCCTCGGAGGAGAGGACTTTGCGTTCCCCCAAGGGCGCAACGTAACCCAAGCCCAGCTTTCGGACGATTTCTCGAAGAGCCTCAGCCGGCACACGATCAAGGTGGGGCTGAAGTTCCGTAGAAATGACGTTACGGACTCGAGCTTCGGGCAGTTCGCCAACGGACTTGTGACCGAGCCGAGCACCGCGGATTTCATCTCCGGAGGAATCGGAACGGTGCCGGGCGACAACGGAGCCACGCTGCAGCAGCAATTCGCACAGAGCAGCGAGCAGCGTTTCACGTTCTGGCAACTGGGCGGATACATTGAGGATGACTACAAAATCCGTTCAAACCTGACCTTGACCTTTGCCTTGCGCATCGACCACGACTCAAATCCTTCGTGCAAGAACAACTGCTTCTCGAACCTGGTGGAGCCATTCACGACCCTTGTGAATGACCCGACCCTGGGAGGAGCGAACGCGGCCAATGTCCCCTACAACCAAATCATCAACTCCGGGCTATCGACGGCTTTCCGCGACTACACGAAAGTGGAATGGGCGCCGAGGTTCGGGTTTGCGTGGCAGCCGGACAGATTCGGAAAGAGCCTGGTGGTGCGCGGCGGATTTGGCATCTTCTACGATGGGTTCCCCGGGCAACTGGTGGATAATCTCGCGGGAAATGCTCCGAACGTGAGCACTTTCTTCGCAAATGGCGGATTTCTGGCTCCAAATGAAACTACCGGGCCGGGAAGCATCTTTACGATTGCCGCGAATTCGAACGCCGCGTTCGTGAACGGTTTCCCCCAAGGAATCACGCTGGCGCAACTGCAGGCGAGCGGGACTCAGTTCTTACCGCCCTCCTTCAACTACACGCCCAACTACAACCCGCTGCCGTACTACGAGAAGTGGAGCCTGGAAATCGAGAAGCAGATTGGAGCGAACACCGCGTTGACCGTGGGCTATGTGGGAAATCACGGTCTGCATGAGTCGACGCAGTTCAATAGCGTGAACGCGTTCGCGCCACTGATTGCCTTTCCTGGCGGTTTTGCCGGGCTGCCGACATCCGCACCTGACCCCCAATTCGGCCAGGTGAACGGTTTGTATAACAACGCCATTTCCAACTACAACGGGCTGACCGTATCGGTTGTACACCGCTACTCGTCGGGTCAGTTCAGCATTAACTACACCTACAGCCATGCCCTGGACGAAATCTCCAACGGCGGCTTCGCGACGTTTGCGTCCGCCCAATTTGGAGCGACAAACAACTCGATTCAATTTCCGCAAACTCCGTTTAACTTGCGAGCCAATTACGGGGACTCCGACTACGATATACGGCACCAACTGAACGCGAACTACGTTTGGGAGTTGCCATTGAGAAAGCTGACCTTCGGCCGCGGGCCGGACAGCTTGATGAAGGGCTGGCAGGTTTCCGGAACGGCGTTCGTGCGTTCGGGCTTGCCGTTCACACCGGTGGATCTGGGCACAAGTTCCGCACTGAACGGATTCGGATACGGCGGCACGGTGTTTGCAACAGCGCTGGGGCCGAACACAAATCAAAAGTGCACGGGCATCACTTCCGCCGGGCCCACTTGCATCGGTTCGGGCCTATTTGCAACGTCGCCGAATGGGTTCAGCACGCTCGGACGAAACACGCTGCGCGGACCGGACTACTTCAACGCCGACTTCTCGATCATGAAGTACATCCAAGTGCCGAAGTGGGAGAAGGCGAAGTTTGGGATTGGCGCGCAGTTTTACAACGTGTTCAATCATGCGAACTACGACCTTCCCATCGCCAACGTAGCTAACACGGGCGGTTTCGGACAAATCATCCGGACGGTATCCGGGCCAACGTCACCGTTTGGTTCGGTGCTGGGAGCGGACGCTTCGCCGCGTTTGATTCAGTTGAAGGCGCAATTTACGTTCTAAGTCAAAACAAAACGAGTAAGAAGAGGGGCGGCCTTCGGGCCGCCCCTTTTTGTTAGCGCGAGATGTTGGCTGGGAGTCGCAATTGAATGGCTGGAATCTCAGGCGTGAGACCGGTGGGGCGAGAAAGTGGAGAGAGAATGAGGGGGCCTCGGGCAGGAGTGCGCAAGGGCATTTTTGTGGAGTTAACAGACTTTTTTTCATGAAGTTGGAGTAGTTAGGTTCTGGGCCAAGTCTTGAAATTAGCGGGCACAGTGGTGAAGTGCATGCACGATTTTCACAGCATCTTGAGGTATGCCGGGGGACGGGACGGCCTGTCCGGCAATGCAGGAAGGTCGGCAGCACATGAAGGACAATTCCAGGGCGATTCGGGTGATGTTTGCAGGCGCAATGTTGGTGGCGGCAACCGCGGGATTGAGCGCGGCGCAAGAGGTGAGTTTCACTCGCAAAGCGGTGAAAATGGTGGCGGTGCCATATCCTTCCATATTGAAGAGCAAAGGCATCGGCGGAACCGTGAAGTTGCGGGTGCTGGTGAAGGCGGATGGAACCGTGAAAGACGTGCAGGTGATCGGGGGCAACCCGATCCTCGCGGACTGCTCAGTGAAAGCCGTGAAGCAGTGGGTGTTCGTGGCGTCGGAGAAAGAGGAGACGATTGAATTGTCGGTGGCGTTCGATCCGAATTTGAATTAGGGGTCGCGTGTCAGCTGGATTTAGAGAAAGATTAACGCAGAGTTCGCTGAGAGCGCAGAGTACGCAGAGAAGAAAAAATGGCCGATCCGGAGATCGGCCATTGACCGTCGAAGAACGGCCCGCCACCCTTCCTTCCTCAGGGCAAGCAGCCGGCGGGCCCTACAAAAGCTCCAAATTCTAGAAGAGGTTCCAGAGGAACTGGTTGTAGACCTCGTGGTGGTATTGGACTTCGGGCGCTTTGACGAAAGTGCCGAGGGCGCGCGGGCAGCGGTCGGCGGAAGCATGCTTCAAATCGGCGTAACGCGCTTTGACGTCCGCGCCGAGGAGCTTCGTGGTCCAGTCGGCTTTTTCGAAATGGTCGATGGCGGTGTAGATGTTGTCCGGCAGATATCGTTCGGCCTGGCGAAGATTCTTAATTTTTGAAGTTTCCCCATCGATGCCGGTTTTGAAGATCGAATACATGACGAGATAGGGGTTGGAGTCCGGGGAGACGGAGCGGACTTCCACGCGCATGGATTTTTCGTTGCCGATGGGGATGCGGATCATGGAGCCGCGATCGACGGGCGAAGCCTTGATCTGGTTCGGCGCTTCGAAGTGCGGGTCCAATCGGCGATAGGCGTTGACGCTGGCGTTGAGCAGCAGGCAGATGTCGTTGCCATGAGTAAGGATGCGGTCAATGAATGACCACCCCGCCTTGCTGAGCTTTTCCTCTCCCTTGGGATCCCAGAAAAGATTCTTTCCGTTTCCGCTGATGGAGACGTTGGTGTGCATGCCGCTGCCATTGACGCCGACGACGGGCTTCGGGAGGAAGGAAGCGGTGAGGCCCATCTTGTTGGCGACCTGGCGGCAGATTAATTTGTAGAGCTGAATCTGATCGGCGGCGTTCACGACTTCCGAGTAGCTGTAATTGATTTCGAATTGTGAGGGCGCCACTTCCGGGTGGTCCTTTTCATTCTGGAAGCCCATGGCGCGCTGCACTTCGGCGGTAGTGTCGATGAAGGTGCGGAGCGGATCGCCAGGGAGCGAGTGGTAGTAGCCGCCGGTGTTCACGTACTCGAACTTGCCGGTTTCGTGATAGTGGCGCTCGGCGTCGGAGCCGTTGAAGAGGAAGCCTTCGATTTCGTTGGCGGCGTTGAGCGTGTAGCCCTCTTTTTTGTTGAGCGCTTCGGCGTAGCCTTTGAGGACCCCGCGAATGTCGGCGGAGTAGGGCGAGCCGTCCTTGTCAATCACTTCCCCGAAGACGAGAACTTTGCCGCTGCCGAAATAATCGGCGGGCGCCCAGTAGAAAGAGCCCCAATCGATGCCGAGGCGCAGGTCGCTCTCGCGCTGGGCCGTGAAACCGCGGATGGAAGAGCCGTCGAAGGTGAGGTTGTCCCAGGATTTCAGCAGGAATTTCTTGTCGTAATCGAGCATGTGCAGGCGGCCTTCGAGGTCGCTGAAGAGGACGGTGACGGCCTTGATGCGCTTTTCGTTGGTCAGATATTTGAGGCGCTCTTCCTGAATTTTATGGACGGGAGTGCGATTTTGGCGCTGCTCTTTGGCTTTGAGATTGAGCTCTTCCAGCTCTTCGTAGGTGAGTGAAAGAAAATTGCGCAGTTCAGTGGACATGAATCTCCTTGGCTGGGAGCGCTAAACGCCTGATTGGCATTTTGGGAGTGGACATCACTAACAATGTAAAGGTAGCGCGAGGGGAAATGCAGCGTCAAATGGAAAAAGGAATTTCCACAAGAGGAAAAATGAATGGGGTGGATAAGAAAAGTGAATAGGTGGAGGGTGCGATAAAAAACGGGAAGCGGTTCCTGACGGATTGAATTGTGAGAGGGCGGATTGGTTGCCGTGGTCCCTCCGCGTGGCCGGCGCGCCGCAGACGGCGCGGAAGAAAAGGCCGGCCACTACGGTCGGGATGACGGAGTTCGGGACTAAGCGCCGGGGTAGTGGCGTGTTTCGAAGTGGGGCACGGGTCTGGACTTGATGCAGGAATGGAAATATGAGCCACAGGGTAAGGCCAGCGTTTGCAAGGGGATTTGGGAGAAATGGGTTGGCACGCCCCATGCACTTACTGGGAGCGTAAGCAAGTACGGAGCTCTGAAGAGCGATGGGTGAGAATCGATTGCTCTGAAGAGTGTTAGATCGACCCCCCAAGCAAGTACCGCATACCAGCCCGCCAGAATCCCCCGGGCGCCGCGAGTTCACCCTGAGCGACTCGCGACGCCCTTTCCTCCCTGAAGAGAGTAATCAGTTAGAAGCCAAAAAAATTCGAGCCCCGATCCGCCGGACTATCGGGTTGCAATTGCGCCGCTGGCGGATTGGTTGACGTTTTCGGCGGCGATGATCGGGACGGTAACGGTGGTGTCGAAACGGGCGAGCAGGCCGGTCTGGGCGGGCATGTTAACTTCCTTGCCCTTGCGAGCGACGACGTAAACCGCACCGGCTGCGAAGCCAATACCCATGCCTCGTAGCGCGTTTCCACAAATGGCGCCAATCAAACTGCCTCCGCCGCCCCCAACTGCCAGGCCGACAGCATCACCTTTATAGTCATGCTTCTGCTGGACAACTTCGCCTTCGCTAATTTTGATGTCGTGGCGGGGAACGCTGTAGGAATCAACACGCGGGCGGCCAATGGCAACAATGCTCATCTGGACGGGAATCAGGCGGCTGTCGATTTCGACGCTCTTGAAGGCGAGGTTCATGTAGGCCTGGCCGCGGAAGAGGGAGAAATTCTTGGGCCTCTGGATGGTGCCGACAACTCCATGAATGCGAGTGCCGGCGGGAAGGAGGACGCGGCTGTCGAGGGAAACGGGTTGAGAGAGAACCGCGATGAAGGGATCGCCTTCCTTGCTGGCAGAACTGCTGACGGGGGTGAGCAGCGTGAGATGAATTTCGGTGCCCTGGAGAACCTGGCGGGGTTCGGCATAAGTGGGCAGAACGGCAGAGGCGACTAGAGCAAAAACTAAAACTACGGAGACAGCGATTTTCATTAATTCCTCCTGCTGCACGACGTACGTGCAGGTGTCTTGTCCCCGTAACGTGGGGACAGCCCCCAAAGAGGTGGGCTGGCGCTGGCGCGCGGACCTTGCTTCAGTTGCGAACGGAAGCGAGGCGGTTGGGGAGGAACTCCAACCTGTAGGAAAGGTACGTCAGAGAAAATTGGGGCACAACAGAAATAAGCGAGGTTTGCCGGAGGAGTCAACAGCTGGAACTTGAAAGGCTCGCTAGCAACGAACATCGATCAAGTCACACCCCTCATCCCGTGTCCGGAAAAGCGGTGTGACGATCGGTTTTCGTATTCAGCGAAGCGCGATGGTTAATCGTGATCTGGGTGTTTGTGGCGCCAGTTCCAGTAATTCTGTTGATTTTTGTGGCTCTGTTTGTCGTACGCACGGTAATCCTGGTGCGAGTCGTTAAGATAGCCGCGGTAGGCCTGGTCTTCGTGGCTATCCCAATTGTGATAGTCGTGATGATTCGAGTCGTAAACTCGGACCTGGACGTTGGCTTCCTGCGGTGTTGCAGCGGCTACGACGAACCCGCCGGCCGCCAGGGCAGCCACCAGGAATAGCGAATTTACATATTTGCGTGCTTGATGCATAGATTGAAACCTCCGGAGTGCGATTTCTGGGATCCCGGACTTAAAATCCCAGCAGCTTTCACTATGCGTTTAATGCAGGCGCAAAGATGCCCTGTATGAGACACCCGCAGGGAAAAAGTGTCAGGGAGTGCCCTCGCTTCTGCATTTCCATGCTTGATCGCCGCAGTTGGCGCGGCTGCGAATGGTGCTCCGCCTCTGCTGCACATTTCGAAGTCTCTCCGATTTTGGAGTTCCTGTCGGCCGATCCAGCCGAGTGACGCGCGCGTTTTGACGAGAAGATGTGTGTGTTAGACTGGAAAGGCATTCGCGATTAGAGTGAGTGTCGAATCGTGGAACTTCGGGCTTCGTGCAACGAGGTCCCGCGAACCCCGCCAGGCCCGGAAGGGAGCAACGGTACCGGGTAAGCCGAGTGTGCCGCGGAGACCCCGAAGTTCCTCGATTTGATTTGAAGAGTGTAATCAGAGATCAGTAATCGGCAAGGGGCGATCAGATAACAGTTAGCAGCGAGCAGGAAGCGGCTGGTTGGTGGTTGGTCGGTTGTAGATCCCATAAAAAATTGAGTTGGAATATTTTTGGTTGCGAAAATTGTTTTGCTTCGCGGCTGGGCGAGTGTGTCCACCTGAAGGTGGACGCTACGCGAGGAATTCGGTTTTGACTTTTGCGGGGCAGGCGCTGAAAATGAAGCCACGATTTGCCTGAACAGCAAGGAGCTCGGCACACAAACACGTATGACTTACCAAGTGATTGCGCGGAAGTGGCGGCCGCAGACGTTTGCGGATCTTGTGGGGCAGGAGCACGTGACCGAGACGCTGGCGAATGCGATCAAGAAGGATCGCGTGGCGCACGCGTATATTTTTTCGGGGGCGCGCGGCGTGGGGAAGACTACTGCCGCGCGCATTCTGGCGAAGGCGCTGAATTGCGTGAACGGGCCGACGGCGGAGCCTTGCGGAGTTTGCGATTCGTGCAAAGAGATTGCGGCGGGAAGTTCCTTGGACGTGATTGAGATTGACGCGGCGTCGAACCGCGGCATCGACCAGATTCGTGAGTTGCGGGAGATGGTTCGGTATGCGCCGGCGGCTTCGCGAAGCAAAGTGGTGATCCTGGACGAAGCGCACATGCTGACGGGCGAAGCGTCGAACGCGCTTCTGAAGACGCTGGAAGAGCCGCCGGACCGGGTGATCTTCGTGATGGCCACGACGCAGCCGGAAGATCTGGAAGATACGATCCGGTCGAGGTCGCAGCATTTTCATTTCCGGGCGCTGACGTTCAATGAGATTACCGACCGGCTGAAATACATCGCTTCGAAAGAAAATTTGAAAATTGAAGATGGCGCACTGGCGGTGATTGCGCGGATGGCGGAAGGCAGCATGCGCGACGCCCTTTCCCTGCTGGAGCAGGCGCGGGCGTATTGCGGCGACGACATCCAGGACCAGGCGGTGCGAGATCTGCTCGGCGTGGTGCCGGAAGACGCGCTGAACGAACTGGTGCAGGCGATTGCGGAGCAGTCGGCGGAGCGGGCGCTGGGGTTGGTACACCGGTTTCAGAAAGAGGGGCGCAACCTCCAGCATTTCTGCCGCGAGGCGATCCGGCACATGCGGAATCTTTTGATTGCGCGCGTTTGCGGGGCGGATTCTGATTTGCTGGCGGCGACGCCAGATCAGCGGCCGGGCCTAGCTAAAGCCGCGGCGCTTTTCAGCGAAGAAGATCTGACGCGATATTTTCAGATTTTGTTGCAGACGGATGATTCGCTGCGGCGCGCGATGGATCCGCGGGTGCATCTGGAGATGGGATTGTTGCGGCTGGTGAATGCCGCGCGACTGGCTCCGTTGGAGGAGTTGTTGGCGGAGGCGAAAGGATCGGTTGGAGGGAATTCGGGCGGAGGAGCGGCGGGGAGAAATTCGGGGACGAGTTCGACTCCATTGCCTTCGCGATCGGCGTCGGCGGGGGCGGCGGTCGGTGCTTCTAGCGTGGCAGCCGTGATGGGACAAAAGGCGCCCGCCTCAGAAGGCGGCCGCTACAAAGGCGAAGAGCGAGTTGAGACGAGACCGAGCGCGTTTGGTATTAGCGGAGCGGGAGCGGCGGTGGCTCCTGCGTTGGAGATGAAAGAAAAAAGTGCGGCTCCGGCTGCAGCGAGCGGCATTGCGGAAACCGCGGCGTTAGAGGAGAAAAGCGCACAGGCAGGAATGCCTGTGCCACAAGTTGCGGCGGCACCAGCGGTGAAGGTGAAAGTGGCACAGGTTGCGGCGGCAGGATTGGATGCGGCGCAGGTGGCGGAGATCAAGGCGGGGATTGCGGCGCAGCAAAAATTTATCGGAGAATTGCTGGAACATTCTTCGCGATGGGAATTGGACGGAGCGGAATTGCGGATTTATTTTCCGGCGGAGAAGAGCACGTTCGCGGGATTGATCGAAGGCCGCGACACGCTGGAGAAAATCCGTGGCGTTTCGGGCAAGGTACTAGGGCGTGCGGTGCGCGTCTGTGCTAAGCTGGAAACTGGTGCGGCAAAGGATGCGAATGCATCGCGAGCCGCAGGCAGCACGCAGGAAATTCGCGCGCAGTTCGAGAACGACCCGATGGTGAAATCGATGCTGCAGCGGTTCGGCGGGAGAATTTCCGAAGTGCGGCGGCAAGGCGAAGAATAAGCCACACGGCAAAGTGAGGCTGACATGAACATGGAAGTGAACGCCCTACAACAGATGCTTTCGCGGCTTCGGCAGGTGCAGGAAGACTTGCAGCGGCAGGTGAATTCGGTTGCGGTGGAGGCGTCGGCCGGCGGCGGCATGGTGACCGTGAAGATGAACGGTCAGAAGCAAGTGCTGGAAGTAAGAATCGAGCCGGAAGTGTTTGCGGGCAAAGATCAGGAAATGTTGCAGGACCTGGTGCGGGCGGCGGTGAACGAAGCGTCGCGGCGTGTGGATGATGAGTTGGCGAACCAGATGAAGAGCTTGGCGGGCGGAATCCCCGGCATGGCGGGAATGAAGATTCCGGGATTGTTTTAAGAATTCACGGGCTGAACCTCGAAAGTTCTCTTTCCGTTAGGAATCGCTTTTCCTAAGTCGATTAATTCAAAACAGAAATTCTAATCCTTGCCAATGGTGATTGCCGCCTGAATGTCTTGAGGCTTTGCAGCTGGAAAATCATTCCGCCAGTTGGCAATGTTACGGCGGCTTCGGGCTGCAGCTTCCCGGTGGAATCAATGCTACTTTCCAGCGGCCTCGAACGGCTTCCGGGCGGTGAACAGCCCGTAAACAAAATTCCCGGAGGAGTAGCCCGCGCGCATGGCCCGGAACGACTGCAGATTCGCCACGAAATCTTTTCCCATCTTCGCGGCAAGTTTCCAGAAGGTTTTGTCGCGGATCACATCCATGGCGAGGTCCCAGCTTTTCGCGCACTGGAGCGTCAAATCCTGCCTGTGGACAATTTCAAGCCCGCTGGCAATGAGATGCGATTCGTAGTCGTCCATCGTTTCCATTTCAATGAACATTCCGCGCTCGATGGGCTCGATAAACTTGCGTTCCTGGGCGGCGGAAAGGCCGGGTTTCTTGAACCAGTCCGTCAGCGCAAAGATCCCGCCGGGTTTCAGAAATCGAACGGCATTGGCAAAGAAACGCGGCCGATCGTGATAGTGAGAGATGGATTCGACGGACCAAAGAAGGTCGAAAGGCTTCGGAAAATCCAGGGCCTCGGCGTCCATCAGCAGGAACCGCGCGTCCGACTTTGCGGCGGTGGCCGCTTTCGTGGCCATTTCCACCTGCACGGGGGAGATGGTGATTCCGGTTGCGGACACCTTGTACTTCTGCGCCAGGAAAATGCTGCTGCCGCCGAACCCACAACCGATATCGAGCACCGTGCAGCCGGCCTGGATATTCGCCAACTCTGCGAGATGCTCCATAAGCTGGGTTTGCGCCAGTTCTTTCGATTCGTCGCCGCGAATCCAATAACCGTGATGAATGTGGTCTCCCCAGAGCGATTGGTAGTAGGGGCTGACAAAATCATAATGCTCGACAATTTTTTGCTTATCGTTGTGCCGCAGCGGGTTGGCCGACGGCTCTCGGACTGGCGACGTGCTCATAGGTTGTGCGCTCGAATGAACGGTCCTTCCAAGAATTTTGCAGCACGCCGAGGATACATCAAAAATAGCTAGTGGCTCTCTGAAATATCGAAGCAGAGTGACGTGTTGACTCCCTTCCCTGCTGCGGCCTAAGATGCCGTTCAGGGGCATGAACTAAACCGTGGTGCACGGTGTTCAAATGGAGATGGAAAACTCAGGGATCGGCTCCGCCTCGATGGCGATGAGTTTCGGAACCGATTCCAAGCTTGGCTTTCTATATCGGTGGTTGGCGGTCCTCCTGGGCTTGGCAAGCGTGGTTGCCGCATTGCCCGTGGCCGTACTCTCTTTCGGATGCGCCGGCGTGGCCCTGCTGCTGGGCAAGGTGCCCCCGTTGCGCGCAGGATATGAATTCCTCTCCGCGGCGTACGAGCGAGCCATCGAGCGACTCGGTAAAGTGGTCCTGCAAGATCCGCGAGACACCCCCGCGTTGCGAGTGATGGTTTCTCTCTCGCTGACTGCCGTTCCCATTTTCGTGGCCCAGCTCATTTTAGGAAAACCTCGATTGCTGCTGGTGATCGCCTTCTATCTTTCTCTCTACGGCGTCAAGTTCCACAGGTTTGTAAGAATGTTCAGCGCCAGCCATGTGGAAGCGCATCGGCGCCACGGCTTCTTTTCGGAGAAATACGAAAAGGCCTTCGGCCGTTACCTTGAATTTTTCCTGGGGTATTTTTATGGGAACGCACCGGAACTCGGCCGGACGGCTCATGTGTGCCTTCACCATAGAGAGAACAGCGGGCCCGACGACACTCGCACCAACATGGGCTACGACCGGACGAGCCGGCTCCATTTCCTGTGGTATCTCTCCGACAACATTTGGACGGTCCTTGGGCTTGCTCCCTACTCGTACTTTAGAGCGAAAGGCGATGAAAAGAACCGCAAACGCATGCTCTGGGGAATGGCGCGCTACTATGCTTACTTCGCGGCCGTCTTTCTTTACGACTGGAGAATCGGCATTTTGTACGTCCTGGTGCCGATTCTCTGCATGAACTTCGTCAATGCAATCACCGCATGGGTGCAGCACGCTTTCTGCGATCCGGAACGTCCAGAGGATTATTTTGCGAATACCGTGACCGTTGTGGACGAGGTGAATTTCCTGAACGAAGGGTACCACTTGTGCCATCACCACCGCGCCAGCCTTCACTGGACCGAGATGCCGGTCCATTTTGAGCGGCTTCGGGAGAAGATGAGCGAGGCCGGCTCGTTGGTCTTCCGCGACTTGGATTTTCTGGGACTTTTCCTCGAGCTGACTCTCTTTCGCAGAATGGATGTGCTCGCCGAGAAGCTTGTCCCTTGGGAGCCGATGGATCACGAGCAGCGATTGGCTTTGCTGGCGAAAAGAACCAGCCTCAGGACCCTTGATTAAGAATAGCGCCGGGAACTAGTGGAAACGCGCGAAGGGCAACGATTGGCGAAGCGCCGGGAACTGGTGGCGGTGAATTTGCCGCTGAACACTTCGAGCGCGAAGTCAGGCGCCCCGTCCTCACCTTCGGGTTATTTCTCTATTTCTTCGACGGGATGAATCTCCCACCAGTGCGTGCCGACTTTGGCATCGTAGCGCGTGATTCCTTTCACGGTTACGGGCCTGCCAACTGGCGGCAGATCGCAAGGAAGCCTGGATATGCATTTGGCCACAATGCAGCGGGCGCGATCCATGCCCTCTATTTTGGGGTTTTCGCAAATGCGGACATCCGTGTCGCCGTCGTTCCCTTTTGCTACCTGGGTGATGAATCCGCTGACGGCGGCGTGGGCAGACATTTTGTCGGACCAGCGATTTGCGTCCTCGGCAATCAGCTCGCCGATGGTTAGTTCAGCGTAAACAATTTTGCCTGATGGCGGCGCCGCCTTAGCCGGGGTGCTTGTCGACTTTGCGGGAGGGGTAGAACTCTTCTTGGATACAGGTTTGGGCTGTACGTCTTGACCAGCGGCGAGCAAGGGAATCGCGAGTAAGGCGCAAGGCAAGATCCAAAGGGTCTTTGTCATTTTGAACCTCACGGTAGACTTTTGGGGGAAATCCCTGCTTCCATCATAGAGACTGGGCCAGGCAGGACGACGGATTGCAGTGCGGATTGACTCTAAATAGTACCCGGACAAGAGGACAGGAGAGGGAGGAGCAGGGAGACGTTAGCGCAATCATAGACCGATCTGTCCGGGAAGCTCGGCGCGCGCCCATTGACGATCAGGAAGCCGATACTGCCCGCCCGGTCTATTGCCCCCACTGGAGCGGCTTGCTATATTCCGGGGATTCCAGCCCGAATTCATGTTTTTGCGAGTGGTCCAAAAAAGGGGCCGAGTCCTCGGAGGCAACCTCCAGCCGTTGTAGCCTCACGCGGATTCGTGTTCCTAAGCTTCAAAAAACGAGGCAAATCACCATGAAAAACAAGCTTATTTCCCCGTTGGCGCTGGCTGTGATTCTCCTCTCCGTTCTGGTTTGCCCGGGTGCAGCCCTGGCGGTACGAGGCGCCCAGCTGGTAGTAGATGACGACAAGGTTGAGTGTCCGAACGCGGGGTTCACTCGTATCCAGGACGCGGTCGACGCCGCCTCTCCAGGAGATCAGATCCACATTTGTAAAGGCGTGTACGTCGAACAAGTTGCGATCCGCAAGTCATTGACAATCGATGCCGACAACGGCGTGATCCTGATGCCCTCCGCGATGCAGGCGAATACTACCAGCCTCTTCGACGCTTCTCCGATCGCCACCGCTCTGCTGGTCGCCAATGCAACCGGTGTTTCCATTTCCGGGCTTACCGTCGACGGCATCAACAGCGGCATTTCTGAGTGCGCGCCCGACCTTATCGGTATTTCGTTTCAAAACGCTTCTGGAGAGCTGGAGCGCATTGCAGTCCGCAATTTCAAGCTAGCTGCGGCTCTTAATGGTTGCCAGAGCGGCACTGGCATCTTTGTGCAAAGCGGCAATGGCGGCGTCTCGAAAGTCGAAATCGACGACTGCACTATCCACGACTTTCAAAAGAACGGGATAACCGCAGACGAAATAGGCACCGCCACCATCATTCGCCGGAACGTTGTCACAGGCGTCGGCCCAACCAGCGGAGCGGCGCAGAATGGGGTCCAGATTGGCTTTGGGGCCACGGGATCGATTCTCGACAACGTCGTGACTAACAATGTCTGGGCGCCGTGTACCGCGGTTTCCACCTGCACCGCGGTTGCCACCAACATTCTGGTCACGCAATCCGACAACGTCGAGGTCTCCGGCAACACTGCCGGTATCAGCCAGGTCAACGTCTTCGTGCACGGCAACAATGCTGAGATCGAGCGCAACGAAACGTTCGCTTCAGTCGTGTTCGATGGGATTCGGTTGGAGGGCGATCAGTCCCGCGTTCGGCAGAATCACATTCTTAATGGCGCCGAGTCTGGCATCTTTCTCTCTGGCAACAACAACGTCGTTACAGACAACGTGGTCACCGAGGCCGCAATCGGCATCCTGAAAGAGACCGGGTCCTCTGGAAACATCATCAGGGGAAACCGTTTCTTCAATACACCCGTGCAGGTTCAAGATCCTCAAATCATCGACGTCGTCAAACTGATTTCGCCGAAGCGTTGAAGACTCGCCAGGAAGCAGCATGCGTTGAACCGAAGGAAAGTAGGAAGGCGCAACGCTCCCTTGTACCTGAACACATGGACAGGTTGTGCCTGATTAGAAACCGGCGCGGGACATTTATCCGCGCACGGGAAATCGCGTCTTATCCTGATAGTATGTACGACCAAAATTCGAGCAAGACACCGCTAAGGCTGAAAGGCCGGCGCAGCCAGCGGATTGACTTGAGCGTTTCCGTTGTGGTCCACAGGCCCAGGAACGAAGGCCCGCAGTTCTCTGAGAACACGAAGACGCTGGTGGTCAGCGCACACGGCGCTCTGGTGGCCCTGAAGGGCATGGTGGCTCCTAAGCAGAGACTCCTCCTGCAAAACACGGCCAGCGGGGAACAACAGGAGTGCCGCGTGGTCTCTGTAAATAAGGATCTGACGGGACCGCCAACTGTCGCCGTGGAATTCGCAAAGCCAGCACCGAGCTTCTGGCGGATCGCGTTCCCGCCTTCCGATTGGACTTCCAGCGCCTAGGCCACCCCTCTGCCAGCGTCAATCACAAGTCGTCCCTTTTCCCCGAGTACGGCGATTACCAGGAGCTGGCCCGATTTTTGGCGGCCATGATTGTTTTCGTCGGGCTCGCCACGAAATACTGACAACTGACAGGAAAACGCTCCGCTCCGATAGCATTTCTTTCCGGGCCGAGCGACAAGAGACTGTGATTCGATGTCGAAAGGAGGAACCGTTTGGGTGCTGCAATTGCACAGATTGAGTTGCGATTGTCTTGGCACGGCAGAAGAAACAGAGCATGCGAAAGTACAGTCTTGGTGTATTCCTCAGTCTTCTCCTTCTAAATGGAGTATTGGCAACCGAGGAGCCGAAAAAACAGAGCGCGGTCCTCGTTGAGTTTTTCTATTTGCCTCCGTGCGCGGGGCTGGATTGTCCGCCCTGGCACACCATGCCCGACATCGCTTTCTGTTTCCAAGTCGGCGACACTTTCTATACAGGCGAATCCCGTCCTTGGGGGACCAACGCAGGAGGATTGACGGAATTCAAAGGGAAATCCATAGACATTTTTGTCACTACCAAATCAATCCGCGTGTCCAGTTCGAGCCTGAATTTACGGCTACGGAGGTTTCATCGCGGCCCCTTTCAATCCGCTGGATGTGCGAAAGCCTGAATTCACAAAAGCGAAAAATGAATTTCAATTACTGTTTCGGCCTCTACCGGTGTTCCCTGGCAGGATGCGGGTCTATATCGCCACTGTTCGACCGCTTCTTTTGCCGCGCGATCAAGTAAGGGCGAGGCGGACTGCAGGGTTTTGATATGGGAGAGCGAACCATCGGGCTCTATGCGAACGTAGAACGACACAGTTCCTCGCACATGCGCTCGTTTCAGAGCCTCCGGGTAATCTGGTGCGACCTTATTCTCCAGGATTGCAGGAGTCGGCTCCTGGCAGGAGTGCCAGAATTCAAAATCTTTGGAACCAGACATCGGCTCTGGTGGCTGCACACCGGAAACTGACTGTAGGTGGCCGATAGATAGTTCGATCGAAAGGTCTTTACCGTTTTGCAGCCGCAATTTGCCGGGAAACTGGTTCGTGGCAATTACGATTGCATCAGAGTAATCGAAAACTGTCTTATCCGAGCCCGGGTTGGCCGTTTCCGCGTGAATCAGCAGACCAGTTGCGGGGTCAAAGCAGAGGTCCCTGGCCGCTACACCGGCGCGATCAATCTCAACACAAGGCAACGAGATGCCAGCAAACTTGCGCATCCGGGATTTCCTGGCCTCTTCTCCTCTGTGAATTTCGAGCAGCGAAGGTATGTTCAGAAGCCGGTCGAGGTCGAAGATTATCTGGGGCTCATAATCTAAAGGGCGAAGCTGCCAGTATCCGTCGGCAACGCCGTCCCGCATTCTTCGAAAATCACCGAGCACCACGGACTCCTGCCAACGGTCCGGGCTCCACCACAACAGTTTATAGCTTCCCGGGATTTCTCTTTTGCCGATTTCTACTCTTATTTCTGCCTCCAACAGGAAGGGAGCGGCGAAGGTAGTCCGCAAATGCTCCAAATTTCTTGCACGGGCCAACATCTCGGCAGATTCCGTCGCCGGCTCGTTCCCGCGGATTGGATACACCGCCAGAATGAACAAGGCCACACAACTGATCAGTACGGTTTGGAGTGCGTTCCTCAACACTGCTTCTCCCTCTTGTTATAAGTATCGATTGGGTAACCGAGGACGGCAGTCTAGCACGCACGGGTGCCTTATGGCTGGTCAAGTCCTGGTCAGTCGCCTAACCGGAAAGTAAGAAGCCGCCTGGAATTTGCGGAGAGGGACGGCTTGTGTTAACTAAGGAGCATGCCTGATTTTGCCGCGCCTGTGGAACGACTGATCGATGAGCTAAAACACCTGCCGGGGATTGGACAGAAAACTGCCCAGAGGCTGGCGTTTTATTTGCTGCGGATTCCGGCGGAGGATGCGCTGGGGCTGGCGGACGCGATTCGCGACGCGAAAGAGAAGATCCGGACCTGCTCGATCTGCCACAACATTACGGATGCGGATCCGTGCCTTTACTGCACGGGGGCGAACCGCAACAAGCGGACGATTTGCGTGGTGGAAGAGGCGCACAACATTATGGCGATTGAGAAGACGCGGACGTTCAGCGGGATGTATCACGTGCTGGGCGGGTCGCTGTCGCCCTTGCAGGGGCGCGGGCCGGATCAGCTGAATATCAAGAGCTTGATCGAGCGGCTGAAGGGCGGGGGCGTGGAAGAGATTATTGTGTGCACGAATCCCACGGCGGAGGGGGAGGCTACGGCGATTTATGTGTCAAAGCTGCTGAAGCCGCTGGGGGTGCGCGTGACTCGGATTGGCGTGGGGATCCCGGTAGGGGCGGATTTGGAGTACGCCGATGAGGTGACCATGATGAAAGCGATGGAGGGGCGGAGGGAGTTGTAGGGGGTGAGAAGTTTTGAGTTATAAGTTTTCAGTTATAAGTTTTAAGTTTTGGCGTGCTGATCCTTGGAGAGGTTTTCCAGGGATTTTTTGTTTGAGGTGGCGTAGGGGAAGGACTCTTTCCGCCCTCTTTTTGAACCTCTGAACTGCTTAACTCCTTAACGTATTAAGCCAGAACTTGGGAAAAGAACCAGCGGATAGCGGCTCGTGGACTCGCCAGGGGCACGATTTATCGTGCCCCTACAGGGCTAAACTCGTGGGCCAGGGGAGCTAGTACGTACAGAATGATTGTCCTCTAGGCAGGGGGAACGAATCAGGATAGAGTTCAGGCCTGCGGTGGGAGTCCCCGCCAATCGCGCTGGTTCCGGACGGAACCGGGTCAGGAGGTGCTCAAATGGCTGGTCTTGAGCACTATATGGCACAGTACGACCACGAACACCATTCAACGTGGAACAAGGTATTGCACGGAATCGGGATTCCGCTGATTTTCGCGGGCTTGATCCTCCTGGTGCTGCTGCGGTGGCGCTGGGGCGTTGGGTGTTTTGTGGGCGGATGGGTGCTCCTATTCCTGGGACACCGGATCGAGGGTAACAAGCCCGCATTTTTCCAGGGGCCGGTGTATCTGCTGGTTGGGCCAATCTGGGTCGCCAAAGAAATCTGGGATACCGTGACCGGTTCGCACAGCGGGCAGAATACTGCCGAACCCAAGAACCCATAGATATCGGGTAACGAGACAAGCCAAGAGAGCGGTACGGCGACCATGCACGAAGAACCAGGCGGCCCCGAACAGACGGACGACACAACCGAAATGCCGATAGAGGGCGCAGCAAACACAAGCGAAGAACTGAGGAAACGCCGGAGCACGCGTATCGTGCAGGCCGTGCCACTGATGGTGACGGGTGTGGACGCGCTCGGGCGGCCGTTTGCGGAGCGCACTTCGACCCTGATTATCAACTGCCACGGCTGCCGCTACCAATCGAAACATTACGTGCTGAAAAACATGTGGGTGAACCTGGAGGTTCCGCATCCGGAGCAGGGGCATCCGCCGCGGCGCGTGCGCGGAAAAGTGGCGTGGATCCAGAGGCCGCGGACCGTGCGGCAACTGTTCCAGGTGGCGCTGGAGTTGGAAGCGCCGGGAAATGCGTGGGGGATTGCGTTTCCTCCCGACGACTGGTTTGCCTTTCCCGAAGAAAATAAAATTTTGTCGAATCCCGCTTCCCCAATGGATTTGCCGACAAGCATCGGCATGCCGGAGCACGGCGAAACGCCGCTGCCGATCGTGGAAGCAGAGCCGGGCGTTGCGACGCCGGATAATCTGCGAGTGTTCCCTGCCCCGGCCAGCGCGACGGATGCGTCTTTGCAACTGGCGCGTCAAGTGGCGCGGTTGCTGTCGGAGGCGAAGCAGCAGATTCACTCGGCTGCGAGAGAGGCGGCTGCACACGCGGTGGAAGCCGAACACCGGCAGTCCACCGAAGAGTGGGAGCGGAAGTACGCCGCATTCCGGGAAGAAGTGGCCCGCGAAACCGCGCACGCCATCGGCACGATTCAGGAAGAGACCGAAGTGCGGGCGCGAACAGCTCAGGCAGCCGCCGCGGAATCGCTGAAGAACGAACTGCCGCGATGGCTCGCGCCGCAACTCGAACAGCTTACACATGAATTGATGGCACACCTGGCGCGGGAAGGCGCGCTGCAGCGCGACCAGCACGAAAAACAATTGGCAACTGCCCAGGAGACGCTACAGACGCTTTGTTCGCAAGCGGAAGAAGCGGCGGAGAAGCTGCGGACGCATGCGGAGCAGGTGGAGTCCGAGGCGGCGGCGCGGTTGGAAGCAGCGCGGCAGCAAGCGGAAGAGGAAGCACGGCGGCGAGAGGAAGCGGCAGGCGCGCAGAAGGATACGCTGGGCGCGGTGCTGAGCGAGATTCAGGCGAAAGTGACGGCCACTTTCGAGCAAGCGCAGAACTCGATGCGCGAGCAGGTGGCGCAGGAAGTCACCTCGGCGCAGCAGTTGGCTGCGGCGGCGCTGCATGAGCAGACGCAGCAGCTGCGGGAAGAATTGAAGCAAGAGAGTGCGGCGCAGGGCGCGACCGTGCTGGGTTCGCTGGGCGAGCAGACTCGTCAACTGGAAGAAACGCTGGCGCGGGCGAACCAGACCACGGAGCGGCTGGAGCATTTTGCTGCGCGGATTGAAGGCGTGCAGCAGCAGGCAATCGGCGGGTTTCAGGCGCAACTGGACGATGTCCTGAGTTTGCACCGGAACGAATTGCACCGGCAGTCGGACAGCTTGTTCGAAGAGATTCACGCGCGGATTCGAGCCAGTTTTGAGGCGGCAAACAGCGAGGCGTTGGAAAAATTCGAGCAGCACGTGGAATCGATGGTCCAGCCGCATATCACGCGGACCGAAGAGGCGGTTCACCGGCTGGCCGGAGGGCGTTCGCTGCTGGATGCGGCGTTGACGATGCAACAGGACCGCATCCGGAATTCGGCGGATGAGGCGTTTGCGGAGTCTCTGGCGCGCTTCCGGGAAAATCTGGGAACGGTGGAGCAAGTGCTGAGCGAATCGGCGCAAGGGATCAACACAAAGCATCTGGAGGAACTCGAAGGCAAAGCCGTAGACCTGAAGCATCACACGATGGAGGAGATGTTCAAATCCGCCGAGTGGTACGAAAAGAAGGCGCAAACGCAACTGCAGGGCACGACGGAAAAGCTCGTAGAGCAGGCCGGAACACAACTGCGGGAAAAGGCCGGCGAAGTTTCGAGCTTGTTTGCGAGCGAGCTGAATCACGCGAGCCGCAGCTACGTGGAGCAGAGCCACCGGCAGATGGAAGAGTCCGTGCGCGAGGCGTTCGAGCGGATACGGATTTTGTCGGCGGAAGCGGCGGACACCACCTCGGCGGCTTTTACCGACGAGATCCAGCGCAACGGGCGGCAAGAGTTGGAAGGCTTCATGGAATTGATGCAGAAGACAGTGGAGGAGTCGCGGGAACGCTTGGACGTCGCGCGGGCAGAGATGGCCCACAAACTGACGCTGGAGCAGGACGAATTTTTGCGGCGATTTGAGACGCGAATCAGCGAGACGGCGGATCAGCGGCTCGCTGATTCACAAGCGAAGGCGCGGGCAGAATTCGAAGCGCTGTGGGAATCGTGGAGGAAGATGAGCTCGGAGCAGCAAGCGGAAGTGCGCAACGGGTTCCACAAGCTTGGCGACGAAGTGGTGGGAGATTTCCGCGGACGGCTGGAGAATATTTCGAACTCCTGGATGGTGGCCACGGTGACGACACTGAATCATCAATCGAAGGAAGTGATTGCCCAGATCGCGGCGACCGCGGAAGAAAAGTTGCGGGAGGCGTCGGCGGAAGTGTTCGCCAATTTTGGAGAAACATTGAAGGAAAGGCTGCAGCAGATTGCGGCGGGATTCGAAAAGGGGCGCGGGGCCAAGGCGGGTGGGTAAGGTTGCGCCAACAGATTGCAGGTAACAGCGATCAGGAAGCTTAAGTGCGTGGGCGGATTTTAGTTTTGTAGTGCGAATTACACCTCAAAAGGCGGCAGCTTCGCTGCCGCACTCCAAAGTAAGAGCGGTCGCCCAGCGAGGCGGGCTGCGGACCCACACGAAGCGGCTAGAACCTGTATAATTTGATTATCGACCATGGCCAACCGGGCTTATCTGCGCGTGTGGACACGCGACTTTTCAGAACAAACGATGATCGCGGAATTTGCGCGGTATTTGACCACGGCACCCGTTTCGGAACGCCCGAACGGGTTCCAGATGCTGACCGTGCAGCCGGTGGATTACACGATCCCGTCCGAGGTGGAATGGGACTTGCGCGATGCAAAGTACGGCCCCGCAGAGATTGCGGCGCTGGCGATTCAGGATTTGAATGCGGACACGGCGTTTATCGTGACAGCGAAATGGGAGCTGTGGAATTTCGATATTGAGACGCTGAAATGGGAAAACGGGCCGCAGCCGCTGACCCTGATTTGCCAGGGCACAGCGTTTGATGAGGGGGCGGGAGCGGTTGAGGGGCATTTCATCGCGGACCTGGGGTTTGAGCATCTGTTCACCGGCCACGCCGGATTGCTGGCGCCGGGGGCAGCGACAAATCCGTTCGAGAGTTCGGACCATCCTCTGGAAAAGAGGTTTCGCGCGTGGATGGGCAGCGGGGAGAACTTGAAGCAATATCACCAACGGACAAGGGAGAACATCCAAAAATTGTTCGGATGGGTGGAGGCGGTGCAGGCCGCGTTGCCAGTGGAACGCAGCGTGTTGTGGAGCGAGGGTGAGGAGAACTTCGAAGCCAGGCTGGATGCGATTCTGGGACAGAGGTAGCGAGGAGTCCTGGCACGAGGGGCGAGGTGCCGCTAGAATTGGGGTATACCGAACTAAGCCTTCCGCGAGTGCGCACGGCGGATTTTTCCAGAAGGCTTTGATTACGCATCGGTTGAAAGCACGTCTACTCTAGAAAGGACCGGAATGCAACGTCCCCTACTCCTTGTGATGGCGGCAAGTATCGTGCTGTTCGGATGTGGATCGGAAGGCGCAAAAACGTCCGCGGATAGCGAGAAGAAGTCCGCGGAGCCGGCGGTTCCCGAAGAGATGCAAGACGCGGCGAAGGCGCTTTTGGGAGGCGAGGCGCAAGTGCTGCTGTTTGGCGACCTGGCAAAGACCGGGGTGCAGGAAGTGCTGGTAGCCAACGTGGTGCCGAATACGCCGAAGAGCGTGATTGCCGGAACCGTGGTAACGCGGGCCGTGGTGGCGGAAAAGCAGGAAGACGGCAAGTGGGTGGAGCTGATGCGCGCCGACGAATACCTGAAAAACGCGAAGGGCTTTCTGGGCCAGACGCCACTGCAGGCCGTGACCGGATGGAAACTGCAGTATGAGCAGAGCGCGGAAAAAGGGATGACGATTTATTTCACGCCGGTGAAGGCGGGGAGCAGTGAAAGGACCCTGCCGATTGCCGTGACCTGGAATCCGGCGACCAAGCGGTACCAATCCATGGATCGTTCCTACGAGCATTTTCTGAGCGAAGTGCCTTCGCTGGAAAGCCCGAGGTCCATGCTGAAATGAGCACCTCGGCGGCAGTCCTGCGCGCGGGCGGGCCGAAGAAGCCCGGGGTGTCCACCCGGGAGAATCTGCGCGGGCTGTGGCCGTATCTGGGGCGCTACAAGGGATCGATTGTGCTGGGCCTGCTGACCCTGGCGTTGATGGGATTCGTTGGGAACCTAATGCCGCTGGCGGCGGGAATAATCGTCGACACACTTTCCGGAAGCGCCCATCCGTTCGAATCGGCGGCGGCCGCAAAAGCGGTGCCGCTGGCCGGGGCGGACTGGCTGGTCCGCCTGGTGCCATTTTACGAACCGCACAGCCGGCGAACGCTCGAGATCTACTCCCTGCTGCTGGTGTTGTTCGTGGCGCTCAAGGGCGTGATGTCGTTTACGACCCGGTGGATCCTAATCGGGATTTCGCGGGACATCGAATTCGACATTCGCAACGATTTACTGGACCGGCTGCTGGTGATGGAGCCGGAGTTTTACGTGCGAAACCGCACGGGCGAATTGATGTCGCGCGCGACCAACGATCTGAACGCGGTGCGCATGGTGCTGGGCCCGGGAATCATGTACAGCGGGACGACGATCGTAACCATGGTGCTCGCGATTGCCCTGATGCTGAAGCTTTCCCCTTCGTTGACGTTCTGGGTGCTGTTGCCTGTGCCCGTCGTGGCCGGTTCAGTCTGGTATTTCGGGCAGGTGATTCACCGGCTGTACGAAAAGATTCAGGCCGCGCTGGCCACTCTTTCAGCCAAGGTGCAGGAAAACCTTTCGGGCGTGCGGGTGATCCGCGCCTATGCGCAGGAAGCGTCGGAGATGCGCGGATTCGACGAGCCGAACCGCGAGTACGTCGCGAAAAACGTTCAGCTGATCCGGACCTGGAGCATGTTCATGCCGTCGCTGATGTCCCTGAGCGGGACCACGTTTCTAATCGTGCTCTGGCAGGGCGGCTACCGGATACTTCACTTGCAAATGACCATCGGGGCGCTGATCACATTTTTTACCTACTTGAATTTTCTGGTATGGCCGATGATCGCCCTGGGCTGGGTGACGAATATTTTCCAGCGCGGTGCGGCTTCCATGGGCCGGCTGAACTATATTCTGGAAGCGAAGCCGCAGGTTGACGACCGTGGCGCGAAGGCGCCAAAGGACGCAAAGCTCAGCGGCGAAATCGAATTCCGCAATCTGACGTTCCAATATCCCACGACGATCGCGGGCAGCACGGCGTCGGGCGCAAACGGAAACGGCAACGCAGCCCGGATCGTCCTGAAGAGCATCAATCTGGAGATTCCAGCGGGGTCGACGCTGGCCATCATCGGACCGACGGGAAGCGGGAAGACCACGCTGGCTGCGTTGATTGCGCGGCTGTGGGAAGCGCCCGCGGGCCAGATTCTGATCGATGGGCGCCCGATTCAGGAGTGGCCGCTGGAAACGCTGCGCCGCGCCATCGGTTACGTGCCGCAGGATACGTATCTCTTCAGCGAGACTGTGGGCGAAAACATCGCGTTCGGGCTGGAGAAGTTCGAGTTGAGCGAAGTACGGGGAGCGGCGGAGATCGCCAGCCTCGACGGGGACATCCAGGATTTTGCGAAGCAGTACGAGACGATGGTAGGCGAGCGAGGGATTACGCTTTCCGGCGGGCAGAAGCAGCGCTCGGCGATCGCGCGGGCCATCGTGCGCGATCCGCGCATCCTGATTCTGGACGATTCTCTTTCCGCGGTGGACACGCAGACGGAAGAAAAGATTTTGAGCCGCCTGCGCGGCGTGATGCACGGCCGAACGACGATATTGATTGCGCACCGGACATCCACGGTGCGCGACGCGGACCAGATCGTGGTGCTGAAAGACGGCGAATTGGTCGAACGCGGAACGCATGACGAACTGCTCGCGCGGCAGGGCTATTACGCGGATCTGTACCAGAAACAGTTGCTGGAAGAAGAGCTCGAACGGGCATGAGCAATATCCACGAAGAAGAGGCGCTCGGCAAGGCGTACGACTCGCGGCTGATGAAGCGGCTGCTTCGGTACATGTCCCCGTACAAGTGGCGGGTGATTTTTGCGCTGGCCCTGGTGGCGATTGTGACGCCGCTGGAACTTGCGCCGCCGATCCTTTTCCAGCGTTCGATCGACAACTATCTTGTGCCGGGGTCGAAGGGTCTGCTGGAGCTTTCGAAGGCGTGGCACGGCATCATCCTGATCAGCCTGTTCTACCTGGGCGTGCTGGTCTTCGACTTCCTCGCGCAATACATACAGATCCGCATCATGCAGCGCGTCGGGCAGCAGACTATGTACGACATGCGCACGGAGATTTTCGGGCGCTTGCAACGGCTGCCGATGAGTTACTTCGACCGGAACCCTGTGGGCCGGCTGATGACGCGCGTAACCACGGACGTGGACGCGCTGAACGACCTGTTTGCGGCCGGCGTCGTGACGATGATTAACGATTTTTTCCTGCTTGTGGTGATGGCGGGACTCCTCTTCAAGATTGACTGGCGGCTGGCGCTGGACGCGATGGCGATCCTGCCGTTCATCTTCGTGGTGACGCTGGTGTTCCGCAAGTATGTGCGGGACGCCAACCGGAAAATCCGCACGGCGATTGCGCGGATCAATTCGTTTTTGCAGGAATACATCTCCGGGATGGCCGTGGTGCAGCTTTTCAATCGCGAGAATAAGGCCCGGTTGCAATTCAAGCAACGCAACGAAGAGAACATGCTCGCTTGGCGCGACGCGATTCTCGCCTACGCGCTGTTTTATCCGGCGGTGGAGTTTTTGAGCTTCGCGACCATTGCGCTGATTTACTGGTCGGGCGGAAACCGGATTCTGGGCAACGCGCTGACGCTCGGCGTGCTGATCGAATTCACGATGTTTGCGCAGCGCTTCTTCCGGCCCATTCAGGATCTGAGCGAGAAATTCAATATTTTGCAGTCGGCGATGGCGGCTTCGGAGCGAATTTTCAAGCTATTGGATGAGCCGATCACGATCCAGTCGTGTGCGGATGCGAAACACATCACTTCGCCACGCGGAGAGATTGAGTTCCGGAACGTGTGGTTCACCTACCGCGACGTGGCGGAACCCGCGGATGAGGACTGGGTACTGCGCGACGTGTCGTTCAAGATGCAATCGGGGCAGACGTTTGCAATCGTGGGGCACACGGGCGCCGGGAAGACGACGCTGATTTCGCTGCTGCTTCGCTTCTACGATATTCAGCGTGGGCAGATTCTGCTGGATGGCGTGGACATCCGGCTGCTGGATCTGCAGGAATTGCGGAAACAGTTCGGGATTGTGCTGCAGGATCCGTTTTTGTTTACCGGAACAATCGAATCGAATATCCGCCTGGGCACGCCCGGAATTACACGCGCGAATGTGGAGCACGCGCTGGACGAGATCGGCCTAGGCGACTTTATCCATTCGCTGCCACAGGGCGTGGAAACGGAAGTGAACGAGCGCGGATCGACGCTGTCGGTTGGGCAAAGACAACTGATCAGTTTCGCGCGAGCGCTGGCGCACAATCCCCGCTTTTTGATCTTGGACGAAGCGACATCGAGCGTGGACACGAAGACGGAGCTTTTGATTCGAGAAGCGTTGGACCGGCTGCTGAGCGGACGAACGGCGCTGGTGATCGCGCACCGGTTGAGCACGATTCAGCACGCGGACCGCATCCTGGTGTTTCATAAAGGCAGGTTGCGCGAAGAGGGCGCGCATCAAGAGTTGCTGGCGCAGCGCGGAATCTACTACCGGTTGTACCAGTTGCAATACAAGGAACAGGAACTGCCGGATACGAGCGGAATCGTGGGGACGGTGGGGTTGCCGGCGCCTACACCGGCAAGTGATTAACAAGAAGGTTCCCGCTAGAAGCGAGCGAGGCCCCGACCGGGTCGGGGCCGCTACGAGCCGTCCCTTACTTGTGAGATAGTCAGGCTAATGCCTTCCATTCCATTACTACTTTCGGCCGGAGAGGCTTCCGGGGATATGTATGCCGCGCGTCTGGCGACTGCGCTCAAGCAACGCCTGGACGTGGAGTTATTCGGCATGGGTGGGCCGCAGATGCGTGCGGCCGGCGTGGAAATTGTCACGGATTATTCCGAAGTGGCGGTGGTGGGTATCACGGAGATCGTGAAGCACCTGCCTTCGCTTCTGCAGGCGATGGACCGGCTGGTGGTGACCGCGGAGAAGCGCAGGCCTGCGCTGGCCATCCTGACGGATTTCCCCGGATTCCATTTGCGGCTGGCGCGCAAGCTGAAGCCAAAGGGCATTCGAAACGTTTACTACATCTGCCCGCAATTCTGGGCCTGGCGGCCGTGGCGCGCAAACCTGGTGCGCCGGCGCTTTGCCAAGGCTTTGTGCATCTTTCCCTTTGAAGAGAAATTTTTCTCGGACGCGGGTGTGCCCACGAAGTTCATCGGGCATCCGCTGGTGGGCGCGGTGCAGGCGACGAAGGACCGAAAGCAATTTTGCGAGGACCTGGGGCTGGACGCGAGCCGGTCGATCGTGACGCTGCTGCCGGGCAGCCGGTCGGGAGAATTGGCGCACCATTTGCCGGTTTTGCGGGAGGCCTGCGCGCAAATCAACGGCCGCGTCCCGGCACAGTTTGTAATCGCCGCGGCGCGTGCGCAGGATGTGGAACAATTGAAGGCGGTATGGCCGTCAGCGTTGACCGTGCGCGTGGTGGAGGGCGAGACGTACAACGCTCTGGCTGCGGCGAACGCGGCGATCGTCTCGAGCGGGACGGCGACGGTCGAGACCGCCCTGCTGAATGTGCCCATGGTTGTGATTTACCGGGTGTCGCCATTGACCGCAGCGCTCGCAAAGCCGCTGGTGCGGACTCCGTATTTTGCGATGGTGAACCTGATCGCGGAGAAAAAGGTGGTGCCGGAACTGGTGCAAGGCGAGTTTACCCCGGAGCGCGTAGCTCAGGAGGCGCTGCAACTGCTGCAGGAACCAAACGCCCGGGAAGCGCAGCGGCGCGGGCTGGAGGAGGTCCGGAAGCGCCTTGGCCCCCCGGGGGCGGTGGAGCGGGCAGCGGACGAAATTGCCTGTTTGTTACAAAGGACGACTGGCAACGCTTTCTAGGGGGTTGCTATCCTATATACCGTCATCATTGGCCAGAATTTTTCACCGGGAAAGCCAGTCTTTCGCATCATAAGGATTGGGAATGGACTTGGGTGACGGGGTGTGGCGGGGGGCACGGCCCCCAGACCGGGTCGGGGCCAATGGTCGAACCCAGGGCAGGCAAGCCAGGCTCCTACAAAGTGGACGGAAAGGAACTCGATGACGCGGCGGGCATATGTTAGGGGTGCGAACTGGGCAGGCGTGGCCTTTCTTCTTGCGATCTTCAGTTCTTCGATGGCGGCGCAGGAGTCGCGCGGCCCGAATTTTCTCGCCGAAAACTACGAACTCTCCGCTTACCTGGATACAGCTGGACAAACAATCAATTCGATCGCCAAGGTCGAATTCCGGGCCGTGGACGTCTCGCAGATCGTCCGCGTGGAGCTGCACGAGAATCTGGAAGTGCGGGAAGTGAAGGGGCCGGATGGAAAACCCCTCTCGTTCCAGCGCGAGCCGGATAATCCGTTGTATCTCACGGTAACTCTGCCGGCGCCGGTGGCCACGGGCAAAACAATTTCGCTGACGTTCGCGTACGGCGGGTTGCTGGCCAACGAAGAGAACAGCCCGGTGCCGAACGTGAGGGTGGCTTCGATCGGAAAGGATTGGGCGTACCTGCTGCTGCCGTCGCGCTGGTTCCCGCTGACGAATTATCCGGCGAACCGATACACGGGGACGTTCAAGCTGAACGTGCCGGATACGATGGCGGTGGCGGGAACGGGGAAGGCCGAGGCTCCGCAACCCCTGACGCCGCGTTCGGCGGCCGAAGGCGGTCGCCTGATGTACACATTCCGTTGCGAGCGGCGCGAACCGAACGGCTCCTTCGTCGCGGGGCCGCTGCAGCTCAGTCCCAAGCAGGCGGAGGGAATCAGCGTGGCCGTGTATGCGCCGCGCGCCGATTCCGCCAAAGTGCAGGAATTCGCGAACGTGGTGGCCCATCAGGTGGTCATTTTTTCGGACATGTTCGGCGCGCTGCCCGATCCGGATATGACCGTGGTGGAACTGCCGGATGGAACGCTGCGCGATTTTTCCGGGCCCGGCGTGGTGATGCTGAGCCACCGCATGTGGGATCCAAAATACAGCGACCGCACGCTGAGCCGGCTGGTGGCAACGCAGTGGTGGGGCAACCAGGTGTTGCCCGCAAGCATGGGCGACGTGTGGATCAGCGACGGTCTGGCGCGCTACTCGGAAGAGCTTTACGCGGAACAGAATTTCGGCAAGGAAGCCGGCCTGCGGGCGCTGGATGAATTTGCCGTCGGGGCGCTGATGTACGACAACTCGGCGCCCGTGGCGCAGTCGGCCCGTCTGGCGCCCTATTCGAGCGAATACCGCTCGGTGGTGATGAATAAGGGCGCGATGCTCTTCCACATGCTGCGCGGGCAGATGGGAGACCTGGCGTTCAAATCGCTGTTGCATGGATTCTATGCAAAATATCAGGGCAAGACGGCGAGGATGCTCGATTTCGAAAACATGGCGATCGCGACCGCGAACGCCGGCGTGAAACCGGGGCAGGAAGCGCCGAACCTGCAAGGGTATTTCGCGCAGTGGCTGAATTCAACGGGCGTCCCGGAATTTTCGATGGAGGACGTTGTCTACCGGACGCGCAAGGGGTTCCGGATCGTGGGAAAAATAAAGCAGCCGCTGGATACGTTCAGCATGCCGGTGCAACTGCGCGTGGACACCGAAGGAAACCCGGAAATGAAGACGATCTACGTGACCGGGCTGGAGACGCAGTTCACCGAAGAGACGTTTGGACGCCCGAAAGCAGGCGGGATCCGGATCGATCCCAATAATTTAATTTTAAAGAGCACGCCGAATCTGCGGGCGCGCGCGGCGATTGCCCGCGGCGAAGAACTGGCTGAGGTCGGCAAATATTACGACGCCGTGCAGCAATACCAGCGGGCGCTGAGCATTCAACCCAGCCGCTCGCTGGCGAACTTCCGCATGGGTGAAGCCTTCTTCTACCAGAAGAATTATCAGGCCTCGGCGAATGCCTTTCGCGAGGCGCTGGCCACGGTCCCCGAACCGTCCGAGAAGTGGACGGAGGTCTGGAGCCATTTGTACCTCGGAAAAGTTTTCGACATTCTGGGCCAGCGAGAGCGCGCGTTGAACGAATACAACAAGGCGCGGCAGACGAATGACAGTACGGGCGGAGCGCAGGAAGTGGCGGAGGCATTGATCAAGAAGCCGTACACCGAGAGTGGAATGCCGACACCCTCGCCCACGGATGCAGCTACGCCGGCGGCCCCTTCGAAGGGGAAGCAGGCGGATGTGCCTTCGCCCGCGTCGGGAGAGAAGCCGACGTTAAAGAGGCCGAGCCCATAGGATTGCGGGTGGAATAGCAGTTCGATTGGAGTGCGATGGTCATTCGCGCGCGCAGATTAAATTCTAAAGTTCCAGTGAATATCAGAACCCGGAAGTGCCCCACCTCCGGTGCTCGGAATCTCTACGCTTCACGTACCCAGCACTCACGCACTGGGCTAAATTGTTTCGCGCCTCCGGCGCTGAGTTGTGCCCAACATTGTGTGGATTTTGCAATCAGAGTGGAGTGAGAGCGGCGAGGCGGGCGTTGGGGACGGATTTTTGTTGGAGCAGAACGTGGAAGCGTTCGCCGAGACCTTCGGGGTAGATTAGGGTTTTGAGTTGGAGGCGGGCGCGGAGGCGCGCGGGTTCGTCCATGCCTTCATCGTAGAGGTCAGCGAAGTCATTTCCTTTCCCCAAAGCCAGCAAAAACGCGGTTTGCGTGAGGAGGCCCAAAGTTTCCAGGCCCTGCCGCGCGCCCCATTGGCGGAGCGCCGTGAAATTCACGTGCGCGGTAAGGTCCTGCTCGCCCGGAGCGGTGTAGAGATTGTGGGAGGCTTGATGCTTCGAATAGCTGAGGACCGTGCCGGTCTTGTGGTGAGCGTCGAAGAGATCGGCTGCCTCGTGGCCGTAGTCAATGGTGAGAACGAAACCTCGTTCCATGCGGCGCGCAATTTCAGAGATCCAATCGCAAGCTTCCAGGCCCGCTTCGGCGAGTTGGCCTTCCTCGAGAGTGACTTGCTGCTCCGCAAAATAATCAGCGATGGCGGAGCTTGAGGGCGGATGCGGGATTTCGGAGAACACCTTTCCGTCGGTCGTGACGAAGATTTCTTTGAGGGCGCCTCGCTGTTGCAGGACACGATGCACCGGAAGGGCGTCCAGAAGTTCATTCGAGAATACACAGCCAACGGGAATGCTGGCGGGGACTTCGACGGAAGCGCGGCACTTCCCTTTCCGGATGAAGTGCGCGAGGCGCGTGGCGAGCTGGTCGCAGCGGGCGGGAGAGCGTTCGATGGCAACGTATTGCAGAGCCCCGAAAAAATCGGGCAGGCGGGCCTGCGCGAATTCGAAGATATGCCCGGCGAGGCGCCCGGTGCCGGCGGCGGCTTCAACGAGCAGAAATTCGCGCGGGCGATCGAGTTGCTCCCACATCTCTGCAGACTGGCGGGCGAGCAGACGCCCGAAGATGGGATGAACATCCACGCTGGTGTAGTAGTCGCTGAAGCGCCGGGCTTCGGGCCGCGAATAGTAGCCATGTACAGGGTGATAGAGGCATTCGCGCATGTACTCGGCGAAGGTGATGGGCCCGAAGCGGCGGATCCGTGAGGCGAGAAGGGCGGCAAGCGGGGTCACGCGGAAAAGGCTCCGGAGGAATTTTCTTTTTGCAGAGCTTGCCAAGCTGCCTGAAAAATGTCTCGAGAGCGTGCGTCGAAAAGGACGAAATAAATGGTTTCGAGAGAGGTCTCGCCTTTCAAGTGTTGCAGCGCTTCCGTGAGCATCACTTGCGCGCACTCGTCCATGGGAAAGCCGGAGACACCCGTGCCTACTGCGGGAAACGCGATCGACTTGAGGCCGCGTTCGGCGGCCAGGCGAAGGGAGTGTGCGGTGGAAGTGCGCAGGGTTTTCGCCGTCGTGCGCACGCCGCCAAGGCTCATGCTGGCGGCGTGGATCACGTGGCGGGCTTTCAGCTTGCCGCCGCCGGTGATGGCCGCGTAACCAACGGGGATGCTGCCGATTTCGTCGCACTCGCGCTGGATGGATTCGCCGCCTTTGCGGGCGATGGCGCCGGCGACGCCCGCGCCGAGCATAAGGTCGTTGTTGGCAGCGTTGACGATCGCGTCGACGTCCATTTCGGTGATATCGCCCTGCTGGATTTGGATGCGGTCGGTTAGCGCGGTCATGCTGGTAGTTTAAAACATTTGGGAGGCAGGGCGCGGGCAGATAGCGGAAAAAGAAGAAGCAAAGAACAAAAGGCGGCCTTAAGCCGCCCCTACATTTCATTTTGAGGATCTTTGGATAGCGCCTGGGGTTCGTTGACCACGACGGTTTCCTTGCCCATCCGCGTCGCGACTTCGACGCAGGCGGCGACGGTTTCGTCGGAGGTGTAAGGAGTGCGGATGATTTCGACTGACTTCATTTTAAGCACAGGATCGAAAAAGCGCATCCCGATGCAGCGTTCGCGGTGAATCACGATGTCGCTGAGATCGCCAACGGAAAGCGTAGAAGTGTTGCTGGCGAATATGGCTTTGGGCTTGGCGAATTTATCGAAGATGGTGAAGAGTTCGAGCTTCATTTCGAGTTCATCAGGGACGGCTTCGATGATGAGCTCGGCGTCGCGGATGGCCTCGTCAACAACTTGAGAGGTAGAGATGCGGGCGAGGGCGGCGGCGCGGTCGCCGACTTCGACCTCACGGCTACGAACACCCTCGTCGAGAGACTCGCGGACCCAGGCCATGGCCTTGGCGAGCATGGAGTCCGAGACGTCTTCGAGGACTGTCGTGTAGCCGCCAAGGGCGGAAGCGCAGGCGATCCCGCGGCCCATGGGGCCAGCGCCGATAACGGCGATGGTTTTGATTGGCATGGAGAGATTGTAACGAAGAGCGGCCTGCCTCAGAAGGCGGGCGCCTTCTACCCGTCCCGAACGACTCTACGGGGCAGGCGCTTTTTATGAGTTGGAACGAAGGGCAAGGATCCGATAGGCGGCTTCGTCGAACCCGATGATCATTTGCGAGCCGGCCACCAGCAATGGGCGGCGAATCAGGTTGGGCGTCTTGGACATCAGCTTGATGGCATCGGCGCGCGCCGGAGGCTTCTCGGCCATCTTGCGTTCGCGGTAAAGATCGTTGCGCGTGTTGAGGAAAAGTTTGTAGTCGCGGTTGCCGATAAGTTTATCGAGTTCGGATTCGGACAGCGGTTGTTTGTCGAGATCGCGGGAGTCGAAGTCGAGCTTCAGTTCCAGCAAGAGACCTCTTGCTTTGCGGCAGGTGGTTCAAGTGGGTTTCTGGTAGAAGATGAGTTTTGTCGGCATTAGGCTTAGTAACGCGGAACCAGGGGATCAATTTCCATCGACCAGCGGTCGATGCCGCCGGCGAGGGATTTGGCGGTGGTGATGCCCTGCTGGCGGAGCCAGTTCACGACGTCGAGGCTTCGCATGCCATGGTGGCAATAGCAGATGACCGGCTCGTCGGTATCGAGTTTTTGCAGATTCGATGGAATCGAGCCCATGGGGATCAGAACAGCGCCTTCGATACTGCACCGGGCGTTTTCCCAGGGTTCGCGCACGTCGACGAGGACAAGCTTTTCCCCGTTGTCGAGGCGCTGTTTCAGTTCAACCGCCGAAATTTCGAGATCGTTCATTCGTTTTGTCCCGCAAGCTTGATGTGGGGGCTTAGTGCTCGAAAATGAGAGCGCCGTTCTCGCACCCAAAGCACCCGTCTCGGAAGGCGGCTGCTAGATGACAATAGCCCGTCCGCTAATAATTGTACCGGATTACTGGATGGCGCCTTTGGGGGAGATCCATTGTTTTTCGACGGACTGGATCTCGCTCACCAGTTCCAGGTCTTCGGGTTGCGGGAGCATTTCCTTCAGGTGCTCCGCATATTTTTCTTCCGCGAGGAGTTCGCCGTGCACGCTGTAGGGCTTCCGGGCGTGTTCGCCGATGAAGCGGTTGAATTTGAAGTCGGGCACGTAGAGGAGCGGCTGACCGGCGGGGACGTTCTTGTTGATCATCTCTACCAGCTTGATGCACTCCTGGTAGTAAAGTTCGCGGCTGTGCTCGTTCATGCGTTCCAGGTTGACGGCGGCTTTGGCGGTGGGCTCGTCGTAGCGCGCCTTCAAGCCCCACACGTAAAACCAATGCGCAGAGCTGGAGCGATCGACCCCGAAGAGGTCCAGGCTCACGGGAATCCACTTGTTAATGTATTTCTGAATGACCTGCGTGGGCACCACGCCCGCCTTCACGATGCGCTTGATGCCGTCCTGCCCCGTGCCGAGGTGAAAAGACTCTTCCTTCAGCATCGGAATCATGGATTGCGCCAGCGGGGCGAAGCCGGAATAGCTGAGCATGGTGAGCTGGTATTTACCATCGCGATCCACGAAATCCGTATACACGAAAAAGTCCAGCCAGTTGTTAACGTCCTGATTGAATGCGCCGAGCAGGCGCTTCTGGTCGAAGGCGCGGCGCTCCAGCATTTTCTGGGCTTCCACGCGGCCGCTGTAGCCGAAGTGGTTCATCAGCAGGTGGCACATCTGCCAGCCGTGGCGCATCTCTTCGGTCACCACGCGGCAGAGCGACTGGCGGTCGTGCTCGCTGGGCGACGTTTCGAACAGGCGGCGCTGCTGCTCGACGGACGCAAATTCCGTGTCGCCCTGATAGACGATTAAATTCAGCAGGGCGTCGCGCATCCGCTGGTCCGGGATGCTGACAACCTTTTCCCATTTGGGGCGGCCTTTGTAAGCCCCGAATTCGATTTCGTTCGAACGTGTGGGGCCGAACTTGGCTTCAAATTTGTAATCGGTGATTTCCGGGTAGTCCACGCCGATGTCTTTTTGCCAGACACGGAAAAGATCTACCCAGTCATCGAAAGTGGAAAGACGCGTTGCCGGCATGAGCGAAATCTCCTTTGGTCGAAATGCTGGGCACTCGAAAAAAAATCAGCTGCCTTGAAACTTGGGCTGGCGCTTTTCCATGAAGGCCCGAATGCCTTCCAGGCAATCGTGCGAATGGAAACATTTCAGCTGGGCTTGCACTTCGCGCTCAAGAGCTTCCATGAGCGCGTCTTTTTCGCGGTTGAAGATGGCTTGCTTCACGGAGCGGATGGCCAGTTGCGGCCCGTCGGCGATTTTTTTGGCGAAGGCGGCAACGGCGGCTTCGAACTGGTCGGTGGGAAAAAGATGATTGAGGATGCCCAGGCGATGCGCGGATTGCGCATCGATCATTTCCCCGAGATAAAACATTTCAGCGGCAACGGAAGGGCCGACGAGCTGCGGCAAAAAGTAGGTGCCTCCGTAATCCGGGAATAGGCCGACTTTCGCAAAATTCTGGCCAAAGACGGCGCCATCCACGGCGAGCCGGATGTCGCAAGCGAGGGCGAGATTCATGCCGGCTCCGGCGGCGGGCCCGTTGACGGCGGCGATGACGGGTTGCGGCATGGTGCGGATATTCAGGACGGCCTGCATGCCGGAGCGAAGGATGGGGGCGAGTTCCGTGGAGTCGCCACGCTCGCGGCCCTTGCCGATCGCGCCCAGATCTCCGCCGGCGCAAAACGCGCGGCCGGCACCGGTAAGCACCACCACGTGGATGGAAGAATCGCTGGCGGCGCGGATGAGCGCCTCGTTAAGAGCGCTGGTCAATTCGTTATTGAGGGCATTCAGCCGGTCGGGGCGATTCATTATCAGGGTGAGGATGGAACCGTGGCGCGTTTCTTGGAGAACGGGAGAACTGGAAGCGGTTTGTGGGGCTTGACTCATACTGCGTCCTTTCGAGCGCGCCGGCTCAGTGGGTCTGCTCTTCGCGGGATTTTTCCGTGCGCTTCACCAGATCGGCGAGCTTGCGAAAATGCTTAAGCCGGTCGCTTTTGCCGCGATTGGTTGCGCCGATGGTTGTGGGCAACACGTAAACGTGCGCCCCATAGAGAAGTTCTTTCTGAACGCCATAGCTGCATTTGCGCTGGGCGAACTGTTCGTAAGGCAGCTTGCCGTTGAACGCAATCACCCGCGGCAGGTATTCCTCCAGCTTTCGCGAAAGCACAAAGCGTCCTTCGGCGAAATCCTCCCGTTTCAGCTCTTCGATGGTTTTGGTCGGGCGCTTCACCAGATCGGTCAGGCCCACCCCGAATTCGATAATCCGGCGATCGTCCGGATAGTCGAACGGTTCGGGAACGACGCCGCTGTCATAGAGCAATGGCCAAAAGGGGTTGCCGCGCCCGGCATAATAGTGGCCCGCACGAACCGAAGATTCCGTCGGATTGCAGCCCACAATCACGAGCTTCATTCCTTTGCGTAGATAGTCTGGGAGGGTTTTCATTCGAGTGGCACTTTCCTGGGTGCGCTATGAGTTTACTTCCCTTTGAAATTGGCGGCACGCTTTTCCACGTAAGCGGCAAGTCCCTCCTTGGCGTCCTCGCTGGTGAACAGGAGTTGCTGAAGTTCGCGTTCGAGGCCCAGGGCTTCGGCGAAGGGGATTTCCATACCGGTAACGACAGAGCGCTTGATGCGGCCGACGGCGCGCGAAGCCTTGTTGGGCGGGCAGAACTGGCGGGCGTAGGCGAGGACGTCGTCCCAAAATGAATCCTTTTCGTAGAGATAATTAATCAGTCCCATTTCCAGCGCTTCTTCGAAGCTGAAAGTGCGTCCCGTGGCCATAAGCTCGAGCGAGCGCGAGCGGCCGATGGCGCGGGCAAAGCGCTGCGTACCGCCGGTGCCGGGCAGCACGCCGAGATTCACTTCCGGCAGGCCGATCTTGCCGCCCTCTTTCTTGGCGATGCGGATGTCGCAGGCGAGCGCGATTTCCAGGCCGCCGCCGACGGTGTGGCCGTTGAGCGCGGCGATCACCAGCTTGGGCGTTTGCTCCAGGCGGCTGAGCGTTTCGTTGGCGTGCAGGCAGAAATAGTATTTGAACTGGGGATCGGCCTTGGTGAGCATTGGGATGCTGGCCCCGGCGGAAAAGAATTTTTCGCCGGCGCCGCGAATCACGATCACGTGGGCGCTCTCGTCCATCCGGGCCTTGAGGATGGCAGCGTCGAGCTGGAGCATCATCTCGTAGGTATAGGTATTGGCGGGGGCGTCGTCGAGTTCAAAGATGGCGACGCCATCTTCGACTCGGTATTTCACGAGTTCTTTTGTTGCGATGCTTGTTGTGGTGGCCATAATCAATTTTCGTCCCTTCGTCTTGAATATAAAATTCTTGAAAATTCTTAGCGCGGGTCTCCTGCTGTAATTCCGCCGGCAAAGACAGGTTTCGGCTCCGCGCCGGAAGGCAGCACTCCATGAAGAAACAATCCGGCGATGGCGGCAGTCAACTCGCTGGCGTCCGGATCTACACCGGGCTTATGCCATTTGTAGGTCCAGTTCATCATCCCGAAAAGGCTCAGGACGGCGATGCGTGGATGAATCCCCGGCGCAAGGCCGTCGGCGGCGATGGAGTCGAAGATTTCCCGAGCGAGGGCATAGTAACGGCGCTTGATAGCCTGGACCTTTTCGCAGTACGGATCGGCGAGCGCCTCTTCTTCATGGGCTAAGACTTTCATTTCGTTCGGGTGCGAAAGGAAATATTCGATGTGATTCAGGATCAGCAGGCGAAGCCGCTCGGCAGGCTCGTGAACGCCCGAAAGCCGGGAACGCAGGCTTTCAAGCACGAACGTAAAGGTCGTGCTTTGAATGAGATAGAGGAGATGTTGCTTGTTCTCAAAGTAGTAGTAGAGTCCCGCCAAGGAAACGCCGGCATCCCGGCTGATATCGCGCATAGAAGCTCCCTCAAAGCCATGCTGGGCAAAGACTTGGGAGGCAGTGCGAAGGATGTGTTGGAGTTTAGCCTCGGAATCGCGGGGAATGGGAGTAGTAAGGGCCATTGGCATCTCGAACGCTCGTTCGACAACTGTAGTTCCACTCGCTGGGGGTGTCAAGTGGGTATTTGGCATGAAAGCGGTCTCAGCGCTTTGCGGCGTTCTTTAACGTTGCTTTCAGATCGAGGTTGGAGACCAGCCGGTGCAGGTAATTGGGATGTAGTCCGAGAAGTTTGGCGGCCTGCGTGAAGTTGCCCTGTGACTGTTCGAGGGCGCTGAGGATGAGCTGCTTCTTGGTTGCACGCACGGCCTCATGGAAATTGCCGGCACACTCGGAAATCGGCAAAGCGCGATCCGCAAGCGATTCCGGAAGGTCTTCGGGAAGAATGAAGTCAGAACCGCCGATGACGATGGCGCGCTCGATGGCGTTTTCGAGTTCCCGAATATTGCCGGGCCAATCGTATTGGGCCAGGCACGCGCGAGCGGCGGGAGAGAGTCCGCGGACTTTGCGATTCGATCGTGCGGAGTAACGCGAGATGAAATGGTCTGCGAGCAACGGAATGTCTTCAGCATGTTCGCGCAGCGCGGGCATGGTGATGGAAACAACGTTGAGACGATAAAACAGATCGAGGCGGAATTTTTCGTCGGCGACAGCTTTCTGGAGGTCCTTGTTGGTGGCGGCGATGAAACGGACGTTTAGTTTGATCGAAGAGGTCCCGCCGAGGCGGACGAATTCGCGCTCCTGAAGTACGCGTAAAAGCTTGGCCTGCAGCGTGGGAGGGAGTTCCGCCACTTCGTCCAGGAAAACGGTTCCGCCTTCCGCGACTTCGAGCAGGCCCTTTTTCTGCGAGACTGCGCTGGTAAACGCGCCGCGCTCGTGGCCGAAGAGTTCGCTTTCAAGAAGCGTCTCCGTAAGAGCCGCGCAATTCAAAGCAACAAAGGGTCGCGATTTGCGCGGGCTGTTGAGATGGATCGCGCGCGACGCAAGTTCCTTGCCCGTGCCGCTTTCCCCCAGGATCAGCACGGTGGAGTCGGAGGGCGCGACCCGCTCGATGAATTGATACACCTGCCGCATGCGCGGGCCGCGGCCGATCATATCGTGCTGCAACTGAACTTCGGCCCGAAGGAGCTGATTTTCGCTGCCGAGGCGTTCGAACTGGCGGGCATTTTCGATGGCCACGGAGGCCAGGCCGGCGATGGCAGAAAGCAATTGCAGGTCGTCGTTGGAGAAGCGAGTGGCGGGATTGCGGGTATCAAGATAGATCAAGCCGAGAGGTTGCGCCGGAGTGGCGAGGGGAACGCACAGAAGCGAAAGACCCGCGTCGGGCGAAACGTTCGCTGGGCCTGAAGCAGAAATCGGCGGCTGCTCGTAATCCAGAACCGCGATGCGTTCTTCAACAACCCGTCGCGCTAGGGCCCGGCCGATGTGCACGGGATGATCGGGGCCGGCCGCGCGATCCCAGGCGATGGGAGCCGAGAACTCTCCGGTGCTGGAATCGAGAAGAAGAATCGCGCCGCGCTCGGCGGGGACTACGTCGAAAAGCATGGCGAGGAGTTGCCATTGGAGCGCGTCCATGTCGCGCATGGAGCCGATGGCCGAGCTGATCTTCAGCAGGGTGGAGAGAGTGCGCGCAAGGCGGACTGCCGGGGGAAGCGCAGCAAGCGACTCGGGCTGCAGGTAGAGAAGGTCTTCGGGCTTGAGTTGCTGGGCAGAGAGGCTGAACACGGACTGCTCATCCAGTTCTACGGCACTGCTCTCCACGGCAGCTGCGGCCTCGGGCAGAAACAGGAACGACGAGTCGCCAATCGATATCTGGTCGCCGAAGGAGAGAACGCGTTCGCAGATCGGAATCCCGTTGACGTAGGTGCCGGCGGGGGAGTCGAGATCACGCAAAGTGAAGCAGCCGGAAGTCTCCGTGATAGAGCAATGTTGCGCGGCAACCGCGGGATCTTCGAGCCGGATGTCGTTGGACGGATCGCTGCCGATCGAGAGGAGGCTGTTCACGGGGAAGCTGGTGTTTTTCCAGGGGCCGCTGATGACGGTGAGTCTTGGTGGCACGTTGTCTTACTCTGATGACTGGTCTTCGCGCTTGTTTCAGCTAAGGGCGCGTATTCTAACTCGCCGACCCTGGATAATCCACACCTGGAGAATCTATCCGAAGAGATAGTTTGGCTATCTTAAAGATTAGAAACCGGAGACGAGCACGCCAAGTATCCAGGCCCCCACTTCTCCACCAATTTAACCCGTTTCCTGACAATAGCATAGAGGAATTTGTAAGCACCAGCGGGCCTTCTTCGGAAGCGGAAAGCTTTCCGATCGCCTCCTCTTGCCACGCCCACAATCACTCTTCAGATAGAGAGGAACCGAAGCAAATCACGAGCTGGCAAAGGTTCCGCGATGCACAACGAATTAATTCCGTGGCTATGCCGTTGAAACTTCGTGGGATACAAAAAACCGCCACGCAACTTCGCGGATTGTCGCGCAGATGGCATCCCCCGTGCATTCTTCCAAAAGCGTCGGGCAGTTAAGAAAAAAACTGAGGTGGACAATGAACTTCACGAAAAATATTAAATGGCAACTCATTCTGGCGGCTTTGGGAGTTTCGCTTCTGATGACGAGCGCGGCTCGGGCGCAGGAAATCGACAACAGCAATTTCCAGTCACCCGCGACGTCAGTCGCTGGAAATTTTAATACGCCGTCGGCGGCAGCCGCGAACCAGGCGGTAAACCGGGCTGCGGTCGAATATTCGGCCGTATCCGAGGCTTCGATCATGCCCGTGAACCAGCAGGAACAGGCCAACGTGGTCGGCGTTCCGCGCACCCTGGGAACGATTCTGGCAATCGGTATCCTGTTGATCGCATGCGGCCTGTTGTGGAAGAGCGCAGGCAACCGCAAGAACGACACTCTGAAGACTCACAATTCACTTTCCATGCGGAAGGCGCCTCTCTCCAACCGCAAAGCCCAGCCACTGCACTCGTAAGTGCGCTTTGAGCCTCATTCCGGGGGCCCGACGAACGCCCCGCTCCCGGAATGAGGCATCAGGTTTCCCGCCCTCCTGAAATTCCCCGCATTTGGTTCTTTCCACGATTACTTTCCTGAAAAAAAGAACGGCAATTCCCTGCCGAGATTTTTTTGTTTGGCAAGGGCGTAGACCTTTTCGGCGACCGCGAGATCCCAGGAAGCGATGCCGTTGGACTTGAAGAGGGTGATCTGCTTGTCGTTGGCGCGTCCGGGGACCTTGCCGGCGACGAGTTGATCGAGTTCGTGCACGGTGTCCCATTTTTCTGGTTGCTGCTCAAAGGGGATGATCAGGTCGCCGGCTTCCTGTTTGGACTGCTCGATGGAATCCACGAAGACGACCGCGGCGCGGGAGATAGCAATGTCGTCGAGTTCGCGCTTGTGTGCGTGATTCGCGCCGATGGCATTCACATGCGCACCCTCCCCAATGTCGCGGCCATCGAAAACTGGGTTGGCGGAGGTGGTGGCGGTATTGATGATGTCGGCGCCGCGTACGGCCTCGGCAGCGGAAACAGCGGCGTGGACGGGGATGCCGAGGCGCCGCGACATTTCAGCGCAAAATCTCGCGCGGCGTTCTGCATCGCGGCCGTAAACGCGGACGGACTCAAGCTTTCGCGCCGCGGCGACAGCCTCAAGCTGCGTTTTTGCCTGGCCGCCGGTTCCCAGGATGGCGGCGGTCCGCGCATTTTGACGCGCCAAATATTTGGTGGCAACGCCGGAAGCGGCACCGGTGCGCTGCTGGCCCATGAAATCGGCTTCGATCAGGGCAAGAAGCGCGCCGGTGGAAATTTCGTAGAGCGGAACGAGGAAGCGGAGAGCGCCCTTCACATAGGTGTACTGCTTCATGGCGATGAAGCCGGCTTCGGTGTCCATCGCGGCCATGTAGTGGAAGAATCCGCCGCCCGCGGGAAGTTCGAATCGACGCCGCGGATGGAGAATGACGCTTCCGGCGGCTTGCTTACGCGAGATTTCCTCGACGGCCTCCATCGCCATCGGCATCGTTAGAAGTTCGCGGACTTCGGCTTCGTTAATGTGCAGGGTCATGGAGTGATGGTCATTTCTTGGGTGCGGCTGATAGGGGCTTGCCCGGTGCCGATTTGGAAGCAGCGCTGGGAGTCTCGTCCTTGATGCGGCGGACGACGGTCTGGATCAGGCGATATTTCCGCTCCTCTTTCCCGCCAAATACCCGGAAGAAAAATTCAGGCTCGCCCTTAGGGTC
>Ga0210385_10000080_pt1 | contig 108814 bp, 91 predicted proteins | sample IncBWH26OmetaG_FD_160107 | JGI IMG/M metagenome (GOLD analysis project Ga0210385, IMG submission 160107) | Forest soil microbial communities from Barre Woods Harvard Forest LTER site, Petersham, Massachusetts, United States - Inc-BW-H-26-O ...
GCCTCCAGCGACATGAATCATTATGAGTCGGATGCAGTTACCCGGGTGAAAGACGGTAAAGCCATTGACCGTGTTTTGGCCCTGGACGCGCGCGGACTTTGGGATGTTGTGATGAACGAACACATCAGCATGTGCGGCTTTGGTCCAACGGTTGCGATGCTCACGGCGGCAAAACTTCTGGGCGCAACCAGGGCCACGCTGGTGCGATACGCGACTTCGGGAGAGGTCTCCGGCGATTACGAGTCGGTGGTGGGTTATGCGGGGATTGTCGTGGAGTGAGAAGGCAGAGTAAGAAGCCGGAGTAGAAAGCCTTCAGTGCGCTGCAGAGGCTTCCAGCAGGCGCTGGGCGCGGGCACGAGTCATATTGATGATGGAGGGATCGGCGATGATTTGTTCCAGGATCGGTTGAATGGCTCTGACGTCGGCCAGTTCATTGTCGTGAGCTATTTCCTCCATATGCTTCAGTTCTTCGTCGAGAGCGAGCTTCTGGTAGTGGTGGTCGTACTGCAGGCGATGGCCGAATTCGAGCGTGGCCGCAATGTTCTGCAACAGGCTGGTAAGTTCCTCGACGGCCGGGATGGTGGTGTAGTTATACGTGGACTCACCGCTACGCTGCCCGTCTTTGTATGTGAGCTTCTTTTCCCCGGTGAACGCCATGCCTTTGTGATGGGAGGCAACATCTTTTTTGAAATAGCCGGCTTTAGCTGCCAAGTCGAAGATTTTCTGGCTCATGCCAGGAGCCAGTGTGAAATCGAAGTCGAAACTGTCGATTGTGGCGGCAGAGGAATCGGAATCCGCTGAAGGCTCGGGGGATTGTCGGCCGCTTGACTGATAGTGGGCGGCTCCGGTGGACAGAATGCGAAACGAGTAGTGCTCGGGCTGGGAGCCGGGGAAATCGAGGGTAAACGTCAGTGTCGGGATCGTGGCGGCTGCAGGAATCTGGGACTGAGCGCAAACGAAAACCGCAGAAAAGAGAGTCCCAGCCAAAGCGCTGGCAAGAACGAGCGGAAAGGAAAGGTGAAATGTTCGCAGCATCGGGCGGCGCAGCGTGGATCGACGGAGCATGAATTGCAGTAATGATTGTGGATGGAGGCAGCAGTGTCAAGTGCCGGCGTTCAAAGTACGGGCGGGTAGCCAAGTCGAGAGCGTTGGTGAAGCAGACAGCCGAGCCGCCTCGCTTGAGACGGCCCGGCTGCCAGGCGAAGTTCCGACGATTTCAGTGGGTTACTTGCATACCGCTGTAAAGCCCACGCTATTGCCTCCCTTGAAGTAGGCCTGGCCCGAGATCACGCCACTGTTGTTGATGCCTCCAGTAACGGCGAAGGTCGCGTCCGGGTAATCGATGTTCTCGAATTCGCTATTTTCATAGATGAACCCAAAAATTCTATCGGCCGAAAAATGGTTGCCGACGATGATGCCGGAATCGTTGATTCCGGAAAGGCCGGTGCCGTACTTGGCCCCTGGATATTGGACGCTAGTGAACTTGCCGTCTTGCCAGACGAAGCCGGTGCTGACCAAGCCGCTGGTGCCGTATCCGACGACCACGCCGTTATTGTTGATCGCCATCGGGAAGGTGGTCTGCGAACTCGGATAGGTGATCGCAGTGTAAGCGCCGTTCGCCAGCATAAACCCCTTGGTGACCGACCCCGCGCTGAAGCTGCCGACCGAGTTTCCTACCTGATTGACGTTAAATAGCCAGGTGTTGGTCGCCTTCGGATAGTTGACCTCAGTCATCTTGCCACTTTGCAGGACAAATCCGTGAATGTTTTCGGGATAATTTTTGTCCTGGTAGGATCCGGCATTAGCTCCGCTGGCATTGAGACCGTAAGTCCAGGTGTTCAGGGATTTCGGGACCTCATACTCGGTAAAGCCAGAGCCGGCGGTGTACGAAAAACCGACGATTTCGAAAGTCTTGTTATTGCTCAACTGACCGACCACGGTGCCGTCGTCGCTGATTCCGTTGACCTGGCTCAGGGAATATCCCGAGGGGGCGTTAAACGTGGTGAAGTTGCAGGACGCGGTCTGGGCCGCCTGCATTAGAGTTGACAACGAAAACAGGGTGAAAGCGATGACAGTAGCAGAAGCCAAACGGGGAAGGCTCATGAACTCCTCTGTGTGACAGATTTGGCGCGAACATGAATCTCGCGCGGCAATTTTGGAGCTTGAAAATGCGATCAGATTTCAAAACAAATCGTGCTCAAGCATAGCGTGAGAATCGCCCAAAGTCAGCGCCAGATGCACTAACGAGTGGCACAGGGCAAATTCGATTTCCGGACAATTTCGGAGAAGATTCAGTACAGATTCGGCTTAGATTTTGGGCAGATTGGGACTACGACGGCGGTAACTTGACCCGGGGTCGGGTTTTTCGCCTCCGCTCAGGATGACAATGGTTGTAGTTTGGCGGCCGTCCTCGTCCTTGGCTGGGAGGGGCTTTGGCGTTCTTTGGTGGCGGCGGTGTGCAGATGGCAGATGGCGATGGCGAGTGCATCGGCGGCGTCGGCCGGTTCGGGGATCTGATCGAGATTGAGCAGGCGCGTCACCATTTGCTGGACCTGATGCTTTTCGGCGCGGCCATATCCGACGACCGCTGATTTGATGGAGAGCGGTGAGTACTCGGCGACTTCGAGTCCGGCGGAGGCTGCGGCCAGCATGGCGACTCCCCGGACTTGCCCGAGTTTCAGGGCGGACTTCACATTGGCCGAATAGAAAACATCTTCGATAGCGACCCGGTCGGGGCGATGGATGGAGATGAGTTCGCGCAATCCGATGGAGATCAGCGAGAGGCGCGTGGGCATGGGATCGCGTGGAGAAACTTTGATAGCGCCGCAGATGACGCAGACCAAGCGATCGTTATTACGGCCCTCGGAAACAAGATCGACTACGCCGTAGCCGGTGTATTCGGTGCCGCAGTCAATCCCCAGAACACGCATGTTGCTTGCAGTGTAACCCGTGCGACGACTCTTGAGCACAGGTTCCGAACGGAAGCGAATCTCACTGGTCATTCCAGACCGCTCCCCCGCTGTTGACGCCAACCGCCTGGTTCTTTACTTCGGCATCTGGTTGGCGGCGTCTTCTTGCCCTTCTTGTGCTTTATGCCAACCGGCGCTCACTGTGTAGTTCTTCATGTTCTTGGCGATAGCTTCGGTCTTCTTGCCAAGATCCTTTTCGTAGACCACGCCATCTTCGCCAACTACAAAAGTCATCACACCAGACGATCGGTACTCCGCTGGATAGGCGACGAAGGCGAAGCCGGTCATTTTGCCATCCTGCAGAAAACTCTTTTTGCCCTCACCCGTCAGGATGTGGAAATAGTAGCCGCGATATGGAGTCGGAGCGCCCACCTGACTCTTAGCGTATCCCTCGGCAACAGCACCTGCGACAAGCGGTCCAACCGGACTCTGCCGCTCGCCATCGGCAGATTTCCAGTAGAGGCCGTTATGCTGGCCTTCGTCGCTGAAAATTTGCTGTGCATACTCGCCGTTGTGCTGCGCCGAATATTCCTTTTGCGCCATGACCAGCTCCTGACAAACCTTGATGGCGGAAAGTTCATTGCGACCTACGCGACGATAAAGAATTTCCTTTTTGCCGGCTTCAGTGTCGAAATACCACGCGGCGCCCTTGTGCATGAGCGGAATCGGCGTCGGCCAATTCTCGGCGCCGATATAAAGGACGGTCGACCCATCGGGCTCGATCACGAGGCGATGCATTTGCTGGTAGCGCTGGGCGAAATTCGCGCGGTGTTCGGTGTCCTCGGCTTCGTCGCCGGAGGAAACCACCTGCTTGCCATCTGGTCCCAGGATTTCGAGCATGGCCTTTTCGTCGTTATTCTTCGCGGCGGTAAACATCGCATTGGCCGCGCCTTCCGCTGACTTGAAGGTCTTCTGGCCCGGCTGCTGCGCTTTCGAGATAGCGGGAAAACACATGGCCACGATCATCGCCAGAACGGCTATTTTTGGGAGATTAGATTTCGGATCGGATTTCCGGAGGTTGGATTCGGGAAGGCTTTCGCATTTCAAATTTCTTTGCCACATATCGCTCATCTCCAACTTAGAATTTTCAAAGCTGCCGATTTGCGGCAGCCTATCCAGGTCAGGGCTAAGTCCGTGAAGGACGGGCGAGAACGCCCGTCCTTCCACAGGCTGAGGCTTAACTTAGCGACGTCCACCGCCACCGCGTGAACCGCCGCCGAAGCTCGACTGCCCGCGGGCGGAGAAACTTCTGGTCTGTCCGCCGTGGTCGATATGGCTAAAGGCTCCTGAGCGAACTCCAGTTTCACCGCGCGGAGCAGCGTAGCCTCGGGCCGCGTCGCGATTGCCGTTGAAAGGCCGGGGCGATCCGCCGGGATGGTTGTAGACGCCGGCGCGCGCTCCGCCCCGGTAGAAATTGTTGCGGTTATAAAACGTTCTGCTCTGGGAGAAGTACCGTCCGTGATTGTAGAGCACGTAATGGTTGTGCCAGTCGAATCCCCAGTGCCCCCATCCCCAGCCGAAACCGCCGAACCAGCCAACACCAAAGCCAATTCCGAAGGAAAGATACGGGCCGCCAAACCAGATTCCGGGATAGGGATACCAGCCCGGCCAGCCAACGATAGGGTAGCCGTAAACCAGCCACGGATCGTAGGCGGGAACATAGACCACTGCGGGGTCGGCGGGCGCGATGTCGATGTCGTCTCCGTCGTTGCTAACCACCTGCTGCGGTGTAGTCTTAAGATTGCCGGCCTGTTGCGCCTTCTGGCGCATAACCTGCACGGCATCCATCACATCCTGCTGCTGATTGTAGTAAGCGTCGCCCAAAGAAGATGTCCACGACAAATTCTTATCCATGTTGCCTAAGACGGAGGGAAACGCCGTGAGCGCTTTCACGCTTGGGTCCCAGGGTTGTTGGTCAACAGCTTGCCCTAAGTCCTGACCCTTTAAATCGGGATGCGCCTGCACCCAGCGATCGGCTTCGACGACTTGATCGGGGAACGTGGATGCGGCCAGGATCTGCGCCACCAGCGAATCGGGATAAAGCGCGATGGGCGCAACCAGGCGCTGCAACTGCTCTGGCGTCTGCTGCGCGTAAGCCGGAGCTTGGCCGCCACCCTCCTGAGGGGCTTGAGCGTCGGTTTGTACCTGAGCGTCTTGTTGCGGCGCATCTTGGGCCAGCAAGCTCACTGGCGCGGTCGCGGACAACAGAGCCAGGGACAAAACAAAAACCAAAATCTGCTTACCGGATCGAAACATCGCCGACTCGGCAGCTTTGAGAAAAGCGAAAATATTGAATTGCCGGAACCTCTCTTGCGTGTTCATTGTGAGGCCTCCACCTATTAGAGATGCCGCTGGCGTCGCTTAAGCTGCACCTTTTACTTTGCCGGACAATTGCGACGCCCACAAAATGTAAACACCGATTCCCGCCAAAAGTCGCGGGGCCGCCGGCGGCGCGCCAACCCAGATAAACGCCAGTCCAAACAAATTAATCAGCTAGGTTGAAGATTGTAGCTTGGAGCCCAAGAACTGTGCCAGTTCGAGCGGCTCATCCACGGTGACATCGGGCGTGACTTGCTCGAGGGTATGCGGAGCGAAGCCGTACGTAACGCCGCAGGTGTAAAGACCGGCATTGCTCCCGGTTAAAACGTCGATGGCGGAGTCGCCGATCATCAGGGCTTCAGCGGGTGGGACGCCAGTTTCCTGCAATATTGTACGTACACCCAGCGGATCCGGTTTCTTGGTCGCGAAACTGTTACCGCCATAGACTCTGGCGAAGAACTCCGCCAGTCCGAGTGCGCTGACAATAGCGCGGGACGGATTCACCGGCTTGTTCGTAAGCACCGCCATCAAGCGTTGAGTTCCGTTAGACGAATGGGACAAGCGCGCGAGCGTTTCCATCATTCCTTGATACACGGTAGTGTGGTCGAGTTTGTGGAGACGGTAGTAGCCAAGAAAATAATCAAGCGCAGAACGGAACGAGGCTTCGGCACTGGCATCTAACCCCGCGTCATTCGAATCTATCGGATCTGGTTGACCGAGGGCGCGGCGAATGAGCGCTGGAGCGCCGTCTCCTACGTAACTAGCAATCACATCGCCGGGGAGTTCCGGACGCCCAATGTGGCGCATGGTAGCGTTCACGGAGTGAATCAAATCCAGGCGCGAGTCGATCAGGGTGCCATCCAGATCGAAAACCAGCAGGCGGATGCGATGCGGATCGAACGGACGCAGGATGCGGATCATGGAAGTTCAGGATAACGCAGGAAGGCAGGCCTCAGGTTCGATCTTAGGTCTTAAGAAAGGCTCGATAAGGTATCGGTTTCCTGCGACCTGAGACTTCAAGACCTGACGCCTCAAGACCTGACGCCTGATTTACAATAAAACGTCCTAATCTCTGCGGGGTGAACGCGGCATGGCTACAACCAAAGTCGATCCCAAGCTGAACCAACCGAATGTGGCAAAGTCGGGCAAGACCTACGAGGGCCTGACGGGACGGCAACTCATCGACGCTTATCGGACCATGTTCACTTCGCGGCGGGTGGACGACCGCGAAATTCTGCTCAAACGGCAGCAAAAGGTGTTCTTCCAGATTTCGGGCGCGGGACACGAAGCCGTAGGCGTGGCCGCGGCGCTGGCTTTGAAGCCGGCCTACGACTGGTTCTATCCTTATTATCGTGATCGCGCACTGTGTCTGGCGCTGGGCGCGACTCCTTATGAAATGCTGCTCGGCGCGGTGGGCGCGGCCGACGACCCCAGTTCAGGCGGGCGCCAGATGCCGTCGCACTGGGCTTTTAAACATTTGAATGTCGTCACGCAGTCATCGTGCACGGGTACGCAGATTCTGCAGGCGGTGGGCTGCGCTGAAGCAGGACGCTATTTTTCCACCCGGCCAAATTCCGCTCGCAAGGCCGAAGGCGATTACCGCCAGTTTAAAGACGTGCAATTTCGCGGTGACGAAATCAGCTACGTTTCTCTGGGCGACGGGACCAGCAGCGAAGGCGAGTTTTGGGAGGCAATGAACAGCGCTTCCAACCGCCGCTTGCCGGTGATGTTTTGCGTGGAAGACAACGGTTACGCGATTTCCGTGCCAGTCGAAGTGCAGACCTCGGGTGGCAATATTTCGCGGCTGGTTTCGGGATTCCCTAATTTTCATTTTGAAGAATTTGACGGCACCGATCCAGTCGTCTCCTATGCCGCTTTTAAGCGCGCTGCCGATTATTGCCGCGCCGGCCACGGGCCGGCCTTTGTTCATGCCCATGTAATTCGCCCGTATTCGCATTCGCTCTCCGATGACGAACGCCTTTACCGCCCCGATGCCGAACGCCAGGCGGATGCCGTGCGCGATCCGGTGCACCGGCTGCAGATGTTCTTACTGCGCGAAGGAATCCTCGACGAAAAAGGTATCAACAAGATTGAGAAGGAAGTCGACGAGCAGCTGCAGATCGATACGGATCGCGCACTCGCTGCCGCGATCCCGCAGCCGGAAACAATCTACAACTTCGTGTACTCGCCCGATCTCGATCCAACATCGGCGGCGTTCGATACACAGCCGGCGGCATCCCCTGCGCCTGCGGCCGATGCTGCGGGGGATGGTAAGAACGCAGCCGCCCAAAATAAAACGATGGCAGACCTCATCAACTCCACCTTGCACGATGAGATGCGGCGCGATGAGCGCATCATCATGTTCGGCGAGGATGTGGCCGATTGCAGCCGTGAAGAGTACGTGACCACCAAGCAGGTCAAAGGCAAGGGCGGAGTCTTCAAACTAACCTCGGGATTGCAAATGGCGTTCGGCTCAGACCGCGTCTTCAATTCTCCGCTGGCCGAAGCGAACATCGTGGGCCGCGCTACCGGCATGGCGACACGCGGATTGAAGCCAGTAGTGGAAATCCAGTTCTTTGATTACATCTGGCCGGCGATGATGCAATTGCGCGACGAATTGCCCACAGTCCGCTGGCGCTCGAACAATGCATTTTCGGCGCCTCTGGTGGTGCGGGTCGCGATCGGCGGCTACCTGACCGGCGGAGCGATTTACCACTCGCAGTGCGGCGAGAGCATCTTCACGCATACTCCAGGAATGCGGGTTGTGTTCCCCTCGAACGCGCTCGACGCCGCGGGACTGCTGCGCACCGCGATCCGGTGCGACGATCCGGTTTTGTTTCTCGAACACAAGCGGCTCTATCGCGAGACGTATGGACGCGCACCGTATCCGGGGCCCGATTACATGGTTCCGTTTGGAAAAGCAAAAATCGTGCAGCCGGGAAACGACCTCACCGTCATTACTTATGGCGCGGTGGTTCCTCGGGCGCTGCAAGCGGCGCAGAAACTAGAGCGCGAACACCATGTCAGCGTGGAGTTGATCGATCTGCGGTGTCTAAATCCGTTTGACTGGGACGCGATTGCAACTTCGGTGAAGAAGACCAATCGCGCGCTGATCGCTTATGAAGACACGCTCAGCTGGGGATACGGCGCGGAGATCGCGGCGCGAATCGCCGATCAGCTCTTTCATCACCTCGATGCTCCGGTGAAGCGCGTCGCCGCTACGGACACTTTCGTCGCTTATCAGCCGATTCTTGAGGACGCGATTCTGCCGCAAGCGAGCGACTTGTTCCGGGCAATGAAGGAGCTGGCGGAGTTTTAGGAGCGAGTGCCAGGCCTTCCCTGCCGGCAGGGCTTCCGCAGCGCGCCGCTTGATCCTCAGCCGTTTTTCGTTTTCCGCGAGCCGCTTGACCTTCTGCCGAACGTTGCTGCCCACGGTCCGCCATCAAAACTGAGCAGGGTCAACGAAATGGCCGCCAGCGCCAGGGGAAATTCGTATCCCATCTGACCGGTCAGACCATGTTTGAAATGTACCTTCCAGATGGCCACACTCATCTCGATCAGGAATGCCAGCGCGAAAAAACGCGTAAACAGGCCGAGAATGATGGCGATGCCGCCGAAGAATTCCGTGCCAGTGGAAAGATAGGCCATCCAGCGCGGAAGTCCAAGCGAGCTGACCATGTCGGCATGGTGATGAAAACCGCCGAAAACTTTGGAGTATCCATGAGCGATCATGATCGCTCCAAGAACGAGGCGCAGCACCAGCAGGGCGAAGGGCTGCAATTTATTGAGAGAATCCACGGCTGCCTCCGAGGCAAGGGTTCACGGGTTAGGTCTCAAGTGCTGGGTTCCCGACGTCAAGGAAGCGGATCGCTCCCCGTGAGATAGCAAAAGTGATGTTAGCAAAGCTGATGCGATCAAGGGCGAGGTTAACAAAATTGCCGTTGATTATCCTGAGACCTGGCTGAGACTTGGCTAGCCTGACTCGAAGTCTCACCAAAGCCCGCCCTACCAGGTGTTATACGCTGTGCCATCGCTGCCCGTCTGGGTGGAGCCGCTGTGGACTCCGATGATGCCGTCGGCATCTTTCTGGTAGATCGACGTGATCGATCCGTCGGCCGGCTCCGTCACCCAGGTGTCGCTGCCGGTGATGTCGTCGGGAATTTTCTTAATGTATCCGGCGCTACGCACGTCGTCGAGCGATTGCGGGGCTTTGCTTCTGTCCTGCGTGTACTGGAAAATTGCCTGGTTCATGGTGTCGAGGTTGCGGCGCAGATTGTCTTCGCGGGCGCGTAGCATGCTGCGGCTGTAGATGGGCATGGCCACACCGAGCAGGATCAGCATGATGCTGATGACAAGCATCATCGAGATCAGGGTGAACCCACGTTCGCCTCTTCTTTTCATCTCTCAACCAACGACTTTTTGATCGACACTCACCGACGACTCTTTGCCGATTCATTGGCCCGGGCCGAGCGCCATACGGCAACATGCCGGCGCGACGCTAGTGCGTCCAACTCGAATAGGCTCCGCCTTCGAGCGAACTCTCTTCGGAGCCGCTATGCACGCTGCCAATGCCGGGATTGTTCGGGTCCCAGGTATTTTCGGGATCTTCCGGCTCGGTCACCCATGTGGTGGGGCTGCCGGTGATGTCGTCGGGAATGTACTTGAGATATCCGGCGGCAACCAGATCTTCGAGCGATTGCGGTGCATGCTTTTTGTCGAGCGAGAACTCCTGAATAACTTTATTGAGCGTGGTCAGGTTCTGATGTAGTTTGGCTTCCCGCGAGAGCTGGACCTGGCGGCTGTAATTCGGAATAGCGATAGCCAGCAGGATCATAACAATGCTGATCACCACCAGCATCTCGATCAGGGTGAACCCACGAATCCCACCCCGTTGAGGATTTCGGACTTTCGGCCTGCGCACTCGGCACCTGACTCTCATACCAGTCTTGTTTTGATTTACCAGTCCTTGTACTTGGTGCCGTCCAAAGCGGTTTGTTCGGACTTGCTGTAAACGTCGAAAACGCTCTGCCCGCCCCACGAAGTCGAGTCCTTTTCGTCCTGCATGGAGCGCATTCCCCACTCCGCTTTGCCGGTCATGGGATCGACCGGAATCCGCCGGATAAATTTCAGTTTCTTGCCCGCAATGTCCACGCCGGCAACCAGCGTGTCAAGATCGGGAGGATAGCCTTCGCTTCCCAGCTTGATGGTGAACGCGCCTTTATCGGCAGCATCCTTGTAGCGGTCAATGGCGTCGCGCATCATCCACAGGTCTTGGCGCAACTGGCGCTCGTTCTCCCGCTTGACTTCGTTCCTCGCCAACGGAAGCGCCGCGCCCACCAAGATCGCCATGATGGTGGTCGCGATGATGAGTTCGATCAGCGTGAACCCCCGCCGACCGCGCCCCGCCGGTCGCGTTCCTCGATAGTCGGCCGGAAATTTCATGAATTAGCTCTCAGTTGTCAGCCTTCAGTCCTCAGTTCACCTATCCCCGTTCTCACCGAAAACCGAGAACTGTGGACTGCGCTACTGAATCGTCACAGCGGCTTGCGCTCCACTCATGGCGATGGGTTGCATCGCTGGATCGCGCGCTCCGCCGCGGGTGATGGTCAGAGCCGACTGGCCTTGGGCTTTCGCCGTGAAAGTCAGGGTGACCACCGCGCCCTGTCCTGAAACTCCGCCCGCACCCGGGGGCCGCGACGCCGTGATCTGCATGGTTCCGGTCTGCGTATCCTCGCGATGTACGACCGTCACCAGTTGTCCGTCTTGCGACAGGAAGCCTCCATTGGAAACGTCGTTCAACTCCAGAGCATTAGGGTCGTAGTTCAGTTGCACGGGCACCGAATACACGTTCTGGCCGCCGCTCATCATCACGTTCACCGTGAACTTCGAACCCTTAGCCTGGCTCAGAGTCGGCGGATCGAACAGGAATGTTCCTGCAACCGCCCCAGGCTGATTGGCTGGTGTTGAATTCATGCCGCCCTGCACCTGCGGACTTCGATTCGCCACAAACTGCGGCGAAGCCGTGTTTGGAGCCGCCATGCCTGGAGCGGTCACGTTCTGCGCTGTCTGAACTGGCACTGTCTGGCCCGCAGAGGCCGGCTGCGGATTAGCCAGCGCCGCTCCCGACGGAGCCGCTCCCGGAGTCGTCGTACCTGGAGTCGTAGATTGTGGCGTCACTGACGGTGTCGCAGGCACCGTGCCAGGAGCAGCAGCGGCTGGCGCCGGTGGTTTGGAATTATTCAGCCGCAGCGATATCGCATTAGCCGTGCCTACATCCAGCATGTCATCGTTGTGCAGCGGGTTTTCAATCCCGCGAATAATGTGCGGAATCAGAACGAAGACAATCTCGTTGGTGGAGTGGTCGGAAGTATCTTGTGCGAAAAGATATTTCAGAATCGGAATGCTGGCCAGGCCCGGAATTCCAGTGAGGGCCTTGGTTTTCGAATCCTCCATCATGCCGCCGAGCAGGCTGACTTCGCCGTCTTTCAGACGGATTTCGTTTTCGATCTTGCGCTGACCGATGACCGGCTGGCTGATGCCACCGATGCTGACATACGAATCCACGTCCGACACATCCATCGACAACTTCATGGAGATTTCGCGGCCGGCATGGACGCGCGGAGTGATTTCGATGTTCACGCCAACGTCCAGGTATTGAAATTGCGTATTGGTCAACGGGCTGATGCCGGTGCCCACGCTGCCAATGCCGGAGGAGAACGATCCCGTCGCGATTGGCACCCGGTCGCCGATTTTTAATGTCGCCTTCTGCCCGTCGAGCGCTCGAACCTGCGGGCTCTGGATGACCTTCGTATCGGTGTCGCTCATCAAAGCCGAGGCCGACGCCGCCGGAATCGTAACCTGGAAGTCGGTGGCATTCAGATTGGCAATCTGGTTTAGGCTCAATCCGTTAGTAGACGAGGAAGAGGAAGTCGTGGTCGTGGTTGTGCTTGTAGAGCTTGTGTTGACGTTGTTCTGCAACTGCACCGTCAGGCTGGTAGGGGGGCTGATGCCAAGCGTATGCGCCTTGTCGCGGCTGACCTGCATCACGGCCACTTCGATCAGCACTTCAGGCCTCGCCTTGTCGAGGTCATCCACTATTTTCTGCGCCAGCGCCACCTGGTCGGGAGTTCCGCGCACCACCACCGCTCCCTGCGACGGCAACTGCTGAATCTTGCTCATTTCGAGCACGGTGCGCATCGTGTTCACGACGTCCTGCAATTCGGTGGGCTGGGAAAGATTCGAAAGATAAAAAGTTTTAATGACGTTCTGTTCCAGCTCTTTCCGTTTTGCAGGACTGTCTTGCGCGATAAAAATCGTATTCGGCGTTACCGGACGCCAGAAGGTTTTGGTCTCAAAAGAAATGATTTCAAGCGCGTCTTCAAGGGTCACGCCGTTCAGTTCGATGCGCACCTGCTTCGGAACGTAATCGGGATCAAACAGCACGTTGATTCCAGCTAGCTTTCCCACTGTCTCATAGATCACGTTGGCCTTCTCGGTCACCTTCAGCGTGATCGGCACATTCGAGATGGGAGCAAGTTCGACCGGCCCCTGCGCCGAATCCAGGCGCTTGCGCAGAGCGGTCGGAGCCGGTGGCGGCGGCGCGGGATTCTGAGACTCCTTGATCAGCTGTTGCGTATGCCGGAGTTCTTGCTGCGCGATGAATGAAGAGGGATCGATCTCCAACGCCTTGGCGAAGTCGGCCTGCGCCTCGGTCAGTTTGCCGGCATCCAGAGCGATCTGGCCGTGATGCACCCGCTCGGCTGCGGCCCTGAAGCGGTTGCGCTCGAATGCCGTGCGATAGCGCAGATCCTTGGGCTTTAGATCGTAAGCCTGCTTGAAATATTCGAAAGCCTGCTCGTAGTTCTGCCGCGCCTCGGCGTCAGTGCCCTTGTCATAGAGCGACTTGGCCGAGTCATGTTTGGCGGCAAGAACGGCGGGCTGAAGACAAAGGAGCAGCAGGACAAACGGTGCCGCAAAGATCAGACGTCTCATCCAACCATCCCCATATGAATCTCTATGAATCTCTTTCCCGCCGGCAGCGGAATCCGGTCGTATTCATTCAGGCCGCCCATCCGAACCGGCTGGTCCGAATAAAGCCGCCGCCAAACCCGCTGAAACGCAGTGTCTGGCCGCACTAACCCGCTGAAAGTACCGGATTTTTGGATTATAGCATCGCCTCAACTAGCACCCGAAGTGATTGGTAGGGCTGTGTTTACACTCATTGGTACAGGGTCTAAAGAGCAATCTTCAGATCCTGCGGCATCAGGTCTCGGAAAGAGCGCCTCACAACCGAGATTTTCCTAAGACCTAACACCCTTAAGACCTGAGACCTGCCACCTCGCCTCCGCCTTCATGGTACTTTCTTGTATTAAGCAATGGCCAAGCAGACCACTCACCAAACCCAGCCTAATCGGGAGAAAAATCCTCGCCGCCAGCCGACCGCTTCGGGGGAGAAGGATGCCGCTGTTAACAGGAACGCGGGTCATAACTACTTCTTGCTCGAAAAATTTGAAACCGGAGTGGTTTTGACCGGCACCGAGGTCAAATCGGTCCGCAGCGGAACCGCGAACCTGAAAGATGCCTACGGGCTCATCAAAGGCGGCGAACTCTGGCTGCTGAATTGCCACATCGGTCCGTATGACCACGGCAACTACGCCAACCACGCTGCGCTGCGTACCCGCAAGCTTCTCGTCCACAAAGAGGAAATCCGCAAGCTCATCGGCAAAACGCAACAGAAGGGACTGACCCTGATCCCGACGCGGCTTTACTTCAAGAACGGCAAGATCAAGCTGGAGCTCGCGCTCGCCAAAGGCAAACAGCTTTGGGACAAGCGCGAAACTGAACGCCGCCGCACGGCGGACAAAGAAGCGCGGGAAGCCATCTCCAGAGGGCGAAAATAGGGTCCTACTTCCCGGCGCACTGTTTGCGCGAGGATGGGACACCTCGGCGTTATCCTGCCCGGCATCTTTGCCAATGAGTTGCGCGTTTCCCCTCCCACCGTGGATACTAAAAACACACACACATGAAAACAATTCTTTCCGCAACCTCTCCCTCGAAGTTGGAAACCGAATGCCTGGTCGTTGTAGTACTGGACGCGGCCGACAAGGCTGCGACCGATAAAGCTGGAACGGATAAAGAAAAGCCCGCGCCCTCCGTGGTCTGCGACGACGCAGCCGTCGTGGCGGCCGCAAAAGAGGTTATTGCCAGCGGCGAAGTCACCGGCAAAAGCTTCGAGACGACGCTTCTGCACAACCCTGAGGGATTGAAAGCCAAACGGCTGCTCCTCATCGGCGGAGGCAAAGCCAAGAGTTTCTCCGCGACCGAACTGCGCAAGCTGGCTGGAGCGGCAGTGCGCACCTTGAAGACAAAAAATGTTCGCAGCTTCGTCTTCGCGCATGGCGGCGGCAACGGAGTTCCCTCGCCCTTCGCCGTTCGCGCCATCGTCGAAGGCGCCTTCATCGGCGACTTTGATCCCGGCTATTACAAAAGCGGGAAGAACACGAAGAGGACCAGAAGATCGAGACGCTGACGATTGCCGTGCCGGACGAAGCGAAGTCCCTGGAGAGTGCGCTCGAAGTCGGACGCATCGTGGGCGAATCGATGAACTTCACCCGCGATCTGGTCAATGAACCTTCGAATCTGATGACGCCGACGATTCTTGCCGAACGCGCGAAAAAGATGGCATCGGATGTCGGACTGAAGTGCGAAGTGCTTGGCGCCGACAAAATCAGGTCACTCAAGATGGGCGCGTTCTGGGGAGTAGCACAAGGCTCTGACGAACCTCCGGCACTGATCGTGCTTCGCTACGATCCTGCAGGTGCGGTGAAGAATGTGCATCTCGGCCTCGTCGGCAAAGGTGTCACCTTCGACACCGGCGGCATCTCCATCAAACCCGCCGATGGCATGGAGAAAATGAAATACGACATGGCCGGGGCCGCCACCATGATCGGAACCATGCGCGCGATTGCGCTGCTCAAGCCGAAGGTCAAAGTCACGGCGGTTGTTTGCGCCACCGAAAACATGCCTTCCGGCAAAGCGCAAAAACCCGGAGACGTGCAGATTGCCATGTCCGGCAAATCAATCGAAATCATCAACACCGACGCCGAAGGACGGCTGATTCTGGCCGACGGCCTCAGCTATGCGCGCAAACTGGGCTGCACACACCTTGTCGATGCTGCCACGCTGACTGGCGCGGTCGTCGTCGCGCTCGGTTATGTCAACGCTGGGATCTTCTCGAGCGATGACGAAATGTACGAACGCTTTGTCAAAGCTCTGAATCGGGCGGGCGAGAAAATGTGGCGTCTGCCGCTTGACGACGAATATAAAGACCTGCTCAAGTCCAACATCGCCGACATGACCAACGCTGGCAGCCGGTGGGGCGGCGCCATCTTCGCGGCCATGTTCCTGAAAGAATTTGCCGAGGACACTCCCTGGATTCACCTCGACATCGCCGGCACGGCCTGGATGGAAGACGCCAAACCCTGGATCGCCAAAGGGCCTTCGGGAATCGCCCTGCGCAGTTTGATTGAGTTTGTGCAGGGGTGGGGAGCGTAAGCGGCCGCGAATCCTTTGCGCCTTGAGTCGTATCAATAATCTATCGCGCGAGAATCTGTTGCGCGATCTGCATCGCGGTCTGTATCGCAATGGATCTCCCCGAGAAAATTCGCAGTCTGCCCACTTCTGCCGGCGTCTATCTCTACAAAAACGCCGAAGGCGAAGTCATCTATGTGGGCAAGGCAAAAAACCTGCGCTCGCGGGTTTCTTCTTATTTCCACGAGGGCCGCTGGGACGATGCCAAAACCGGCACGCTCGTTCGTGAGGCCGTCGACGTTGATTACATTGTTGTCGCTAATAATAAAGAGGCGCTGGCGCTCGAAAACCACCTCATCAAGCAGAAGAAGCCGCGCTTCAACATTCTGCTGCGCGACGACAAGACTTATCCATACGTCAAACTGACTCTTGCCGAGCGCCATCCGCGCGTCTCCGTCACCCGCCGCCTGCGAAAGGATGGAAGCGCTTATTACGGCCCATACTTCCCTGCCAATCTCGCTTATCGGATTGTCGATCTCATTCATCGTCACTTCATGGTTCCATCGTGCAAGGTCGACTTGAACCGCTTTCATCCGCGTCCGTGTCTGCAGTACTACATCAAGCGCTGCCTCGGACCGTGCGTGAAGGGTTTGACCACGCCGGAGATTTACTCCGAAGCCGTGCGTGACGTGAAACTCTTTCTCGAAGGCCGCCAGACTGACCTCGTCAAATCTCTGCATGAGCGCATGGCCGAATCCTCCGAGTCGCAGGAGTTCGAACGCGCCGCGCGCTATCGCGATCTGATTTCGACCGTCGAGCAGTTGCAGGAAAAGCAGCGCATCGCCGCCGCTGAAGGCGATGACGCGGACGTCTTTGGTTATCACTACGAAAATCAGATGCTCGCGGTCAACCTGTTCCACATGCGCGGAGGAAAAGTTCTCGATCGCCGCGAATTCTTCTGGGAAGATCTTCCTGAGTTTGCAGTACAGCAATATTCGGACTCCTTCCATCCCGGAGAGTTCTTTTCGGCCCTCGTCAAGCAGCTCTATCTTGGCCAGCCTTATGTTCCGCGCAACATTTATGTTCCCGTCGATTTCGAAGATCGTGAAGAACTGGAAGACGCGCTGAGTGAACAGCTCGCAAGCGAAGGCGGACGCGCCACACGCGTTCACATCACCGTCCCGCAGCGCGGAGACAAGCGCGAACTGATCGATCTCGCCGGCACCAACGCCAAACAGTCCTACGATCAGCGTTTTCGCGTGCTCAAGCCGAACGCGCGAGCCATTCAAGAAGCCTTGCGGGACGCGCTTGCGCTGCCCGAACTGCCCCGGCGTATCGAGTGTTTCGACATCTCCCACATTCAGGGAGCGGAAACCGTGGCCTCGATGGTGGTCTGGGAAAACGGCGCGATGAAAAAATCCGACTACCGCAAGTTCATCATCAAAACAGTTGCCGGCGTCGACGACTTCGCCTCCATGCGCGAAGTGGTCACGCGCCGCTATAAGCGCCTCTGCGATGAGAAGAAAAACGAGAAGCTGCCGGACGGCAAAAGCCCGATGCCAAGCCTGGTGCTGATCGACGGCGGCCTCGGTCAGCTCCACGCCGCCGCACAGGCGCTCGAAGCATTGGAAATCATCAACCAGCCGCTTGCCGCCATCGCAAAAAGAGAAGAGATCATCTACGTCTACGGACAGGAAGACGACCCGGTCGTGCTGGATCGTCATTCTCCCGTCTTACACCTGGTGCAGCAGATTCGCGACGAAGCGCACCGCTTCGCCGTGACTTTCCATCGCAAGCGCCGTCAGATCCGCGATCGCGCTACCGAGCTGCGCGAAATTCCCGGAGTTGGCGAATCGACGACCCGCCGCCTGCTCGAACATTTCGGCAGCCTGCAAGCCGTCAAGCAAGCCGATGCGGCCGCGTTGTCGTCCGTAGTTACCAGGTCGCAGGCGGAAGCCATTCTGGAATATTTTCGGAAAGCGGCGGTGGGATCTTAGCGAGGACGTCTTAGCGGGGAGGTGATGGCGGTGGGCGTCGAGTTGGCTCAATGCCCCTGCAACAGCTTCGTCGCCAGGAACGACTTCACCACGATCTGATTCGGCTGCATGCCCACGGGAATGATCGTCAACAGGGAGTATTCCGAAGGTTCGAATTTCTTCTGGGGTGTGCGTTTCTGGATTATGGCGAGGTCTCCGGAGCCGGAGTCGAGAATCAGCAGGTAATTCTGGTTCTCCGAGAGCGCCAGCGCGTCGGGGTGTGTGCCAACCGACAAATAAGCGACGATCTTACCGAGATCGACATCGTAAACGGCGATGTTATTCGATCCAAAGTTAGAAATATAGAGACGCGAGTTATCAGCCGAAACTACTCCACGCGATGGCTCGTTACCTACCAGATAGCTTCCCGAAACCTCGTTAGCTCCCGTCTCGATAATGGAGATGCTCCCGGCTTCAAAGTTAAAGGCAATCAGCTCTCCGCCGTCGGGTTTCAAGGCCAGGCTGACCGGAGATTTCCCTACGTCGAGCAGGGCCAGCAGACGGTCGTTCTCAACGCTGTTCGCATCTGCCTGGATGTTCGCCGCCTGACTCTTCACGTTGTTTTTCTTAAGTTCGATGCTGGCAACTTGGCCAGATCCCGAGCAGGATACGAAGGCTTTGCCGGAATCGGGCAGAATGGTCACGTCTTCAGGATGAATGCAGATGTTGATCGCGGAGCGCACGACCAGGTGCGCTGCATCGATGATCGAAACGGAATTGTCGGCGCGGTTCGTGACGACAACGGTTGCTCCATCAGGTGAAACGCGCGCCAGCCCAGGATTTCGGCCGACGTGAAGAGTCGCTACCACGGCCCGCTGATCGAGATCGAGAACGGAAACATTGTCGGAGCCGGAGTTGGCAACATATGCCCGGTGTCCGTCGGGCGAAACGTCGATGAAGTAAGGGCGTCCCTGCACGCCGATCGAGGTGACGACCTTGTTCTGCTCCGCATCGATCACGCTGATGTTCGACGATCCAGTGTTAACAACATAGATTTCGTTGCGCTTGGGATTGGCGGCGAGTCCGGTGGGATCAGTGCCAACTTGCAGCGTACGCACCGGGCGAAAACTGCGCAGATCAATGACGGTTACCGTGTTGCTTTTACCGTTCGTGATGTATGCGTATTCGCGGTAGAGCGGTCCGTAGCCGGGAAGAGCGCGCGCGTGAAAGTAATACCATCCAGCGGCGAGCACGACCGGAACGACGACGGCGATGAGGAGAAGTTTGCGCAAGATGATCCGACAAGCCAGCGGTAGCAATCGTCAGAAGCTAGTTATCCAGGCGGAACGTCACTTCAACGCTGACGTGTACCGCCACGGGTTTTCCATCCTTGGTTGCCGGTTCAAATCTCCACTGGCCAACTGACGCAATCGCATTCTGGTCCAGCGCGAAATCCAGGCTTTTGCACAGTTCAACGTCACGAACAGACCCTTCTGGCGTAACGACGATCGCTAATTCGACTGTACCTTGTTTGCGGGCCTTCAGCGCGCTTTCCGTATAAGGCGGATCAGGAGCGTGAAGCGCCTTCGGAGCCTTCACGTCACCACCGACTCCGTAAATCGGGTAAGGCTCCAGGTTGGTCACGATCACGGGGAGCGTCCCAGTCGCATCCGCGGTCGAAGATTCAGCGACGCGCTGCGAGGACTGTATCCCGCCGTGCCCACTGAGTGCGAAATTCACGGTGATTTCTATTGGCTCGTCTATCACTACATCGTGCACGACGATAGGTTCATAGCGCCATCGCTTCACGGCATCCTCGGCCGCATTCGCCAAAATTGGTTCTCCGTCAAGAACGTGTAAGTCCTTAACCGTTCCATCCTTGGCAATAGTGGCGCCTAAACTCACGAAGCCCTCTAGCTTTGCACGTCGCGCTTCCTTGGGGTATTTGGGGTCGACCATATGCACTAATTGCGGTGTCGGGACTTGCGACGAGGCGTGCCCCGGTAGCCCGCAGAGGGATGTTTTAGGCTGGGCACTCGGACTCGAGGGAATCTCCCGCGATTGCAGTATCCCGGTCGTAGCCAAGCATGCCAATAACACCAAACCATTACGGCGCACAGTTTTTCCCCCAAGCGAAAAAAATGGACCGCGAAGCATCAATAGAGCTTGAAGTTAACTTGGATAGCCATCTTCAGTGGGCAAGGCTGCCCGTCCACCACGATTGGCTCGAATGTCCATTGTGAGACGCTCTTAATCGCCTGCTGGTCGAGGCCCGGAGTCAGGCTTTTTGTCACCTTGATATCCGCCGTCGTGCCTTCTTTAGTCACAATCACTGAGAGTGTAACCACACCCTGCTTTTTCGCTCTCCGATCTTTGTCATCGTACTCGGCACTCGTCTGATGAATAAGATGAGGAAATCCTCCGCCGGCGCGCATGTGGCAAAACGGCACTCCATCATAGGTTTCACTCGCCGAATTGTCCTGGCAGAGAAGGGCGGCTGGATAAATGAAAGCTGTGACCACGGCAAGCACAAGAGCAATTTGGAACCTTGTCATCTTCATGACTGTCTACTCCACTGCAATCGTGGCTCGCTCGCGAGCCTTCGCCTTATCCGTCGCAGAAGATTGTACATCGCGCCCCAGCACGGCCGCGATTTGCCTTACTTGCTCCATCAGCGTATCGAACTGGTCGGGATAAAGCGACTGCATCCCATCCGATAACGCGCGGTCGGGGTCGTTATGAACTTCGACGATCAGTCCATCGGCTCCCACCGCGACAGCGGCGCGGGAGAGCGGCGTAACTTTATTGCGCTTGCCGGTTCCGTGGCTCGGATCGACAATAATCGGCAAATGGCTGAGCCGCTGCACCGCCGGCACGATACTGAGATCGAGCGTGTTGCGCGTGTGATCGGCGAAGGTGCGCACTCCGCGCTCGCACAGGACGATGTTGTAATTTCCCTCGCTCATGATGTATTCCGCGGCCATCAGAAACTCCTCGAGCGTCGCGGAGATGCCGCGCTTCAGCAGAACGGGCTTGTGGGCGCGCCCGGCACGCTTGAGCAGAGAGAAATTCTGCATGTTGCGCGCGCCGATCTGGATAACGTCGGCGTACTGATCGACTAAGTCGAGTGATTCGTAGTCAACCGCTTCGGTGACGATGAGCAAGCCAAAGCGATCGCGGATCTCGGCCATGATCTTGAGTCCCTCTTCGCCCAGGCCCTGAAATGAATAAGGAGAGGTACGCGGCTTATAGGCGCCGCCGCGGAAAAACTGGGCGCCGGCGCGGGCAACGCGCTCGGCAATGGCAAAGGCCTGATCGCGACTTTCGATGCCGCAAGGGCCGGCGATAATGGCCAGATCACGGCCTCCGATGGTGACGGGTTGGGAGTGCGCTTTGGCGGCGGCGAACTTGATGACCGTGGTGTCTGGCTTAGTGTCGCGGCTGACCAGTTTATAAGGCTTGGAAACCCGAATGACTTCCTGCACGCCGGGCATTTCTTCGAGCGAGCCAGCTTCGACCTCGCCTTTGTTGCCGGTGATGCCGATGGCCGTGCGCTGCGCTCCAGGCATGGCGTGAGGACGGTAGCCGAGCGCTTCGATTTTCTGGCAAACTGCGCGAACCTGCTCTTCCGTGGCCTGCGCCTGCATGACGACTAACATAGGTAGTACCCCAGGAGATTAAGTTTAGCGGCTGCAGCGGGACCGAGCAAACGGCGGGTGCGAGGCGGAGTAGCAGACGAGCTACTCGCATCGTGGCCGCACCACCGACGACATCACTTCACGGAATTCACCGAATCTGGAGTGAAGAGGACGGCATTGCATCCTGAGATATCCGAACACATCAGAATCCCACGCCGTACCAGGCGGGCGGAGCTATGCTCCGGGAAAGCTACCTGGAACCCGGCATCTACCAGGGCACTGCCAGCGGATTTAAGTTGGTCGGAACCCTTGATGAATTGCAAACCTTCCACTTTCGGTCCCGGGCCGAAAAGGAGAAAGAACTCCGCCTCGGCCTTCCCGGGAACAAGGTGCTTGAGCTTGACCGTGCGTAACGCACTTAGTTCATTACCGTTCGGATCCCCACGAAGCAACTCCATCGCCGTAGGCCCCTTCGTCCCGGCCAAGTGTTCGAGACGGTGGCGGGTCTCATCTTTTGAGCCGGAAGAATACCCTTCTGGTGTCGCCAGAGCCAGGCGATACATGTGAATGGCTTTTTCGGTTTTCTTCTGCTGTTCGTAAACCTGGCCGAGATGCTCCGCCTCCACATTTCCTTGCATCAGTAACCACGCTGCGTAAAGATAACTTTCCGCTTGATCGAGCTGTCCCAGGCGAAAGTGGACCCACCCCAACGTATCCCAGAACATCCCGATTCTCCTCGTACGCGCCAAGTCATCGGGGAGGAGTTTGGCAAGGTCTTCGGCACGCGAATCCTTCTCCTGCGCATCGACTGCCTTTTGAGCATATTCCAAAGCCTGTGGAAGGTTAATGTTGGCGTCGGCAAGTTCGTAGCCTACGTCGTTCCACATTTCCGGTTCCGGGTCGGCCTTGACCGCCTCCTCCAGAATAGCCGCCCCCTTCTCGGCCTGTCCGGCTCGCAAGTACGCGTTACCTAGCGACAGTTGAGCGCCTGGAGAGGTGTCACCTTTCGTGGCGGTTTCCAGATACGGCACGGCTTCCGCGTAACGCTTTTGCCGCAGGAGAAAGGTGCCAAAATCCAGATTCGCTTCGGTATCGTCCGGAGCCAGCTTCACGGTTTCACTCCAGGCCTCTCGTGCAGCATCCGTACGGCGCAGACTGGTGAGCACAAAAGCGTAAATCTTCCGCGTCGCAAGCTGTTGGGGGTCGGAATCGATGCCTTTGCGGAGGGCATCAAGAGCGGAATCAATCTGGTTGGATTGGAGATATGCCATGCCCAACTCAACCCAGGCCCGGGCGAACTTGGGATCCTCTTTAACAACACTCTGCAATGAGGTTAGAGATGCCGCAGGGTCACCTGTTCTGATGCTGTTAATGGCACCTCGTTCCAATCGGTTCGCGTCCGCCGAATTGCTGTCAGGCATTCGCCAAACCGCGCTCATCAATGCGGCGAGCGTCCCTGGAGCTGGAGCATTCCCGGGCCTTTGCGCGCTGGAGGATGATGTCTGCACATACTGGTTGATATCGTTCTGCATGTTCTTGATAAAGCTCCTATAGTCGCCGAAGTCGGCGACCGGAACCTCGTGCAACATACTTACCAACCGGCGTTTCGCAGTGATCGTGCTCTGATCCTCGGAAATCGAATAGGAAGCATGGTATTCCGCAAAGTCGTACTTCAGGTCCACGTTTGACGGCAACTGCGCTTTATAGCCTTTGGGCAGCTCAACTTTAGAATCCGACACCATCTCCGCGGCTGGTCCCAACCAGATCGGATACTTCGAATCATCACGGATCGTCGGCATGATGAACGGCATCCCGGGAACGGTGAACTGCCGATTGCTCCAGTCGGGATATTCCTTGCGGCTGTAGGAATACGAAAAGCGAAAAGGCTCCTCGATCGTCTCGGGGACGCTCGCACTTATGTCGCTCACGGTACCCGCATACCCCATGGCATAGGAAATTCGCTGGACTAATTCCCTCCACTGCGGTTGCGGGACCCGGCGGAACGCCGCGCGTATGACGACTTCGGAATCGCCTTGAGTCGTGTCCGAAACTTTCCCTTCGAAGGTGCCGTCGTCGCTGAGCTTGCCCTCTATTTTGAAGGCTTCGGTACTGGGGAAAGGCGGATCGGCAGGCGTGGTCACCAACTGAATTAACTTGTCGCCCGACATGACTAACGCCGGCTTGTCGCGCAAGAGCGGGACCAGGTAGCCGAAGGGCCCGACCTCAGCCGTGGTGTCGAGCCAGACTGCCTTTCTCCCGTTACTCTGCGGCAGATACCCGATGACGTGGTCGAATTGCGCCGGAGATGGAACTTCGGCATCAATTTTCGAGCTGGAACTGATCAGAGCCGGGTAAAGCGTAAAGCCAGAAGCCTCCAGCAAAGACGCCAGCAGTGTCTGCTTGTCTTTGCAGTCGCCGTAACTGTTGGTGAGAACGTCGTCGGCCGAATGCGGCTGATAGCGTCCGATGCCAAAGGCGATTCCGATGTAACGGTACTGTGTGCTCACGAAGGTGTACAGCGCGCGCAGCTTGGCGGTGTCATCGGTAATGCCCTGAGTGAGTTCGGCCGCTTTGGCCCGAATAGCTGCGGTGGGCTCGATGCGGTCTTTCTGCAGGTTCCAGTACCAGCGGCCCACGTCTTCCCAGCTTTGGAAACTGCTGATTTGCACGTCTGGCGCGGATGTGCGGCCAAGCGCCTTCTCAGTTTCCTTTTTCTGGTCGCTCGCAGGGTCTTTTATGTCTTGCAGCCTGGAGTAAGTCCAGGCATAGGTGACGGAGTTCGCCTGCGGGGTTACGGTCTGCCCGGCTTGCAATCCTTTCACTTTGATATCACGACCGGCTGGCACTCTAACTTCCAGGCGCTCATTCAGCACGATGCCTTCGTGGGGAAAGTTGTACTGGAACCAGAATTGCCCCGGTACCAGCGGCTTAGTACTGTGCCAGTGCGCCTCGTATTCCACGAGGTCGCCTTTAGCCAGTCCCTTGACGGCAGCATGTTTTTCACGCTGATCGCTGTAAAACGGAGCGTCACGCGTGATTTCCGCATCCAGATCCTGCACGTTGTCGGGCGAGGTAATCACCGTGCTGCCGTCCGGCTTGCGGACCCGAACGTAATCGACTTCCACCACCTGCGTTGCTGACTGATAAGGAAAACTCAGCAAACCCCACTGTTTCACTCCGGTGTCGGTTTGCACACGAACGCGACCGGTCAGCTCACGCGTAAAGTTGCCGTCGTTCTCAAAGGCAACCTTGGTCGTCATTTGTAAGATGATGGCTGCCTCTTGCGAATAATCACTCTTGGCCGCATCGCGAGGAGGCGCTGACGTTTGCGCCCAGGCCGCCGGTAACATGCAGAGCATACCGCTAATAAGAAGGAGGGCGCACCAACCACGAATCATATTGCCTGTATTTATCGCTGGTACATGCAAAAAAGGCAAGCAGGAAAGTTACTTAAAAAAGTTTGCTTCCGGATGAAATCTGCGGAATGTCGACGGGCCAAAGGAACTGGTGAAACCGGGAGGCCCGTATCCTGCTTCTCTCTGTGAATCCGTCCGTCCGTTGTAAAATTAAGAATTACTCTTTACTGCCTATACACATCTATGCCCCAGGAAGACAAAACGATCTTTACTCCACGGGACGAGCGTGCCGACGACCGCTACGATGCGCAGCGCATTGAACAGAAATGGATCGCGCGCTGGCAGAGCGATCCTTCTCTCTATGCGGCCGAAGCCCACCCCACCAAGCCCAAGTATTACGTTTTGGAGATGCTTCCCTATCCTTCCGGCGCGCTCCATATGGGGCACGTGCGCAATTACTCGATCGGCGATGCGCTGGCTCGCTACATGTGGATGAACGGTTACAACGTCTTGCATCCCATGGGTTGGGATTCGTTCGGGCTGCCAGCGGAGAACGCTGCGATCAAGAACAACACTCCCCCGAAGGAATGGACGCTGGGCAATATAGCGGCCATGAAGGCCCAGATGAAGCGCCTGGGCTTCGGTTATGACTGGTCGCGCGAGGTTACAACCTGCCTGCCCGATTACTATCGCTGGAATCAATGGTTCTTTTTGAAATTCTATGAAGCCGGGTTAGCGTATCGCAAGAAAAGCAAAGTCAACTGGTGTCCGCAATGCGCTACCGTGCTGGCCAACGAGCAGGTCGTGGGCGGCATGTGCTGGCGGCATGAGGACACTCCAGTCGAACAGCGCGAACTGGAGCAGTGGTTCTTGCGCATTACCAAGTATGCCGACGAATTACTACGCGATCTGGAGAAGTTGCAGGGATGGCCGGAGAAAGTCCGCGTCATGCAGCAGAACTGGATTGGCCGGAGCGCAGGCACGCTGGTCGATTTCGATCTGGGCGGTACGGTCGGTCCGGCGGGATCGACGATCACGGTGTTCACCACACGAATCGATACCATCTTCGGCGCGACCTCGGTGCAACTCGCGCCCGAGCATCCGATTGTTCGCGACCTGGTTGTCCGCAACCATGAATTGCGAGCGCAGGTGGAGAATCTTATCGCCGAACAGCGGCGCGCGAAAGAAGCTGGCGATATCGGCAACATCGAAAAGCACGGCGTGTTTACCGGACGGTATGCGAAGAACCCCTTTACCGGCGAAGCGGTGCCGGTGTGGGTAGCGAACTACATTTTGATGGACTACGGCACGGGCGCCATCATGAGCGTTCCCGCGCACGATGAACGCGATTACGAATTCGCGCAAAAGTACAATCTCGAGATTCGGGTAGTGATTCTGCCGGCATCGAGCGATCCCGAAGAAACCATGGCGGAACCCGAGCTGCCGTTCACAACAATGGATGGGATCCTGGTGAACTCGGGCGAATTTAGCGGTCTCAGCTGCGCGGATGCAATTGCGGCGATGTCGGCGCGCGCGGCGGAAAAAGGCTTTGGCAAAGCAACGGTTACGTTCCGTCTGAAAGACTGGGGAATTTCACGCCAGCGTTATTGGGGAACGCCGATTCCCATGGTTTACTGTGACAAAGACGGATTGGTGCCAGTTCCGGAAAAGGATCTCCCGGTGATTCTGCCGGACAACGTGCCGGTAACCTTGGCTGGCGGATCGCCGCTGGCGGGCGTCCCGTCGTTTCTCAATACGACTTGTCCAAAGTGCGGAGGCCCGGCGCGGCGGGAGACCGACACTATGGATACCTTCGTCGATTCATCGTGGTACTTCTACCGCTATACCGACGCGCAGAATGACAAGGCTCCGTTCGACTCCGCCAAGGCCGCCTATTGGTTTCCCATCGATCAGTACATTGGCGGCGTGGAGCACGCGATTCTTCATCTTATTTACTCGCGCTTCTGGACCAAGTTCATGCGCGACATCGGGCTGGTAAAGAACGACGAACCGGTTGCGCGCCTGTTCACCCAGGGGATGGTGATCAAAGACGGCGCGAAGATGTCGAAGAGCATCGGCAATATCGTGTCTCCCGACGAGATGGTGGAGCGCTACGGGGCGGACGCCACACGCCTCTATAGCCTGTTTGCCGCGCCTCCTGACCGCGACTTGGATTGGCAGGAATCTGGGATTGAGGGAATCCAGCGCTTTTTGGGAAGGGTATACCGGTTCTTCTTGCGCAATCCGGTAAACCGGGATGTTAACGCCCCAACCGCGCCTCTATCGCCTGCGGCGCGCGCCATCCAGCGCAAGCTGCACCAGACGATTAAGCGGGTCAGTGATGATTTTCAAGGGCGCTGGCATTTCAATACCTGCATTTCCGCCATCATGGAACTGGTCAACGAAATCTACAGTGCTGAGGTAGCAATCGCCGGCGGCCAGGTTCCCGCTTCCGTGATTCTTGAAGCCCAGCGCACGATCGCCTTGTTACTGGCGCCGATGGCTCCGTTTTTCGCGCACGAACTCTGGGAGATGACGGGCGAAACCAGCAACCTGCTCAAAGCTCCGTGGCCCAAGTACGATGCGGCTTTGGCCGCAGAAGATGAGATCGAGATCCCGGTGCAGATCAATGGGAAATTACGCGGCTTGGTGATAGTATCGGCCGACGCAACCGAGGACCAAATCAAACAAGCTGCCCTTGCCGACGACAAAGTAAATGCAGCCATCGCAGGAAAACAGATTGTAAAGGTCATTGTTGTGCCGAAAAAACTGGTGAATATCGTCTCCCGATAGCTGTGCGTCAAGCGACTCGGAGAAGGTTTTCAACTTACTAACTACCTTTACAGGGTCTCAGCAGCAACCCATGCTCTGGGAGTTATGCTAGTCTCCTTACTAGGGAGAGTTCAGTCGATGATGCTACTCGTCAAGCGCAGGCCAGCTACATACCGGCCGCTTACATGCCGTTTACTCGTATGGATGGTGCCTTTCTTTCTAGCCACCTGCGCTGTTTCACTCGCGGCCGATCTCACACCGGAGGGCATCGTCGTCAAGCATCTTGATTCCATCGGTACCGCCCAGGCAAGAAGTGGCTTGAAATCGCGCGTGGTGCAAGGCGCAGCGATCTACAGAATTCTGGTCGGCGGTTCCGGCGCCATCAGCGCGGCCTATACCTTTGCATCGCAAGGGCGGCAGTCTGACTTCGTATTCAAGACCAACGCGAACGGTTACCTGGGAGAGCAGTTTATTTGCAATGGCGACAAAGTAAGTGTCGCCGGTACTTACCCCGACAAGCATCGCTCGGAATTTGGCGTCTTCATACTCTCCCAGGATGTCCTGCTGCGCGATAATCTGCTGGGCGGTGTCTGGTCTTCGGATTGGGCACTCATGGACATCGAAAGTCGCAGGGCCAAGCTTCACTATGAAGGCATTAAGAAAATCGATGGACGTGACCTGATTGCTCTACGTTACCTTCCTCGAAAGTATGAGGACTTGGATGTCTTTCTGTATTTCGACCCTCAAACCTACCAGCACGTAATGAGTATTTACAAAGTAACTGTCGGGGTCGGGATCGGTTTTGGAGGCGAAAAGTCATCCGCACGCCGACAGGAAACACGCTATCGACTCGAAGAACGCTTCTCGGACTTCAAAACGACGGATGGCCTTACCCTGCCAACGCATTATGATCTTCGATATACATTCGAGGCCGCCAGTGGCTTCACAAAGTCCGTGGAGTGGGAAGTCACCGCGAAAGACATCATGAACAACCAGTCCATCGACGCTCGGAGCTTTCAAGTCCAGTAGTCGCCCGCGACCGCATTCGTCCTTTACACTGACTTGCCGATTTGAGACACTCATCCGTGGAAAACCAATCACAGGCTGTTTCATCTCCCGCCGTTCAATCGATTGTTGTCCTCGACTTTGGAGCGCAGTATTCGCAGCTGATCGCGCGCCGCATCCGCGAGCAGAAAATCTTCTCCGTCGTTCTTCCCTTCAACGCCACGCTGGAAGAAATCCGCAGTTACCATCCCGTCGGGATTATTTTGTCTGGCGGTCCGTCGTCCGTCTATGACAAGAACGCGCCGCATGCGGACAAGAAAGTCTTCGATCTCGGCCTTCCCGTCCTCGGCATCTGCTACGGATTGCAGTTCATGGTCTATGCGCTCGGCGGCAAAGTCCGCTCAGCTGCGAAACGCGAGTATGGACATGCCCAAGTCGAGATCCAGCAGGCTGACTCACGGCTTTTCCAGGGATTGCCTGCTCAGCTTGCAGTCTGGATGTCGCATGGCGATGAAGCGGAACAGTTGCCTGCGGGATTTCGGCTGACGGCGAAAACTCCGAATGCCGTTGCGGCCATCGAGAACACTGAACGCAAAATGTGGGCGGTGCAGTTTCACCCTGAAGTCCATCACACGCCGCTCGGCGCGGACATTCTGCGCAACTTCGCGGTCAACATTTGTAGCGCTAAGCCTTCGTGGACTCCGCAGCACTTCATCGACGCGACTGTCGCTCAGGTTCGGCAGCAAGTCGGCAACGGACGCGCCATTTGCGCCCTTTCCGGCGGAGTCGATTCTTCCGTAGCAGCCGTGCTGGTCGATCGCGCGCTGCGCGACGCTAACGGCAAATCTCGGCTGACTTGCGTCTTCGTCAACAATGGCGTGCTGCGCAAAAACGAATTTGAAAAAGTTCAACAGAACCTGCGCGACAATCTCGGACTGAATCTGGTTGCGGTCGACGCCACGGAACGTTTTATGAAGAAACTCGCCGGCGTAACCGATCCCGAGAAAAAGCGGAAGATTATTGGCAACGAGTTCATCGAGGTCTTTGACGACGAAGCAAAGCGCCTTCTGCAAAGCAATAAAGAAGAAGGCGAAGTTGAATGGCTCGTCCAGGGAACGCTTTATCCCGACGTGATTGAATCGCGCTCGGTGCGCGGCCCGTCCGAGGTGATCAAATCGCATCACAACGTGGGCGGCCTGCCCGAGAAGATGAAGCTTAAATTGATCGAGCCGCTGAAAGATTTATTTAAAGATGAAGTCCGTCGCATCGGCCGCGATCTCGGCATGCCCGAGGACATCCTTCAGCGCCAGCCGTTTCCCGGCCCCGGCTTGGCCGTCCGCATTCTGGGAGAAGTCACCAAAGAACGCGCCGACCTGCTGCGCGAGTGCGATGAGGTCGTTGTTTCTGAAATCAAAAAGGCGGGCCTCTATCAGAAAATCTGGCAGTCCTTTGCCGTCCTCTTGCCGGTGATGTCCGTCGGCGTTATGGGAGACCAGCGCACCTATGCCTACACCTGCGCCGTCCGCGCCGTCCATTCGGAAGACGGCATGACCGCGGATTGGGTCCCGCTCCCGTATGAAGTGCTGAAGACAATTTCCAATCGCATCGTGAATGAAGTCCGCGGCGTGAACCGTGTGGTGTATGACATCACCTCGAAGCCTCCGGGGACGATTGAGTGGGAGTGAGTTGGTTCTCAGTTCCTGGTTCTCAGTTCTCAGTTCCCGGTTCTCACAGTGCAGATCCAAAAATAAAGGTTTCTTGTGCGACCGGTGTCGGGGTCAGCGGCGCTCCGGAAATGCCCCATGTTTACTGGTTGGTACCGGGTACCCCCCTCCCCCCTCGGTATCTGGAATCATCGAGTTAGCGGGATTTTTTGGACTTGGTCTTTGAAACATCAGGACTTACATCAAAGTCTTCTGAAATAAGGACTTACGGGTTTTCGGTCTGTTTCTGGTTGTTGGACACCCGTTTCGTCCCAATCAGTTTGTCAAGCCCCTAGCCGGGAAATCGGAAATATTAAGGAGCATTTTGGCCGCCTCTGGAGGCGGGCACACGCTTCGCTGCCGCGATTTGGGATGATTCTCGCATGGCGTGGGAGCGGTGTCTGTGATGGTGGTCACAGCGCGGATGTGAGGAAAGAGATAGATGGTTGGGCGAGGATTCGCTCATAGCGCTCCGCTGAGGATGACGGGGTTGGAGGGTAGGAACGAGGCGAAATTCGGGGGCAGGCTAGCGTTCCCGGTACCTAGTTTGAATCACACCCCAGAGAGAATTGCAGGGCGGCGCATACCTCATTCATTCGTGTGGGACTAAGCTGGGCCACGCGTTTCCCCAGGCGCTGTTGTGACACTGTTACTGCATTGTGCAGGTTCACGGCGCACGGGGACTTCATGCCGTCCTCTTCTGTCAGAACGACTTCTGATGGGACGCCGCGAATGGTGGAAGTGACGGGCGCAACCGTGACGGTGGATAAATACGCGATGGCGCTATTGCGGGTGAGCACGAGGGCCGGTCGTTTTTTGTCGGGCGGAGCAAAGTGGTAAAGCCGAATTTCTCCTCGCGCTATTCTTCCGCTGGCTATTCTTGCGGCCACATGGCCTCCGATTCCCAACTCCGCGCTTCGGCATCGGCTGGAGATCGGCGCGAGTAGCCCTGGCGGTCGCGCTCTTCACTGGCTCGCAGTTCTAAGCAGCGGAGATGTTCGCGGAGGGCGTCGCGCACCAGAGCCGAGCGATTTCGCTTAGTGCGCTTGGCGGCTTGGTCGGCGGCATGTAACAGCTTTTTGTCGAGGACGATTTGAACGATTTCCATATGTTGAGTCTATTCCACAGTATACTCCACATAATGGACATTTTGAAGCAGCCAACTTCCAGGCAATTCCATTTTGGGGGCAATCGGTTTTAAGGCAATTCCGTTTTAAGGTAATCCCCAGGGCATACGGAAAAAGAAGAACCGACAATCCTCATTGATGATTCGCCGCCCGACGAACTACCATATCCCTCATGCCTGTTGAGACCGAATCTCCCGCATCTTCTTATACCCGCATTCGCGCGCCGCGCGGCAACACGCTCTCTTGCAAAGGATGGCAGCAGGAAGCGGCCCTGCGGATGTTGATGAACAATCTTGATGAAGACGTGGCCGAGCGCCCGCAGGATCTGGTGGTTTATGGCGGCACGGGCAAAGCGGCGCGCAATTGGGATTGCTATCACGCCATCGTCCGGTCGCTAAAGGCGCTGGAGAATGACGAAACGCTGCTGGTGCAATCGGGCAAGCCGGTGGGCGTGTTCAAGACGCACGAGTATGCGCCGCGCGTGCTGATTGCGAACTCGAATCTGGTGGGACATTTTTCCAACTGGGAGAAGTTCAACGAACTCGAACGCGCCGGACTGATGATGTACGGCCAGATGACTGCCGGATCGTGGATTTATATCGGCTCGCAGGGCATCGTGCAAGGAACGTACGAAACTTTCAACGCCGCCGGTGACAAACATTTTGGTGGAGACCTGAGCGGGAAGCTGATCGTCTCCGGCGGCATGGGAGGCATGGGTGGAGCGCAGCCGCTGGCGGCCACCATGACGGGCGCGGCGTTTCTTGGGATCGATGTCGATCCTGAGCGCATCAAGAAGCGGTTGAAAACTGGCTATTGCGATTTTCTCGTCACCACGCTCGATGAAGCGTTGCGCATTCTGAAAAATGCTGTGCGCAAAAAAGAAAATGTTTCGGTTGGCCTGGTGGGAAACTGCGCGGATATTATTCCCGAGCTTGCCGAACGCGGCGTGGTGCCGGATATTCTGACCGATCAGACTTCGGCGCACGATCCGCTGAACGGATATGTGCCGAACGGCATGACGTTGGAAGCGGCGCTGGAGTTGAGAAAAAATGATCCGAACGCGTATCAGGAGCGGTCGCTTGATGCGATGGCTCGCCATGTTGAGGGAATGCTGCGGCTGCAGGAAATGGGTTCGGTCACGTTCGATTACGGCAACAATATCCGAACGTTTGCTTATCAGCGTGGCGTAAAGAATGCGTATGCTTTTCCGGGATTCGTTCCGGCGTATATTCGTCCGCTGTTCTGCGAAGGACGAGGTCCGTTTCGTTGGGCAGCGCTTTCGGGCGAAGCGTCGGATATTGCCATCACCGACGATCTTGTGCTCGAACTGTTCCCTGAAAATAAAAGCTTGCGGCGCTGGATTGATCTCGCGCGCAAACGCATCAAGTTCCAGGGATTGCCAGCGCGAATCTGCTGGCTCGGATATGGCGAGCGCGCGCGCTTCGGACTCGCCATCAACGATCTGGTAAAGAAAGGTACGATCAAAGCTCCGATTGTCATTGGACGCGATCACCTCGATTGCGGATCGGTCGCGTCTCCGTTCCGCGAAACCGAGAGCATGAAAGATGGCTCCGACGCGGTCGCCGACTGGCCGCTGCTGAATGCTCTGCTGAATACGGCTGCAGGCGCGAGTTGGGTTTCCATCCACAACGGCGGAGGAGTTGGCATCGGCTACTCGCTGCACGCGGGACAAGTCACGGTCGCCGACGGAACCGACATGATGGCCAAGCGCATTGAACGCGTGCTGACCACGGATCCAGGAATGGGCGTGATTCGCCACGTGGACGCTGGCTACGACGAGGCGAAGGAGTTTGCGGCGAAGAAGGATGTTCGCATTCCGATGGCCGGACACAAGACGTCGGCTGAAGAAAGATGAGCACTCGCCGCGGAGACACTCAGGCAAAACGCAGGTCGATCTATTCCGTCGGATTGCGAATGCGTGAGAGATCGCCGCTGCTGCTCATCAACATTGGCCAACTGCTTACGCTGCGTTCGACGGTTAGCGGCCCGCGACGCGGCGCTTCCCTTTCCGAGCTTGGGATGGTTCGTGATGCTGCCGTTCTCTGCATCAGTGGCAAAATAGTTTCCGTCGGCAGCACCAAAGACGCTCTGCGCGATCCGTGGCTGAAGAAGAATCGTAAGAAAGTAATCGAGATCGACTGCGGCGGTCGTGTGGTCCTGCCAGGTTTTGTCGATTCGCATACGCATCCAGTATTTACCCATCCGCGGCTGGTGGATTTCGAGAAGCGTATTTCTGGTGCAAGCTACGAAGAGATCGCCGAAGCAGGCGGAGGAATTCGTTCCAGCATTGACGGCGTGCGGAAGGCGAGCAAGTCTGCGCTGACGCAAGACGTCTTTGCGGTTCTGGCGGAGTTGGCGCTTCACGGCACGACAACCGTCGAGGCAAAATCCGGTTACGGCCTCAGCCTCGATGCTGAACTCAAGTCGCTCGAAGCCATCCGCGCGGCCGCACGCCAGTGGCCAGGAACCGTGGTGCCAACTTTTCTTGGAGCGCACGTCGTTCCTTCGGAATATCGGGGCTGTTCGCAGGAATATGTTGACCTGGTTTGCAATCAGATGATTCTGGCGGTTGCCAAACGTAAATTGGCGCAGTTCGTCGATGTGTTTTGCGAGCGCGGAGCTTTTAGCGCTGACGAGACGGCTCGGATTTTCGCAGCTGCGACAGAGCACCGGCTCGCCGTTCGCGCGCATGTGGGGCAACTCAGCGAAACACGACTCGGGCCACTGCTGCGCTTCCATCCAGCGTCTTTGGACCACATGGATTACGTGAACAACGCCGATCTGTCGGCACTCGCCGCGAGTAATACAGTGGCAACGCTGGTGCCGGGAGCCAATTATTTTCTCGGCCTATCGAGATATCCTGACGCGCGCCGGTTGATTGAATCCGGGGTAGCGGTCGCATTGGCCACGGATTACAATCCCGGATCTTCGCCGACGCTCAATATGGCGATGGCGATGTCGCTGGCCTGCACGCACATGAAGATGTCGCCAGCGGAAGCGATCGCAGCGGCGACGATAAACGGGGCGTGGGCGCTTCGCCTGGCCGGCCGCAAAGGCAGCGTGGAAGCCGGTAAAGACGCGGACTTAGCCATGTTCGATGCCAGCGATTACCGTGAGATTCCGTATTGGTTCGGCGGCAATCGGTGCGCGCTGACGATCGTAAATGGCCGTATTGGTCCGTGAGAAAAGCTAGAGCAAAAGAATTGAGCGGCGCAAGAACGCCGAAAAGATTCGGCCTCCGCAACTTTGAGGATTAGCAGCAAGTTGCTATAATCTGGAGGTTCCGCACGGTCCCAGCGCATCGACTGTATTGCTTCGCGGCATCCTGCCTGGTGAGAACGCAAGCATTAGAGAACGAGCGGCCCGGCCAGAGTTGGCCGCAAGCCGATTTGCGGATAGATGCGCGGGCACGAAGTGGCCAGGTAGCTCAGGTGGTAGAGCGCAGCCCTGAAAAGGCTGGCGTCGGCGGTTCAACTCCGTCCCTGGCCACCACATTTCAAAGGTTTTAGCATCACTTTCCATTCTTCATATTACCGGCAGTTTACCGGCAGTTGGTGCTATTGCTGCAGCACAACACCATCGAGTAGCTCGGGTTTCTTGTGGCTAAACAGAAGCTCAAGAAACATCCCCTGGGCCAGCAGCCTGTCTTCCGACATCGACTTGGCGTAGATTTCAAGAGTCGTTTTCAAGTTTTGGTGCCGCAGGATCTCCTGCACCGTCTTGACATCGACTTTCATCTTCACCAGCACCGAGGCCAGCGTTCTTCGGAAGGTGTGAAAACCGAAGGTACGCGGTGGCGCGACGACTCCCGCCTTCCTCGCCGCTACTCTCAGGTAGTCCGCGACCAGCATGTTCGCCGCAGGTGGCTTCTTCCCTTTTAGGCGAAGACTGGGAAACACGAAGTCTTCGTCTCCTGGATAGAGCGTTTCCTTGCGCCAAGCAAGAAGATGCGCCGCCAGCAACGGATGCATGGGCACGGGAGCTTTCGATGCCTTCGACTTCGGAGGGCCGAAACGTCGGTCAACGTAGGCCCGACGTACTTGGATCAGATGGTCAATGAAATCCAGGTCGTTCCACTTGAGGGCTAGGACTTCGCTGACTCGTAGTGCCGTCGCAGCATCAGTGAGAGCCATGGTGCGACGCATCAAATCCAGGTTGTCGAAGATATCAAGCACCTGGGGTAGTGTAAGGATGACCGGTTCGAAGTCGCTCGCGAGCGACTGGCGCACGAAGCCGATGGGATTCCCGTCCGTCGTTCGGGGCAGAAATCCCTGGCGTTGTCCGTGCACGTAGACGTTATTCATGGCCTTCCGGATCTCACCCAGGGTTGGATTCCTGAGCTCGAACTTCTTCTTGAGTTCCCTCAGCCAGTCTTCTACATCAGGCGGATGGACTGCCAAAGCTGGGATGGTTCCCCAACGAGGCAAGGCCCAGCGACTGAGATAGCGTTTATATTTGCGGATCGTGGAATAGGCCTTTTCGATCGTGGCCTGCGTCTGATCCTCGGGTAGTTCCTTCTGTATGTAGTGGGCCGCAAGTTCCCCGAACAGGGGTGTCGCACCCACTTCAAAGGGTGATTGATTAGGATTGAGATGGAGTTCGTCTACTCGCCGCCAAGCTGCTTCCTCGCTCGGATAGTCCTTGATCTTGCCGACCTTGATGGGCGTGGCTTGCACCCACTCGCCATCTTCCGGTCGCTGCCGACGGTAGCAGAACACCCAAATGTCCCCTGATTTGCGTGGCTTCTTCTGAAGCCACCCATTCTGAAATCGTGCCATCACTTCTCCTTTGGAGAGGTGGCACTCCCGGCTGGAGTGGAGTGTCGCTGAGCACGCGCCCACTCGTCAAGTTCGCTGAGCTTGTACCGCCAAGTTGTGCGCCGACTGCGGGGTCCGCTGAGTACCGGGTGTGCTGGGATCTTGCCCTCGCGAGACAGCTTCTGCACCTTCTTCCAGTCAAATGCCAGGAATACGGCTGCCTGTTTGCTATCAACGTAAGGTTCGAAGTTGGTTGAGAGAGCCGGCGTGACCGGCCATGGCTGGGTCGACATTGCATCCTCGTTACGCTTTCCTCTCGGAGTTTCGTGTTCGCCTCAGTTTCCTTGCGGGACCTCAAGTTCGACGAGAGTCGACAGCGGGGCTGGTCCGTGAGTCCTATTTAAAGCGGAAACGGATTCCAGTCAAACGCGCTTCGTGGCGGACGGTCATTTCCAGACATAACGAGGCGAGGCAGGACAATAACCGCTTGGATGCGTTGATCTTAGCGTGCGCAATAATCCGGCGAGCGAGGTGGCCGGAGTGTCACCACCCAAAGTGCGCTCCGCCAAAAGAATTCTGGGTCGCTAGAGTGTTCAACCTAACCGTATAATCGATCGCCATCAACGCGAGCTCTTCCGGAACTGCGTTTCTTTAGCGACTACCGCATCGGGATCTTCGTTCGGGAACAGAACCCTTACCACGTTTTTGTAGATTGCAACCCATTCAGCGCGCAGCCACTCGTTCTCCATCCAACCGAATCCGCTGAAATCGACTGCCTGCAAAGGCGCCATAAGCGCAGGATTCGACACAAACCACGTTTCCAGGATTTGCGGAAGACTGATCTTCGCAAACAACCCTGTTATGTCCTCCAGAGCCTCGATCTCCGAACAAAAGAGCGGGCGAATCTCGATCGAGGGGAACGCGCTTCGATCCAGCATTTCATCAAGAAATGTGTTTAAGAGGGCCGACATTCCTATCGTTCCGCCAATGGAGTCGAGTGTCACAATATAGAGGTAAACGCGCTTTATCTTCTTCAGATCAATTTGCGGAAATAGACTCGAACCATCCCGGCCAAAGAGAGTCTTCACCGCCTCAGCAAGCTGCACAACTCCCTTTTTGTTTTTCGACTCGTGGTCGTGGACAAATTTCTTCTCGATCTCTGCTGCCAGCACCACGTGATCTCCGCCGTATTTTGTGTCTGCCCGGAATACGCTACCCTTGTACTCCATCAACACCAGCGAGTCGCCAGCAAGGACAAGGCCGTCGCAGATCTGCACATTTGGATCGTTGACCGTCCTGGGGTCCGGGAAGTATTGACTATTGGTCCCTGCAAGCGCCCGTCTCATAAGTTCGTTTACGTACTTTTCAAATACCGATCCCCAGAATCTGTGAATTCTCTGGCCATAGGTGGCGTTGGCGTGCCAATAGGGTCCCGTTAAGACCTTGTCGAGGAAGAACACATTATCCATCATCAGAAAGCCGCACCAAGCGGTCTTCAGGTGCAGGTTGTAAAACTGCTGGACTAGCGGGTATTTGCGAAATATGGTGAGATCGTTCGGCCCGTTGTCCCTAACGCGGAGTTCCTGCGCCATTGTGCAAGGAGTGCAAGCAAGTGAATCGAGAAACGCTGACACTCTTTCCGGCTTGATGGCGGTTGTGGCGAAGTTCGCCTCCTTTAGGGGTAATACTCCTGGTTCTCTGTATAGAAGTTTTGACAGATCCTCGCCATATCGAGCATGTGCACCAAAGATCATCGCCTCATTCTCGTCGAGCGTCAGGCCGGTAGCGTTTTGGTACTCTCCTGCGACATCAATCCAGTCCTTGTGGTTGCGAAGTTCGTTTGCAAAACGCGTCAGCATAAGGTGGCTTCGCGTGACCATCTTAGCGATGTGCGGAGATCCATCTTCGCCAACGGCGACCATCTCCGTGACAACTCTTGAGAATTCATCCCTCGTCGCCGGTGACCGTCCCATCTTCGAAAGATCGGCAAGCAAACCATAGTCAAATTGATCATTAGCTTTGAGGATGATATCTCCAAGGACCTCAGCGTACATCCGCGCATCCATTCCGCTCCCCGAACAATGCTTGATGGCGATTTTGGCGATGAGCAGGATCTGCCGGCGATGGAATAGCACTCTCCTCGGATTGGAGCTCCAGTGCCCGGCGATTAACCGCGCATGGAGAGAGCGGTCAAAGTATAGGTTGACGAGCGTACGGAAGACGCCCTCGGGCTGGGCGTCGATCCGATTCCATAGCTGCATTCCAGTGACGATAACGGCGCAGACCCACAACATGGATTGTTGCGTAAACTTGCCTACTTCTGCGATGAGTTCATCCAGCGTGCTCTTGCGGCCGTACAGATCCTCGTACGTCTCGTACACAGCCAATTGTGTTGCGCTTCTCATATCTCACGGCGAAATCTTCTCATTTCCGGCTGCCTACTGCTCATAGGTCGGCTCCCTTGGAACCGTCCCGGGCGACTCGGCGAGGTTGCGGCAGCGCAACTCCTCAATCATGAGCTGACGTAAATAAGCCGATTGGCAATGATAAACGCGCTAGCAGTGACCGAGCGATTGCTGGGCACAAAGAGGCGTGCCTGCGAGCGACGGGGGCATGCGAGGCGGGCACGAACAACCCACTCTCCTCAGCGGCTGACGTGTAATATACGTCCGACGATTCGTCCGATCAAACCTCTCGGCCTATTGCCCTTATGTTCTACTACCTCTGCGCTTGCGGATGTAATGGTGGTTCAGCATCTGTCATTGAGGACATTCTCGCCGACACCAACAGCGCTATTGCCTTCGTGGTCACTGTTTTTTCGGTTCTTGCCGACCAGTTCAAGTTTAGTAAGTGGAGGAAAGCCCAGCCTGCAGATCAGGCAGCAGCGAAGACGACCCCTGCAGATCTCAAGAAGAATAAACAAAACGACTCTAATCAGCGGATGACGAACAAGGAGGCAAAAAAACAAGCGAAGAAACTCGGCTATGATCGGGAGGTAAAAGACCCGCTCCTCAAGAAAGGCGCTCATGGGAACAAGTTCTTTACCAATGGCAAGAACTTTATTACGGCCGATCGCGATGTACACAGTGGTGGCGCGTGGAAAATGTTCGACTCTTCATGGAACCGCATTGGAACGTACGATATAGATTTGAACCGCATAGGAAAGTAACCATGTTCTCGATTGGATTTACTGATGACCCACTGATGCAAACAGAACTCGCAGAAGACGAGCGTGTCGGATTGCTTGTGCTCGGGGATCACAGGGAGAGATTCGTCGTTCACATACGGCCTTGGTTCGAGCGGCAATATGTTGTTCACTGGCACTTCGCCCTGATCCGTGCGTTAAAGGGAAAGCCGTCCGCGCTCATCACTGACATGCAAACTCCAGTCCAGTCAAGTCACCTGGCCTGGTGGCCCATGTGGAGAATCAACAGTGAAATAGTGTTCCACAACCAGTTGCTTTTCTTTGCGAAGCATAGGGTAGAGGGTTCCCGGGTTGCCGTTAAGCACTTGTACGAATTCATCGGAAACCACCTGTCTCATAACAACGAGGGCACGCCAGTGTCGGAGTGGACCGTTCCCGTCTCAGACGTAGAGATATTCCTAAACTCCGAGAGAATTAGGCGGGGTGTGTGGCCCCGTTACCTTCCTAAGTATTGATAACGCTCACCCGAAAACCAGACCGCAATCTGAATGCTGTCTGATGTTTTCACGCTTAGCGACGCGGAGGATGAGGAGGGCGGGAGCGGCCAGACGCCCAACGCGAGCCTCCCAGCTAGGCGATTCGAAGGTGGATGGGATCAAAACACCCGTATGGGATATCGGGTCCACTCAAGACCAGCCTGTCGAAGCCCAAGAGAATATGCCCCCACCCGTACGCCACTAAGGTCAATGTCAACCCGCAGATGAGTAATGTGGTCGTGCAGTTGTGCCATCCCTGTCCCCCGCACAATCTGGTCACCCGTTTCTGTAAGCAAACCGACGTCGTACGGTCCTTCCTTGCTCCCAATCGGAAGCTCAAGCACCAAGTGCTTAGCGCTTCGAGGAATTTCCAGAGGCGCCTGACCAGCTTCAGCCTGGGTCTGCCCGCGAGCCACCGATCGTTCACGAAGATCCAAGACGGCTGTGTCCGTCGCGTCCACCGAGTGTCGGGCTCGCACCCACAACCATCCCCCCACGGCGAAGAGCAGAACAGCAGCACTGGCCACCGCCCAAGTCAGGACGCGTCGGCGCTGGATCACCGATTGCCTACGAAACTCCTTAAATTCTAGGAAGCACGGACTGCATGAGCCGAGATGGTCAAGCCAAGGCTCTGCCTCGGTGAGGGACACCTTTCCTTGTGCTATGCCCTTCAGTAGAGCACTCCCCGGACAGCCGATCCTCTCGGGATTAGGGAACTCCGTCGCTAAGCCCTGCCGGAGAATATCAAGCAAGCGCTTGTCCGCCGCGTTGGATTGGCTTTCGCTGCTCAGAGAGAGTCAACTCGCTAACAGTTCAATCTGAAAAACAGCCCAAGTGTAACTGAAATAGGGCCCACGACACATTGGCATTTCATCTTCCGCCAGTCAAACGTGCTCGTAGAATCTTCATGCGGCGTCGGAAGCGCAGCATGACGCTATCGCCAGGAACTCCCAGAACGCGGCCAATGTGCTTCCAGGTATAGCCGTACTCACGCGCAACCCAGATTTTGCGACTCCATGCATCCATCCGATCAAGAATCTCCTGAGCATGAAGGGTGCGTTCAATGTCGTGCTCCTCCCCGTGACTCGCCGTACCAAGAACCTCCAACTCCTCGACGGAAGATACAAGGTGGATCATTTCCTCACGACGCTGTTCCTTCTTGAGAGCACGTCTAAGCCGATGGTAAAAACTTCCCAGAAGATAAGCTTCCAAATCCTCAATCTCACCCCGCCCTCCATTCGTCCGAGCTAGCGTCCTGGAAACAGATTGCAGAACGCTCTCCCACACCTCAGCTACCAAGATTCCGTCGTCATCGAATGGGTTTTGTGATTGAACCTGTCGGACATGGGCCAACGCCTTTGGCCACGCCGATCTAGCCGCTTTCAAGAGTTCGCTTTCGGTGGCCGGGTCGGAACGAGGATTGACACCTGAAAGGACCCACTCGGGACCGGGTTCGGGGGCTGGCATACCAAGCGCCTCACATCAGCTATTGCGTGGTACCCGGCCAGAGGGCTAACGCAAGCGTGCCATCCGACAGAAGGAGATGTCAACACCAACCCGAGCGAGGGCAGAAAGTAGCGAAAATATTTCCGATAGGTTCGGTACTGTTTTGGTTCCTTTTATAAGTAGGGGGCAACTGCGATTCTCCGGAGCCCGAGCCAGAGCCAGATGCAGAGACGATTTGCTTATGGAAGACGGAATCAATCCCGACAGAAAGAAGCAGAGCCAACCCTTCCGTTGGTTGCAGGAGATAGACCAGATCCTGGTCGTCGGGATGAAATATGGTCCGAAAGGTACTCAGGAGGCGGTCAAAAGGGTGCGGCAACTCACCCCGGAACTAGTGCCTGCCCAAGTCTGGCACCGAATGCGACACCTGCGCGAGAAAGAGCGCGGCAAGAGTGCGACACCAATCGACTGGAGTGAAGCTGCCATTGAGATTCTTCGCAATGGGTATCGAAGCGGAGGGCGCAAAAAGACCGAAGCAATCAAAACCGTAAGAGCACTTTATCCAGGACTCGCGGGATACGCGGTGTCGAGATTTGCCCGAAGTCAAGTTTGGCTGGACGGAGAGCTGGGAAGGAAACAAAAGGACGATCGACGACCTTGGACGACGGAGGAGGAACAAGAACTATTTGTGCGCGCCGGCTACGAGCCGGTCAAAGCGATCGCCGAAAAACTCAAACGCTCAGAAGAATCAGTTCGCTTCCGGCTCAAAGGCCGAGCCATAAGTGCAAGAGTTACGGATGGCTGGTCATTGCGAAGAATCCAGCAAACTTTGCACGTAAGCCATCGCCGACTGCAACGTTTGATCGGGAGCGGTTTCTTGAGGGTACGCGACCCACGGGTGTCGGCAATCTCCCTCATGGAATTCTGTCGGAAACACGGAACAATGACGCTGCCGGGAATAGATGAAAAACCTGTTGCCGGCCTGTGTGGCAACAATGAACGGTACTCGTGGGGACGAGTTGCAAAGCTCTTGGGTATCACTACTGTCGAAGTTGGAAAATGGGTCGCCGATGGAGAACTCAAGGTTCTAGATCCCTCCGTGACCGACCGTGCGTTCGAGGCATTCTGTCACCGGCACAGCTCGGAATTAAATTTCGGCCTCATGGACCCAGCCGTCGCGAAGTGGCTCATTGATGAGTATGGTCTCGAAACCGTGACGACTGAGCAAACCTGCCCAGTGGCGTCTTCGCAGAAACAGGCGCTCGTGGTTAGACCTTGCCCAAAGTGCAAGCGCAGCATTCGAGGGAACGGATATTTTGGGCATATCCCAGCGTGTCGTGGAGCAATGTCGCAGGGCAATCCCGGACAGTTGGGCGTTGATCAGGAAGCAAGTTGAGACGGGCTGGCAAGATGAATACCATGAACATCCCAGTCTAGAAGAGCAGTTGATTCTGAGTCTGGACGAGTTCCACCTGTGCGGAACATTCTGCATCGTCGTTAATCACCTGGTTGACGCGAGTGCTCACGGGATAAGAACGCATGATTTTGGCATTGCAGGGCTTCAACAGTTCGGAAACTGAACCCACATCCTTCATCCCCGGATCGAGCCACAGATCGTACGAATAGGGATCAAGGATGACTGGCATACGGTCGTGGACAACAGCGGTCACGGCGTTTGGCGTCGTGGTCAGTATCGAGCAGGTCTCCACTGAGTTGCCACTGGCGTTCTTCCACCGATCCCAAATTCCTGCGAAAGCGAACAACCCGCCTTCGTTGACTTCAAAACAGTAAGGCTGTTTCGATTTTCCGATCCTCTGCCACTCATAGAACGCGTCCGCGGGAATCAGGCACCTGCGACATTTCAGTGCTTCCCGGAACGCAGGCTTCACGCTCGCAGTTTCCGATCTTGCATTGATCATCTTTGCGGCAACAGACGAGTCTTTAGCCCACAAGGGAATTAGTCCCCAGCGAACAAACGACATTTCCCGGACAGGTTCCTTCGGATTTTGGCGGATGATAGGGACATTCTGGGTAGGGGCTATGTTGTATCGGGGATTCCAGTCATCTTCCATCGGGGCGCTGTCAAAATACTCTTCAACAACCTGTTTCCTCCGCGATAGACGATAGCGTCCGCACATAAGAGAAATTATTGCAGATCAGAGTGGTATTCTGCATTTCTTCCATCCGAAGATCGGATTGACCGACGGTCGAGCACACGTGTCACCACCCGTATTGTTCTCAGGGGAAAAAAACTGTGAAGCTTTGCCTTCTGATCGTCAAGATCACGTGCAGAGGGATCTCAAATGCCGTTGTCCTTAATTGCGAAGTGTTTACAGGGTGCTCTCACGTGCACCTCGACAACAACTCCCTCCATGGAGTCGCTCTAATCTCTTAGACGTTCTTCGCCAACACAACTGATCGCAGCAATGCCGTTGGACTTGCTGATCGGGTGAGGTTAGTTTTGCGCGAAAGGCAGCCGATTAAGTCGCTGTGGAGGTAAACATGTCACGTTTATTAAGATTCCGTTTCGGTCACCCAATCAAACCCCTTCGATGGTCGAAATCGGCGCTTATAACCGGCGCTCTGCTCACCCTACTGTTTTTCATGCCCATGAGAGTACTGGCACAGGGTTCACCGTTCGATACCGGCTTTAACGCTATCCAAGGGCTTTTCACAGGGACGATCGCAAAAGTTGCAAGTCTGGTAGCAATCGTGATCGGCGGCTACGGCTTCGCGCATGGCGAACCCGGTGCAAAAAAGGCGCTCGCTGGTGTTGCCGCCGGAACGGGCATTGCGGTACTTGCAGTGAATGTCCTGAGTTGGCTCTGGGGCGTATAGCGCCATTCCCAGCCACCTTCAACAAGCGCTTAGGTGAGGGAGTTATGCCAGACAAAGCACAGCAGAAGCACCGCACAAATCGAGTGTTCAGGAGCCTGCACAAGCCTCTTACCTACTTGGGCGTCGAACGGACGCTGTTCTACTTCGTATGCGTCGCAGCGGTGGGAGCTTTCAACCTCTTCAATTCCATCGTTGCGGGCATCGCCGTCTTCATTGGCGGTTTCGCCTTCGGGCATTGGGTCACGAACAGTGATCCGGCATTCCTTCGCATCCTGGCAAAGTCCGAACGCTACAAGCTGCGCTATGACGCGGCCAAACAGCACGTCCCTCGCGTGGAGATAGTGTGATGCTACGTCTCGACAAAGTCATCAAGCCGTGGAAGGAGAGCGGGGCGCTCAATGACCACATCAGCCTCTATGGCTTCTGGAATCAGACGGCCTTCCTTACCAAAAGCGGCGATCTGGGCATGGTTCTTAGTGTTCCCGGTGTGGACTACGAGAGTCTTGACCGCTCGGAACAGGAATATGCCGTAAAGCGTCTGGAGGCGGCACTGAAAGCGTTCGGCCCAGGCTTCCATGTTTATCAGTACCTCTTCAAGTCGAACCGACCCGACATACCGTTCGCCACGTACGACGATCCTATTGTGGCAGCAGCGATCGACCAGCGGCGGAAGTTCTTTGAAGCCAAACGTGACCATCTTTATCAGATTGAAATCTTCTATTGCATCTTGTTAGAAGGCGCTAGATCGAAGACCGGCGTGGGGACGGCGCTCGCTCGCCTCCTGCGCGATCCTGAGGGCGCGATTGCCGAACTGAAATCGCAGTTTACCAACGACAGCATGAAGAAGTTTTTGCGGACGCATATCGACCGCGATCTTCAGCGGCTCGACCAGCAGGTGCAGGCATTCGCCCGCCAGCTTGCAGATTTCATGCAAATCGAGGTCTTGAATCAGCAGGGGCAGTTCAGGTTTTTCCGCCGCTTGCTGAATTATGACGACTGGCGTGTTGCCGGCAAGCCGCAGTCCACCCAGTTTCTCGACTATCAAGTAGTCAACTCCGACATCGAAGCCGAACGCGATCATCTGCGGGTAGGCGATCACATCGTCCGTGTGCTGACGATGAAAGAGGCCGTCACCGAAACGAGGCCCCTGGTACTGGACGCGCTGCTGAAGATTTCGGGCAACTTTTATGTCGTCACGGAGTGGACGCCGCTCCCCGCGGACAAGGCCCGCAAAGAAGTGAACAAGCGCCGCCGCCACTTCAATATGTCGAAGACAGGGTTTGTCTCCCAGATGGGCAACGACGCCACGAAGACGAACCCACGCGACGTCCTGGTGGACGAGTCCAAGCAGGCCGACATCGAAAATCTAGGGGATTGCCTTCGCGCCCTGGGTGACGGTCAATCACTCGGCGACCTCTCGCTAACGATTGTGCTTTACGGCCGGTCACGAACGGACCTCGATCAGCTCGTGGCCGAGTTTACTGGCGTCTTCACCAACGCGGACGGCAATCTGTTTGCGGAAACCTACAACCAGTTGAATGCCTATTTCGCCACCGTGCCAGGCAACCATGCAATGAACCTCCGCCAGTTGTATGTGCTGAACACGAACTACGCCGACCTGTCTTTTCTGTTCACGATCCTTCCCGGCGAGAAGACGAACGCGCATCTCGGCACGGAGTACCTAGCAGTCGTCGAAACCGACAACAGCACGCCCTACTTCCTCAACCTGCACACCCGCGACGTTGCCCATACCCTGATTCTCGGTATGACAGGCAGTGGCAAAAACATGAAATTAGAAGAAGTCAACACACGAACCAAAGAGGCCGTGGATTTCCTCGTCGCAGCATTGGAGTCCGGTCACAGTGAAGTCCTCACCGCATACCTCGGAGCAATGGCGAAGTTTCACACCTACAGCTTCGGCAACATCATGCTCATTGCACGCCAGAAGCCCGATGCCGTCAACGTTGCCGGACTTCGGACATGGAACTCGCTTGGCCGCTTCGTTAAACGGGGAGAAAAAGGCATTTTCATTCTCGCCCCGATGGTCGGAAGACGAAGCACGAAGGATGTAGCGACCGACGAGCCGAGTGGAGACGCAACAACGGAGGGTCAGCGGACGTTGTACGGATTCCGGGCCGTCTATGTTTTCGATGTCAGTCAGACCGAAGGCAAAGAACTCCCATCACTGACGGAAGTCAATGGCGACGTGAGCGGATACCGCGAACGCCTGTTCAAGTTCGTGGAAGCGCAAAGCGTCGAGCTTAGCTTCTCCGAGCGAATTGCACCCGCGAAGGGTCTCTCGCACGGCGGGAAGATCACGCTCCTTGCCGGGATGCAGCCAGCCGAGGAGTTCTCTACCCTTGTGCACGAGATCGCCCACGAAATGTTGCATCGTGGCGACCGCCGCACCCTGACCACCAAACAAGTCCGCGAGACCGAGGCCGAAGCTGTGGCTTTCGTGGTCTGCCAATCTGTCGGGCTTCAGAACGGAACTTCATCCCAGGACTACATCCAGCTTTGGCACGGAGACGCCAATCTCCTGCGCGAGAGCTTGGAAGCCGTTCAACAAACCGCTGCCGTGATCCTCGGGGGCATTGCCCCCGAGCCAGCGGCACTCGCGCCAGCCGCATAACACGCAACCCCTGCGCCGTTTGGTTTTCACACCCGACGTGTGCGCCGAGTCCACCAGCACAAGCCAAGACACATTGAGAGGAGAAAAGATCATGCCGAGTACGCAAAATGCAGTCAACAACCACGAGTATCGCAGCGTTCCCATCACCGCGCTCGCGGAGTCCGCAACGAATCCCCGCAAACGGTTTGATGCGAAGAGTCTCGAAGAACTCGCCGCCAGTTTCAAGACCCAAGGGATTCTCGCCCCTCTTCTGGTACGCGAATTGGAGGAAAGTAAGTACGAAGTTGTAGCCGGGGCACGTCGCCTGAGAGCGGCGAAACTGGCAGAACTCGAAAAACTTCCCGTCCGCGTCGTCAAGCTGACCGATGCCGAGGCAATCGAGGCTCAGTGCGTTGAGAACCTGCAACGCGAGGACATCCACCCGCTTGAGGAAGCTCTGGGGTTCAAATCACTCTTGGAACTTGGAGAACCTGCCTACACCATCGCTACCATCGCCTCACGCGCTGGCAAGAGCGAGGCTTACGTCTACGGGCGTATTCGACTCGCTGACCTCATCCCATCCGTAGCCGAGGCATTTCTGAAAGACGAGATCACTATTGGCCACGCTTTGCTTATCGCCAAACTTCCGGCTTCGCAACAGCAGGAGGCGTTCGCGGCTGCTTTTCGGGGCTTGTGGACAAGCGAAGGCAACAGCCAAGTCCTGATTCCAGTGCGGGAGTTGGCAACGTGGATTGAATCGAACATCTTGCTACAACTGGCGTCCGCCCCGTTTGACAAGCAGGATGAGACGCTCGTTCCCGCAGCAGGTTCGTGCGCCAACTGTCCCAAGCGAACCGGATTCAACAAGCTACTTTTCCCCGACGTGCGTAAGGATTCCTGCACTTCGCCCAACTGTTTCCGGGCCAAGATGGACGCTTGCGTGAAAAAGACTCTGGAAACAAAACCGCAGCTAATCCAGATATCGGCGGCGTGGAATTCCCGCGAGGGCGCTCCTCTTGGACGGAATCGGTACGTGGAGTTGGAGATCAAGAAGCCGAAGGCAAACGGCGCAAGCACCAAGCTATCGGCCAACCAGAAGCCATGCGACAAGATGGCTGAGGCTATCGTCATGGACGGGGGCAAGCGCGGACAGGTCGTCAAGGTATGTGCCGATCCGACTTGCCGCGTCCACCATCCTAACACGCCTTCTCCGCAGCAAGTCGAGCGGGAGCGGGCAGAAGAACGGAGGCGCATCGAAAAGGAAAAACTCGCTATTACCACTCGCCATCGTGTCTTGGCTACGATCCTCCAGCGCGCATCGGCTCCGTTGAAGAAGGCCGACTTGCTGGCAGTCGCTCACTACCTGATTGGCCACCTTTCCTATAGCCAGGTCCCGGCTCTGGCGAAGCGGCACAAGGTAGAGGCAAAGAAGGACTCCGCGTCCGCGCAGGAGCTTTTAGCCAAGCAAGTAAGCACGTATGATGAGGCCGAACTTTGCAAGCTCCTTCTGGAAATCAGCCTTCTGGATTCGGCTTATCAGCGATCCAACGCAAGCCGCGACGACGTTCTCATGGACGCCGCCAAACGCTACCGAGTGGATGCTGAAACGCTCCAGAAAGCCGTGGCCAAGGAATTCACCGCGAAACGCGACCAGAAAGCAATCAAGCAGAAGGTTCGCAAGACGGCAGACTGAGTCGACCCATTTTCTTGATCTTTGGCGGAGTGCTAATTTGCACTCCGCTTTTTGTTGTTTCTCGCCGTGGAGCCTGTCCCGTCAGGGTTACGGTATGCCCGATCCCGGCTCATTGGCTGCAGGTTTCCCGGAAAAGATCGGTGCAGAAACGGGGGATTCTGACTATGGGGGTTTGGCAACAGTCCGATCCTTCAAGGTAGGTCTACAATGGTGCTGTTTTCGGAGTTGGGAGGATGTTGCGGTCTATTTGGTCCGCTGAATTCTGGAGCCAGTTAACATTAAGGGCGATTCGACCAAGCGGTGGAACCATGTTTAAGAGGCTGTCCCTCACGTTGACCATTGCCTTTTGTGCTTTTGCCGGGTCGAGCGTCCTTTCCAGCGCGTACCTAGAGGCGCAATCCATCACCGCTGCAAGCTGTAACGCGCCTGACGTGCAGGCGGCCTTCAACAGTGTCACAAGCTCAACTACAACAGTCAACATCCCGGCTGGAACGTGCAACTGGTCGAGCTCCGCGTCGTTCACCGTGCCATCGGGTAGTTCCACGATCACGATTGCCGGAGCGACAACCTGCACAGGCACGGGCGATCCAGCATCCAACAATCTTTCCTGTACCGACAATACGATCATCGTAGATAACTATGCGAGTAACAACTCGCTCATCAACATCACTGCCAATTCCTCGCCCACGCTGATTCGCGTTACAGGGCTGACCATTGAAGGCGGCTCAGGAAGCGTGAAGTACGGCGGAATCATCTCGCTGAACGGCAGCACGAACTACTTCCGCTTCGATCATTCGCACATCAATACCACGACCTACAGCCCGTCAGAAACCTCCGCCGGAATGCAAATCAACGGGTGCATCTATGGCGTGGTGGATCATTCGCAGTTCGATAATCCTTCCGGGTCGGTGAACAACTCAGTGCAGGAATACAACGCCGGAGCCTGCTACAGCGATCCTCTCGGTGTCGGCGATGAATCATGGCATAACGCAACGCAGCTTGGCTCCGCCAATTTTCTCGTTGTTGAGCAGAATATCTTCAATTCCGGCGCTGTCAACGATTGCAGCGCCGGCGGCAGATTCGTTTATCGCTTCAACACGTTCAATATGACTTCTCCGCCCCCTACAGTGCAGACGCATCCAACAGGCGGCGGGGGCGGGGGACGCATCCGTGGCTGCCGAGCGTGCGAGATTTACGGAAATGCCTTCAATGCCAAGTCATCGAACTACATCAACACAGCATTCTGGCTAAGTAGCGGCACAGGGGTAGTCTGGGGCAATACGCTTCCCTCGTCATCGACAGGAGGGGGAACAGGTTATGGGAATTTTATCCTGCTGAACTCCATGCGCCAGAACAACGCTTCATATACACAGACAGCTCCTCCGGCTGGATGGGGTTACTGCGGCACCGCCTTCAACGGAACAGGGTCGGCATGGGACCAGAACGCTATCTTGGCCCTTATCGCTCTGTTTCAGGGCGCCGTTTCTGGATCGGCAACGCCTTGGGTCAAGCTTCCGCGCGCTTTGGAGCAGGAATTCCCCGGTGAGGTGGAGGTGACTATCATCCCATCGGGGGATTCCTTCATTCAGAACTCCCAGGCCAGCTATTGGATTGAGTCTCAGCTGGCCAAATACCCAAAGGCTAAGGTGGTTCTCATCGGGCACAGCTATGGTGGAGACACCGTGGCTTGGTCAGACATTGTCAGCGACCTTGCGGTTCTCATAGATCCCATCCAGAGAAGCAGTGCGAGCTTCGATCAATCTAAGCTTAAGCTCTCCGTTACGGTCCCCGCGACGACAATCATCGACTACTACCAGACGAACGGCGGCTACCTTTGCCCGCCTGGCTTTCATGACTTGAAGGGGTTTCAGGTTCAAAACGGTTCAAATTACGACGAGAGTGCCCCAAGCTTTGGGGACGGTCCGGTATATACCGACCACTGCAGCATTAAGGAGGAAATCACTCCACTCGTCATCGCCAATATTCGGGATCTTCTGAAGCACAGCTCTGCTACGGGCCACGCTTGCTTGGACCAGCCGGGAAGAGGAATGGGCGATCTGTTGGTCGGAGGCTTTACTTCCGACGGCAGCGGCTCGAACAACGTCTGCGACATCACTGTGAATCCATCAGGCTGCTCAGTCTATACAGGCAACTGGGTGAATGAAGCTCTTGAGCCGATTTACGAATGGAGCGACAACTACTCTCCGGTGCCATCGAATCCAAGCAACCTGCTTGCCGTGAATACCGCATTCAACAATACACCCAACTTCGTTGCCAACACCGACTACTATCTGTGGTGTAATGCTTCAAGCCACTCAGGCTGCACATCGTTCACCGGCGCAACTGGCGTGGGCTCGGGAACCCGCGCTTCCCGGCCTTCTACCTGCACCACAGGGGTAGCATATTTCTCAACGGATCAGGGAAATTGGAACACGAGCGGAAATGGTTTCGGGAACGGCGTGCTCGATGAATGCACGGCGACGAACACGTGGACCCTGTTTTATACTCCTTATACTTATCCGCATCCGCTCACGCAGGATACATCCCCTTCTCCACCCACCGGTTTGAGTGCCCAAGTCAATTCTCCATGATCGCGAGGCAGACTAGCCTCAGCGCAGGCGCGTCTTCGGGAACGACCTGCTGCACGCTTCGATCGTTCGGAGGACAAAAGCGAGAACCGCCCGGAGCTGTGCTGCGCTACGACGGGCGGCTCACTACCCCCTCAGCTTGCCCCCATATTGTAAGGCTTTCATGGCGTTCTTCGGTGTGCACGCCATATTGTCTGAAGTTCCAGCCAACCGTGTGAACCGTTCGTGGTTTGACCGCCACCGCCAATTGGTCAATTGACGCCGAAAGGTCGCTTTCGCCAAAACGCTTGCCCGAGGCGCAGTTTCGGGCAAAACTGCCTTTTGTTTTTCATTGTCTGATGAGAAACTATTGGGAAGGTTTTGGGTTCTAATCCCGCATCGCCACTGCTTTGCACCGCCTCGTCGCTACGACTTTGTAGATTTCTTATTTGCGTGGTTTCTCAGTGGGCAGACGTGTCCCAGGATGGTCGCGCCTTGTAGCCGCTCCGGTCGTGGTTTTCCTGACGATCTGCTCTTACTACGTCTACACTCGCCACTACCGAACGGTTTCAGGCAATGCTGCTGGCTCGCCCGTTGATTCCGCGGTCCTACAGCAGTCCACCGATCCCCAGGTGCTACTTGCTATCGCAGATCACTTCTACTGGTTAAATAACGGACCCGCAGCCGCGCCGCTCTATGCCCGCGCCGAGAAGCTGTTCTCGGAGAGTGGTGATGCGCGAAACGAACTTCACGCCAAGGTAGGCCGCCTCAGATCAGAAGCCGAAACGATGTCGTTTGTGGACCTCTCACGATTCTTGAACGAACAACTGCAGAATCCCATCGTGCAGGGTGACAAGAGACTGCGACTTTGGTGCCTGATCGCCAAGGGGTATACAGACATCGAGATCGATTATCGACAGACAAAGCGAGATTGGTTGGAGGCCCAGGACATTGCGAATGCGTTGGGCGAAAAGCAATGGGCAAATCGGGCTTCCGGGGAATTGGGGCTGGTCGCCTTCCTTGAGGGAAATCCCGGACGGGCCGCGCGGCTGCTAGGTGGCGCCTTGCTCTCGACGATGGCGAGCGGCGACACAGGCGGTCAGATCAGGTTCCTAGAATTGATAGGCAGAGGCTTTGAAGAGGTGAATCGTCACACTGAGGCGCTCAGATTTTTCGAAAGAGCGATCAAGCTTGCAGAGACGGAAAGAGACTCCGGGCTGCCATTCATGGCCTACGAGGGAAAAGCACAAGCTCTGGTGGCTTTGGGCAAACCAGATCAGGCAAAGAAGGTGCTTGAGGATGCGCTGAGTAAAGCTCGATCACAGCAGAAGCGAGGTCATGAGGCGCAGGTGTTGATCTTGCTTGGAAAGCTGGCTTCCCAAACCGGAGACACGAAACAGGCGATCGCCGATTTGGAAGGTGCCGCGCAATTCTCAAAGCGAGTGCAATTCTTCCGAATGGAGGCTGACGCCATGTTCGAGTTGGCGACGCTTTATCGCGATGCCGGCGATCTCCCGACAGCGGAGGCACGCGCTACGGATGGCCTAGCCGCGAGCCAAAGTGTTGGCGATCGTTACTATGTGCCTCGCAACCTGACCATCCTTGCCGATCTGAAGGCGCGCCGCGGTCGCGTTAGCGAAGCCAACGCCCTTTACGAGCAGGCCGAAGACGTGATTGAAAGCATGTTGATCAGCGTGGATGAGCCGTATTGGAACAGTTCGGTTGCTGCTTCGATGAGTCAAACGTACTTGCAACATTTTGAACTAATCGCCAAGAGTGGCGATGTGCCAGCCGCTTTCCACGTTTTGGAGCGGGTACGCGGACGGACTCTGGCATGGGCCCTCGAAGACAGAACGGCATTTCCGACGGCCGAGTCTGGGCAGACAGCATCGCTGGAAACAGACCTTGCGGGTCTCCAAGCGCAACTGATGCAAACCAAGAGCCCAGAGAAGCGCGAGCAACTGATGGATCAATTGGTGGAGTATGAGCGGCGGCTAGGGCTGGCCTGGACAAAGGAGGATGCTCCCGGCCATGGCCTGCCGGTGCAACCTGCGTCACTGCCGAAGGTCCAACAAGTCCTGAAAGCAGACGAAGTGCTTCTGGAGTACGTTCGGGATGATCCGACTTCCTCCTGCATCGTGGTCTCTGAAAAAGGGGCGTTCGTCCGAGTGCTACCGGCAGGACGGAAGGAGATCGAGAATCTCAGCCAGCGATTTGTCGCCGAAATTCGCACCAAGGGCACCGGCGCTGAACTTTCAAAGCGACTCTACTCGATACTCGTGAAGCCCGTCCCGGAAGCAGCCACAGTGCCACGCCTCATCGTCGCACCGGATGCAATATTGAACCTGCTCCCGTTTGAGGCGCTTCGCGATGCTCAGGGCGAGTACCTCTTGAAGTCGCGCGTCATAAGCTACGTGCCTTCCGGCACAATTTTGAACGCTCTTCGCCACGCTGAGAAACAGAAATCCGCTCCCAAACCCCTTCTCGCAGTCGGTGATGTCGAGTACGAGAACCAAGGCGGTGCGGGACGGAGAATCCCAACTCCGGCCTCTATTCGTGGCCGGATTGAGCGCGGGATTGCGGATCTCTCAGGGATAGGCCTTCACGACCTTCCAGAGACGCGAGCGGAGGTCGAGGAAATTGGTAAAATCGTTGGATCGGACGCCGTAATGTTGCTTGGGAAGGATGCCACGGAAACCGGATTTAAGAAGCAGCCACTTGATCAGTTTCGCATCTTGCATCTGGCTGTTCATGGATTCGCGGACACGCAGTACCCAGAACGGTCAGCGCTGGTATTGGGTGCCGACCCACAATCAGGTGATGACGGTTTGCTACAAGTGCGGGAGATCATAAGACTGCGATTGAATGCCGAACTCACGACCCTTTCTGCTTGTGACAGTGGGGTTGGGAAGTTGCAGGGGCAAGAGGGCATCAGCAACCTGGTGGAAGCATTTCTGGTGGCCGGGTCGAAATCGGTTGTAGCAAGTCTCTGGAGCGCAGACGATACGTTCGCCAGTGCGTTGATGGAACAATTCTACCGACACTTGGCCAAGGGTGAAGATACGAGTTCTGCTCTGCGAAACGCGAAGCTAGACCTGCTCGCCAAGTATGGCGACCAGGTAAGCCCATTCTATTGGGCGGCATTCATCGCCGTGGGCGAGACCTCGACACCGATTGGCATAAGACAACAATGAATCTCACTCTCGACGAACGCACGAAGATTTTCGACAAGGTCTGCCGATTGGTGGAGAAAAAGCATTTCAATCCAGGTATGAACGGAGTGGATTGGACTGCTTTGACTCGAAGCCGCAGGGATCAGATTCTTGCTTGTACTGAACCAGAGGCTTTCGAGAAAGAAGTCCACAAGCTAGTTGCTGAACTCAAGACCAGTCACACCGGCTTTCGCCACGCGGGGATGCGGAATATTCCAGCTCGCCACGCGATCAACGCGACTCTGCAGCGTATCGGCGTAAACGGAAGTGAGCGCTGGATGTTTCAAGACGTCCATCAAGGCGGACCAGCGTTCGCGGCCGGCATACGGCCTGGCGATCTCTTGCTCGAATGCGGTGGACGCGAAGTTTGCCCGCCAAACGACTTAACGTTCTCTGTAGGCGAATCCGCGAATCTTCTTATTGAAAAGCTCCACGGCGAAGTGCAGAAGATCAACGTTCAATTGCCGATGCCCAAGTCCCAGAAGCACCCGGTTACAGCGCCGCAAGCCGTCACCACCGAGAGGCTCAGCGATGAAATTGGATTGCTGAGAGTCGCAATGTTTCCGGGCGCCATCGGTATCGACGTAGCGAAGGACATCGACCGAGGCATCGCCGCGCTCAACGGATGCAGTCGGCTCATTGTCGATTTACGAGGGAACACCGGAGGCGGAATCGGAGGGCTTCGCCTAATGAGCTACCTGACTCCCGGAAAGCTGGAAGTCGGATACAGCCTCACACGGAAACGTCGTGAGCGTGGTTATCGTCGTGAGGAACTCACCCGATTTGGACGAATTCCGTCTCACAAAGCGACTCTCATATGGTTAGCGGCTCGATATGCCTTCGTTGAAAAATCTATCCTCGTGGTCACTGAAGGACTCGGCCAGCAGCGATTCCATGGTCGAGTCGTGCTGTTGGTAAACGAGCACACCGCGAGTGCCGGCGAGATGGTGTCGGCGTTTGCAGAGGAAAATAATCTGGCAACCATCGTGGGAACGAAAACGCCCGGTCGTCTACTCAGTGGCAGCGCATACAAGGTTGGCCACGGATACATTCTTGGCCTCCCGGTTGCCGCCTATCTGACGTGGCAAGGACGGATGCTGGAGAACAATGGCATTGCGCCGAAGTTTTCTATTGAACTGTCACGCGAGGGGCTGCGTGAAGGAAAGGACACCCAGCTGGAAACCGCAGTGCAGGTCGCCCAGGCTATGTAGTCTCCGAAAAACGCGCGCGTTCGTAATGTCCGAATAGTATGCAGCACCTCACTTTTGCGCCGAACGCTTCTTGACCCGTAGTGTGCTGGGCTTAGAAAGATTTCCCCGAATAATGACCGTCCCAATGCCGATCGGAAGGCCCGCCCCAGATGGACCCATCATCGCCTCGTAAGAAATGTCATCGGCTACACTTCCGGGCAGGCCAGTCTTAACAGATGTGTCGAGCACACAGAGAACGCCAAATCGTTTGTCACTACCGGCGACATACTGCGCGGTCTGCGGAAGAAATTGCAGTAGATCATCTCTAGTTACATAGTGGTCATCAACTACTTTCAACTCTAGCCGAGTATGCCGAAATGATAGGTCTGTAATCCCGCCTGAAACATGAGGATGCTCTTCCAACTCTGAACCTATGCTGGGATAGGAACGCAGCAAACGTTTCATTTCATTTTGAAATTCCTCCTCCGTCCACGTTCCGGGGAACACGTTGTCCTGCATCGCCTGTCCCGCTATCCCCCCGACCGCTCCCATTAGGATCAACAGATTGTTCAAGTCGTTGTCACTGATTCCAGTCGCACGTCTAGCAATGTCCCGCAAGATAAAGAGCTTGTGGTCCACCTGCTCATAGCCGCTCACGGGATCTTTTCTGGGGTCGAAGCAACGGACAGATAGATGGCGCTGGCCCTCGGTCGTAATCTCTCTAGACGAAGGGAATCTGGCCCGGTAGGTGAACTCTAACGGGCGCGCAAGAAATGAGTTTGCGCGCTTGAGAACCATACGCTTCGTTGCTTTTAGGCTGAGCGGGTCCGCCACTTGGGGCTTCGCGAATGAAAAGGACGGCAGTTCGTACGAATCTGCCGGTTCGACGGAAAGGGGTTCAATATGAAGCTCGCTTTCTTCCTCGGGCCATGTCGAGAGTCCAACCTCCAGTTGAAGGTCATACCCAACATCCAGATTGAGTAAATGGTCCTTTTGGAACGGCTCGCCATTAACGCAAAAGGAAGTAAAAGCAACCACGATCTTTTGCGGCTCTTGCTTCTCGCTTGGGACCGGAGGCACTCGCCGTCGCTGCTCCACTGGATGCGCAATGGGCAACGGAATGCTCAAGAGCGCCTTGTAAATCGCGGGTACATCCCCTACCCCGCTTAGGTTCTCGATGAGACCCACACACGAGGTCCACAGCTCATCCTTTTTAGGACCAAAGGCTTGGACATGGTCTTGCACAAGCACCTTTGCTCCCCGCAGATAACGATCGGCATCGGCTTCGCAGAAACGTACCGCTTTTGTCCACAACGACAGACGAGCCGCTGTATCTAAGAAACCAGCGTACAGTGAGTATTCGCGTGTGATGCTCTCTGAAGAAAAACCCTGTTGAGACAAGCTGCGGATATCGTTTGCCGCGGCCACCAGCCTGTCCGAAGATGTGAGGTCGCCGTCTAAAGCACTCAGCAGAGCCTCACGAGCTTTGACTCTGGTCCCCGATTCCAAAGAGCGGATCCCTCCTCTTCCGATGTTTTTCTTCATCCTGGCAGAGCTCCTCTTCTTTTTGCCGAAACGCAGATACGGAATCTCTCAGCTTTAGAAGATCTCCTTCCGACGAATAGTATTCAATCGCGCAGCCCAATAATCGTAGGTGACTGTGCAACTTGCGCTGACGGTCCCATTCTGAATCTCCCCATCGCTTCTCTTGGGATTCACAGAGCTTCATCGCATGACTCCACAAGGAAGCACCAGTTAGAATTTCTATCGCGGCATCCACAACGTGGTGACCATGAAGAGAACAAGTCTCAATCGCAGAGACGAACTCGTCTGCGACTGCACGGATATGTGCCGGAGGTACTTTTCGTAGAGTTCCTATGAGATCTTCGACTGTGTACTCGCTCACATCCTGGGCCGTGAGTAGCTCCAACACTGCTCGTGTGAATCCAGTCGCTTCCATTAGCTGGAAGGCATGATGACGGAGTAGTTCCGCACGATCATGTCTGCCGCACAACTTGATTTTATCAAGCATAAAGTCCCGCAGATTGGCCGACAGGCCGTCATTCTTGCCCCTATGAAAACCGAGAAATACATCAAGTGCAACCTTCAAAACATTGTCATCCCGCTTGGAACCGCTGTGCGCTCCAATAATATGGAAGACTCGGAGTTGCAGGACCTTGTCGTACTCGTCCGGCAGCCAACTGCGATCGAGAACGTCTAGGGCCGCCCAATGCACAATCACGTATGGATCGCTTAAGAGGGCAATGAATGTTGCGTGGAGCAAAGGCGGCAGGTCGTCCGGATCTCGATTGATAAGTTCTCCATACGCCCTTGCCGCAGCTGCCCGAACACGTTGCGAATTGCATGTCATGGCACCGTAGAGGGACGGAAGGATCGAGGGCAATGTCTCTCGATTTTGTGCCATCAAGCCAAGGGCAGTAACGAGGGCAGCCCGAAGTTCGTCATGCGCTGCTTCGATCTGCGTGATTGTCGATAGAAGAGCGTTCCCGACAGTGCCTGGACGCTGTTTGGCGGTGTTCCCCACCAAGTGAGCCACTGCATCGACCAAGTAATGCAGGCATTGCTTACGGTGGCCTGCTTCGAGTGCCACCAGAGGATTCGGAGGAAGATGCAATTGAAGAAGGGATGACGACGCGGTGACCTGCTCGTCTGCCAAGATCGCAATTGCACCCAACAGTCCATCGATGTGTGCCTCGACGAGGTCGGGATACTGCTCTGCGTCATGCCTGAGGAATTCCAGAAGCTGCAGAGATCCTTGCTCTGCACACTTCGTGGATAGGTAATTCAGCACGCGCGCGAACAACACCTCATGGGCGTGCGTTGTTTTGGTCGGTTTCTCTTTGCCGTGACGATGGGACCGAAACAAACGAAGGTACACCTGATCCAAGCCGACATCCGCATCGTGTTCCTGAAGGTTCGCGAAGCTACTTGTTAAGAGTGGGTCCACCTCGTCGAAGTGGCTCTCCAGTAATTCGGCAAGGAGGTCCTGTACCCAGCCCTCCGACGATCCTATGTCGTATGCATTGTCAGGTAACACTGTAGAAAGCACTAATGGCTCAATAAGAGCCAGACCAAAGCTGTCATCAATTTGCCGTATCAACTGGATTGCATGCACAGCACGAATGCGGATCACCTTGTCTGCAGAGCCGAGCATTTCCCCAATGATCTCCGAAACTGCCCCTGCTGCAACACGAAATACTGCTAGCAAACCTTCAGGATCATCCTTCACTTCAGAAGGTGGAAACCAGTGCTCATGAGGCCCCGCGAGAGCAATCAGTGCCGGGATCGCGGCGGCAAGATGCTGAACGTGTTCGGATGATACATTCTCCGCAATGATCGTCCCTGCTATCGCCATTGTGCTGCGAGAAAGAACCCGCAAAGCGGAGTCACAAAGCGTCTTCCGATCCGCCTGGATATTTCGTAACACAGTCAGGACAGCATCCAGAACGATGTAAGACGTGCTCTCATTCCCTAGCCGAAAAAGAGCTTCTTGAACGCCTTTGTCAAAACGTTCTGGAGCAATTCTCGAAAGCTGAACCAGTACCTCAGCCTTCTGTGAGGTCGGATCGGCGTCGAACGAGTCTATGCTCTCAAAGAGAGCTCGGGTTGCTTCGTCGGCGTCTTCGCTCAGGATTTCACGCTGACGCCGGCGCGCCTCGTATAACGTCTCCTCCTCCCGCTCCTTTGCCTCACGCCGGTACCGGACCGCGCTGGCCTCTCTCTCACGTTCTGCCACGAGCTGAGACAAATTCGGAAGCTGCACCGGAACGCGCTTTTTACACCCGATGCAATTTCTGTCGTAAAAATCGAGCGCGATCGTCTCCAAAACCATACCGGCAAAGCCCGCTGCGCTAGCATGAACGCATTTGAAGGAGCGCATCCCGATTGGTAGCCCAGTCTGTGCTTCGACAATTCCTGTGCCGCCGTTTTTTTCGACCTCCAGGTGGGCACACCAATTTCTTGCGAGCTCAATTACCTTTGCGTTCGCCTCGCCTATTCGAACGGCTCTTTCAATGTCATCGTCCACGAGATCCTCGCTGAGACCGATAATCCTAAGCGTCCGGAGAAATACAGTTTCGGATTTCTCGTAAGTTTATCACTTCATCTATCGAGCTGATTTCATAGGCACTTGTATTGCTATCGAATCTAAGATTCGTGTCGATATTCGGTTTCCCATGTGCGTACAAACACGGATTCATGTCCGCACGGAGCGTAGCGAACAAACGGCGAATATGATACCATTTGGCGTGTGGTTCTGAGAACTTGCATCGTCGCGGTGAAAGACAGTCGAGACGTTGAGCACTCCATAGAGGTCACCGCGGAGACTCTCTATGAAGCCATCGCGACTGCTTTGGCCGCCTTGCAGCAGGACAACTGGGTAGGAGAGATCGGTCAGGGGTTCGCAACGGTAACTGTTCTTGTCCAGCAGCCGCCCGTAAAGCACGAAGTCAAAATGAAGGACTTTGTCTCATGGCTTGGACGCCAAGGACGTTCTCCCGCGGAAGTCATGCTGAAGCAAAAGCTGGAGAAAATATTGGGCAAAGCAAACCACGCGAGGACGTGACCAAAAAGGCTAAGCAAACAAATCAGCAGGAAGACATCTCCGAGCTCTCACCGACTCGGAGTCCGAGCCGGTTTTGGGGAGTGCTTTGGTTGTTGCCCCGCTTGCGCAACACCCGCTTTCACCGATGAGGGCTGTGTGATGGTCGCACCTGGCGCGAAGGGGTCCTTTCCTTCAAGTACCGACGATGCAACGAAACCAAAGAATATCATCGCGCTCAGCAATCCCCACACGAGAACGACTGGCTTCCAGGGAACGAGAATGTACATGCCAGAACCTCCGGGGACGAAGAGCGGCTCACGATTACCGCCATTATACTGCGAAAAACCCCAGACTTTTCACGAACATCTTCCAGCATTTCTTGGCTTAGGAGTTGCAATGCGCGATGAACGGCAACGCCCAGAAAAGACGAGTTGCGCCGCGTCCACCGAAATGTCTTTGTAGAATGGAAAAGACATGTCTGTGTTGGTTGAGCTGCATAACACCGGAGATGCGACGATCAGGACGGAAGTGCAGGTGATCGTTGAACAGGTTCTGAGCGACCGGCCTGGCGAGTGGCGTGTGTCGATTGTTGGATCTCGTGCGAAGGAAGATTGGGAGATGAAGCTCGAAGGTCCCAACGGTTTTGAGCGATCGTACACATTGGTAGGAAGTGCAGGAGAGCATCAACCAGTGGCCATCGGGAATCTGCTGCTGAGGCTGCTATCCTCGAAGACTCAGTCTTCCTGATCTTCTTCACTCTCATGAATGTCTTGACTACTCGTGCGGTGATGCTGATATGTGCACGTATGCCCCTCGTTTTCCTTTGTGTGTACGAAAATCCAGAACAAAAAACCTTCCATACTGTCATTTCCTAACGCCGCGGGAGCGGCATCAGCAACAACTTTACAATATGTTCCCCAATCAGAACTATCGGATAGCTCCTTGAGGAGCGACCAGGCAACGCCCACCATAGGATCGGCGTACGCCCTCGGTTCCTGTGCGAACAAGCTCTTATAGAGGGAGAACGCTTCCGTAAACAGAGCGATCCTCTTTTGCTCATTCTCAGGCACATCTTTATCCTGATAGGTTACCGCTAAGCTGACAAGACACAGCGCCAACCACTTCGTGTAGGCATCAGCATTTTGTGCGATCAATTGGCGAAATACCTGTTCGGCGTGTTCTAGGTGTTTTCGAGCCTCCGCAACTTGTCCTAGGTCGTCGAAGAAGTCTCCCAGGTTTTTGTCCGTAATAGCCACATCCCCGAGATACGCCCTGTTTCCTTGTGCCAACTGTGTGTAGATGTCCAGCGCTTCTAAACGCTCCGCTTTTGCTGCTTCATAATTCTTTAGTCGTGCATGGAACAGTGCAAAGTTATCGAGAGTGAGCGCAAGTTCCGCCTTATAGTGAACAGGATCGGTTCGTGCGAGGCGGCGCTTAATGTCCAGGGCCTCTGCATATTCCTTTTGTGCTTGGGTAGCCATGTCATTACTCGGATTGATGGAAATCAACGGTAGTTGATATGTATGGGCCAGTCCGAGATTATTTAGCGTGTTCGCAAGTTGCAACATCGACTCATCTGTTTTCTGTTGCTCAGTGATCTTCCGGCGCAAGGGCAATGCGCCCATCAAATATTTGTCGGCCTCGTGAGCGTAGTCCGAGCCCATTTCGAGATACAACACACCAAGGTAGTTTAGCGTCGATGCATGGTCAGTCTCTGCAGTCGTGTCTGGCGTTGTTGGATCAGTGGGTGCCTCTTTTTCGAGAGTAGATTTCAAAATCGATACTGCTTTCGAATAAGCTCCTTGATCTGTCAGAAGTCGGCCATATTCGTTGCAGTAAGGAATTGCTGCAAGTTCACATGCCCGCCGGTAATCGTCTAGTGCTGCGGCAGTATTGAATTGCAGTTCGGACACTCGGCCGCGGTTGTAGTGGTTTAAAGCGACCCGCCTCACGGCGCCGTTTTCACCTTGGCTGACCAATTCATCGAGCACTTTTTTGGCCGCCTCTAAATTTCCTTCCTCAACGAATTGTGCCGCACGTTTTGCCCGCTCATCATCCTGACCTAGAGATTCAAGTTGTGCCACAAGTGAGTGATATCTTGATGCCCACTCATCGGCCTCACGGACCCGATCCGCCAGTTGCAGATTCTTCCGGTCCAACTCGTCGTTCAGCCGTTTCAACGCCCGTGGATTAACCCCGATACAGTTCACTGTCACGTTCCCGGTTACATTGGCGATATTCGGGCTGCACCATCCAGTCGATTGCTGTACCAGGGGTGGCTGTGACTGTTGTGCCGCAGCAAGAAGCATCAGCGAGACGAAGATCGTGCTAGCCATTACTGACTCGCTGGTTTCGGGTCACTCTTTGCAGATTTCTGGGTCTCGGTTTTCCCTTTGCTCTGATCTACGGTGATGGTGACATCGCCCTGTACACCCTGCACGTTAGGGCTGCCCTGACCTACACTTGTTTGCTGGACATTGCTATTGGTTTGCTGTTTCGCTGAAGGTGGAGTTTGAATTGCCTGCTGCTGTTGAGGTTTCGGTTCCGGAACTTGTCGGTAGGCGATCAGGAGTCCGCCTACCAAAGCTGTCACGGCGAGACCAACAGCTACTGGAGAAAGCCAGCGCCGTGCATCATTCTTTGTTGCTTTGGCCAAGTATCCAAAGACCAGAAACAGCGCGAAACCGGCGAGACCTAGTGGTTGGGTTATGACTTTGATCCATGCTGACATGACGCACGCTCGGATGCGAAAAGGGTGCTAGATCTTAACATCGAATGCCATCGGGTGGTGAAAATTCGATTTCCGAAGCGCGTTCCGATTCTGGTGCGAGGTCTGGTAGTTGGTAACCTGTCTTCCGGGCGGGAGTCGTAAAATCATAATGCCCACCCCACATTCTAGTGCCCACGTTTTTCCGCTGGTTCCTCTCATTGACATTTTAGAATCGTAGGAGTACTTTGTACGCAATTCGGCGAGCGGAAGAGTGAGGCTTATCCACAAGCTTCGCATCCGAGGGGGCTTCAATTCGCCGACTTCCCTAATCGCATAAGTGTGTCTTGACGCGCTTGGTTACACGGCCGCGCCGCGGAATGTATTGACGTGTCTAAAGCTATGAGAAACCTTTTTGTTCTGACGGGAGTTAACGGGCGAACTTCATTGGTCGTTCTCCACGCGCTGTTGATGGTGTTTGCGCTGTCCCTTTCCGCATCTGCTTCATTAGGGGGTTCTACCGATTCTGTTGAGGGAGATGCGCTCCACGCAAATGGCAGCCTGCGTGTCCAAGATGCAGGACGCTACACGATCTATGAGATCAAAATCTCAAGTTGGACCACTGTTCGGGAGTTCGTTTCCCCCGCGGGAGTAGTTTTTGGAGTCGCTTGGGAAGGCCGGTTTGTTCCCGACCTGAAGCAGCTCTTGGGCACTTATTTTCAGAACTATTCCGCGGCGGCTCAAGCAGAGAAGTCTAAATCGTTCGGACGAAGACCACTTCGTATGCGCCTGGCTGGCCTCGTGTTTGAAACTGGCGGCCATATGGGATCGTACTACGGCAGGGCCTACGATCCCCAGATCGTACCGGAGAAGGTCGCAGAGCAAGAGATCTACTGAAAGGGATAATCGGTGCGTCGTTTCTGTTTTTCCTTAGTTGCGATCAATCTGCTGTGGTTGGCAAGCTGCGGGACCACTTCGACAACGCCAATGGTTTCTCTATCACCTGGCCTCCCGCAGAGTCTTGAGCAAGGGGCAGCACTGGATATCAAAGCCAGGGTTTCGAATGACCCCAGCAACAAGGGTGTCACGTGGAGTCTGAATCCTAGTTTCGGTTCGCTAAGTAATCAAACCCCGACTTCCGTGATCTATCAGGCCCCGGACAATGTGACCAGCAACTCAATCGTGACAATCACGGCAACTTCCGTCGCGAACTCCAGCGAAGCCGCACCGCTCGTAATATCAGTGTTGGCACCGGGCCAGCAGAATGTCCAGCCCATTTCGGTAAACGGCGGACCAGTGCCGAGCCGCCTTTACATTAATGGCCCTTTTACCACGGTCCTAATCTGCGTTGCCGGCACGTCGCAATGTCAATCAATCGACGGACTTCTGGTCGACACTGGTTCCGTTGGACTGAGACTTTTCAAGTCGATACTTACTGTTCCCCTGCAACCGATCACTCAAAGTGGGGGCTCGGTGAACAATTGCATTTCGTTCGTGGGGCAGCAGTTTCTGTGGGGCGAGGTGGCTTCTGCCGACGTTTATCTCGCGGGCGAGACGGCTAGCAGGATCTCGGTTCAGCTAATCGCTGATCCGACAAGTTTTGCGATACCGACAAGTTGCTCCAACGGCGATCTTGACGCCGATAGCCAGGAAGTGTTCGGCGCAAATGGTCTCCTGGGTGTAGGCGACGAGCCGACGGACTGTACTTTCTCTGGAACCAATCCCTGCAACCTAGGTTCGACAGGCGCCGCTCCGCCCGCATATTTCGTGTGCTTCGATGGTGAGGGGTGCGCGGCCACGCAACTGCCTATCGCTCAACAAGTCATGAATCCGATCGCTGCGTTTCCACGCGACAACAACGGAAGTATTCTTCAGTTCCCATCGGTCGGGACAGCAATGGCGACGGCAAACGGCACTATGACCTTTGGAATTAACACGGAGCCGAACAATAGCTTAGGGACCGCCACGGTGTTCGCCATCAGCGCTCAAAACAATTTCACTACGGTCTTTAGTGGACAGCAGCTCACAAACAGCTTCATTGACAGCGGTTCGAACATGCTGTTTTTTCCGAACATAACGGGTCTTCAATTCTGCTCTGATGACCCGTTTTATTGTCCCGCAAACCCGCCAGTGGCCCTCTCTGCCACCAATGAAGGTGCTAATGGCATAGGGTCCGGGCCGGTCGACTTCCAGGTGGACAGTTTTGACTCCGACACGCAGGGCAATCCCACTGACGCCGCGTTTGGATATATTGCCGGGCCAAATGGGACACCGCCCTGCCAAAATGGCAAGGGCGCGTGTTCATTCGACTGGGGGCTACCGTTTTTCTATGACCGTTCAGTGTTTACTGCTATCGACTTGCAAACAGTCGCTAACGAGCCCAAGACGCCATGGTGGGCTTATTGAGCCGCCGAATTTCTAAAGGAGATAATCGATGACCCCGACGAGAAAGCCGAAAGCGAGCAGAGCATCACTCAAAAAAAAGGGTAAACAAACTGCCTCGGTAGTCCGCAAAAGCAATGAATTACGGATCAGGTTTGCTAACAGTCATCAACTGTTAGACACACTCCACTCCGAAGCCCATTCTATTTCGCTTTTGCACAGCTATCATTTGCTGACATCCGATGCAGGAGCAGGGCGCGCGACGGCTACACCTGCGGCAATTGAAGTCGGAGACGGACCTACGACTCAAACAGCTATTGATATTGTGACAGGCTGTGCTAGCGATACTGACCTAACTGCCACGCTCGGCGACATCCCTGGCCTCGACCCTCAGATTTTTCAGAGTTGCGTTTATTCAAAAGCAACCGCGGCTGGATTCCATCCCGGTACGATTCCTGCGTCGTCAAGCACAACGCTCGCGCAAGTTGTGCAAGCCGTCGTGGGAAATCCACACTAGCTCGAAAGGGGAGTAGACACATGCGCCACTTGGTTGTCGTTTTACTTTTAGCGGGAGCTTGCGCCGCAGTGCCTGCACCTAAGGCTCCGAAGCCGGTTGTCGTCAGTCCTGACATAGTAGACCAGTCTACGCAGGAGGTCACAGCCGTCTTCAAGAGCAAAATTCCACAAACCATTTCTTCAAAAGATCTTCAAGACCCGAGTAAATGGGTTGTCGTTGTTCAATTAAAAGGTGGTCTTCCAGTCTCTTGCCACCCGGAAAGTGTTTCGGCGAAACCTGAGAATCGGTATGCAATTCTGAAATTGCCACCGAACACACTGACGGGTTCCTTAACATCTCTGCTTGTCTCCTTTGATAGTGGTCCACTCACTGCGTATGCTGCACCGCCCAAGACCGGAAGCTTCTCCGCCGGTTCAAGTAAAACTGATTCGGACAACTATCTCAGCGGTACCTACAGCCCCGCATTTCATTCTGCCGCTTCGTACAACATCGATGCTAAAGGAAGCCTGGACATTTTGGGTCTGCTGAATAAATCGGGCAAACCCAAGCCATATCTCGGCGCCACTGCGACGGTGGCAACCGACAACCGGCCGTCAGCAGATCCGGATAGCTTTCTTGTTTCCGGCCTGGCAGGATGGGTACTTACTCACAATCGTTTCTTGAGCGGACATGCGCAAGGCGTCTTGCTCAACTGGGACTTCGCGGGACTTGAATTTGACCGCCAGACAACGACAAAAACGTTTGTCTCAAGCCCAATCGCAGAAATTCCTGTCCGGCTTTCTGCTGCTCCCAACCCTGGCACTCATTTTTTTCTCGGTATGTTCCCGTATTTTGGGGTCGAAACTGGAACAAATCTAAGTAACGCAATCAATCCTAACGGAAGCGGCTTTATGTTCCGCGGGGTAGCTGGCTCGTCCGCTAGTGTCATTGAAAAAACAAATTGGAAGTATCTGCCTAAGATCAGCATCTCGGCCAACTATACAGCTCGCATTCCAACGACAAATGAGATCTTTACGAACACCCATTACATCAGTGCGACCGGTAAGACGGTAAACCTACCTGTGATGTCGAGCCAAGTGCGACATCATCTCACGGACGAGTTGGACCTGACGGTTGCGAAACCGTTCAGCATCACCATAAAGCACGAGTATGGAGAGCTACCACCAGGATTCCGGACGGTCGATAACAAGATCACTATCGGTCTTACGATCATGTTAAAGCAGAATGGGACTCCCCTGGACAGGGTGAATCAGAATCTCACGCCGCCATAACGGATTGTGTGTTACTAAGGGAGCAACTATGGCTAACAGATTAGAGTACGAGAAAAGTATCCAAATCGTTGAGTCGGCGATGAGAAACACTACCAACACCACGTTCTCACGTCATAGCGCTCTTCGTGAGGTGCTTCCGACTCCCGAGTTACGGGAAATATTCCGCAAGCAGATTCGCATAAATGTCAAAAGCCACGGATTTGGAATAAAGTCGAGAAGAATTCCTCTGGAAGCACACGTAACCATCCACGATGTTGCTCTTGCTGTTACGTCTTTGGCAGGAGATCCAGGCGTTGATGACGATTAACTTGGAGCAAAGGCATATGGAGCCGTCTTGGCAACAGCTTAAATTGGTCAAGGTCGAATCGACGGTGGCATTGTGGAGCCTCGCGAAAGACTACATAGCGGGATCTCGGTTGCTCCGCTTCACCGTTGTCGATAAGGATGAACAGAAGCAAACTGCATCAATATCTTGGAGCCCTATCAAGGGGACTATGTGCGGAGCAAACGGAATCGTCGCCAACCCACCGAAATCAGGCTGTTTGAGCACAGGTGCCCCCTATGGAGCACTGATAGGGAAATTAGGAGGAAGTTCGGCAGATATCCCCGACAGCTCTACGCCGACAGCTCCATACGGAACTAAACGTGTATTTGCCATCGGCACTCACTGCGTTATTGCACTTGGCGGTTCAGAAGGCGGGCCGCTATATCTCACAATGAACGATAGCCCGGATGGATTTGCAAACCACTCGGGTGATCTCCACGTTTTGATTGAGGAGTATGGAACATAAATGGGCTAGTTGAACATGACGACACTACTGACATCCATCTCTGGTCAATTCGGCAAGAGTATTATTTTGGGAACTCTTTTCCCGGTCTTACTTATTTCGATTCTCAATGAACTTATCCTCGGGCCGATCACGCCGTTCGGCACGGCGGTACACGATCAGCTCAGACAAATCGCTACAGGTGAAGATAAATGGGCCGCGGTCGCGCTAATGCTCATCGTGCTGTTTCTCACCGGGATTCTCTACAATTTGAATATCCCAGTCATTCGGGTTTACGAAGGCTATCCTTGGAAGGACTCTTACCTTGGAAATCTGTTCACCCGGAGCAAGAAAAGGCAGTTTAGCAAGGCCATACCATTGAGACTTGCTCTCCGTTATTTGCGGCGTGATCTGCTAACGCTGTCTATCGGAGGCGATCTTCCAAAATCCCTGCAATCCGAACAGAATGCGCTGGCGCTTTACATCAACACTGAATTGCCCGATCGCGAGGAGTTCATACTTCCCACTCGACTGGGAAATGTCATTCGATGCTTTGAGCGATATTCCTTCGTCGCGTATGGTATGGACGCCATTGTCCTTTGGCCGCGTCTGGTAGCGAAGATTGACGCTGGGTTCGCGTCCACAATCGATGACACCAAAACGTCGTTGGATTTCATGGTGAATTCGTCATTCCTGTGTGGAGTCAGCAGTGTGGCGGCATTGATTATTGGCTTGTTTACTCGAACGCCCTTTACGGCACTCTCAGTCTTCCACTGGCTTTGGAGAATGATACTGTTTTTGGCGTTATCTGTTCTTTTCTACGTCTTCTCAATCGGACGGGCTAAAGCCTGGGGAATTCAAGTGAAGGGCGCTTTTGATCTTTACCGTTTCGACCTCCTGAAGGCGCTGGGCTATCAGCAACCACCTCTGACATTCCTTGAGGAAAAGGCGCTCTGGTTACGCATTTCCACTCAACTCCTGTACGCGGATTCACGAGAAAGACCAATTCCCTACAATAATAATCCAACGCGGATAACTGCTTCCCCGGTTGGCGTTCAACTTGAAGTGAAACGCCAAGTGAATGCGGCCGCAATCTCTGGCAGTGTAGCCGTGGAGATTACCGTTCAAAATAAGGACACGAGAACTGCCGATGTCGTTGTGCTCTCGGAGGTCATTCCTGACGGGTTCAAATGTCTCGTGAATAGTGTTCGGGCTTCAGCCGGAGCAGTGTCGGTGTCAAACCTTGCTCCGCTTGAGATGGTCACTGGCGTTATCAAGCCGAAAACCGCGGTGTCGCTAACGTATGTCATCAAACCGAATTCGCTATGACCAAACAGCATGTAAACTAAACTAGAGCGCTAAACGTTGTGACGATTTCAATCGACAAAGTCAAGGCATTGTCTGAATCCGATAGATCAGCGTTAAAGTCTAAGGACATTGATTGCGCGGAACAGCTCTGGTCGGCTATGGCAGACGACCCTGGTCTAATCGGCAATCTTGGGCTACCGGATATAGATGCGCAGAAGCGTGTCACTAAAACGCTCGCATCATTAGCAAAGACCGAATCCAACCATAACAAGCAGTTGGTTTGCGAGTCATATTCCTGATTTTGTAGTGTTGGCAATGTGTCTGTTGATAATTGCCGCGATCGTCTTTGTCGATCGTAGTCCACAAGTCCTCATAGCGCGGAATGATGTTGGTCCATTTCATGTAATTACCACATCAGATGTTGAGATACGGAACGGCCGCGACGACACGGCCTCGGAGGCCGTCATCAACGGCGTGGTAGGTCGGTATGCGACTGAGGAAATAGCAAAAGGAGCAAAGGTCGATGCATCGAAACTCAGTGCGGGTACACGCTTGTCTAATGAGCTAGATGGCCTGCGGGTGTTTGCTCTAAAGCTCCAACCTACCTCGGTACTCGCTGGTATCAAGCCTCCCTATAAGCTCGGAATAATCCTTTCCCCACGCACGAAGGAAGATGATAAGAAAGCCACTGTTCATCAGATATACGTGCTCGATTGTCGTTCTGCGCCCGACGGGATCTGGGTTGTTGTAGCGGGGACAGAAGCGGAAACCCAAGAGCTGTCCGCAGATCTTTCCTTGGGTCAATTGATCGCGGTCGGGCCGGCGCAATAAACGCTCAGGACGTCGAAAGGAGAGGTTTGATTGACTCCGGAGGCCAAACAGCCAAGACGCTTGACTTGAGGTTCTGATTGCTTCGTGAAATGCTGCAATCCTATCTGGACCCCATAATTGAATAATGCTGAGTTTATTGCCTAGTTCATGGGGATGATTGGTGTTTTCTTTTTTCTGACGAGAGGGTATATGACCACCCAGGCGCCCGGCGAAAAATCGGAAGTGCAATTGGACCCCTTCGTTGCTGCTCATCAACTTGAACTTCCCAATGCAAACGTCACGGTCGACGATGAGTTCACGGATATTTGGGCCAACGCCGAAATAATTGGCGCTTTGTCGTCCGACGATTATCGCTGGAGTTTTACTTCCATTCTGCTGGCCCTGTTATACAGCGAGCAGGATATGTCGCGATGGTTCTTGGGCTATGCCACTTCTGCGAACATACACTTGGCGGAAATCAGCGGCAGGCGGGGCTTTGATCCGGAGCAGCTGCCGAAAATGCGCGCCGAATTCGCCCACGGCGGGAGTTTCCTGAAGAAGAGTGCCTTCACGGGTTCCACACTCTCGCTTTTTCAGGGTGCAACCGATCTGCATGCCTCCTCCGTCCGGGAGGGGGCGGGTCCCATGGGTGCACGCCACCTTTTGGGAGCCTACATCTATCGCTTGCCAAGTGGACATGCCGATCAGTTACGTGAATGGGGTTTCGTTCCTGCAGATTGGTCGACCAACTTTCTGCTGTGTTTGTCGTCGCGCGTTCCGCAGGAGTCCTTCTGGGCTCGACTGCACGCGGAACAGTTCGGAACAAGTGCCCCCAGACAAGGCACCGCTGAACCTTCTTTGACACAGGAGCCAAAAACATTCGTACCGTTCGATATCAACGCGTACAGCCTTTCATTCGCCGCACAACAAATTCTGAAGGACGCCTCGGCCCGTGCAGTTGCTTGCAATGAACCCATATCGACAAGCCGTGTGCTGTTAGAAATGACCGAACACGGACGACCCGGTCGCGACCCTCAGTGGGCCGGAGCATTTCTTAGACAGGCTGTTGAGGAGCAGGGGAAAGCTTACGAAGAAAAGATTAAGAAGTATCGTGCCGAAGGCCAAGAGAGAGCACTTCAGAACGATGCGCAGGATGCCCAACCGTCACAAGCGAACATTATGACGTCGGGTTTGGCGTGGTCCCTAAAGCGCGCAGCAGAAATCGCTACTCAGACTTCAGGCGAGCCAGTCATTAAAGGCCGTCATCTTTTAGCTGGACTGATCGTAGAGCCGACCCAGGCCTCCAAATCTGGCGCTCGCCGGCAACTGGAAGAGATGGGCATTGACCTTCCGCTGTTTCGAGAACGCCTATACAACTGGGTGCGTGGGTATGGCGACAACGACTCGTCTTGGCGCGCCGTACTCGTTGGAACCGTCGCGGAGACTCGTCGAAAAGCGGCGTTTGACGCCGACAACGCGACTGGGCCGGACTTGCTCCAAATCGAACAGGACGTGCTCGCCCTGGCCACGCTCATTGCCGCGCGCGACTCATCCCCGCCGCTGTCGATCGGCTTGTTCGGCGACTGGGGTTCGGGAAAAACATTCTTCATGGGCCAACTCAGGCGCACGATCGCCCAACTTGCGGACGAGGCAAATAATTCCAAAAAGATGCAGCGCGAATTGCCATTTTATAAGCGTATCGTTCAGATCGAATTCAATGCGTGGCACTACGTGGAAGGCAATCTCTGGGCGAGCATGGTGGAGCATATCCTCGATAACCTTCGCGTGTCCGAGAAGCAAACACCAACCGCCACGGAACAATTACAGCAGTACTGGATCAATAAACTCGGTTTTGCAGAGAAAGCCAAAATCGAAGCAGACCGAAAAGCGTCGGAGGCATCGTCCAAGGTGTCCAAAGCTGAGGGCGAGGTACGGGCGGCTGCGTCCCAGTTGGAAACCAAGAAGAGTCAACTCCAACAACTCTCGAGGAAGAGCGTGGCAAAAGACTTCAAGCTCAGCGGCGCGCTGCCGCTGATTTCTGCGTCACTGGAACCACTTGGTCTTAAGCCGCTGAGTGACTCCGTGATGGATCTTCAGTCGAGCCTTCTCCAGGCGTGGACCGTACTTGAACGCGGCAATGCAACACTGGTGCCGCTGGTTCATGCTAAGGACAAGAAAGACCGTTGGCGTTCGCTCCTCATCATTTTATTTGGAGCGCCGCTGGCCGGGGCGCTGATCGGGTGGGTACTGCTTATGCTCGGTAAACCCGGCATAGCCGAAGTCTCGGCATTTGCGACCGGGGTTGCCGGGTTGTTGAGCGGAGTCGCGGCTTGGCTCCGAAAACAAGCCCTGTGGGTATCACAGCAGGTCGAGAAGGTGAGGGAGGCTCAGAGCACCTATGACAAGGAACTCGCGAATGCGTTAGCGGAAGCCGCCGCGGAGACCGCGCGCACAGAACAAGAGTTGGCATCCGCGCGACAAGAGTACACCCTAGCTCAGCAGCGCGCCGATCAAGCTCGTCGCGAAGAAGATGCGGCACGTTCCGATTTGGCCGCGGCGACCACATCTCGGCTGCTCGGTCAATTCATCCAAGATAGGGCTGCAAGCTCGGATTATCGAAAACACCTGGGCGTGCTCGCCATCGTGCGGCAGGATTTCCAGGAACTCTCACGATTGATCGAGGAGGACAATTGGCGGCTGGCACCGGAAGGAGTCGATGACCGGCGCTTCGCCGGTCGGTTGACGAAGGTAAAGAGCCTAGAGGAGGAGGGAATCGACTTATCCACGCGAATAAACAGAATTGTTCTGTACATCGACGATCTCGATCGGTGTCCGCCGACAAAAGTGGTTGACGTACTCCAGGCCGTCCACCTGCTTTTAGCGTTTCCTCTTTTTGTGGTCGTAGTTGGTGTCGATGCTCGCTGGATTTCACGATCACTCGAAGCGCGATACCGCGAATTACTTCACGTCGGCAACGCGGAAGCGGCCGTCGATCTCACGCAAATGTTTGGCGTAGCCCGCAGCGAGGACTATCTGGAGAAGATCTTCCAAATTCCACTCTGGCTGCGCGCAATGGACGCAGGCGCCGCACGAAGGATGGTCCAGGGACTCCTTCGGCCAAGCCCGAGCGCGACACCTGGAAGCAACAGCAGCGATGGCATAGTGATAGCAGATAGGAATAACCCCGCTCTGAAGCCCGGAGAGAATGTCAAACAGTCAGTTCTCCATGAGAATGATCAGGCACAAACCGGACTTCCCGCAACGGCTGCACTGTCCGGCATGGATGTGGCACAAACCGCAATCTCGTCTACTCAAGCAATCGACCCTAGAAGTCCGGTCGTTCCCAACCTCGATAGCCTCCGCGTCGCAGACTTTGAGTTATTGATGATCGATGAGCTATCTCCACTTCTCGGGCGTTCACCGCGCGCATTGAAGCGTTTCGTGAACATTTATCGACTCATAAAGGCACGGCTTACGCCGACAGAGCACAACGCCTTTACGCGTCGCAGTGAAAAGTTGTTGGCGGACTATGAGGTGGTCTTGTTCTTGCTCGCAGTCGACACTGGGTTGCCGCGCGTATCACGATTGGTGTTCGACGAGCTTATCGCGATTTCTCGCGAGCCTGGCGCTCTCGAAGTGGATATGGCTCAGTTCATCAAAAGGCTAGACCAGCATAGGGCTGCAGAGATGTCGGATTGGTACACGCTCAAGGCCTGGATGACTGACCACTCAGGGAACGAGAGGTTGAACCGAGGCATCATGCGAATCGCGGAGTGGGTGGAGCAAGTATCTCGATATTCCTTCCAGGCAGCGCATCTCGAAGCAAGAAGCGGCGTGTTTAATAAGCAGGGACTTTCAAGCGGGGCACAGTAGCCAAATTGGCATTTACGATCGATCATATTGCGAAGAAAAGGTGAATAAAACTTACCGGCAATCTTACCGGCAGTTGGCCTTGCCTGCGGTGACTATCAGTAACTTACAGCGCCGGGAGGCACCTCTAAGTACTTGCAATCACTGTTAATTTCGACCCTGAAAAGGCTGGCGTCGGCGGTTCAACTCCGTCCCTGGCCACCATATTTTTCAATGGTTTAGAAAACCCACCCAAAATTTCACACCTGTGATTTCACACCTGTGGCAGCAAAGAATCCATACGACCTGTCGCAACTTGATTTACGGCCCCAGGGATTCGTTGACGGCAGCCTTCACCCAATCTTCAAAATAGCCGTCCGCAAAGACTCGGACGTGCTGAAGCCCGGCTGCCCTGAAATCGCCAGCGATTCCGCTCGCTCTGGCTACCACAGACCACGGTGACCTGCGTCTGTCTCTTCGGCATTCTGAGTAACAGTTCGCGTGCTCGCTGATCTACTGGAAGCAGGTTGTATCCGCAGAGGACGATCCTCACGGCGTTGCTTTAGATATCCCGTTTAAGCTGCTTCACCGGAAGGGCCTTAGCATGGACTGTGAGTGGCTTCCCGTGGGCAAGCCGATGAATCTCCTGATCCAGTCACGGCCTTCTCTTGGACGCAGGGAGGGCGACGTTTATGGGTGCGCATTGAGGTCATCCGACACCGATTCTTTACCAATCACCTCGATCATCGGAGAGCAATACTGTTAATCCTTCACCACTTTCGTGGCGATGTTTTCTCCGACCATTTCCGGTAGCGTTGGCTCCGTGGAACACAAAACAATCAGATGGAATCCGCACACGCAGGTATGGTTCTGTGTTGTGTGCGGTCGGATTTCAGACCACACCAATGAAGAAGATGCCCAGAAGGAATTGGAGTTGTACGAGTGCAGGTTGCCAGCTCGTGACGCGAAGATGAAGCCGTAATTCTTTCCTCGGAGCTGATCGTCTTCACGCTTTTTTTATCAGGCGGCTAATCCCGACCAAGATTACCGCGCCTACGAATGCCACAATGATGGCACCGATTACGCCACCACCGGGCCAGATTCCCAGGAGTCCGAAGACCCAGCCCCCGACTATACCACCAAGAATTCCTAGAATGATGTCGACCAGTACGCCGTAGCCGCCACCCTTCATAACCTGACCAGCCAGCCAACCAGCGATCAGCCCAACCACGATCCAGGTAATGATTCCCATCGCATCCTCCGCTTCGACCTGGAATATACGCTTGGCCTAAGAACTCTGCAATCCGGACCGCGTACTGTTCTCCCGTGCCGATCAGAAGATGACGACCATGAAGCTGACAATAGTCGTGTTTTGCTCTGCCTTCGCGTTCGGCGTGATCGAAGCGCGGGAACTGCAAAGCGTGAGCCGGTGACTCTTGCCTCGACCCTGCTCGCAGAAGTCATACTTAGCACGGAACAGGCGGGTATCCGGCTCTTATGTTCGTTTTGATTTTCATGGCGTTCTCTTTTCGTTGAGATTCTTACTTGACCGCTGGCCTTCGTCGCGGCGCTCCTTTCGTTACCATTGAATACGGTAACCTGCTTTCACGTTCGTCTTGGTTTTCATGGCGTTCTCCTTTCGTTGAGATCCTTCAGAGACATTCATCTAAATCCACCGCGATCTTGCCACCGCTTCTAAGACAAGTCCATGGAGCCGGGCTGAAGCCGTCTGAACTGATCTGAAGAGAAGAAATTATGCATGCTTTCCAGCACGAACCGAGGGGAAAATTTGGACCTTGACTCCGTTAGGAACAATATCAACAGAGAGATGGCCTGACTGAAGGACTGCGAGTGCTTGAGGCGTTGAGTGGGAAGCAAGCCGGACTATGACCGAAAATGTCAGGGCAGGCCTTGCGGTTGGAAGTTGACCGCATGAACTCACTGGCAGGATAATGTCCTGCGCGCGTTCCCAATCCCCTGGGAATCATCGCGAGCAAACCTCGAACGCTCCATTGCGGAGACGGCATGACGACACTTGTTCGCAGGCTTATGGTCTGCGCAGCCCTACTCACTTCGGTCTACGCATACGGGACAGGCCACGCGCTGCGCCCACGCTTTGCCTACGTTGCCAACAATCAAGACGATACAGTCTCGATATTTGCCATCCGAAAATCTGGGCTGCGCGCGGCGGGCTATGTTTACACCGGGTCGGGGAGCAATCCACGGGCAGTTGCGGTAACGCCTTCGCAATCTTTTCTGTATGTCGCGGAGGGCGATACGGGGATCGGCGGCTATGCGATCAACACCAGCAATGGAAGTTTGACGCCGGTTCCGGGATCGCCGTTCTTGACTGGTACGGAGTTCAGCATTCTTGTGCATCCGAACGGCAAATTTTTTTTTGCTGTGACCGGCGGCGGCGTCAGCATTTATGCCATCGATCCTAACTCCGGAACGCTGACTTCGATTCAGACTGTGTCGGGATACACCCCGATATCCGGTGCCATCGACTCGAAAGGGCGTTTTCTGTTTACCGCCAATGTGAACTCGAACAGCGTGTCCGCATTCACCATTAACCAAAGCACGGGAATGATTACGGCTGTGTCCGGCTCTCCATTCGCAACGGGCGCGAATCCGCAGAGCGTGGCGATTGCACTGCAAGATAAGTTTCTCTATGTTCCGAACGGAAACGGGGCCAGCGTGTCGGCCTATGCCGTCAACTCCGCAACAGGAGTGTTGACGCAGGTGCCCGGTTCGCCTTTTGCAGCCGGTGAGATTCCAGTGGCAGCGGTTGCGAGGAAGTCGTTTCTCTATGTTGGAAATTCTTACGATAAAACCATCTCGCAATACAGCATCAACCCCACAACGGGTGTTCTGACGCCGGTTGCACAGCCGTTCTCGACGGGAAATTCCGGGCCGCTCGGGTTGACGGTTAGCCCGGATGAGCCACTTCTGTATGTCGCCGATCACGACTCCGACCAGGTTATTGTCCTCGGCTTCACGGAGGCAGGACTTCTATTTAATGAAAGCAGCATGTATACGCGAGGGAGTCCTCTTTCGATCGCACTGGCGTCGGGTGACTCACCCATCAGTTATGCTCCCAAATTTGTCTATGAATGTAATGCCAGCTCGAATGACATCTGGGGCTATCAGGTCACAGCGGCGACAGGCTCACTCGAAACGCTCGGTGGGTCTCCGTTCGCCGCAGGTAGTTCACCTCAATCGGTTGCATCTGCTTTAGATGGGATGTTCGTATTCACCGCTAACGCGGTCAGCAACGACGTCTCTGCGTTTACGATCTCGCAAACTGGAGCGCTCGTTCCCGCGCCGGGGTCGCCGTATTCTGCTGGCACGCAGCCATCCGCCGTTGTCGTTGATAATGGGGCGCACTACGTGTATGTCGCAAACGCCGTCTCGAATACCATCTCGGGATATTCCGTCAATCCCAATGGCGCGCTGGCCGCAGTTCCGGGCTCGCCTTTTGCGGATTCAGGCACCGGACCGCAGGCCCTGTTTATCGATCCGCGCGGCAAGTTCGTTTATGTAGCGAATGGGCAGTCGAACACGATATCGATTTTCGAGATTGATCCGGGCTCGGGCGCTTTGCAAAGCGTCGCCAGCATCAGCGGCGGGAGCCTGCCTTTGGCAGTGACCGTTGAACGTGACGGGAAGTATCTGTATGCGTTGAATCAGTCGTCGCAAAACATCTCTGCGTTCGGCATCGATCCAGTCACGGGCGAACTGACACCACTTGCCGGTTCTCCGTTCGGCGGGGCGGGCTCATCGAATTCGATGGTCGTTGATCCCCTGGGAAAGCTTATCTACACAGGTAGCGTTTCGACGATCATCGGATACAAGCTTTTCGATCCCAAGGGCAATCTGAGTCTTTTGCGGCAATCGCCATTCGGCGGAGTTTCGGAAGCCTACGGACTCAGCATTGACCAATCAGAAAGCTTTTTGTTCGCAACGAACAACTCCGGCAATAGCGTTTCTGTCTTCCATCTCGACCAATCGACCGGGGATCTCACTCCTATCAACGATTCCCCTTTTGCGGCGGGTACAAATCCCACCTCCGTGACCGTCGTCGATAGTATTCAGTAGCCAGCGGCAAAAGGCGCTTCGAGGTAAAACAGGACGTTTTTTCGTTTTCAAGAACGATTACCTGAGCCGGTTACTTGCGGTAACTAAAGGCTCATAGGTAGATCGGCCTTTTTTCCACTCATTCCGCCGACGCATGCATGTCTTTGCACTTTTGATGTCACGCACCGGCTAAGTATCTGGAACGACACCTTCGGCTCGTCTCACGGCTGGCATTCCCATTGCACCTTATATTTTGCGTATTGAACGATGTAAGGTTCAGTGAACTCGTGGTAACCAGAAACAATTCGTGATTGGAGGCTTCATTTTGCGACCTCGCTTTTGTGTGTTTTCGCTGGCTATAGCACTGTTGTTCTCGACGATGGCAATGGCCGATTCCGCGCCGGTCACGATGACGTTGCTTGGTACCGGCGGCAATAACTCGGGCGGCTTCTATACCTATCCTTACTATTTCTCAATCAACGGCAGCCAGGCCACGCCATTGATGTGCGACTCTTTTGCCAATCACGTTTCGGTTGGAGAGAGCTGGAGCGCCAACGTGAGCGGGCTACTCTCTGGGAAGGGCTTGTTCGGCAAGCAGAATCTCGATTACAAAGCCGCGGGTATTATCTTCATGGGCGTGATGAATGGGTCGATCAGCGCCAACACCGGCAACTGGGCAGTGTGGAATATTTTTGATCCGGGGGTCACGACCGACCCGGCCACGCTGGCTCTAGAAATGACTGCGCTTGCCGAGGCCAAGCATACCAGGGCGGGTTATTTCCGAGGCTTGGTGCTTTACACTCCAGTCGGCGCGAGCCCTGGCCACGGACCGCAGGAATACATCGGCGAGCGGACGGGGATGACTACGCCGGAGCCGGAAAGTCTATTGCTGCTTTCGACGGGACTGATTGGTATTGCAGGGCTGGTGCGGCGCAAATTTTCGCGGCCCTGATTTTCGCCCGTCACAGTAGCATCTCAATCGACCACCGGCGGCTTGACGTCGGTGGTTGTTACGGAAGTCCTTACACTGTTCTTAAATGCCGTGCAACTGCGGGTGCCGTGACCGAGCGTCTTCCCAGACGCTGGCGGCAGCGCGAATCTCCATTCTTCACTTCCTGATCTCCCGCTCTTGATCTCACACTCGGTGGCGTAGTGCACGGCAAACTTCCGGCAGGATTCGTCCGAAACAGCCTGCGACAAATCTGTTCCTGCCGCGTCTAACAGTGGAGCCGCGTGTTAGGCTTTTCCGGGGCGTTCCGAAAGATGAAAGTGCTTCGCCGGGTCTTCAAAGCATTCCAATACCGCGACTTTCGACTGATGTGGATTGGCGCATGCACATCCAGTATCGGAACCTGGATGCAGATTGTGGCCGAAGGATGGCTGGTTTACCGGCTCAGCCATTCGGCATTCCTGCTGGCGCTCGATCAATTTCTCGGTGGCCTCCCCATTTTCCTGTTTTCCCTGATTGGCGGCGTGGTGGCTGATCGGATGGAGCGCCGGAAAATCCTGCTTGGCTCCCAGTATGTGCAAATGGCAAGTGCCGCGGTGCTGACGATTCTAGTGGCGACGGGATACGTGCACGTCTGGCATATCCTTTGCCTGTCGTTTGTATCGGGATTTGCACAAGCCTTCGGTGGTCCGGCTTACCAGGCATTGATTCCCACGCTGGTCGAGCGCGAGGACATGCCGAATGCCATTGCGCTCAATTCCATCCAGTTTAACGTGGCGGTCATGGTCGGCCCCGCACTCGCGGGACAAGCGTTGGGCAGGCTGGGTGAGAAATGGTGCTTCGGGCTGAACGCTATCTCGTTCCTGGCGCCGATAATTTCGCTGTCGATCATCCGGACGCGTTTTCTGCCGGTAAAGACCAAAGAGTCGGTATTCGCAAGTCTGAAGCAGGGCATTCAATTCGCTCGCCAGCAGAGTTCCATGGAAGCGCTGATTGTGCTGGCGTTCTGCATGACCGGCTTGAGCATGCCGATGCGCACCTACCTTCCCGTGTTCGTGAAAGACATTTTTCATCGCGGGCCGGAGACCTTCGGGAATCTTCTGGCTCTGATGGGTCTCGGTTCGATCTGCGGCTCGCTGGGCGTGGCCAGCGCCGGCAATATCAAGAGGAAGGGCCTGATCGCTCTCGGCGCGCTGTTCTGTCTGGGAACGGGGATCGCTGGATTTGCGCTTTCGAGGAAGCTGCCGATGAGCGAAGCTTTCCTGGTGCTGGTTGGTGCATCGATGATGGCGGTGTTCGCCACGGTGAATTCGCTGGTGCAACTGATTACCACGAACGAAATGCGCGGACGGGTGATGAGCGTTTACAACTTTGCCTTTCGGGGCGGCATGCCCATGGGGAATCTTCTTTCAGGATGGCTGGTTCCGCTGTTTACAGCGCCGCTGGTACTCAGCGTGAACGGATTTCTGCTCATCGCGCTGGCGCTGTATTTTCTGCTGGTACAGCGGCGGTTGGCTGCGCTTTAAGGCCACGCACTTAAAAGGATTGAATCGCGCTGGCCTCGTCCGCTTGAATGTCAAACACGGCGTGCAACTTGGTTAGCTGCAGAAGGTCATGCACTCTTTGGCTGAGGTTGACCAATTTCATCTGTCCCCCCTGGGTCTTTATCGTCGTGTAGGACCGTACGAGTTCTCCGATGCCCGAGCTATCGACGTAGCCAACCTCGTGCAGGTTAAGAAGGATATCCTTACTTCCTTTATCGAGCAGGCTGCGAACCGTTTCGCGAAGCATAACGTTGCCCTCGCCCACAGTTATCCTTCCACTTATATCAACAATGGTGATGTGTTCGACCTGGCGGATCGCCGTCCGCATTTTCGTCGGAGTGCGGCCCTCAATCCCGAGACCTAATCGATCCAGAATTCCGCTGGCGATGCGCGCGGTTTCCGAAGATTCGGAACGCACAACGATCAGACTGCGGCCCTCTTTAAGGACCTCGCGGAAAAAGGCCACGTCCTCGGAAGTCTTCTCGTTGGGAACCGGCAAGGGACTGGTGGTGTCCCCGCCAACGGCGCCGCCGACAGCGGACCCGGCGCCAGCGCCAGCCAAACCCAGAAGAGCGGCCGCTCCGAAGCCTAGCGCGAACACTGGACCGATGCCAGGAACAACAAGCAGCGTGGCCGCAAGAACGCCCGCCGACATGCCTGTCGCCGCGCCCATAAATCCGCCCACGGTTGCGCCGAGACCCTTGCCAACGTTCTTTGCCTCGGTTTCGGACAAGGTCAAAAAGACAATAGACTCTTTGGGAACTTTCTGCTCAATGAGCTCTTTTACGGCCTCTTCGGCACGGTCGCGAGAAGAGAATACTCCAATCGCAGTCTCCAAGGTTCCTCCTAGTGACACAGACCCATCAAGCATTCGCAAACGAAATCATCGGCCCGGCCCGGCTACCACTCGTGCGTGGAATCAGACATATTCGCCGGCTGCCTGAACTGAATGCGCTTCCGATAAAGAACGAAGATCATGCCAATCGATAACAGCGTGGGCGGGACGATAAGAATCAGAATCCCGCTGCGCAAAGCATCAATCATACGCGCGCTGGCAGAAGCGGCTTGGGTGTAACAGAGTGCGCAACTCTGGGAGAAGGCAGGCAGCGTCCCTGCCAGCACGAACAGAGCAAGCATCGCGACCTCGACCCATCGCCCGGTCTTACGCTGCAACATCGTCACCCTTTTAACTCGTACCTTCAATATTTTGAAAATGGCGCGCCCATCACCATTCTAAAGCTGTCGGTCCAGCCGAATTGCATCGCCAGCAAGACAAAGATCACAAAGATGCTGACAAAGATTAGAAAGCCACGTTTTTCCTGCCAAAGATGCATGAAAAATAAGGCCGCCAATCCCGCCTCCACACACGCGACGACGAGCATACGCACGAACATCTGCGCAGGATCGAGGTTCTGATAGGCGATGATGAATTGCACACCCGCCAGCGCCAACAGGCAAATATAGACGACCAGATCTTTTCCGATACTATCTTTGTGCTCTTGCGGCGAGGTCATCGCATTCCACTCCAAGAATCGAATTAGTGCGACAGGTTCAAAAGGTAAACCAACGGAACCACGAACATCCAAACCAGATCGACAAAGTGCCAGTACAAGCTCAAAACTTCGATGTCATCGGCATTGTAACGTCCACCCTTGTAGCGCACACCAACCACGAGCAGAGCGATTACACCGCAGGTAACGTGGGTAAGATGCAGGCCGGTTATGCTGAAGAATGAAGCGCCGAATAGTCCGGTTCCCCACGGGTTCTTAAACAGAGTCATGCCCTTGTCAATCAGTTCGAGCCACTCACGAATGTGCAGAAACCCGAAGACGATGCCCAGAACGGCGGTGATCATGGTCCAGCGGAACGCGGAAGCTTTGTCTCCGGCGTGCGCCGAGCGCACTGCGATCAACATGGTCAGACTGCTGGTGAGCAGAATTACGGTCATGATCGCGACGTTGGTGATGCTGTCAAACGGGCGGGGCCAGTTGGGGCTTCCATTGCGCAGAAATCCATAAGCCACGAGGCAAGCAGCAAATGTCATGGTGTCGGCGATGATGAACAGCCACATCGCCAGCTTCTTGGTAGGAATCGAAAAGGGCCTCTCAGCCATCAGGCCTGTCGAGTGTCCTTCCATGGTCAAATCCGCTTGGCTCACGGCGCCTCCTGACTATGTTTAGCGCAATCCTTAGCTGGTTACATCTTCATCCAAAGCAGCAAAAGCAGGTACAACCAAAGAATGCCCATGAAATGCCAGTAACGCGCCTCCGCGACCAGCTGGCTCCGGCGCAGCGCCGACTTATGCAATTTACTGAGCACATAGATCAAACCACCCAAGCCGCCAATAACATGTAGCGCATGGGTAACGGTGAGCAGGTAGAAAAACGAACTACTGGGATTAGTGGCTAGATACAACCCCTGGGCACGCAACTGCCGCCACGCCACATACTGCCCTGCCACGAACAGCATCCCCAGAAAAAGGGTTATGTACAGCCAGCGCGACGGGCTTTCCTTTTGACTCCGAAGGCCGCCCATGAAAGCGGCGATGCGGCGGCGCGCGATCTCGAGCGTAACGCCGCTAGCAACCAGCACAAGAGTATTTGCGTATAGGATGGGAGGTAAGGTGAACGGCTCCCAGTCCTGCGACGATCCCTTGCGGACGATCAAGGCGCTGCTAAACGCAGCGAACATCATGGTAACAGCGAAAAGAACGACCCATATTGCCGTCGAAGACGGGGGCGGTGCGTAATCTTTAACGCGAGGCGGATCGCCACCTGCTGGAACCAGGTTCCGCCATCCGCCGTTGCCGGAATCAGACAGGCGGTGATTATCGATTTGTGGCGGCTCCGGTATTGTGGTTGCCATAAACTCCTGACTTACTCATTGCTGCCGAATGCCGTTAAGCCTCTTCGTGTTCTGTCTTTACCTGTTCAGGCGACGCTTGCATGACATAATCGCCCACCGAACTTTTGACACCGTATTGATAGGGATCGTGGTAAACGACAGGATGTTTGCCGCCAAAATTGTCCCACGGCGGAGGCGTAGCCGTGCTCCATTCAAGCGATGTGGCTTCCCATGGGTTATCGGGCGCCGGCTTGCCCCAGAAGCGGCTGTGAATCAGGTTGTAGACAAAGATAAGCTGAGCTGCGCCGGTAATCAGAGCCGCCACCGTGATGAAGCGATGCACGGGGATCAGAGGTTGCATGAAATCGTCCACGAAACTCGAATAGCGGCGCACATTCCCGGCGAGTCCGAGGTAATGGAAAGGCATAAATATGCAATATGCGCCGACGAAGCTGAGCCAGAAATGTATCTTGCCCAGAGTTTCGTTCATCATTCGTCCGGCCATTTTAGGGAACCAGAAATAAGTGCCCGCGAAAATGCCAAACATGGCGGCAACGCCCATCACCATATGGAAGTGGCCGACCACGAAATAAGTGGCGTGGAGCATGATGTCGATCGAGGGCTGGGCCAGCAAAAAGCCGCTGACGCCTCCAGCGACAAACATCGAAACAAAACCCAGCGAAAACAATGACGCCGAAGTGATGCGCAGGTTGGAACCATACAAACTGAAAACCTGGAGCAGCACGATGATCGTAGCCGGGATAGTGATGAGCAACGTGGGAAATGAGAATGCCAGCGAGGAGATGGGATTCATCCCGCTGACAAACATGTGATGCCCGTACACCATGTAGCTGAGAACCGCAAGCGTCCCCATACAACCGATGAGAGCGCGTTGGCTTAACATCGGCTTACGCATGCTGGTAATTAGAATGTGAGACACGATGCCAATACCGGGCACGATGGCAATGTAAACCTCGGGATGCCCGAAGAACCAGAACAGGTGCTGCCAGAGCAGGGTCGATCCACCGGAGTGCGGCTGCAACTGGTCGTTAATTACCTCATTTGAGCTGACAAAGAAGCTGGTTCCGGCGACGTGGTCGAGAATCACGAGAATGCACGCAGGCATTAGTACGGAAAAAGCCGTCAGGCCCATGCACGAAGTGATGAACCACGCCCAAGCGCTCAGGGGCAGGCGCATCAGGCTCATGCCTTTGACGCGAAGATCAAGCGTCGTGGTGATGAAGTTCAGCGAGCCCAAGAGCTGGCCGACGCAAAACAGCGCGATGGAAATCATCCAAAGGACAACGCCCAACCCTTGGCCAGGGCCAGAAACTGAACCCACCGAGTTGAGCGGCGCGTATTGGGTCCAGCCGCCGAGAGTCGGCCCATCGCCCAGAACGAACGACGACATGAGGACGATGAAGGCCAAACAAGTGACCCAGAACGACATCATGTTGAACCGCGGAAAAGGCATATCCTCCGCACCAACCTGGATGGGAAGAAAGAAATTCCCGAAGGCGGCGAATGGCGCCGTCGTGAGCACAAAGAAAACCATGATCGTGCCATGCATGGTCATCAATTGGAGGTAGTACTCGGGCGTGATCACGCCGCCGGGAGCACCGTTCTTCGAAAGCAATTGCAGGCCGGGGATTGCGGCGCTGGTCCAGGCCAGGTGAATACGCATGAACCAGGAAAGCACCATTCCGCACAGGGCAGCGACCAAGGCCAGGGCGTAATACTGTTTGCCGATCACCTTATGGTCGAGACTGAATATGTGCTTCCGAATAAAACTTGTCGGAGGACCGTGGTGCACCGCGGGTGCCGCTACGTCGTGCATGTTCCCTTACCTCGATGGAATTGTGTTGGTTATACCTCTCCAACCGCGCCAGGGCAGATGGAACTCCATTACTGCATTGCCGCTTCTTTCTTCATCCAATCATCGAAATCCTGCTGCGACATTACTTCGAGATAGGCCTTCATGTTGTAGTGTCCCAAGCCGCAAAGCTGAGTACAGACGATTTCGTACTTGCCCACCTTGGTGGCAGTGAAGTGCAAAGAAACATCGAGGCCGGGCACGAAATCCTGCTGCACGCGCAATTCGCGTACATAAAACGAGTGCCCAACATCCTTGGTATGCATAAGCAAATGGACTTCTTTGTTCACGGGAATCGCCATTTCGGCGGTCACGATATCGTCGCGGGCATCGACGTCGTGCTCAGGATCGAGCCCATAGTAGTTCTGTGATGCTTCGTTCAGAAGTTCGGGGTGAATCGCACCAAACTTTCCATCGGGACCGGGGTAGCGGAAATAAAACGCGAACTGGCCGGCCTGGACCTGGATGGGCATGGCATCGGCTGCAGGGGCTTTGAGATACACGTCGGCCCAGGCCCTGACTCCAAAAATACCCAGAGCTAACACCTCGATGCCGACGACTAGCAGAGCGGCAATGATCAAAGCTTTGGCGCCGCCGGGAAAATTCTTCAGCTTGGCATTCGGTCCGCGGTTAGAGAACATCCAAACGAATATCGCCAGCACAAATTGCGCGGCAAGAAACGAGATTCCAGCTTCCGCCATGGTCTCAGAAGTTTGCTCGTCGATCAGATAGCCGTGCGTCGAGATGTCATCCGGCGGCGCCCAGGTATGCCGCAGGATGGGAATCGCGGACAGAATCGCAATCACGATAATGGTGACAGCAAAGAACTTCGCCATGATGGTTCGCCCCTCGAGTTCCCGCCGATGCGGTAGCCGTGCCCGGAATGGAAGGTACTGCGGCGGAGACCGGCCCCGCCGCAGGTACGCTAATACGGTTTCGCTTTGAAGCTAAAGTTCACTTCTTTGGTCTCATTGCCAGAGATAGTGACGTCAGCGGTCTGTGTGCCGTAGCTTTCATGCCAGGCGGTTATGGTGTACTTGCCGGGAGGCAAGTTCGGAAGTTTGAAGTCCCCACCATCTTTGCTCACGTCGTAGTGCGACGTCTTAAGCACCGCAAACCAGCCGTGCATCCAGGGATGTATGTTGCACTGTACCGGAATAAATTCAGGTTTGTCGTATTTTTTCTTGATCGGAGCCGACCCGGCCTGCTGAGACAAGTTCCACTCTACGTTTATGGTCGGATGCGGGTGAATGTTATGCGAGGTCTGATCGTCGTTGGCGATGGCGAATTCCTGGTCAACGTGCATGGCCAAAACGTGGGGAATATACTGGCAACCTTTTTGCGTATAGGTGATAGCTTGCGTGGGGACCTGGCCGTCATCGGGAGCTCCCGATGATATGTAGACCACGACGTTGTCCAGTGCGTTGCCGGCGCCAGTCACCACGGTCTCCGAGGTAATCGGCGTCGGGTGCTGCTTGGCGCAAGATGGCTCTTTGGACATGTCGATCGGTTTCATGTGGGCGGGCGTGCCAGTGTAGGTCACCTTGCCACTCACCGTCCCGGCAAACATCGCGGACGAACCGACGAGCACCATCATAAGAACTAGCGAAAACCGTTTGTTACACATTCGAGTATTCCCCCTCTGGTCTTGGTATTCGTTTATTGGCCGCCACCCGGCACCTTGTCACTGGCTGAAGGGGCCGGCGCAAGGCTGCCGGTCTTCTTTTCTACGTAGGGAGGGATCACTCCGTGTGCAGCCATCAGAACGTCGTTTTCCCTGCTCTTACGATGGACCTGCAACGTGCGCAGGAAGTGGACGAGGTCCCAAGCATCGTTGGGTTGGATCACGTCAGCGAAGGAAGGCATCGGAGTGCCATCCACGCCGGTCATGAAAATCTTGTAAATGTCCTGATTGGTGCTGCCGCATTTAAAGCGCGAGTCGTTTCCGCCAGCCGCAAAGTTGTAAGGACGGATCGGATTGTCCTTGCTGTCAGTGAGCGTGGACGCGGACGGACCGTCGCCCTCGCCGTGCGGACCGTGACACTTCCAGCATTCGAGCTTGGCGAAGAGAGCTTGACCATGCGAAATGCTTTCGATGGTCACCGGAGGCTCGGCGGGAACCGTGATGGGCACGCCGGGTTTTTCCTTGTCCCAACGGGGAGAGAAGATTTTGATATAGGCGACAAGGTTGGCGCGTTCCTGCTTGCTGAAGGTATTCCAGATCGGCATGTTGGAGTTCGTCAAGCCGCGCGCGATGGTGTTGAAGAGATCTTCGTCGGTGGGCAAGGTGCCGGTCAGCGTGGAGCGGCACTTGAAAGTGGCGATGGTAAAGTCGCGCGGCTTCGGATCGAGCCAGACGGCATTTTCGCCATTGGCATCCCCGTAGTCCCCGTGACAACCAGCACAATAGCGCCGGTAGGGCAGCTTTCCGTCCGCGGAGTGGCCGGTGATATCCCCTATGTGACTCTCCATGTTCTTGAAGGGGACAGGAGGCTTGGGGCCGACCGCGGGTTCATCCTGCGCCGAGGCCCTGGTAACGAGCCCGGCCATGAAGAGCAGTCCCAGCACTACCGCAGAGAAAGTCACTCCGATAGAACGAATTGGCTTCAATCCAGTCATAGTCAGCACCTTTAAACCGAAGTCAGCTCCGGCGAATCGAATTCGCCAGCCGGGAAATCCCGTGGTTAAAAGTCAAAGTCCATTCCCGCCATAAACTCGCTGGTACTTATGTTGGTGGGATTGAGCAGTGAATTTAACGGCCCCGTTCCGATCTGCTGGAACTCGTTAAATTCAGCGAAATAAGCAAAGCCTGCACGGCTTGTCATAAATGGGTTGTAACGGAAGCCGACCGACCAGTTGTTGATATTCCCAAGGTTGCCCGGAGTGCCTGGTGTGGCTTGCTGCGACATCCGCTCAGCTTCATATACGGCTTTGAGAATCAGCTGCGGGCTATACACGTAGCGAGCTTCAAAGGTGTAGCCGTTCCATGAGGGCGCCCGCGATCCGGAGGGAAGAGTTGATCCAGGCGTGTTGTTCGGGGGGCAACCGGCACTCCCTGCCGGGCCAGCACAGGTTGTGCCTCCGTTTCCGTCGGTGGCCACGGCGTTGCCATATCCCTGGCCGAACCACGCGTTATCTTCGCCATGCTGAGTAACAACGTTGAGGTCAAAGTGGGGGCCGAAGTAGAACTGTCCGTAGAAGCCCACACGACTGAATCCTTTGTTGCCAATTCCCGAACCAGGGATGGGGGCTCCGCCTAGAGTGCGATAGTACGTCGCCGCCTCGCCGACAAAGGAGTACACGCCGACGCGCTGCATCCCCATCCTTCCAGTATCAAACGCCTGGTCAAAGGTAAAGAATCCGCTGTACGAGTTGGATCCGAGAGTTAGGTTGACATTGCCGTCATTCGAACTAAGCAACGACGCCGAAACACGCGTCTTGTCGTCCACCGAGTGTCCCAGATATTCCACACCGAGCTGGTTGTCACCCATCTGTCCGAAGATGTTGCCGTCGCCGACCGGAATAAAGTGGTAGGTCTGATAGATACCGCCGTTGCCAGTCAGCCACAAGGTGCGTTTTTCAGAAAGAAGGTTGTTGAGCTCGAAGCGACCGAACCTGATGTTCAGCCAGGGGCTATTTCCGATGTTATCGATACGGGCGTTGACGCTTTCAAAGTGAAACGCGCCGGTGGGGTCTGACGACGGCAGTACGTAGAACGAAATGTTCTTTTCGAGAGTGCCGCCAGTGTGGAAGTCGAGGCCACTGAGATCGAAGCCGGTCGAAGTGATGCGCTGGATCGTCGTACCCGTGATCCCGTAGCCACCTTCGCCGTTCGGGCCGTACACGTCCACGTTCTGAGTGCTGCTCACACGGTGCCAGACGGGCGTGATGCGGAAAGTGACCGGCCAGTATCCGGGGTTCTGCCAGATCGGAGCGTCCCGGTCATTCATCAGCTGATAGCCGTTGTCTCTGAATTTGAGACCAAAGTTATTCAAGGCAGGCCAAGACTCGTGGCAGGCTGAACAGCGGAGGCCGTATTTCCTGGCGAAGGCAGGTAACGCGCTGGCAGATGGGCTAGCGCACAGAACCAGGAAAATACACGCGAAAGCCGCGGCGAGGACAGAAGTTACGTGCCGCTGCTTCTGACAGAGATGAGACTGCGCCCACATACGCATACCGCACTCCTCAGACAGGGTTGTTAAATTTTGTCCAACAAACTACCACACCCGGCACTCAGCGGCAACGTGGTAATGCACACAAAATGTCGGTCGCTCAAACCTGCAGTTCAGCGCACTTTGAAATCCGCGCACCTAAAACATAGTTCGCGAAACCAATCACTTCTCCAATGGGCGTGGATACTACTACCATCGCGAAAGGAACGCAATAGGGTTCGCAGAAAAAAATTGTAAAGTTTTCTGTATCGTTTCGAGTAAGGGATTTCTTGAAAAGAGTATTTGGATGATCTGTGATGATGGGTTGACAGTAGCGACACAGAGTAAGAAACTCGTGCAGGAGCACGGAGCGCTGGCGATGCGGGCAAGGAATCTTCGCGGTCAGGTTAGGCAAGTTCGCGGTGCACTTGCAGCAATTGTGCGCTACCTCGGCCTATTCTTGCTGTTCAGCGCAGCGATAGTCCCCGCTCACGGTCGAGATAAAAATGTTCTCGCCTATGGGGAGGGGCTCATCGTAAACATTCCCATGCCGGAACCGGAAGTGACCCAGGTAGTGGAAGAGATCGTCGAGAACTCAATCATCCGAGGAACCAAGGAATACAACAAAGACGAATACGTGACGGGTGCGGTTGCGGCGACTTCAACCAACGTGTTCCCGGAATGGACGGACGGCGGAAAAGTTTTCTACAAGGTGAAAAAGCAGGCACTCGATCCGCGGGGTTTCAAGGACAGCGGCGACCTGGGGACGCTGGCGGTCCGCTATGTGGTGATGGTGCAGGGTTTCGAAAACACGGTACTGCGCATCGACGCCGTTTTTGTGGAGGATTTCCGGCACAGCGTCCATCCCTCCGATGGCTCGGTCGAGACCAACGAGTACAAGGACATTCGGGAACATCTCGATGCGATCGAGTTGATGAAGAAAGAAAACGCCGAAGCAATACGAGCGAAGCAAGATCGTTTGGCAGCGGAAAATTTCGGCTTGGGCAGCGATAGCGTCCTGTTGAGCACCCCTCCACCGGATACCACCGGCGAAAACACGAGTAGTCATGCGGCGACGCCACAGTCGGCCTTGGCATCGAGTCAACCCGAAACGCACCCGCTGGATACTCATCAACCCGAAACTCTGGAGCAACATGTTGCTGAGTTGCGCCGTCAGGTGGAGCGGCTGGTGAAAAAACCCGGTGCTCCGCTCAAGTCTGCTCCATTCCGCAGCGCGAGTACGATTGTGCCTCTGGAGCCGGGCGCAGAGGTTCTGATTCAGATCGCAACGCCTTATTGGTACGGGGTAGAGACCCGCGAAGGGCAGCACGGATGGCTTCGCCGCGATGAACTGGATACAGCGCCTTGATGAACAGTGGTTTGCTACCTACAAGTTCCCCTGGCTCGACTTCTATGGGCTCGATGATCACGGTATCGCGGCTCGCTTGCCGATCGCATCGCACAGCGGTGTCCACGTTTTTTCTAATCGCGCTTCTTTCGGGTCTTATCGTGGCGCCGCGAAGCCTCCGCGGACAAACTGCCGTGCAGGCCAGTCCATACCAGCGCACCTATGCTCAGTCGAAAAGTGCGGTCGAAAAAGCACTGAAGGAGCTTCAACCTTCGATGCGCGGCCGCTTGCCGACGCTGGAAGGGTTCGCGTCACCCACAGATCATCCGCTAAGCCGCTACCAGCGCGGTTATTACGAATCCGTAACGCAGGTGACCTCAACCCCATCGGGCGAGTCAGTAGTGCGGGTGAGCACCAAGGTGACGGCGTGGTACGAGGATGCAACAGCGTCGCGTTCGGGATACCAGCTTTTAACTTCAAATGGCCGGCTTGAATCCGATCTGCTGGATCAGTTGACCGACCTGCTGGCGAGCAGTTCCGGCGTGGCGCGCTCGCCCGCGACTTCCGGTAAGGCTTCCGCGGGGACGGCTCCGACTGCCGGGGCAGCCGAACCTGCAATTTCGGCGCCGGTGCCGCAGTTACCAGGCAACGGGCACACGTTCTCGAGCTCCCTGGAACACGGACTCTCGAGCCAGTTGGCAGACGCGAAGAATTCGCCGACCAAAACCTCCGCCGAAACGGCCTCGTTGCAAGCCGAAGCGGCGAGCCTGGAGGAAGTGCTCAAGAACCAGGCGCATCCCAGAAATCTGGTCGCGATTAAGAAAGCCGGAACAGCGGTGGTTGATTCTCCCAGTCTAAGTGGTAAGACCTTGTTTCTCGCCGACGCGCACGATGAGTTTGAAATGTTGGATTTTAATTCGGACTGGGTCCACGTGCGGATTTCAGGCCTGTCGCGGGGATGGATCTGGCGCACGAGCCTGGAGATGCCGGAGGGCATTTCGGATGTTCCGATAAACGCCGCGGGGGGGAAGCAGATCGTCGCCGAGCTGTTCCAAGTGACGCGCGAGGAAACCGGGCCCTTTCCGGGAGATTGGGAGCCGCTACGGGGCAAGAACGTTAAGATCATCTCCGTACAAAAGATCCAGGAGGATGAAAAAAACAGCGGCGCTCAGGCTAAACTGGAGTATGCGAAGTCGTTGCTCGACAAGGACTATGCAGAGCTGGCCGCGCAGTCCAAGGACGTTGCTGGTGTGGTGCTGATTTTCGATTCGGTCGATGGCGGAATGATCGCTACCACGCTGCCCACGATCCAGCAATGGAAGGCGGGCAAGTTAACGGATGCCGCTCTTTGGCATCACTGTTATTTTGATCCGCCGGAGACGTTTACAGTTTCGAGTGTTGCGGCGGGTCACTGACACGCGTCGATGTTTGAGAAATGATTTGATTCTTGTTTTGGCTTGACAGCGAACCTGTGTCGCGATACGAATGCTTTCTTTAGTTAAACCGCGGTTGCAGGAATCGGAAATTTCTTCGATGGCCGCCAGTTCTGACTGATCCACCGAAAGACGGTGGACGGAACAAATGGGCAAAATGTGGGGTCCAGGTTGCAAACATTAGTGTCTCGCTTGCGTGATTACGCCCAACTGACGAAGGCCCGTATTACGGCACTGATCGTCCTGACGACCTGGTGCGGCTACTTCTTTGGCGCGCGGCGGATGGGGATTTCATCGTGGTCCGTGGGCTTGTTCCACGCGCTGTTTGGAGTGGCGCTGGTTTCGAGCGGGACGGCGGCCTTGAATGAAGTGCTGGAGTCGAGTGTTGACGGACGAATGCGACGCACGGCTGGACGTCCCTTACCGGCCGGCCGCATGAGTATGGCGCATGCCGCAATCGTGGGACTCACGCTGACGCTGAGTGGTTCGGCCTATCTGGCGATTTATGCCAACTTACTAACTGGGCTGTTAGCGTTCCTGACTTCGCTGGCATATCTCGCCGCCTACACGCCGTTGAAAAAAGTCTCTCCATTTTGTACTTTTGTGGGCGCGTTTCCGGGAGCGATGCCGGTCGTGCTGGGTTGGACGGCGGCGCGCGGAAAGCTGGAATACGAAACGCTGGTGCTTTTTGCCATCATGTTCGTTTGGCAGTTTCCGCATTTTCTTTCCATCGCATGGCTTTATCGCGAGGATTACGAGCAGGGCGGCATTCGCATGCTGCCCGTGGTCGACTCCGACGGAAAGTCGACAGTATGGCGAATTTTGGCCTACTCCGCGGCGTTGATCCCGGTGAGCGTTTTACCCGTGGCGCTGGGCATGTCGGGACGCTGGTATTTGATTGGCGCAATCTTGATGGGTGCGGCGCTGTTTCGAGTATCTATGGGGATGGCCTATCCTCAACTGCCGGCGACAGCAAATGCGTCGAAGCCATCAGCTCGCCGCTTGCTACAGGCGACGATCCTCTATCTACCCGCCTTATTCGCACTGATGATGGCTAACTCTGGACGTTAGCTCGGGCTTTTTCCTCAAAGATTTTTCTGCGAAAACGAACCTGCATGTGCCGCCGCAATCTGTTCTTTTTTGGGGCATAAACGGCGGTGTACCGCTGGGCGGGCGCATTCGGCGCTGCGCGTGGTTTTGCTGATTGTCCGCACGGTACCGTAATATTCTTAATAGACTTTCCGTCGGAAACGAGGATTATGAGCGCCATAGAACAGGCCAAGGAACAGGAAAATCCGTCAGTTGAATTCCCCGCCCTGAATCCGCCCCGCCGGTATTTGTTTGGACCGGGGCCGAGCATGGTGCACCCTCGCGTCTATGAAGCACTCTCGAAGCCGATTGTCGGGCATCTTGATCCCTACTTTATTCAGGTCATGCAAGACGTGCAGCGGTTGCTCAAGACGGCCTATGGGACCAAAGATGGCGCCACGCTGGTGATATCGGGCACTGGAAGCGCGGGAATGGAAGCCGCGGTAACCAACTTTGTAGAACCGGGAGCGAAAATCGCGATCTTTGCCAATGGATATTTCTCCGACCGTCTTACGGAAATGGCCAAGCGAAACGGCGCGAACGTTGCGCGTTTTGAAAAAGCGTGGGGTGAAGTTTTCGCCGACGATGAAGCCAGAGAATTTATTCTCCGCGAAAAACCCCAGGTTGTGGCATATGTTCATGCCGAGACATCGACCGGAGCTTTGCAATCGGGACGCGCGATTTGCGCCGCCGCTCACGCTGCGGGCGCGTTGGTCATTGCAGATTGCGTCACATCGCTTGGCGGATTGCCAGTAGAGTTCGACTCAACCGGCATCGATGTCGCTTACAGTTGCACGCAGAAGGGATTGAGTTGCCCTCCGGGATTGTCGCCAATGGCTATGTCTTCGCGCGCGATGGAATGGCTGCGCGATCGCACTTCGACCGTGCGCAGTTGGTATCTCGACCTCAAGCTGATTCACGACTACTCCGCGGTATCGCACCGTTATCATCACACCGCGCCGATTTCGATGTTCTACGCTTTGCGGGAGGCGTTGCTGGTAATTGCCGAAGAAGGAATTGAGAACCGGTGGAAGCGGCATCGCCAGTGCCACAATTCATTCGTCAAGGGAATAGAGGGCATGGGTCTCGGCATGCACGTTCCTTCTGAACATCAAATTGCTACCTTGAACACGGTGCGCGTTCCCAAAGGCATTGACGAAGCGAAAGTGCGAAAACGTCTCTTGGACGACCCGGGCATTGAAATCGCAGGCGGTTTCGGCCCGCTGGCTGGCAAAATTTTCCGCATTGGCGTCATGGGTCCCTTGGCGACGGAAGAGAACGTACAATTTTTTCTGAAAGAGTTTAAGAAGGCGCTGGGCGCACAGGGTTACCCGGGCTAGGTTTATGTCGACCCTAAGGATTTGGCGGGGATGCTGCTAGCGGCGAAGCGTCCCCAACTTGACGGTATACCGGTCATTCCTCCGCTTGTTATCCTAAACACTAGGAACGACGGCCCAACTGGGCGCTGCGGCCAGGTTTGCCGCAAATTGAAACCCGACCTGAGAGCTGTTATGCGGTTCGCGAGTCATTCGTCCCATGCAAATGGTGTTCGACGTTTTCGGGCAGATATTCGGCACCCTCTGGGCGCACAAGATGCGCTCGTTCCTGACGATGTTCGGGATTGCCTGGGGTGTCGGTTCGCTGCTCCTGCTGGTCGGCATGGGCGAAGGCTTCCGCACCGGCAACAAGCGCAACCTGTCGGAGTTCGGTGAGAACATTATGATGCTCTACCCCGGCCGAGCTCCGGCGGTGGCGGGCAGCATGAACTCGGCGCGCTATTACCGCCTCACTTATCAAGACTACATCGACATTCGCAACGAATCGCCGCACGTTAAAGCGATCACTCCAGTTCTCACAACCGACGACGTACATGCGGTCAGCGAATTTGCCAGCGCCAGCGGCCAGCTCACCGGCGCCGAACCGCAGTACAACGGAATCCGCTTTCTGCCGCTAAAACAGGGGCGCTGGCTCAACGGGCTTGACGAAGCGCAAAAGCGTTATGTCGTCGTCCTGGGCGACGAAATGACGCACCATCTTTTTCCCGGACGCCCGGCGGTCGGATCGTTCATTTTGCTCAACGATCTTCGCTTTGAGGTTGTCGGCACTCTGAACCGCGTTGGCCGTGGCGATGAGAACTCGACCAACACGCGCTGCTACATTCCTTTTCAGGTGATGCGCAGCGATTTCCCGCTCAAAGGCGAAGAGTCTCACGACGCGATTTCGTTTATTAACCTGACGCCAACCACTGCGGACGATCACCAGCTTGCCCTCGACGAGGCCCACCGCGTGCTTGCACGAAACCATCACTTCGATTATCACGATGTGGACGCGTTCGAGAACTGGGACACGGTGCAGCAGGCGCAGAGGATGGGCACCATCTTCGATGCGATGAACGAATTCCTCGGAACCGTCGGACTGGTAACGCTTGCTCTGGGCGCGATCGGAGTCGTCAACATCATGCTCATAGCCGTAACCGAGCGCACTCGGGAAATCGGATTGCGCAAGGCTCTGGGCGCAACCAATCGCGGCATCATGCTGCAATTTTTCGCTGAGGGCGTTTTTCTCACGGTGGTCAGTGGACTAATTGGGATGGCTCTGGCCGGTGGCTTCATGACTCTGCTTGGTAATTACAATGGTCCAGGCGGATTCGATCCGCCTCGTCTGGTTCCGAAAACCGCAATGCTCGCCATTGCCAGCCTGACGATCGCAGGCGTTGCGGCTGGAGTTTATCCGGCGCGCAAAGCCGCTCGACTGGAACCGGTTGAAGCGTTGAGAAAGGAATAGAAATTTGTAATTTGCGATTTTTTTGTGCGCCGGAAATTGGCGGAGATTGCAACTGCAAATTACAAAAAGCCTTATGGTCCGTGACTTGCTCGAGGAATCGTACAACGCCATGCGTCACAACCGGCGGCGCACAGCGCTCACCATGCTGGGCATGGCCTGGGGCATCGCCACGGTCGTCATGCTTCTCGCCTACGGGGATGGTTTTGGCCAGGCGGTCAGCAATATTTTCGCGCAGTTCGGGACCAAGCTCATGATCGTAGTGCCGGGCCGCTCCTCCATGCAAGCCGGCGGACAGAAGGCCGGAGTGCCGCTACGTTTCACGCTCGACGATGTCGATCTGCTGACCACCAACATCCCGCAGATTACCCACATCACTCCCAGTTGCGGCAAGCAGGCGACGCTGAAGTACGATACTCGCTCTTACACTATGAGTGTCAACGGTGAATACCCAAATACCTTGGGTGTTCGCGCTCTCACCCTCTCACAGGGACGTTTTTACAATCCCGAAGATCAGATCCAACGCGCGCGTGTCGCGGTCATAGGTTCTGAGACCAAAGAAAAACTTTTTTCCGGACTCAATGCGATCGGCGAGCACATCCGCATCGATGGCATCAGCTACGAAGTGATCGGCGTTCTCGGCCCCAAGATGCAAGCGGGCGACGATGACATCAATCGTGTTGTGTACATTCCGTTCACCAGCATGAGCGATTTCAAAGACACTCACTACCTTGACGCTATATTTTTCAATTACGAAACCAACGATTATGAACGGATCGAGCAATCCGTGCGTTACGTCATGGCCTCGCAGCACAGGTTCAACCCAGCCGACCGACGCGCGCTGATGATTTTTAATCTTATGGTACAAATTCACCAGTTCGAGGTCATCGCGCTCGGACTTAAGATCTTACTAGCTATCATCGGCACGCTCACGCTAGGCATCGGCGGCGTGGGGTTGATGAACATCATGCTGGTGTCGGTCACGCAGCGTACGCGCGAAATCGGCGTCGAAAAAGCGCTCGGCGCCCGACGGCGTCACATCTTCTTCCAATTTCTGGCCGAAGCGCTCGCGATCACATTCCTGGGTGGAGTATTCGGCATCATTCTCGCTTACGTGGTTTCGTTTTCTGCGGGCAGGCTTACGCTCTACAGCGCAATGGCGAAAAACGCCGAGGCCGGCGACATCCGCCTCGTCATCAACCCCGTAACCCTAATCGTATCCGTTCTCATTCTCACTGTTGTCGGACTCATCAGCGGGTTGGTTCCAGCCATTCGCGCCTCGCGCCTCGACCCCATAGAAGCCCTGCGCTACGAGTAGATTGAACCGGGAGCGAGGCCAGATACCGTGCTTCACCTGCTGGAGCGGGGACGTGAGGCGCAAGTAATGCGGGGGAGGCCGGTCGGGGCTGCCCGGCGCTCCACCGCTATGGTGTGAGTTACTTCTTTTCTTCGGGTTTGTCGCTCTTGGTCTTATCCACGATCGACATCAATTCGACATCAAAGATCAAGGTCGAATTGGGTCCAATTCCGCCACGTTGCTCTCCGCGCTCGCCATAGGCGAGGTCCGCAGGAATAAAGAGCTGCCATTTCGATCCCACCGGCATCAATTCCAGCGCTTCCGTCCATCCCTTAATGACTTGACTAATTCCAAACGTCGCCGGCTTGCCGCGTTTGTAGGAGCTATCAAACTCGGTGCCATCGGTCAGCGTGCCGCGATAGTTGCAAACCACCGAATCCGTTGCAGTGGGTTTTGGTCCGGTACCGGCGGTCAGGATCTTGTACTGGAGGCCGCTGGGCAAGGTGACTACGCCCTCTTTACCCTTGTTGGCGGCCAGAAACGCGTCGCCTTCGCTCTTGTTCTTAGCAGCGGTCTCCTGCATTTTTGCCTGCTGGTTTTTTTGAAGTTCAGTCTGCACTTCGGCGAGCACGGCCTTCGCTTCGTCTTCCGTCAGAGCTGTCTTGCGGCCTGCTGCTGCGTCCTTCATTCCCTGCGCTACCAGACTCCAATCCACCTCTACCGACTGCTTCTTCAGACCTTGAGAATAACCAGTACCAATATTCATTCCCAGCGCGTAGCTGAATTTTTGTTTTCGCGTAGTCAGTGCCGGAGCGGCGCCTTTTGCCGCGGTCCCTGTCTTCTTCGCCGTAGTGGGTGATTTCGGAGTTGTGGCTGCTGGAGCCGATTGTGTCGTTGCCGCCGGAGTGCTCGGCGCTGGAGTCTGCTGGGCGTAGCCATCTCCGGCCAGCATGATCGCTGCGGCCAATAGAAAGGTTGATGTCAGAAATTTCTGCATATATCTATTGTCCCATTGCCTAGCGTTCTACGCCAGACCGGGGTAATTCCGTGATACATGCCGTCGCTGGAACTGGATTCGCAGGCATAGTGGTCCGAGATTTCGCGCTATAATCCCACCATGAAAATGACTCGCGTGTTTTCGCTCGCACTGCTCGTAATCAGCCTCGCATCGGCCAGTTCCGCGAAGATCAAGGTCCAGCTCAAAGACGCACAGGGTAATTCCGTGGGTACGGCCGTTCTCTGGGCGTCGGCTCCTGGAATCAAGATGAAAGTCGACGTCGAGAACCTTCCACCTGGCTTACATGCCATCCATTTTCATCAAACGGCGAGGTGCGACGCGCCAGACTTCAAGTCCGCGGGAGGCCACTTCAACCCCGACAACAAGAAGCATGGATTGGAGAATCCCGAAGGCCACCACGCCGGTGATAATCCGAATTTTACCGTCGACTCAGACGGCACAGCCCATTTCGAGATCCAGAATAAGGACGTAACTCTGGGCGACGATGGCCATTCGCTGTTCAGTAACGGAGGCACGGCACTGGTGATCCATGCCAAGGCCGACGATCAGAAGACCGATCCCGCGGGCAACGCCGGCGACCGCATCGCCTGCGGCGTAATCACAAAATAATCACGCAGAGACGGGGCTAGTCCCGTCCCTGCCGTGCTCCACGGCGAGCATTTTGAAGTTTAGCTTGACCCTGCTTCGCTACTTCCCTGCCGGTACATACAGCACCGGAATATTCTGCTTGCTGACCATGTCGTTCAAGGCCGTCAGATCTTTCGAGATCAGATCGCGATATTGCGCCAACAGCGGCTGCGCCTCTTTCTCCAGACTCTCTTCGACCTCATATTGCTGCTTTGTCGGCGCGGCATCGGCCGAGTCAACGCTGAACAGCAGAGAGTGCAAGCGTTCATCGATCAGCACTGGATAGTTCAGGTTCGACTCGGAACTCTTCGCATCCACCTGAAGCAACTGTGACTCCACAGCGAAGCTCTTCTTGTCGAACTCTTTCATCGCCGAAACGAGCCCGGCATTATTACCGGAAGATTCGTCACCGAGGCGCCGGGTGAGGCTGCGAGTTTCGACACGCACTTCGCGGATCGTTCCCACCGCTTCGTGGATCGCCGACACCAGCGCCACAATCTTGTGCCCCAACTCGACCTGCTTCTGCACATCTTCGATTGAAGCCTTCACTCGCGGATCCAGCTTCAATTCCAGTGGAGTCGTGTACGATTTTCCATCCGCTGTCAGCCGCACCTGGTAAGCACCTGGAGGCACCATCGGTCCAAGATTGCGGATCTCCGCGCCTGGCTCGCCCGCAAGCGGAGTCGGCCCCTGGCCGCGCATATCCCAGGCAAATCGGTTCAAGCCGACGTCGGTTGGAATCTTCTCATCCGGCGGCGTTTGATCGGGCCACTCGGGTGGCGTCTCCGCTTCTTTCTTTTCTTCGTTCGAGTAGCGCCGCATTACCTTCCCTGACGCGTCCAGAAATTCCAGCGACACAACTCCCTTCGGAGCAGCCGGCAAATAGTAATAAACAATTGCGCCAGTTGGCGGATTGTCGCCCACCGGTTGACGCCGCTCAAAGAACAACGGCCAGCGCATGCGGTAGGTCAGCCGCGGCTTATAGAGCACGGCCTCAGTCGACTGCGCGCCAGCCGCGCGCAATGGCGTGAGGTCATCGAGAATCCAAAAAGCGCGTCCGTGCGTCGCCACCACCAGATCGTCATTTTTCACGATCAGGTCATGGATCGGAGAGTTGGGCAAATTCAACCGCAACGATTGCCAGTTCGCTCCGCCATCGAATGAAACGTAGACTCCCGTCTCCGTGCCGGCATACAACAGGTTCTTGCGGACGGGGTCTTCACGCACGGCATGAGTGTAGGCGCCATCTGGAATGCCATTCGTGAACTTTGTCCAGGTTTTTCCAAAGTCAGTCGTCTTGAAAATATAGGGACGCAGATCGTCGAGCTTGTGCGTATCGACGGCAGCGTAAGCTGTGCCCGCATCATATGGCGAGGCCTCGATGATGCTAACCAGGCTCCACTCGGGGATGCCCTTGGGCGTTACGTTAGACCAGTTCTTGCCACCATCGCGCGAAACGTGGATTAAACCGTCGTCCGTCCCCGCCCACAGCAGATCTTTCTGTACCGGCGATTCTGCAATTGCGAACACGGTGTCGTAATACTCGACTGACGTATTGTCCTTGGTCAGCGCTCCGCCAGAAGAAACTTGTTTGCTCTTGTCGTTGCGCGTCAGATCCGGACTGATCGCCGTCCAGCTTTTGCCTTCATCTGTAGTCTTGAAAACTCTCTCGGCAGTGGTGTAAATCACGTTCGGGTCGTGCGGAGAAATTAAAATCGGCTGCGTCCATCCCAAACGATATTTCAAATCGCCAACGCCGTGACCAGAACTGTCTTCCGGCCAAACGGTTATATCCTGCTCCTGGCTGCTACGCCGATCCAGGCGCGTGACCGCACCGCCGCCGGAACCGGCATAAATAATGTTCGAGTCTCGCGGATCGGGCTGAATGTATCCGCTTTCGCCGCCACCCGCGTCAAACCAGTGCTGGCGCCCAATATAACCATCGTCGGTGCGGCTAAGGATGCCGATGGTCGTATTGTCCTGCTGCGCGCCGTAAACCTTGTAAAGAAAATCGTTGTCCGCGGCCACGTGATAGAACTGCGCTGTCGGCTGGTTGTATTGCGTGGACCAACTCTTGCCGCCATCGACCGAGATCGTCGCTCCACCATCATTCCCGTTGATCATGCGATTCGGGTTCTGCGGATCGATCCAGAATCCGTGGTGATCGCCATGCGGAGCCGGCAAAAGATTCAGCGTCTTGCCTCCGTCGGTCGAGCGGAACATACCGGTGTTGAGCATGTAGACCGTGTCTGCGCTCTTGGGATCGGCGAAGATATGCGTAAAGTACCAGGCGCGCTGCGTGAGCCGTTGATCGTCGTTGACGCGCGACCAGGTTTCGCCACCATCATCGGAACGATAGAGTCCGCTTTCTTTGGACTCGATCAGCGCGTAAACGCGATTCGAGTCGGCACCCGAAACGCTCACTCCGATGCGGCCCAGAATGCCTTCAGGCACACCTTTGCCTTCGAGGTGCTTCCAGGTATTTCCGCCGTCAATCGAGCGGTACAGTCCGCTGCCCGGGCCTCCGCTTTCCAAACCCCAGGGCGATCGCTGGATCTGATAGAGCGCGGCGAAAACAATGTTCGGGTTGTGCGGATCGACTGCGATGTCGATCGCGCCCGACTTGTCGTCCTTGTAAAGAATCTTGTCCCATGTCTTGCCGCCGTCGGTGGTGCGATAAACGCCGCGATCGGCATTCGGTCCGTAAGCGTGGCCCAGGGCCGCGACCAGCACGTGATCGGAGTTGCGCGGATCGACCCAAACCCGAGCGATATGCTGTGTATCTTTCAGGCCGATGTGCTGCCAGGTCTTTCCGCCGTCGGTCGTCTTGTACATTCCGTCGCCATAGGAAATGTTGCCGCGCAAACAAGACTCGCCCGTTCCCACGTAAATCACGTTGGGATTCGATTCTGACACGGCGATCGCGCCGATCGACGAGATGATGCTCTGGTCGGAAATCGATTGCCAGCTCACGCCGCCATCGGTGGTGCGCCAGACACCGCCGGCAACGCCACCGAAATAATAAGTGAAGGGACTGCCAATGACTCCGGTGACGGCGAGCACGCGGCCGCCGCGATACGGTCCAATGTCGCGCCACTTCATTCCCTTGAACTGGGTTTCGTCATACGACTGTGCAGCCGCGAAAAGTGCCAGCACCTGTAACAGAACACACCAGCCCAACAAGTTGCGAAACTTCATGGATTCCCCCAACCGACGATGCGGAGTAGTAGAAGACCGATAATCATAACTCATCGGTGCAATCAGCATTTGTCATCAATTGTCATCATCGCGAGAACAGAAACTCCAGCGCCTCAGGAAATCGCGCGGCCCACGCGGCTTCATTATGCCCGGCGCCTTGTTCAATGACGACTTTCAGTCGTTGATCGTCGAGGCCAGCCAAATGCAAAATCGATTCCAGTTCGCGGACGTACTCAACGGTCTTCGCATCCTTCTCGGCGTTCCCTACTTCTTGGGTGCCCACGCCGAGATAGACGCGTTGCGGCCAATTACGGACTCGGGCGCTTTGTCGGAGAATCTTCCCATTCGCTACGAATAGCGAAGGGCTCTCGATCAGAAGCCGTCCAAAGACTCCCGACGCTGCCAGCTGCGTGTAGAGCGTAATCAGGCCGCCTAACGAGGAGCCACCAAGCCCCGTATTCTCCGGCCCGGTCAGCACCGCGTAACGCTCCTCGATTAACGGCATGACTTCGCGTTGTAGAAAATCGGGGTAACAGCTTCCCTTCGCGTTCGGCACTTTCGGATCTTTCGAGTTGTACGGAATGTATTCGCTAGCCCGGTTCTTTGTGTTGTCGATGCCGACGATGATGAGCGGCCGAATTTTCTCTTCGGCGATCAACCGCGTCGCCGTTTCGCCCACCTGCCAATGCACGCCGGCAAAAGCTGTCGCTGGTTCGAACAGGTTCTGGCCGTCGTTCAGGTAAAGCACGGGATAACGCGTATCACCCCAGCCGTCGTAATCCGGAGGCAGCCAAACCCGCAACAGGCGCGTGTTCCCGAAGATTCGGCTGCTGAGTTCATGCAACCACAGCTTGCCGCTGGAAACCGGCAAGGCTGTGACAGGGCTCAGTTTTCGAGTTTTGCGTGGGGGCATGAAGTGAAATCAGATTATTGCAGGTTTCGATTTTCCAGGAAACATTCGAGCACTCGATGCAGCGCTGCACAATTAACTGTTCCGCCAAACCACCGCGGCGAGGATTGCTGAGGTTGCGATCAACAGCAGCGAACTCAGGCACAAAACGCAATAGATTCCCAAAACGCGTGCCTCGATGTAGGTGAGGTACAAAGCAAACACGAGGCCCGTAGCGGCGGCGCCGAAGAGCATCGCCGGAGTCTCGCGCCGCTCGCGATACACCGTTGCCAATCCCGCCAAAGCGCCGTACCCCAGCATTCCAATCAACGCGACCGGAATTCCGAAGATCGAAGAGTATTCGCTGCGATTGACGATATCGCAATTGAATGCCTGCCCGACGTCGCAGAACTGTGTTTTTGAAGTCGCATAATGCCGCTGCAGCGACTCCGCTGACACGGCGATTCCGCACACGGCGAGAATTGCGATCAGACTCATCAAACGCTGTGTAGAAGTGGTCATCGTTGTTCGTGTTTTCGGCGTAATGGTCACGGCAGCGGACAACCCGTCCGGTCGCTCAATTCTTCCAAAGTGAAAATCCGTTCCACTCGTTCTCCGGTGGGAGGAAACTGCCAGGTAGGATAGTGTTTAATTCCTGCGTCCTTGCAAACTTGCGCCACGCCACGCGGATCACCTTTAATACCGCATTCCACATAGGGCGCATACTCGAAGGACGCCTCGAATTTCTCTTTTTGCTCCACGCAATGCGGACACCAGTACGCGCCAAACATCTTCACGCCGCGATCCGAGAGACACCGGGCAAACGCATCATGCTTGTGCTGGCTCCGATTGCCCAGATAGAAGGCCGCTCCGAACGCAGCCACAACCAGCACCACGTAGATCGAAATACGCCCCCAATCGCGTTTGGACGTGCTGATTCCCTGTCGTTCCTTTTGCCGTTCTCTTCGCTCCTGTGACATGAAGTTTTTATATCATGAGAAGCGATGGGGCTTGCGCCGACTTTCTTGCAATCCAGTGTGAACTGCAGCAAATCGCGTTTCTATGAAAATTCGTTAAACTACCACGCGCAGAGCCGCAGGCAGTACGTCGATAGTCTGGCAGTCCAGCGTCAGTACTTCGCCATCGATCATCACATCCACCGGCCCGTCGAGTTGGAACTCGACACGTCGCACGGCGTGATGCTCCGCCAGCGGATGCCGCGTATGCGTGCCGTCGTAAAGCGTGGCCAAATTCCCGATCAACCCCAGTCGCCCAATCGGTCCCCATCGCACGTACTCGATCAATCCGTCATCGGTAGCCGCATCGGGTGCGATCATCATGGTACCGCCGGTAAATTTGCTGTTGTTAAACGTCAGAAACAAGCAAGGGCGAGAATCGAACTCGCGCTGATCGTCGAACCGCACCGGAAACGGTCGCCGCTCGAGACGCGCCAGGCAGAGAAAAATAGATAACAGATACCCGAATTGTCCCAAGCCTTGAAACCGCCGATGCCGCAATGCCGCCACATTCGCCGCGAATCCTACGCTCAGCAGATTCGTGTAGTGGATCACTCCGTTGCGATGCGTAAGCCGCAATACATCGCAGGGCCGCGAACGCCGTGCCTCGATCGCCCGAACGGCATGTTCCAGGTCGTCTTGACGCCCGCCCGAAGTTTCCTCGACGAAATCCCGTAGAAACGAATTGCCGGTACCCAGAGGCAGAAATCCGAGCGTCGGGATTTGCGACTCGTCATTTGGAACTTCTAGCGGTTCGTTCCCAGTAAATAACCCGTTTACGATCTCATAGGAAGTCCCATCTCCGCCGACCGCCAGAAATTTACGATAGCCGCGGATATAAGCATCGCGGGCAATCTTGGTGGCTTCGCCGGCGGCAGAAGTTCTTGCCGTCTCCAGCGCAATTCCTGAAGTTCGCAGCCGGTCCAGTACCCGTTCCACCCGTTCGCCGCAACGCCCGCCGCCTGCTGCCGGATTGATAATCGCAAGAAAAGTTTCATTCACAGGCAAGGTCTCAGGGGAGTCCTTTGTGCGGCTCAGATTTCCGCGATAGATTCGCGCGTTGCCCCGCTCCCAATCTCGGCGGACAAATCTCCGCGCTTGATTTTGAGCGACGCGGTTCGCGGAAAATCTTTCTCCCATACCAGATATCCCGCGACTCGCTTGAAGTCCGGCAGTCGACGGTTCCGCACCACTATTTCTTCCAGCAGGTGATCGTCGAGTTGCTGATTCTGCTCCAGCCGCGCGACCAGCACCAGCATCTCGTTGCCAAGAGTTTTCTGCGGCCACAAATAATTCGCCGCAAACACGCAAAACTCCTTCACCGGCAGGCCGTCAAATGCGGCCTCGATATCCTCGGGATAAACATTCTTCCCGCCTGCGGTGACGATCATATTTTTCTTGCGTCCAAGCAGCTGCAAATGTCCGTGTGCTTCCAAACGTCCCTGGTCGCCCGTGAGCAGCCAGCCTTCAACAATGGTTAGCGCTGTCTGTTCCGGGTCGTCCAAATAATGCGACATCACGGCGCGGCTTCGCACCGCAACTTCACCAATCCCGTCGCCATCCGGATTCAGCACACGCACCTCGGTTCCCGGCAAAGGCTTGCCCACTGTATCGGCGCGAAAGGGCTTTAGATCGTTGAGCGTCACCGCCGTGCAAGCTTCCGTGAGCCCGTATCCGCAGGTAACGGGAATTCCCAGGTCGTAAAAGAACTGCAGCGTCGACGGATCGGTAAATGCACCACCAACAATCAGAGCGCGGAGTTCTCCACCGAATGCTTTATGCACCTGCGGCAGCAAACGACGGCTGAGTTCCACTCGAGGGCGTTTTCGGGTCAGCGACTTGTTCAGTGCAATCATCCTGTCCAGCATCCAGCGTTTTGCCGGCTTCAGTTCGTCGAACTTCGCGCGTAGTCCGCGTTCCAGGTTCTTAAGCACCATGGGCACGAGGCTCACATAACTGATGCGATAACGTACAAACGCATCACGCACAAATTCCGGACGTAGGGTTCGCAGATGAACTACACACGCTCCACAAATGAACGGCCCAATAAACCCGACCATAAAGTCGATCGCGTGGTTGGTGGGCAGAATGCTTAGATAGCGCATGCCTGGCCAAAATGGATACCAGGCCGTCAGCGAGGCGCACTGTTCGAGATAATTGTCGTGCGTGAGCACGCATCCCTTCGGACGTCCGCCGGTTCCCGACGAATACACGATGCAAGCCGTATCTTCGCGCTGCCGCGCGACAAACTGGGGTTCGCCTTTTCTCTTGAATTCTTCCCAGCGCAGCGCGCCCCGCAAGTCGGCGCCTGCCGGAGCTTCGGTCACTAATACGATCTGCGTTGAAAGGTTCGCGAACTGTGGCGATTGGGTGATTGCGCGCCACAAGTAGTATTCGACGACCAGAAACCGCGACCCGGAGTGCGCCAGCAACTGCAAATGCTCTGCCGCCGATAGTTTGTAATCCAGCGGAACCAACACTCCACCGCAGAAAAAGATCGAGTATGCAGAAATCAGCCACTTCGACTGATTGGTCATGATGATGGCGGCGCGATCACCTGCCTTGAAGTCTGCGTCCTCGAGAGCGCGGCTGAGCGGACGCGCCATTTCTTTGAAGTCAGAGTAGGTGAGCCGGACCTTTTCGCGGTCGCGATCGGCCTCAATCAGGCAGGTTTCATTGGGCCAACGCTCCAGCGCAGCTGAAAGCGCCGCGCCGAGGCTGGCATATTGATGGAGATCAAGCATTCAGGATTGTTATCTCACCATAGCGACAGAGATAAGACGCTGAGTTTACCAGAACGACACAGAGCGGCTGGTGGCTAGTGCTTAGCTGTAGCGGGCGGCATGAAACAATACTTCACGAGCCGCCAATCACTCATCACCGTTTAAAGCCGAGCCTGAATCCGACCGGCCAGTGTCCGGAAATCCGAGACGCCCTGCAGTTCATAATCCGGCAACTCGATGCGGAAATGATTTTCGAGGCGCGTTAGCAAATCGAGCGCCTGCAGGCTGTCGATGCCGAGCGTCTTGAAAAAGTCGTCGTCGGGCGTAAGCTTTTCGCGCGACACTTTGAAGTGGGAAGCGGCCAGATTAAGAATCTCATCTAGCGTGTGATCGATTGTAGGCGCTGACATAGCGTGCGTCCTTAAGATAACAAATTACACATCACCCCCAACAGATCAGGGCAAGTAGGGTTGCACTCCATTGTTTTCGACAAACCTGCGCAACCCCTCTTCGACAGCTGGACGTGAATAAAGGTCGCAGAAAATATCAATCTCCCGCTTCAACTCTTCGTAAGGAATCGGCTTCACAAACGCCTTCGCCGCCGCCGCCGTCCGTTTGTCGAATTTCCCCACCTGGCTGGCCGTAGCGCGCGCCACTCGCAAGGCTTCGCCCTCGGCTGCGATCTGGCTGACCAAGCCAATTTGCTGCGCCTTCATCGCGTTGAAGCTGCGCCCGGTGAGTAGAAGATCACGCACCACGGCATTGCCCAAATCCCGCTTCAGTCGCGGAATGCCTCCGAACCCCGGAATCAGACCGAGGCGTAGTTCCGGAAAGCAGAATCGCGCCATGCGATCCGCAACCATGATGTCGCATACCAGCGCGAGCTCGAAACCTCCGCCGAAGGTCACACCGTGCACGGCCGCAATGGTCGTCAGCGGCGCCGCATCGATCGCGTTCATTACCGCGTGAATGCGCTCCAGAAACTCCCGCACTCCGCGCAGCGCGGCAGATCTATCCATCTCTTGACCGCGCCGAAACAACTCGCGCAAGTCCGCGCCCGCCGAAAACCCTGCTTTCTGCGTCGAATGGATTATCAGCGCTCGCGCTTCGTTTCCGAGCCGGGGCAATGCTTCCGCAAACTTTTCCAGCTCATCCAGCGAAAGCGAACCGATCTCATTGCAAGGATCACGGTGCAGCGCGAGCTCAATCGCCCCGTTCACGATCTGCCACGAAAGCGCTTGGCCTTTGAAATCGTTCATACTGTCGTCGTCGCCGAGCTGTGCGAGGCTCCGTCTGTTGACGATTGCTTCTGCGAAACCTGATTCGCCGCAGTTTCGTACATCGCGCTAATCTCTTTGCGAAACCGTTCCGCAATCACATCGCGCTTCAGTTTGCCGTTCGCTGTCAGCAGCCCGTTTTCGATCGTGAACGGTTCCTCGATCAGATAAAACATCCGCACCTGCTTGTAATGCGGAAGATCCGGATTCACAGCGTCCAGCGCAGCTTGTGTTTTCTCGGCGCTGACTTTGCCCGTGATCAGCGCCGTCAAGTATCCGCGGCCGTTGCCTACGATCACGACCTGAACTGCACCGGACAACCCGTTCAGGATCTTGTCTTCAATCGGCTCGGGCGCAATGTTGTGTCCGGAGCCGAGAATGATCAGGTTCTTGATGCGCCCGACGATCTTCCAGTTTCCGGCCGCATCCACCTCGCCCTGATCGCCAGTGTGAAACCAACCGTCGCGCAGCGCGTTCGCCGTTTCCTCGGCACGATTCCAATACCCCGGAAAAATATTCGGCCCGCGCACCACGATTTCATTATTTTCCGCGAGCTTCATTTCCACGCCTGGAATTGCCGGGCCGGTGCACCCAGCGATCACGGGCATATCCGGGTCATCCATGGTGCAGATTGCCGTGGTCTCGGTGAGACCGTAAACCTGTAAGACGGGGATGCCGAGCATCATAAAGAACAGTTGCGTTTCCAAATTCAACGGAGCCGAGCCACAGATCAGCGCACGAAGTTTGCCGCCGATCATCTTTCTTCGAATGGTAGGAAAAACCAGCCGGTTCGCCAGCCCGAGCCAAATGCCGTCACCGGCCCGCGATTTACCCTCCTGCCGCCGGACCCACGCGCCCTTGGCCTTGGTGTAGACCTTCAGCGGAAACCCACCTGTCTTCCACAGTTGCTCGTCGACCGCTTTGCGCATACGTTCCAGGAGTGCGGGAACATTCAGAATATAATCCGGGGCAACCAGCCGCATTTCGCCGGCGATTTTTCCCAGGTCCGTGTTCAGCGTCAGCTTGCTTCCGCGGAGAAGGCAGGTCAGCATCATGATCCACGAACCCGCGAAGCAAAGCGGCAAATAGTGAAC